>ENA-OUOG01000081-OUOG01000081.1-marine-metagenome-genome-assembly--contig:-NODE-81-length-108898-cov-5.413450_pt1 | contig 108898 bp, 66 predicted proteins | sample MGYA00248635_ERZ508505 | MGnify/ENA primary metagenome ERZ508505 (study PRJEB26176, sample SAMN06267871) | marine metagenome | isolation source: Saanich Inlet, British Columbia, Canada | place: Pacific... | reverse complement strand
GAGGGAGAAGAATGACGAGTCTTCTTCCGCGCGCGCCGCGGAGGTTTCCGCCCCCTCGGGGGGAAGCTCCGGTACGCCGGAACGAGACGCTCCGCTCGAGGAGCTTGCCGCTCTGAAGGTCCGCCTGGAGGAGGTGGCTGAAGTCGCGTTTTCCTCCGCGGCGGCGGCGGCGCGTTTAGACGCGCGCGCGGAAAAAGCGACTTCGCCCTCCGCGGAGGGCGTCTCCGCGGCGGACTTTTCGGCGTTGCGCGGCGAAGTGCGCCGCCTCTCGGAGGTGTCGGAGGGCTCGGCCAACGCCGAACACATCGCGTTCGCGGCGGTGGAGTCCTCCAAGCGCGCGACGGAGAAGCTGGACGAGCTGAGCGGGACGGTGGCCGAGCTGGCGGCGGCGCTCGAGTCGGCGCGGGGCGAACTTCGCGAGCTTCGAAAAGCGAGCCTCGAAAAGAGTCCTTCGCGCAAAGCTCAAGAAAAAGAGACTCGGGACGCGGAGGCGTTTCGCGCTCGTCTCGCCGAACTCGACGCGTCGTCGCGCGCGACGGCGGAGACGCTCAAGACGGTCGCGCGAAACACGGATGACCGACTGGCGACGATGAAGCTCGCCGTCGAGACGGAGCTCGTGGCGGTGATGAAGGATTTCGAGGCGAGGCTTTTGGCGGCGGAGGGTGAGACGCGTAAGGCGAACGACGCCGGCGACCAAAAACGATGGTCTTTTCTCGAAGCGCGACTGGCGGAGACGACGACCCTCGCCGAGTCCGCGCTGAGACGCGCGGACGCGCTTTCTGAATTAAGCAAAAGCGCCGAGCGCGTCGCGGAGGCGTCCGAGGCGGAAACGCGAAAACTGAGCGACGTCGTGCGGGCGATGGCGCGAACGACTAAAGAGACGAAGGCTTTTGCGGAGGATTCCGTTTCACGCGCCGCGGAGCGCGCGCGGGAGGCGGCGCTTAAAGAAACGCGGCAGACGGAGCGCGCGGTGTGGGACACGGTGATGCTTCTCTCGGCGGACGTTCGAGAAACTCGCGCGTCTCGTCGCGCGGGGTCCCCCGGGGCTTTGAGAGGTTCCTCGAGAGGTTCCTCTCAAACGCCGTCGCCTCGGTCGACGCCCCGCATTCGCGGCGAGCCCGTCGCGGGAACGCCCGCGGGATGGAGCTCCGACGCTCGGAGCTCGTCCGGTCGTCCGTCTATGCGGTTCGCGGGTCTGCGTCGGCTGTTCCGATCGCCGCGGAACGACGTTGAGGGGGACCCGGCGGAGCGTACAGACGAGCCATGAGTGAGTTTTTATAGAGATAGAGTCACCGGTTATATATTTCCACCGCCGGAGGTCTCGTCGTCCCCGCTCTTCTCCTTCGCCCGCAGCGCGCGCTTCAGCTCCGCGAGCTCCTTGTCCGTCTCCGCGGCGCGCGCGGACTCCGCCACCGCGGCGGCGGCGCGCGCCACCAGCGCGTCCGCTTTCGCCATCGCCGTCTCCAGAGCCTCTCTCTTCTCCGAACGCACGCCGACGCCTTTCATGTGTAAGCCGCCCGAAGCCGCGGCTTGCTGCTCCCGCGCCTCCTTCACCGCCGCCGCGGCGACGCGCGCGGCGGCGACCAGCGGCGCGAGCCGCGGGTCGGCGTCCGCCGCGGGAGACGCCACGAGCGCCGCCGCCGCGTCCGAAGCCGCCGCGTCCCGCTCCCGTTCTTTTTTCGAAAGCGTCTTTGACGCGTCGCGCTCGTCTGGAGCGACCGCCATCGCGTTGTTCTCGAACGCGGTCGACGGTCGGTTCGAAAATCGCGTTTCTCGTTCTCGCGTCGCTCCGCCGCCGCGGATGACGACGTCGTCGGACGAGCCTCGCGCGTACTCGCCGTCCCGTCCCTCGACGTCCGATTGATCGATCGAGCGCAGCTTCTTCTCGAGCGCCGCCTTCTCGACGCGCATCTCCGCCATCTCGCGCTCGCGCTGCCGCAGCAGCGCGCGCGCCGTCTCGAGCGCGTCCGAGCTCGGGTCGCCCGACCCCGTCGACCGCGAGAAAAACTCGCCGCTCGCGTACGCGCCGTCGATCACGCTCCGCGACGCCGCCGACAAAGACCTCCCGAGGGAGGCGCCAGTAGACGGAGGCGCCGTTTGGGAGGCGCCGTTCGTGTGCGTCTTCGTCTCGCGAGTGTCGTTCGTGTCGGGAGAGTTCTCGTCCATCTTCCCTTTAAACGAATCCGAATCCGACTCCTTCGCGGCGCGCGCGCCGAGCGCCTCCGCGTCCAGGGGCTGGTACCGCACGCGCAGGCGAACCACGCCCGCGCCCGGGTCCGCGACGAAGGCGTCGAAGGCGTCCGAAGGGAGCTCGCCGTCCGGCGGCGGAAGCCCCGTCGCGGGTAACGTCCCCGTGGATAGACGCACCAGCGCCTCGCGGTCCTTGGCTTCGTCGCGCGCCGCGTATCGCGCGCCGCGCTCGCGCCACCCGTCGACGGCGGCGTCGCGAATCGGCGCCAGCCGCAAACCGTCGCTCCGCGCGGCGCGGTACCCCGCCACCACCCCGCCCGCGGTCTTGCCGAAGAACCCGCCCACGCCCCGAGCGGCTCTGCGAGCGACGCCGCGAACGCCGCCCGCGGCGCCGTCGCCGCGCACGCGCGTTATATCCGCGCCGGCGGGCGCCTCGAGCTCCGCCGCGACGGGAACCGGACCCCACTGCCCGTTTCGCGTCGCGTCGTTTTCGTCGTCTCGTTCGCCGTTCGAAACGCTAAACTCGGAGCTCTCCCTCGCTTCGGGCGCCTGACGCATCAGCTCCTCGAGCACGATGCTCGCCTCGCCGGTCAGGCGCTCGACCGCGGAGTCCGAATTTTCGCCGCCGTTATTATTTTTTTCACTCGCCGTCCCCGCCGGCGCGCCCACTGGTTTGCTGTACCACCTGACGCACAGCAGCTGCGTCGTCGGGTCCTCCACCGGCAGCGTCACCTCGCGGCTGGACAGCACGCCGCCCCCGGGCAACGCCTTGACGCGCGTCTCGGCGGCGTCGCTCCCTCTGGCGCGGTAGCGCAAATCAAGCCCCGACGAGGATCGAACCTGTAACCCGACGTCGCCCGGCCCCAGCGCGCGCCCATCGTGGCCGACAACCTGCACGTGCAGCAGCCCGGTCACGGGCGGCGTATTTCGTTCGTCCGAATCCGCCTCGTCGGACTCGGGCAGCGTGTACCCCGTGCCCGGGATCGCGACGGTGATGCACCGCGGCCACACCATCCACGACGCGATGAGCGCTTTTATATACGTCCGGAGGCTCTCCTTCAAACCGGGCACGAGCGTCACGTCGCCCCCCACGACTCTCAAGTCGAAATCCAACTTCGGTTCGTCCACCAGCGCGATGGTTAACGCGCCGAAACACGGGAACACGCCGATCAGGGGCGCGAAGATTAACCGTAACGTGAACGCGCACTCGAACTCCGTCAACGAGACGGGAACGGACAACGTATCCTGCGCGGCTCGGACGCCCAACACGACGTCCGGGTCGCCTTTCCAAAACACGGAGAGGTCAATCTCCACCGCGCCGTCGTTTACGGTGTCAAAAACCTTCACCCCCTCGATCTTCGCCGGCACGGATCCGAACGAGAACTTTTCAAACCGCAACGCGGTCAGGAAGCTCGGTCGCGTTGCGGTCAAAACCGGGTCCAGCGCGGCGACGATCACATCGCTTGTCGCGACGTCCAGGTACGGCCACGCCGCGGCTAAAACTTTGTTCACCCAGCCGCCTCGCTCGACGTCGCGGAACGCGAGCCACGCGGGGAGTTCCCCGATGAGATCCGTAATTTCGGACTCGTCCAGAGTGCTGAGATCCGCCAGCGCCGCTCGCGATGCCGCTCTTTCTCCTTTTCGTTCCTTCACACTGACGCGCCACGCGAAGAAGAAACCCGAAGCCACGGCGCCGAAACCGAACCCGAGAACCGCGGCGCCGAACTCGCCCAGTAAAGGTTTTATGAAGTTTTCCGCCGCCGCGTTTAGGAGCTTCTGCAGGGACGTTTCGGTTTGAGGAACGTCGGGAACGTTTTCTGTTTCCGCCGGAGGGTCTGAAAGCGCGTTCGTACCGTCTACCACGGCGCCTTCGCTTTCGAACTCGGTCGCGACGCCGACGGATGACGACGACGCGGCGGCGTCGTCGCGAGCGCTCGCGTCGAAAAAAAACGAAACCGCGTCGTCGTCGACGATGCGTGCTCGGTCGCGTCGCGCGGCGACCGCGTTCGCCGAGTTGTGCGACGCGACCGCCGGCTCCGCGGCCGCGCCCGAGGCGAGGACCGCGGACGCGACGCACGCGAACGCCGCCGCGCGCGCGCGAAGCGTCCACGTCTCGAGGTCGCCCTCCGGACGTCGCGGCGCCGAGGCGCGTCTCGTCGACTCGGCGTCCGCGCGCGCGAGGAAAACTCTTCTCGACCCCGCGCGGGACGCGACGAGGCGTCGCGAGGCGAGGCGAGAAACGCCGACAGCCCCGGAGGGCGCGCGCGCGTGGGGTACCGCGCACGCCGCCATCGCGAGCGAGGCGAGGCGGGAGCGTGCGGAGCCCGCTGATGCCTCCCCGACGCGCGCGCGGCGTCACGCTCTGCGCGCGCGCATTCCATCGCGCACCTCTTCTCGGTGCCGAGAAAAGGCAACTCTTCATAAATGTCAACAACGTCCAGTGTGGTCCCAGACCGAAAACGCAAAGTCGTGGACGATTGGATTTTTTCTTCGTGAAAATATCCGAACACGAAAAGGTTGAACGGTGGCGATTTGAGAATTTTCTTCCGACTACCCGCGCGGTGCGCTGGCGACAGAATCCCGCGTGCGGCGCGCAAAACCGACCGCGCCTTCCACCGAGCCGCCAACAAGGCACGCCACGCGAACCGGAAACTCTCGAATTCAAATTCTGCCAACCCGTCTCCTCCGCGTTTTCGTGCCCTCGAGCGCGGCGACGACCGCGCGGCGACGCGCGCCGCGCGCGCACTGAAGCACGCGCGGCGCACGCGAAAGCGCACCGAGGCCGGGGACCACAAGCGAGGGTAGGTTTCTCCCCACTCTCCACGCCGTCGTCTCGACGCCGCCGGGCGTGTGCCCCGCGCGCGGCGACCACCGAACAGAGATCTCGCCAGGGTTGCGCGTTCGGCGGAAAACGAGACAGCACGAGCGCTTTTCGGCTCCGCGTCGACGTTCTCCGCGAGCGCGCGCGTTCCACGCGCGCGGCCCCGCGCGACGCCACCGCCGCCGCGCGTGTCTGACCCACCCGCTTCCCAAATCACGCCCTCTCCCGGCGCTTCCCGCGACCGCGAACCCCCCCTTTCCGCATCCCGCGCGCAGTCGGCGAGCTCCTCACGGCGGCGAGGGGACGTTTCAAACTTGTTTGTCGAGAGGGACCGTCTTGACGACTTACCCGTCGCGTTTCGACGCACCGCGCGCGTAAGGTTCGCTCCGGACACTTCCGACGCGCGTTCGATTCGTATCGGAGCGGCCGCGAGCAGGGCACAACACACCGTTCGCCACGATGAGCGGCCCCCGACGCGTGGAGCCCCCCGTGTTTTACCCCACGCTCGAGGAGATGAAAACGATGTCGCTGGAGAAGTACGTGGAGAGCATCGAGGAGCAGCTCGAGGAGTACGGCATCGGGCGCATCGTGCCGCCCAAGGGGTGGACCCCACGACGACGAGGGTACGACGACGTCGACTTCACCGTCGAAAAAGCCATCACGCAGCACGCCACCGGACGCAAAGGTCTGTTCCGCACGTTGCTCGTGGAGAAGAAACCGCTCTCCATCAAAAACGACTTCAAACCCATGGCGGAGCTCCCCGAGAACCAACCCTCGAAGGCGGCGATGGAGGACCCGACGCATGCCGCGCTCGAGCGCGAGTTCTGGAAGAAGGTGGCGTACGACCCGCCCACGTACTGCGCGGACGTCGCGGGCACGCTGTTCGACCAACCCGAGGAGAAGGCGGCGAACGACGGAGCCGCGCGCGACGAGACCTCCGACGCGACGCGCGTGACGGAGGGGTGGGACGTGAGCCGCCTCGATTCGCTTCTCAGTCGCACTTTGCGGGAGAAGAACATCACGCTGAAGGGTGTGAACTCGTCGTACCTGTACTTCGGGATGTGGCGCGCTTTGTTCGCGTGGCACACCGAGGACTGCGACTTGTACAGCGTGAACTACCTGCACTACGGCGCGCCCAAGTTTTGGTACGCCGTCGCGCCCGAGGACCGCGAGCGGTTTGAGATTTTAGCGCAAGGCATGGTCCCTGAGATGTGGCGCGCGTGCCCGGAGTTTCTGCGGCACAAGGAACTTTTAATCTCGCCGACTTTATTGGAACAGAACGGTATTCCGTTCACGCGCATGATGCAAAAACCCGGGGAGTTTGTCGTGACGTACCCGGGGTCGTACCACTCGGGGTTCAACTGCGGGTACAACTGCGCGGAGTCGTGCAATTTCGCCACCGAGGCGTGGGTGGAGATCGGCGAGGACGCGGGCGTGTGCGAGTGCGTTCCCGACGCCGTCTCACTGGACATGCGCATCTTCGGCGACCTGTGCACGCGGTGCCACGACACGGATTCCGAATCCGAGTCCGAGTCCGAATCCGAGGAGGCTTCCGAGAGCGGCGCGGGCGCGAGCGAGATGAAGCTCGGGAAGTCGCGCGCGACAAAGGGACGCGCGACGCGTAAACGAGCCGCGTCCGTCTCCTCCGACGACGACGAAAAAGAAAAAGAAAAAGAAGGCGAACGGAAGAAGCGCGCGAAGCTCGCGTCTGGCTCGAAGCCGGCGCGTTTGACTGAAAAGAAACAACCGGCGGCGAAGCGGCGCGGAGACGGTCGCAAAGACGTGCTCGTGCCCGAGGGGTGGACGCGCTCGGTGGTGATGCGCGGCGCGCGCGGCGCGCCCCCCCCCGCGGGCCCGGGGCGCCCCCGGAGCGCGGCGGGCGACCGCGACACGTACTACACCTCCCCCGACGGCGTGGTGGTTAAGTCCAAGTACGAGGTGGTGAAGTACCTGGGTTCGACTTTAACGAATCTGACGCCGCGCGACTTTTACTTTGAGTCGCGTCCGGAGGACGCGCCGCCCGCGCGTTTGCACGTCGCGTCGCCCGCGACGCCGTCCCCGACGGCGTCCGCGGACGGCGCGCGGCGCGGCGGCGAGAGGAAGCGCGCGGATCAAAAGGCTTCTGACCAAAAGGCGTCGTCGGAAAAGGCGTCGTCGGAGAAGAGTCGGCGGGGAAGCGGCGGGCGCGACGCGCTCGGGTTGCTCCGATCGGGAAACGCGGGTACTAACGCGCGAACCGAAGTTCGTCCTCGAGAGATGAAAAAACCGCCGAAACGGGAACCCAAACCAGGCGGCTCTTTGAAGTTGCTTTCCAACGCCGAGCGCGCGGCGGGGCTGGCGGTGGGCGCGGAGACGTTTTCGAGCTGGAAAGCCGGCGGCGTGTTGGAAAGAGCGGTGGCTGACGTGATGCGCCGCGCCGGGTCGATGGGTAAGTTTAGACTAAGCGGCATACGAGGTTCGTCGCTGGTCATGCAGGTGGAGCAGGCGCTCGGCGTCGGCTCGGGCGCGCTCAGGGGGCACGGGCGTCAGATCCAGTCGCTCGCGCAGGCGAACGCGAGGGCGACGCCCGCCCGGCGCCGCGCGTGACGCGACTCGCGGGTTGTGTTTGTAGTTTTGCGCGGCGGCGTCGCTTCGCGGTCATGTAAAAAGGCGTTGTTATTCCCAGTCTTGACTCGTTCCAGATTGGTGGGTCTTTTGAGAGAATTCAAAGGCACTCCGGTTTCGTGATTCTTCGATGAAGGCGCCGTTTCCGGTTTCGAGTCCGTCCTTTCAATTTTTTCGACGACTGTTCGCGACGTCACTCTAGTCTATCCAGATTACGCGCCGACACTTCTCGCGACGACGTCACGCGCTCGCGCCACTCGAGCTGCGCGCGAAGCACGTCGAAGATGTCGTCGCTCGCCGCGTCGCTCGCCCGCGCGCCTCCCGCGGTCGCCGCGCCCGCGCGCCGGCGCCCCGCCGACCGCGCGGCGTCCGCGCGCCCCGCCCGACGTGTCGGAGGCCTCGGCGGTACGATGCCGCCGGCGCTTCTCGCGCGCCGCGCGTCCTCGGCGCGCCGCGCCATCGTCGACGCGGACGCGGGCGAGGGCGAGACGGTCGTCCTCGACGCCGAAGACGCCGTCGAGGCGGCGGCGGAGGAGGCGGAGGATGACCCGCAAGTCCCGGACGCGATGAAGGTTCCCAAGAGCGCGGTCGTCCGCGACTTGGCGAAGGAGGTTGAGTCGCGTCGCACGTTCGCCATCATCTCGCACCCCGACGCGGGCAAGACGACGCTCACGGAGAAGCTTCTGTATTACGGCGGCGCGATCAACGAGGCCGGCGCGGTGCGGTCGCGCCGAGGCGCGAAAGCCGCCACCTCGGATTGGATGGAGATGGAACAGCAACGCGGCATCTCCATCTCGTCGACGGCGCTGTCGTTCGCGTACTCCGGGTTCACGCTGAATCTTCTGGACACCCCCGGCCACGCCGACTTCTCCGAGGACACCTACCGGACCGTGAGCGCGGCGGACAACGCGGTGATGCTGATCGACTCCGCGAAAGGCCTCGAGCCGCAGACGCGGAAGCTGTTCGAGGTGTGCCGGCTGAACGGGCTTCCCATCTTCACGTTTTGCAACAAGATGGATCGGCCGAGCCTCGAGCCGCTCGAGCTGCTCGATCAGATCGAGCGCGAGTTCGAGCTCCCGACGTACGCGGTGAACTGGCCCATCGGGAGCGGGGACACGTTCCGGGGTGTGTTCCACCGGCCTACTCGGGAAGTGCACCTGTTCGACAAGGAGGCGAGCGCGGGGAAGACCAAGAAGGGCGAGGACAAGAACACGAAAGGGCTCGAGATTGTTACGTTGGACGACGAGCGCCTCGTGGATTTGATCGGCGAGGAGTTACACGAGCGCTTGATGGAGGACATCGAGCTGTTGGACGAGCTCGGGAGCGATTTAGACCTCCAAGCGGTGCACGACGGGCAGCTCACCCCGGTGTTTTTCGGGTCCGGCATGAACAACTTCGGCGTCAAGCTGTTCTTGGACACGTTTTTAGGGTACAGCACGCGACCGCGCGGACGGAAGTGCGTCGACGGTTCGACCTTGAACCCGACGGACGAGTCGTTCACCGGGTTCGTGTTCAAGTTACAGGCGAACATGGACCCGAGACACCGTGATAAAGTAGCATTCGTGCGTGTGGTCTCCGGAAAGTTCGAGCGCGGCATGAAGGTGACGAACGCGCGTACGAAGAAAGCCGTCGCGCTGTCGCGTCCGTCGCAGCTCTTCGGATCGGACAAAACCGTTTTGGACGAGGGGTTCGCGGGTGACGTGATCGGTTTGAACAACCCCGGGTCGTTCGCCATCGGGGACACTTTGTTTGTCGGTTCGAAACGGTCCCTTCCCCCCATCCCGACGTTCTCACCGGAGCTGTTCGCGTACTTGCGAAACACGGACACGGGTAAGTACAAGCAGTTCCAGAAAGGCGTGACGGAACTTTTAGGCGAAGGCGCGGTGCAGGTGATGTACAGCCGCGACGCGGTGAAGCAAGATCCCATCTTAGCGGCGGTCGGGCAGTTGCAGTTCGAAGTGGTGCAGGCGCGCATGTTACAAGAGTACGGCGTGGAGACTACTTTGGAGAATTTACCGTTCGCGGTGGCGCGGTGGGTGGTGGGGGGGTGGGCCTGTGTGGAGGCTGCGGGGCGCATCTTCAACGCGCAGTGCGTGAAGGACCAGTGGGGCGCGCCGGTTCTGCTGTTCAAGAACCAGTGGAACGTGGACCAATTAGTCGCGGACACGCCGGAGATTGGCGAGCTCTCGCCCATCTCCATACCGCCAACCGCGGAGTGAAGACAAAAGCTCGAGTGAAGAGCTTTGTCGAATGAACGGAAGAAGAGAGCCGCGCGAGGGACGGGGGGGGGCGGTTCGATGTAACGAAACGTCCCACTTGTATGCCAAATTTCGCCACCTCGCGCGCGACGAGACGTGCAAAAAACTTGGCGACATCTTCGAAACCAGGGAAGCACCGCGCGCGGCGAAACCTTCCCGCCTCGAACCCCGAACGACGGTCTAAATGTTCCCGACTCGAAGACTTCTTGAACAGTGTCGTCAAAAAAATAGCGTTATTGGCTCCGGGAGCGTCGCGTTAGTTGCGCAGAACTGTCGCGCGCGCACGCGACGCGGCTCGTGCACTGGCGAGCGCTCGGAACGCACGGCAGACCACGCGGCTGATATGCAGGCGGCGTCCTCTTCCGGGGACTACGACGCCCCCGCTGACGGGGGCTTGATGGACCTGGACGCGCTCGCGGACCTCCCCCCCTTCGACGAAGCGTTGATTCCCGAAGCCATGGGCATCCTGGGCTTCGACATGGCGGACCTCCCCGGCGGCGCCAAGGAGGCGCCCGACGACGCCTTCGACGACGCCCAAGGCGCGAAGAAGCCCAAGGTTCCCGGCGGGAACCAGCGCGAGGTCCAGAAGCGGTACCGCGAGCGCAAGAAGAACTACACCAAGGATCTGGAGGCGAAAGTCCAGACTTTGGAGACGCAGCTCAAGGAGTTGCGCGGCGCGAAACAACGCGCGGACGAAGACGAGGTGTTGACGCACATGGCGCTGGGTAGAGTCGTTCCCAATAAAGGCGGATTGAACGGATTTTGTAGCCGCGGCGCGGGCGCGACGGAAGACGACGACTCCGCGTACTCCACCATCGACTCGAAGACGGGTACGGCGGAGAAGAAAAACGTGAATATCGGCGAATGCCCTTTGGAGCACCGAAAGTTCACCGACGCCTTTCGCGCCAAGATGGACGACTTGCGAGCGCTGCTGGCCTCTGGCGCGTCCGACGCGGCGCTTTTGGGGGCGTTGCGCGATACGCTCAAGTTCTGTGCGCCGACGCGCGCGATGGGTATGGACGACGGACCGTTCAACGTCACGTACCAGCTCATCTTAAACAAGCACGCGGCGGCGCTCAACGCGGAGAACGAGGGACTCGCGCCGATTGCTTCGAAGACGTCCGGAAAGAAGACGCCCGGAAAGAAGACGTCAGCCTCTTCTCCAAACTCGAGGGACGCTCTGGCGGGCGCGTGCGTCGGATCCGTGTGCGGCGGGCCTTTACGAACGGTCGCGCTCGACGGCACGATGATGTCCGAAAACGACGTCGCGGCGTCGGTGTCGGCGGCGTGCGACACTTTACTAATGCAGACCCCCCCGATCGAGGTGCAGAAGCTCGTGGACTGGCGCGACGACTACATGCGCGACCTGCGCGAGGTGTACTTCGAGAGGCAGAAGCTGGGGCTGCAGCTCGCCGCCGCGGGGGGGGCGATCGTCGCTACGGGACCCGCGCCGGGACCCGCGAAGACGAAGAACGTCGCCGCCAAGGTCGCGGGGGCGAACGCCGCGTCGGTCCAAAACGAGCGCAGCGCGAGCGGATCGGACGACTCGCACGAAACCGGCGTCCGCGACGGCGGCGGCGCCGTCGCTACGGTGACTCTGGCGATGGGGGCCGCCGCGCGTGTCGATGACGAAACCCGAAAACCGTCGGGCGGTGGCGACGAAAGCCCCGCGTTCGTTCCGAGCATCCCCACGAGTTCTCACGCGGGCGCGAAGATGCTGGACGTGCTCGCCGTGGTGGAGCGGTTGAAACGCAGCGTTCAACGCGAGATGGGCATGAAGTTTGAGCGAACCGTCGAGCTCGTCACGCAGACGCTGTCGCCGCGGACGGCGGCGCACCTCGCGTGCTCGATGATCCCGGCGATGCCGGACCCGCTGGCGATCGCGACGGAGGCCAAGGCGCGGGGGTTCGCGGGGATGAAAGGCGCGAGCGCGGTCAAGGCGTGACGAGGCTTGTTATTCGACGAATCGCGAAAATCGCGTTGTTTCGACTGTCGTTGTTCGCCAGATGCACTGGCAATTACACTTCGCTCGTGTCGTCGCCACGTCGTCCATTTCGTGGCGCCGCGACGCGCGCGGGCTCGGGTCGGGGGCGGCCGGGGTCGGCCCCGTCCCCCTTTCACGCGTCGCGCCGCGTTCGTGGCGGGGTTTTGCGCGGATATGGACCCGCACGCGGCGTGCCGCGTGCTCGGGGTGCCCCCCGGCGCGTCCGAGGCGGACATCAAGTCGGCGTATCGAAACGCGGCGTTGAAGTTCCACCCCGACCGAAACGCCGGGCTCGGCGCGGACGCCGAGCGCGTCGCGGCGGAGCATTTTCGACGCGCCTCGGAGGCGTACGACGTGCTCTCGTCCCCCGGTGGGCGATACGCCTCGCGCGCGCGTCGATCCGGAAGCGGTGGTCCCTCGCAGGGCCGAAAGAGCGGCTACTACAATGGCGCGGCGGATCCGTTCGGGTTCCAGCACAGACACTCCCAACGCGTGGGCGACCACATGCGCCGCATCGACGGGAACATACGCGCTCTCTACGCCACGTTAGCCGTCGTCGGTGTCATGCTGTACCTCGCGCCGCAGCCGAAATCGCCCGCGGAGATAAATCGCCGGCGTCGAAAAACGGACAGATCGACGCATACCTTCACGGAGCGCGCGGTGACGAGCCTCGCGCCGGGCTCGCCGCTCGACACGAACGACGACTTTTTTGACGCGCGCCGAAACCTCGACGCGCGTCGACGAAACGCCGTTACAAATCGAACGATATCGTCCTCTCTGGTCGATGACGACGTTTTGTCGTCATCGACCGTCGACCATCGGACGGACGACGTCTTCGGAACGCGTTTCAGGTACGCGTACGAGGGCGGCGGCGAGTGGAAGGGACCGGTCCTTTCCGCGGCGGACGCGGCGCGCGACGCGCGCGCGTCGGCGAAGGCTTCGTTTTCGCGTCGGTACGGCTCGGCGGGCGAGCGCGCTTTCGCGTCGCATCGGTCGAACAGTCACGAAAAGACGAAAACAGACGAAGACCTCCGTTCCTTCGACGACGACGACGACGAAGAAGAAGGTCCCGAGTGGGCGCGCGGCGGGTACGTCGGACGCGGCGTGTCGCGGCGGGTGTTGCCGTATCACCGGCGGCGACTCGGTCGCGGCGGCGGCGGCGGTTTCGGCGACGACGACGTTTACGACGACGACGACTCCGGATCCTCGCGGGGGCTCGGTGCCGGCATCGCGTGCGCGCGATGCCGCGGCGCTCTCCCTCTGACGGCGCGCTTCTGCTCCATCTGCGGCGCGAGGGTCACGTCGCCCGCGTCGGTGGTGGCGGCGGCGGCGGAGGAGACGTCCGCGGGTTTGCGAAAAAAAAAGAGTCCCTCGGCGACGCCGCTCGCCGACCCGCAGGACACGGGGTCGAGCGCGGGGCGGGGCCGCGCGAGGGCCGCCGCGGACCGGGAAGCGAACGCGCGCGCGGAGGCTGGGTGAGCGCGCGCGTTACCACCGGAGTCGCGCGTCGCGTGATGTAGTCACTTAGCCTCGGTAGAAAACGCGATGTGAAACGACGCCTGAACGACGCGACGTGAGAAGTGCGACAGTCTCCTGGACGAATGGCTTTTTTTGCCTCTCGAGCCTGAACGTGAGAACGTCCGATCGACCCGGCGCCTCTCTATCCTCGGGCCGATCTCGACGGACGCGCATCCTGTGCCTCCACACCCGTGCGCGCGTCGGCGACGGGTACGCCTCCTCCGAGGTTTCCCGCGCCTCTCGAGCCTCACCTCGAACCGCCGGATCGGCGACGCGTCCGTCCCGTGCGACCGTCCCGCCTCCACGCCGCGGTCGAATCGCGATGGCGCCTTCGTCCAAGGCGATGGATCTGCCCTTCGTGGACGGCACCGACCCCGTGTACCGCGCGGCGTCCAACGGCGACACCGGGGGCGTGAAGCGCCTGCTCTCCGCCATGGCGTCGAAGAAAGACAGGTGGACCGCGGCGAACGGTCGGAACGAGGACGCGGGGGACCAGACCGCGCTGCACGTCGCCGCGTCCCGGGGGTACATGCTGATGGCGACCCATCTGTTGGACGCCGGCGCGGAGTTGTTGCCGGACGAAAAGGGGAAGACGCCCCTGCACGTCGCCGCGGTGAACGACGACAAGGACATGGTGACGCTCCTGCTGAAGAAGGGCATCAAGGGGGGGCGCGCGGGCCGCTTCGAGGCGCTGACGATGTTCTGCGAGGGGTACTCGCGGCCGGCGGCGCCCGTGCACCTCGCCAAGAAACCGGAGATTCGCAAGATGCTCTATTACCGCGGGTGCGGCGACGAGGACGGCGGCAAAACGCGCATCGCGCTGGAAGGAGACGGACGAGGCGTGACTGTCCCGAAAAGCGCGATGATCGTGGGGGCGGTCGCCACCGTCGTCATCGGGCTGTACGCGCGAGCGCGGTACCAGATCGCGCAGGGATACGCGCGGCCGACGCTGCGGAAATACAGGAGGTGACTTTTGCGTTTTTTTCGCGTATAAAACGTCGTCGCGATCGTGATCGCGCGTCGCGTCGACGGCGACGAAACAGAGGGCGGTCGTTCGCCCGACGACGCGCGTCGTGAGAGGCGGGCTCCGTGTGTCATGATATCGCCCGATGCGCGTTCGCCGCTCGGAAAAAAAAAGCTAGTCTCGCGTCGCCACGTTCGCCAGCAACGCGACGAGGGAGTGGCAACTCGCATCCACGCCCTCGTCCAGTCGTTTCCGTATGCTCGTCGGCCGCAAGTGCGGGGCATCGAGTTCGTCCACCGCCTTCGCCACGCGCGCGCCGAGGTCCGAGTCCGCGAGCTCCAGCACGCGCGTTCTCGTGTCCGCGCTGGATACCCACCGCGCTTCCCCCACCGCCTTCACGCATCGATCGCACACGGACGCGTCTCTGAGGAGTGTTTTCATCTCGGCAGCCTCCCGCTCGGGGGCGGGCGCGGGCGTCTCCGCGTCCCTCGCGCGGTACGCCGCGTCCTCCTTCGCGACGTCCTCGATCGTCCGCACGGGCGCGGGCGCGTCCGATCCGGAACCGGAGCCCATCGCGCGGGAACGCGCGGGGAAGTGACGCGCGCGCGAGGCTTCGAACGACGTTTCGAAGTGAAGCGGAGTACGTCGTCTCGTGTCGACACCACGGTGGATACCAAAGACGAAAATCATACGATCGTCATCGTAAAAGCTCGCTCGCGCTCGACCGCAACAGCGCCTGCCCTTCGAACCACACATCGTGGTCGCCTCTCTCCATCGACCCGAACCCAGACTCGTCCCACGCCTCGTCGAACGATTCCGAATCGCTCCACAAAATTCCGAACGAGGGCTTACACACGACGGACACGATCCGAAGCGACATCTCATCATCGTCTCCGCGTCCGTTTCTTTTTTGACCGGTAGAGCCCTCCGCGTTTCCGGTAAAAACGGGAAGCGCGACGCGCACGGCGGCGGCGTGGAGGTACGCGCGGTCTTCTTTCCGCGCTTCTTCTTTACCCGCGTACAGAGCGTCTCCCAAAATAGGCGCGCCCAGGCTCTTAAGCGCCACGCGCAGCTGGTGCGTACGGCCGGTGAGCGGACGCAAAACGAAGAAACGAAGCGCGCGCAAAGGCTCTCTTTTCGTTTCGTCTCTTCCGCCTCTCGAGTCTCTCTCCGCGCTTTTTGGCTTTAGCAAACCCCGCGAGGAGAACTTCGTGGTCGCGACCTGCGAAGAGACCCGCGTGACGCGCACAGAGTCGTCGTCCGCCTTGTCATTGTCCGCCTTGTCATCTCTCTCGTCCTTCGACGGTCGCTTCACCAGCCGCCACGCGCCGCGCCGCGCGCGCGTCATCTCGCCGGAGACGGTGCCCATTTTTTTTTTCGGGCGCTTGGCGCTCAGCGCGACGTAGTACTTGTGCACGCGCCTCAGTCGGAACTGCTCGGAGAGGTGCGCCGCCGCGACGGGCGTCTTGGCGAACAGCGTGATGCCGGAAGTCACCTTGTCCAGGCGGTGCACGGAGTGCAGAGGCCCGACGTAGTCGCTCCCGACAAGAGAACCGGTTTCTTGCGCGGCGCGGATGACGGCCAAAAGACCGGGCGCGGGCGCTTCGTTCGTGCCCTCCTCGACACCCTCCAGGTCGTCCGAGTGGAAGCTCATGCCGCACGGCTTGTCCACGGCGAGCAGGTCGTCGTCCTCGTAGATGACGCGGACGGGCGCGTTCGGCGGCGGCGGCGCGCTCGGGGAGGGGGAGGGCGACGCGAGGGCGCGGCGCGACGCGCCCCGTTCGCTCGCGCCATCATCGGGGGGCGGCGGTGGCGCGTTCGGGGAGGGCGAGGGCGACGGGAGGGCTCGGCGCGCGACCGCCCGTTCGCTCGAGCCGCCGCGCGCGGAGAACGCGAGTCGGGTTCGGGGATGCCGCGCACGCAGCAGAACGCCCGACCCGCACGCCGGCGCGGTCTTCGCCGCGCGCATCTCGTTGTCGGCGGTGGGGATCACCGTTTTTCGAGTTTCTCCTCTCGGATAAAACGCCCGAGCGCGTCACTGGTCACTCCCTCTCCCTCTCCGCCGATATGAACTTCTCCGCGCTGCGCAGCACCGCGCGCACGTCCTCGTCCAGCGCGCCGGGCGAGCCGGGGGAAGGGCACGCGTCGAAATCGAGCCGCGCCGTCTCGAAGTCCGCGCGACTGGCGCGCGCGCCGGCGACCAACTCGGAACCGTTTTCTTTCCCCGCAAGGCTCGCGGAAGACCTACCGACCGACGCGTTGCGTTTCGCGACGGCCATCGCCGGCGCCGCGAGCCGCACGGTGTTCTCCAGCCACGCGCTCAGCGCGGGGGTTTCCGAGGATGCGTGTTTGTACGACGCGTCGCTCGCCTCGAGTCGGTCGCGCGTTCGCCGGTCCATCGCCGAATCGAGATGGCGATTCGCCGTCTCGACGTCGACGCGCCGCGCGTCGACGGCGGGCGTTCGAGCCTCCACCGCGCCGAGCCCGACACGTTCGAACGCGTCATCGTCCGCGCCGCTCGTCGAATCGGGCTCCCCCCCCGCGCTCTCTAACAGCTTCACGAGGCCGTCCACGAGGTCCTCCAGGTGACGCACCTCCCCGCGGAGCCGCGACGCCTCCGCCTCCGCGGATCGCTTCCCGACGCGCAGCGCCTCGATCTGACGCCGCAGATCGTCCTCTGAAGAAGCACCCGGCGATTTACAGACGACTTCGGATGCAAAGAGCTCGTCGTCGAAACACCGGAGCGTGTCTAAATCGGCGACGCCGCGAGCCTTCGCGCGTCGCTGTTTCTCATGATGCCGAGCATTCGCCAAGGCTTCACGACGCTCGCGCGTCCTGTGCACGATCGCGCTCGTAACCGGGGTTCCCTCGGCGAAACACTCCGCGCGCCGTTCCCGAGCGCGGCGGAACTCCTCGAGCTACGGCGGTCGTGTGCGGGTCGAGTTAACGGGGTCAGCGTGTGTGCGTCCGGCCGTCGCGGGTCGCCGAGGCTCGCCAAGGCTCGTGGACAAGAGAGACGCGTTCGAAAAAACAAGGGGCAGCTGCGCGGTTCGCGTTCGAAAACGCGAGCGGGTCATCGCATCTGACAGATCGTCTCGCGTCGTACCTTCCGCCGGCCCGTCTCGCGCAGCGCGAGCGTGCGCTCGTCCATCGCGATCCGTCGGTGCCGCGACGGCGGACGCGGTCGACTCGGCGCGCGCGAAGTCCGCACCGCGGCCGCGGCGAGGCTGCCCTCGTCAGGCAAACGGGTCGGCGGGGAATTTTTATTTTCGCCGCGAAAAGATTTTTTGCCGAGCCTCGTCGGTCTCAGCGGCCACTTCGCCGATGCGCCCGATCACGTTCGCGCTGCTCGCGCTGCTCGCCTCCGCCGCCGGCGCGGCGGCTTCGTGCGACGAGTCGATGACCGGCTTCTTCGACTCGGACATCAAGTCCCAGGCGTGGACGGACATCGCGCACGGCAACGTGCGGGCCGTCAAGGAGTCTCTCGCGGACGATCCGTGCTACGCGCTGATGCGCGCGGCGGACGGACGCGGCCCTTTGTTCTGGGCGCACGAGTTCGACAACGAGGCCATCATCGCCGCGCTGGTGAACGCCGGGGCTGACGAGACCGCGAAAGACAAACAGGGCTTGACCCCCGGACAGATGCCCAAGGCGCCGCCCCTGACGTTCCAGGCGCCGGAGGACGAGGAGCACTACAGTTACGACGCTGATTACGACGAGGCGTTCGACGCGCACGCCGCGGCGAACGGCGCGGACCACTCGGAGATGCGGCGATGAGATCGACGAGTAGTAAACGCACGTCTCGGGTTTGAAGGCTACGTGTACGTACGCGACACACGAACAGGGCGACGCGAAGACGTCGTCGTCGTCGTCTCCTGAGACTATCGAGGAGTTGTACATCACCTAATTGATCTACTTTCGCGCGCAATAATAAATAAACGCTAAACGCGTCAGAGTAACTGTTTCGTCTCGTTCGCGTTCGGCGCGTCAAACGCGAACGAGCCGCGCGACGAGAGCGGCGTCCCCGGAGTCCCCGCCGTCACGAACGGCTCATCTTCGGTGAACGCGGAAACCGCGCCGTTTGAGACGTGTCCGGATCCCGGGCCGAGCACGCGATTCGCCGATTCGCCGCGCGACCCGCCCTCGCCGTGATTCTCGCCGTAGAACGAGACGAGCGACGCGACGATTGTCGCCGCGGCGAGAAAAAAAGGCAAAGTCACTTTCGTGCCTAAGAACACCATGGAGACGACCGTCACGACGACCATCCCCGCCGCGCTGTTGAACACCTTGGCGATGTTGCTCAGGTGTTTCATGATCAAGCTGGAGACGACCCCGAACGCCGCCAAAGTTAAAACGACGAGCCAGGTGGAGAAAAGGCCGAACCCCCGGAACGCGGAATCGTTCGCGTGTAGTGACTTTTCAGTCGAGTTCGCGAACGACGCGCCGTCTTCGCCGAGAACCTCGTCGTCCTGACCTCGACCGCCGTCGACACCACTCGTGGTGGAAGATGAAAACAACACCACGAAACCGTTCGCCAACGCCCCGAACGCGTAGAGCTGCGCGTTTTGTAAGTGAATGCTCATAGAGAAGTGTTCCTTGTACACGAACTCGACGGCGATTCCCGCGGCTGCCGCGAGCGTCGCGCCCAAGAGCACCAGCGACAACGCGACGACCGGGTACGCGTCTAGGGAGTCGCACGACGGATGGTTTATGTCGTCGTCGCCCTTGGCGTGGCACAGCGCGATCTCCGCGGCCATGACGCCGTCGAGCAGCAGGAAGACGGCGATCCACTGGTGTTTTTTAATTCTTCGCCGCAAAAAGTAAAACGACAGCGCGGCGACGATGGGGATCTCGACGTGCGAAAACACCACCCACGTGATGGGTGACGCGAGTCTGGAGAGCACGATGAACCGCAGGTGGTTCTCGATGAGGTAAATCAGCGCCGGGACCGCGAACCGCGCGTACCGTCGCTCCGCGAACGCGTCTTCCAGTTCGTTTCGGATGATAACCCAGACGTTTCCCTGTGGGGAATCCTTCAAGTGCATATGAACGTACGCGGACACCGAGAACACCAGCTTGATGAGCTCGGCGAGGAACACCACCATCGCGGGGTTGTACGCGTACGTGCGCGTGGCGTTCTCGTCGCGTCCCTCGGCCCCCGCGCTCTCCATCGCGCTCTGGTGCACGGCGAACACGTGCGCGAGCGACAGGAACAGGTGCGACCCGAGGATCAGGAGGCGCTGCTGAGTCAGACCGCCGTCCTCCTCGGAAGGCGCCGATCCCACGCCGCCGGCGCCGCCCGCTCTGCCCTTGGGGGCGAAAAGCGACGGCATCGCCGCGCGCACCGCGCCTCACGCGGTGGTGCCGGCGCCGAAGCGCGTCGACTCTGACGAGGGCCGATTGTCTGCATGTCCATTTTCATCGGGAGCGCCGATGTGGTGCCAGCTCGGCGACGTTTCGACGTTTCCAGCGTCCACTCGGCCGTCGTCGCGCAGAACCACGCCGCACTCCGCGCACCGGGCGCGTCGCGACTTCGCGACCTGCTCTCGCGGCCCACGAACCCGCATGTCCGCGCACGCCGCGCTCGGCGCCTTCGCCGCGCCGCGCGCGACGAGACCGACACGCGGTCTCGATGAGACCGTCACGCGGTCTCCCTCCTCGAGAGCGCGATCGCGCGTCCGCGCGACTCCCCGCGCGTTCCTCGGCGGGCTCGGCGGTGCGCAGCGCACGAAGCGGACGTCTAAGGCCCTGACCTCGGACGAGGTCGTTCCCGGCCAGGGCAGAGGGTCGCCCAAGTGGAACGAGATCCACGCCGCGCTCGTCTCGGCGAAGGTGGGGAAGGTCGCGGCGACGGACTTCGAGCGCTTCTGCGCGAAGGATGACGTGTTGGCCATCGACGTGCGCCAGGCGTTGGAGTTCGAGGAGTGGCACGTCCCGCCGTGCGTCTCGTGCCCGTACGCCGTGCCCGACCCCAACGTGCTGCGCCGAGCCACCGGCTACGCGGTCTCCATCAAGGGCGGGCTCAAAGTGCGCAACCCGCGCTTCGTGGATGACGCGCGCGCGGCGAAGACCGCCGCCGGCGCGAAAACCGTCGTCGTCGTCGACACGAAGGGCGGCGACCTGGACGTTTCACCGAAAAGCCCTTCCGCGGGGTCCTCGGGGGTGTACGACACGTCGGACAGCCAGGCTTTGCGCGCAGCGTTCGAGCTCACGCAGGCGGGCGATTTTCCGGACGTGCGGTACGTCAAGGGGGGTCTGCCCGCGATCGTCGACGACGCGAACGTCGCGTTCGAGAGCGAAAAGTGGGGATCGTTTCTGCGGGGGTTGGACGACGCGAACAAGAGCGACCTCCGGCGGCTTTTGATGTACTCGCGCCTGCTTCCCGATCCCACGAACCTGCCCGGGGTTTTGGGACAAGGCTTCGTGTTCCTGTTCATCGGCCTGGCGTACTACGACGTCGCCGGAATCGGGTCGTGGGCCGCGCAGAACGTCCCCGCCGCGTGCGCGATTCTCCCCGTGTGCTTGTGAATGTGAGATTTTTTTTGTATCGGGCGTGAACATTCGGAGCGGTCGTCAAAAAAGACGATGACGCGCGCGCGACGGACGCTTCCGCGTTCGGACGCGAACGAACGAGCACGTGGACGTCGGTGATGATATATATGTTCACACGCCACTTCACGCCACTTCACGACGGCTTCTCTGCGCCACCTCACGACGTTTTGCGAATGGACGTCTCTCGACGATCGGCGAGCCTAATCGCGTTCGACGATCACTCATCCTTCTCTTCTTTCGGCTCGCGCGGCACGGGCACGGGCTGGTACTGCTTCTCCTCCTCCCACAAGGTCTGCGCGAGCATGGTGAGCGACGAGAGCGCCTCCTGCTGGGTGTTCGCGGGCGCCGGGAACGGCAGGCGCACGTCCAGCACCTTAACCTTGCCGTTGCCTCCGGTCACGACCCGCACGTCGAAGCCCAGCTTGTCCACCCAGAGCATGCGCGCCTCCGCGGGCTCGACGTCTTCGGGAAGAGACGCGCGCGCGAAGTTCATGACATCCTCGTACCGATCGCCGTTGGTCGCGTCGACGATTTTGTTCGCGTGCTTGCACAGCGGGTCCGCGACGGCGTCCGCGAACGCCTCGGCGGTGACCACCTCCGCGCGCTTATCGCTCCCCAGGCCGCCGACGTAAAACACGCGATCGACGACGAGTCGGTAGTACTCGTCGCCGACGCCGGCGGCGTCGACGCCGACGCCCGCGCCGTGGGTCTCGTCGTACTGCGCGGCGGCTTTCTGCGACTCGACGTCGTCGTCGTCCAGCTTGTGCAGCGCGCCGATGAGCGTGGCGCGGGAGATCACGCCGGGGGGCTGCGTGGTGGGCTGCACGTACAACGAGCAGCGGGGCTCGCGCGCGACGTTCGCGGTGTGCACGGCGTCCGCGCGCATGCGGAGCACGACGTCGCCCGACTTGGTGACGACGTACGACGCGAAGGTCCCGAGCGCCACCCCATCATCGCCGGTGGTGGCGAGCGTGCCGGTGTCCGCGATGGCCACGAGCGTCTTCGCGCACTCCGCGGAGGAGGGGCGGAGCGAGTCCGCGAGGTTCACCTCCAGCGCCTGCGCGTCCGCGGAGACGTCCGCGACCGCGCGGGGCGCCGCGGGCGCGCGGCGCGACACGGGCCTCGATGCCGTCGAGGTTCCGGAGCGCCTCGCGAGCGTGCGCGCGCGCGCGACGCAGGCGGTGGCGGGGGCGGCGCACGACATCGCGGCCATCGTGCCTGCTGGGCGCTTCCTGAGGAGCGAGGGAGGGCGCGGAACGGAGGCTGCGCGTCCGTCTGTGCGGGCGGCGGATCGGTATCGCGACGCGAAGCGTGCCTCGCCACCTGCAATCGGACCTTCTCGAGAACGCGAGACAAGATCACTCGATCGTGAATCTCCGCGAGCGGACAATGTGATTGGCTCAAGATTGCGCCAAGGCCCGCATATCTGGCATTCTCGACTTTTTCGTTGAAAGGGAAAAAGCCGAAATCGACCGGGACGTTCACCGCGCCCGAACGCGAAATCGAGCGCGCGACCCGAAGCGTTTCGCGATCGATCGGAGCGTTTAGTCGGTCGTGCTCGAAACCCAAATTGTTGAGGACCGCCAGACGCCAGAGAAATCAGAAATAATCAGATGTTGATTCTTTTTTTCCGACGCTTTTTTTTTGTACACAGAGACCCTCGACGACGGCGCGGCGTCGGCGCTACGTCCACACACCCAACACAGTACGCATTCACGCACACGCGCACGACCTCGACCTTCATCACGCGAGCGCCGCGAGGCCCGCGGCGAGCGCGGCTCCGAGCAGGCCAGTCTCGACGGCGTCGGCGACGCCGGCGGCGGCGGAGGACGCGGGCGAGTACCCCCCCTCGGAATCGATCTCGCAGTACTTCGCGACGATGATGTCGTAGGCGTCGTCGCTGACAGAGCACGTCTCCGTGGGCTCGAAGTACGAGAACGAGTCATCATAGTATGCTGACTCCGCGTCGGTTTCCGGCAGAGCCCACTTGCACTCCTCGTTCGCCACGCACGAGTCCTCGTACCAGTGCGAAGAGCACTTCATGGACATCTTCGAGAGCTCGGCGATCGACTCATCCTCGAACGCGGCGTCGACGGTCGCGTCGTTGATCGTGCACGTGTCGCCGTAGACGTAGCAAGTCTCCGCGGGGCAGTTCTCCACGCTGGAGAACGCGCACACGAACATGGGCCCGAGCAGGCTAAAGGTGCCGATCATCAACTCGGTGCCGATCTCGCTGGCGACTTCGTCGGTAAGTCCGCAACCCTCGCCCGCGACCCAAGCGCAGTCCGTCTCCGCGTCGCACGTGGCTTGCGTGAGCTTCGTGCCGCACGTCACGGTGTAGTCCGCGATCTCGCACATGAGGTAGCCGTCATCTTCCACCAGGCTGCGGCGGTCGGGGGCGAACGGAGCCTGCGCGTCCGCCGCCGTCGCGCGCGCCGAACGCGTGGCGCGCGTCATCACGCCTTTCAACTGGTGTTCGAGTTGCGCGAGGTCGCGGCGCGCCTTCTGGAGCGCGGCGTCCTCGCGCGCGGTCTCCGCGGCGAGCGCGGGAGACGCCAGGAGCAGAACGAGGATGAGCTCGGTGACGTGCATGGTCGGGAGCGCTCGCGCGTGTGACGCGCGGCGCGCGTTCGCGAGTTGACCCGAAGGCAATTCTTTGGTCTTTGATCAGTCAATTTTCTACACACACATCGGTTTGACCATCGGTCGAGTGCCAACAGACCCCTGGGACGCGCCTCACGCGCGGAGGTTGGCGCGGAAACGTTGTTGCGTTTGACCGGCAAAAGCGCCCTTGACGTCGGTCGAATCGCAGTCCGCGGCTGCGCGGGGTGAGCCGCGATGGCGTCCGACCCCCCCGCCGGCGACGGCCACGACCGCGCGGTCTCGCTCACCGAGAACTCCTCGGACGCGAGCGCGGACCCGACGGCCGCGATGACCCCCGCGCGCGACGGCGGGGAGAAGCCGCACCGCGTCGCGTCGATTTTCGGCAGCTTCGGCCACTTCGTCGGCTCGCCCCTTTCCGCCGCGGTGACGCCCAGCGCTGTGCTCGCGGAGCCGGATCAAAAGGCGCCCTCGAAGAGCGCTATCGTGATGGAGCTCGTGCGGTGCGCGCAGGAGCTCACGGAGGAGCAGGTGGCGGAGTTCAAGGAGTGCTTCTCGCTGTTCGACAGCGACGGGAGCGGCACGGTGGACACGAGCGAGCTCGGCGAGGTGATGAGGAGCCTCGGCCAGAAGATGAGCGACGACGAGCTTCATCGGATGATCGAGGAGGTGGACGCGGACGGGAGCGGGACGGTGGACTTCGCGGAGTTCCTGGGGATGATGGCCAAGCAGATGCGCGACCACGACACGGACATCGTGCTCAAGCGCGCGTTCGACCTCTTCGCCGTCGTCGACGACGGCGGCGTCGCGCGCGCGCCTGCCGATAAATTGGAGGTGGTCTTTGCCAATCTGTGTGACGGGATGAGCGCCGAGGAGATCAAGCGGCTGACCGGCGCCGCCGCGGGGGGGAAGAAGGACATGTCCTTCCCGCAGTTCATGACCCTCTTCGACACCGCCGCGGTCGAGGACGACCGAGGGACGTGAGGAGCGCGCGAGTAGGGAACGCGCGACATTATGAGATGAAAAGCCAAAGGAAACGCGCCTCCGCGAGTCGAGGATTTAATTTAGCTCACGGGCCCGCCGCGCCGCGCGCTTCGTCCGAGTAACACTCGGTCCTTTTACGCTGAAAAGAGAAACCCGCATACGAACACCGGAACACGAAAAGCGCGCGTGACACACACGAAAAACGTAAAGCGAAGGTGACTCACTCGGCGTTACAACGTATGTGGAAAAAGCGTCTCACTGAGAGCGTTTCGCTCTCACGCGCGGTTACCCATCCGCCGCGTACTCATCCGCGTCTTCATCTTCGCGTGTGTGTTTGTGTATTCGAACCCCAATGTATGATCAGAAAAAGAACCCAAAAGAGAAGCAGAAAGAAACGTCATACGTTTCCATTACTTCTTGCCCTTCTTGGCATCCTTCGCCTTGCGCTGGCGCTCCTTGATCTCGCGGAGCGCGGCGTCGCGCGCGGCGGCGCGGACATCCGACTTCTCCGCGCGCTTCTTCTGGATAACCTCCAGAGACGCACCCACGATCGAACGGTTGTTGGTCTTCACCGAACGCTTCTTCTTGCGGGCAACCTCGGTGGTTTGGTCCTGTTGGAAGTTTGGAACAAGAGAGCGAGAGAAGAGAGAGGTGAGCGACGACACGTCTCGTTTGTGGCGGCGAAAAAGAAACAGGCGCTGAAAAGAGCATTTCACGCCGCGACGGTCGAGCCAGTCTGGGGAAAACGCGCCACCGTCGCGTATGCGATTTGCCGTGCCTGCGCGCGTCTCGGCGCCGTCTCCGGGGGTCGCGTCGGGACGATGCCGACGCGCGGGCGCGCGCGAGAGAGAGACAGACGCGCCGATCGGCGCTGGGAGACGCGGCGCGCGACGAGATGTCTCGCGCGTGTCACCCGAGCCCGGTCCCGGACCGGATGTCCCGAAAAACCCTAAAACGCGACGTGCGATGGCTTTTTCCGAGCGGACGCGCGGTCCGTCGACGCGCGTCGAGGCGGGACGCGACGTCGACGTCTCGCGAGCGAGCGCATCGCACACGACAGAGCCTCGTCGTGCGACGTGTTCGTACCTTCTTGTGGGCCTTGCGGTACTGCGTCGTCCACGCGAGCTTCGCGGGGCGAAGGCGGAGGTTAAACAGACGCTTGCACTTGGCGTTGAGGAACAGGTAGGTCTGCGAGTCCATCTTGGTCAGGCGCATGCCGTGACCGGGATAGATCTTCAGGCCCGAGAACCGGCACACCTCGGTCTTGAGAACCATCTTGCACCACTCTGCGTCGAACGGACGTTCGCGCGGCAACGAGAGGGCCACGGAGTGGCGACGACCGGGCTTATGCGCGATGCGCGGAAACACGCGAGACGCGGAAAAACGAGAGCGGCGCGCGGCGCGTCGAAGGTTTCGAAGGGATTTTCGCAGAAAACGAAAAACGACGACGCGTCGAAAGTGTCCAAAAAGAATACTGTAGATGATTGAAACATCAAAACGCTCATCGCCGCGCCGCCGGCTTCGTCTCCTCCTCCTCCTCCTCCTCCTCCTCGACGGCGACGTACTTGTGCACGTACGCCTTGACGTACTTGTCGAGCGAGAACACCTTGGCTTTCCACAGCGAGCTCTCCTCTTCCAGGAGCTCCTCCTCCGCGCCCGCGTAGTCCACGCCGTTCACCTCCTTCTCCACGCCCTCCAGCGCTACCTCCTCCTCCGACTCCTCCAGCGCCAGCTCGGGGTTGTCCACGACGGGATCTTGGAAGATCTGCTTGTCCGTCACGGGCTCGCCGTGGGGCAGCCTTACAAAGTCGGCACCCAAAACCGCGCGGCTCGCGTCCAGCTCGCGCAAAAACGCTACGCGAAGCTTCTCCGTCAATAAAACACCGCCGCGAAGAAAAACGGCGTACCCCAGGCGTCGGTTGGTCAAGTCGCGAAGGTACCCCGGGTGTTGTTTGGAAGTCTCCGACAGCGCGCACGCGCTGTGCGGGAACCACGCGTCGCCGTACCACGAAGCGTTGCGCAGCAGACGAAGCTGCTCGACGCCGATCTCGGGGCCGTACGAAGAAACAGACAACAGACTCGCCGCCTCGGCGTCGTACTCGTACGTGTTCAAGCGCGCCGCCGCGCGATCGCGCGCCGCGACGCTTTGCTCCTCCGCGTACGCGTTCCGCTCCGCCATCTGCAACGCCTCGGCTTCCGCCATCACCTCGAAGTCCATCTGCTGCAGCTTCCGGGAGTTTCCGTCTTTCGCGGCGTTCGCGTCTTCCGCCTCGGCCGCTTTCTTCTTCGCGGCGGCGGCGGCTTTCGCCGCCGACCGCACCTTGTCGAGCGTCACCTGCTTCTTCACGCGCCCGCGGTGTTTTTTTCCCGCGTCGTCCACCTCGCCGTGCAGCCCATCTTTGAGCGCCTTCGCGTGCAGCGCCTTCGCCGCGGAGAAGAAGGAAGGGAGCTTGATCATGTCCAGGTCCGCCGCCGCCGCGTCCGTCGTCGCGTCGTCCCTGTCGACGTCCGACGTCGCCGCCTTCGCGTCCGCCGCCGCCAGGAGCTCGTCGAAATGGAACACCTTGACGTCCGCGTCGCGAAGCGCGTCGCGCCGCGCGAAGCGCGTCACGCGCCGCCAGTTGTCCAGCCGAAACCCGCCGTCCACGCCTTTGTCCGCCATCGCCGCCACCTCGGCGGAGACGTTCCCGCCGCTCATAGCCAACTGCTGCTCGTAGCTCCAGGCGATGTCCGCGTCCGAGCCTAACGCCGGCCTAACGCCCGCGCAGGGTACGCCCCCGTCCGCGACGCCCGGCGCCAAAATCGCGCCCGGCAAACGCGTCGCGGCGGTTCGCACGAAGCCCACCGGGTCGAAAGGCACGAGCGCGTCGTTCGCGATTCCTTCGCGGTAGCGACGAAGCGAGCAACTCTTCGGCGGCGTTGGCGGGCCGGGCGCGCGCGTGGACGGGTCGGACGCGTTGAAGACGTCGCCGTAATCGTAATCGTCCCACAAGAACAAATCTTGGTACGCGGAGGCGTTTCTGAACACGCACGCCATCTGCGGCAGGTACCCAAACGGGCCGGGGAGCACCTCGGCTTCGAGCACGATGGGCGAATTCAACAAACGGCGGGTCACGGCATCCTCCAACGCTTTGATCACCGGCACCACCACGCGCGGGTCTTTTAACGAGATCTGCAAGCCCTTGTTCGACCCGGACGCGAGAAACGCGCGCAAAAACGCTTCGAAGGTGAGCCCGTCGGTTGCGCTCTTGGGTTCGTACGACGACGGCGAAACAATCGGGACGTCGACGTACGCCAGTCCATTTCCTCCGCGCTTGGTGGCGCGCGTCTCGATCTGCACGGTGTGCGACACGGGCACGACCAGGAAGTGCGTGTCCGGGTCCCGCACGGCGACGTACAGGTCGTCGCCGGTCAGAACCGGGTCGGTGTGCCGGAGCTGAGACAAACGCCGCAGGCCGAAGTGCCTCAAGACGCGCTCCGAGCGCCACATTTGCCGCTCCTCATCCTCGAGCGCGCGCCTTTGCGCGTACCGCGCGCGCATGGCGCGCGTCGCCTTCTCCGCGGCGCTCGCGCCGCTGACCATCGTGAAGAACAGCACGACGATCCCGACGATGACGACGATCTTCCACACCGGCGAGCGCTTGGGCTCGCCGGAGCCGTCGCCCTTCCCGTCGCGATCGCCATCCTTGACGTCCTCCTTCATCTGCTCCACGAGCCGGTGTTTCGCGCGGATGGCCTCGCGCAGGTCATCCGTCATGGCGTCGTCCGACGGCAGACGCACGCTCGACTTCTTGCTCTTGCCCATCGCGTCGAGGAACGACCGCGAGGGCTACTCGTCGTCCCGACCGCGCGGCGCGTAATGCCGTCCGATCTGAAGTGACAAGCTGGCGAAAAGGAGCCGCGTGTGCGAAAGTTCGAGACTGTCATTCCAGCGGCGACGACGTGATCAGGACGACGGAATCACATCCGTCGCGCTCGCACATCCTGCGTTCCGAGAAAGCTCGTCACCGACTCCTTCCGAGAGCCACCAGTTCGCGCGTCGCACGCGCCGCATGTCCTCGACTCTCGCGTTCGCCGCGGCTCGCGCGCCGGCCGCGCGGCTCGCGCGCCGCGACGCCGAGCCGCGACTGGCGGCCTTGAGCGCCGCCGACCGCGCTCGAGCGTTGCCCGCTCGAGCGACGACGTCGGCGGCTGGCATCCCGTCGGCGCGCGGGTTCGCGGGTCCGCGAACGCCCGCGACGACGCGGCGGTCCCGCAATCCCGGCGCGGGTTCGATTCCGCCCCGGGCGAGCGGCGAGACGAGCGGCGAGACGAGCGGCGCGTCGCGCGAACACGCGCGTTCCCGCTTGGTGCTGTACACCAAGCCCGGGTGCTGCCTGTGCGAGGGGCTGGAGGAGAAACTGTGGGAGATTTTTCGCGGCGACGCCGGCGCGTCGCTGGGAGACGCGTTGCGCGCGCTGGATTTCGAAACCAGGGACGTCTCCACGAACGAGACGTGGGCGCGGAAGCACGCGAACGAAGTGCCTGTGTTGTCGTTAGTCCGCGCGAAAGCCGTGGACGACGGCGCGGGTTCGAGCTCGACGGATGCCGAGGCGGAGACGTTTCTGCCTCGGCCGGCGCCGCGCCTGAGCGCGGCGCGGCTCGCGACGCGGCTGGGGCAGGACGTGGGGGTCGCGCTGAAAGGGGACGCGAGCGCGAGGAAGGGGTGGGCCACCGGTCGAACCGCCGGCGCGGTCCCGGTCGAGCCGTCGGGAGGGAAAGGGTGGGCGGTCGTGTCGGAGAAGCCCTTCTAGTCTGCGGCGAAACGGAAAACAGCGGGTGCACTTGTGCACTTCGAATACCATCAGCCCTTCCGAGACGCGCCTTCGAATATACCTGTCGACGCCCTCGTTCTCTGCCACTGCGTGATGCGCGGACTGACGAAGCTCGTGCCGCTGGCGCTCGGCGCAGCCGCCTTCGGGCGGCTCGTGCGCATGCGCGCTGGCGCGGCCAAGGCGACCAGGGCGGCGAAGGCGGTGCCCCCAACTCCCCCGGTGGTGCGAGATCCCCCTCGGAAACGTTTCTTCGGCTCGATTTCAGATGCCGACGCGGTCGACGCGAGGGAACGCCGAGCCTCGAGCGCCGAGGCGGCGGGACGCGCGTCGCGCACGCGTCGACACCGCGTTCCTCTCGATGCCACCGAGCGCGCGAGGCTGACCACGCCTCACACCACACGGTTCACCGACCCGCGCTTCCTTCTGCGTCCTTCCTCGATGCGACGACGACGTGAACGACGCTTCTCCGCCGCGACGAAATCGTTCCGCGCAGGCGAAGAAGAAGCCGCACAAGGTTCTTTTCGGGGCTGTTCCCGGCGAGAACCGCGGGTCGAACCCCATGTCCCCCCCCATCGAGCGAGACGACGATTTGTTCTGGCTCCGGGACGACAATAGGAAGGACCCCGAGGTGCTTAAACATCTCGAGGCGGAAAACGCGTACGCGGAGAAACACCTCGAGCACGTTTCGCCTTTAGTGGAAACGCTGTACGCGGAGATCAAAAACTCCATCAAGGAATCCGACGACGACGCGCCGTTCGCCTGGGGACCCGAACACGAGTACTTCGTGCGCACCGTCGAGGGAAGCGCGTACCCGGTGATCCTTCGTTTGAATCGAACGGTAAACGCGAAAAATCCGGAAGTCGTGCTCGACGTGAACGAAGTCGCGAAACCGCTCAAGTACTGCTCGATCGGCGCGTTCAAGCCCTCGCCGTGCCACACGCTGTTAGCGTACAGCGTCGATTCGAGCGGATACGAGACGTACGAGACGCGATTTCTCGATCTAAACACGGGCGAGCAGTTGCCGGATGTCCTTCTTGACACGTCAGGCGCCGTGTCGTGGGGCGGGACCTTCTCGTCGCCGTCGCCGGGCGGCGCGGAGGAAAAAAGAATGACCGTGTATTACAGCACGCAGGATGCCGCGCACCGGTGCGACAAGGTGTGGTGTCACGTCCTGGGCACGCCTCAGTCTCAGGACGTGCTCGTGCACCACGAGCGCGATGAGCTGTTCTCCGTGGGGTTCGGGCGCACGGCGGACGGCAAGTTCGTCGTGATCGAGTCCGAGTCGCAGGAGACGAACGAGATCTCCGTCGTCGACATCGAGGCGTCGAGCGTCGATTTCGGCGTCGTCGCGGTGCGTGACGATCGCGAGGCCGACGACGACGAACCTTCTCTGTTATCCCTGACGCACGCGCCGCCGCGGGTGATGGTGCCTCGCCGGCTCGGGCACAGGTACTACCCCGAGCACAGGCGCGGCCGGTGGTTCGTCTTGTCCAACCGAGACGGGAAGATGAACTTCGACCTGTACCGCACGGCGGTGTCCTCGGAGGACGTCGACGGCGACGTCGACATAAGTGAGGCGAGCTGGGAAAAGGTCGACGGGTTTCCCTGGTCCGCCGGGCGCACGCTCGAGTCGATGAGCGCGTTTTCGGATTTCCTCGTCGTCGAGGGACGCGAGGACGGTTTCTCGCAGGTGTGGGTGTTGTCTCTCGATGAGTCAGGCGCGATCACACGTTCAACGCGAACGGAGTGGCCCACGCAGAACTGCTGCGTGTACACGGCGACGGCGTCTGCGTCTTTGTCGTGCGTCGGTATGAACCAGACGTTCGAGACCAACGCGGTGTATCTCGCGTACTCCAGTTTGAACTGTCCGCGAACCGTCTACAAATACGACATGGTAACCGACACGAAGACGATCGTTAAACGAACCCCGGTGTTGGGGTTCGACGGCTCTCAGTACGCCGCCGCGCGCCTTGAGATCACCGCGCGCGACGGCGCGCGAGTGCCCGTGTCTGTGGCGTGGAAGAAACAGAAACACGAAGAAGACAAAAGCTCTTTCCCGCTCGACGCGCCGTGTCTGCTCACCGGCTACGGCTCGTACGGCGTCTCGAACGACCCTTCGTTTTCTCGCGAGGACGTTCCTCTTTTGAACCGCGGCGTCGTGGTGTGCGTCGCGCACGTGCGCGGCGGGGGCGAGATGGGAAGGGAGTGGTACGAGAAGCAGGGGAAGTACCTGACGAAGAAGAACACGTTTTTTGATTTCGTCGACGTCGCGGAGGGGCTTATCAAAAAAGGAATGACGTCCCCAACGAAGTTGGCCATCGCGGGAAGAAGCGCGGGCGGTTTGCTGGTCGGCGCGTCGATCAACTTAGAGCCGCGTCTGTTCAAATGCGCGGTCGCGGCGGTTCCGTTCGTGGACGTGATGGTTTCCATGTGCGACGCGTCCATCCCGCTCACCACGGGCGAGTGGGAGGAGTGGGGGAACCCCAACGAAATGAAGTATTTCCCCTACATGCTCTCCTACTCGCCCATGGAGAACATCGCGAAACGAGCTAATCGCGCGCGCGACGGCGGCGACGACGACGAGACCTCCACGCGTCCCGAGCTTTTAGTCACCGCCGGTCTGCACGACCCGCGCGTGGCGTACTGGGAAGGCGCCAAGTACGCGGCGCGCATGCGCGAAGCGACGACGAACGGCGCGCGCGTGTTGCTCAAGACGGACCTCGACGCGGGGCACTTCTCGGCGTCTGACCGGTACAAGTACTTCAAGGAAAAAGCCGTCGAGCACGCGTTCGTGCTGGACAGTCTCGGTGTGAGTTCCGCGAAACCGAAGTGGGTCGAACAGTGAGCGCATTTAGCAGCGGACGACGAGTGAGGGACGTACACGAGTCTATCGCGACGAGGTACCGCGTCGGTTAAAAGGACGTTTGCGTTTTCGTTTGCGTTTTCGAAACCCGAGAGAGAAGCTTCTCTGCCTTCCGAGCCTCGCTCACTCGCGACTCTTCCGCCTCGCCTCGTCGCGGCTCCCCGAAGTGAACCAGCCCGCTTTGGGTTTCTTCCGCGGCTCGTCCCGCGCGACCGCCTCGGCCCTCCTCGGCGGCGGCAGGTCCAGGTACAGGTACGGCTCCTCCGGCTCCTTCCCGGGCTCGGACGCGATGCACCGTCTCGCCATCGCCAGCGCGGGCGGCACAGTCAGCAGAGGGTTCCCTTCGAAGAGCGCCTGGATCACATCCTCCACGCGGTCGTTGCACCGGTGCGGCTTCGCGCGGTTCTTCGTGACGTACAACAAGTCGCCCTGTTTCTCGCGGTACACGCCGCGCTTCACGCCCTCGCGGAAAGCTTCGGTCTGCGCCGCCTCCGCGGCGTCTCTCGACGACGAGTCCCGGATCGATTCGCCGCTCGTGCTCGTCCCGGGAGGCGGCACGACGGAGGAGGCGACGCCCATCGCTCTCGAGCCGAGGCGCGCGATCGGCGAGGGTCGATCGACGCGACCCGCGGCCTCGCGACGATGCCCCGGTCGAGTTCGCGCGACGCTCCCGGCGCCGCGGTCGACCGCGCGCCTCCTCGATCGGCCGGGCGGAGTGCGCGCGTCGCGGAGAGTGAGCAGATCTTCACGATTGCACATTCACGAGACCGCCGACGCGATCTTCGGCACCTCATCAATCGATTAATTGTCAACAACGTCGAATCGGCTCAGATGGTGACGCGCCGAGGCGCCCCCTGCGCGCGCCCGCGGCCGGGCATGGCGCTCGCGCTGCTCGCCGCGATGGCGGCGCTCATGCCCGCCGGCGCGCTCGCGGCGAAGAGCGCCAAGGCGCCGGCCGACCCCCCCGCGTTGGATCTCGGCGACTTTCTCGGGCGACTCCGCGGTTTCCTCCCGCGGACGCATTTCGAGTGGGCGGATCTGGGACGCACGCTGCTCCTGCACGTGGACTACTGGATCCTCATCGCGGTGGCGTTCGCGTTCGCGCGGCGGCTCACCCAGCGCGCGGCGGACCGCAAGCTGCGGCGCGTCAAGGCGGCCATGGCGTACGCCAGGCACAGGGACGCGACGTACACCTCGGTCGAGACGGGCATGCTCGAGTGGATCAATCATCTGTTGCGGCACGAGTGGCGCGCGGTGATCGGATCCGCGGTGGACAAGCAGGCGCGCGTGGCGATGGAGCGCGCGATGCGCGACGCACCGAGCATGACACACGGCGTGGTGCGACGCGCGGTCGTGGAGGAAGCGACGTTCGGGGTTGTGCCTCCGGATCTGAAACTGTACGTCTCGCGCTACAACCCCGCCGAGGATTACCTGCAGTTCGAGTTCGACTTCCGCTGGGACACCGTGAGCTCGCACATCGTCATCAAGGCGGACGTCAGCGTGCCGGGCGGTCGGTCTAACGGTCATGCGCAAGACGGCGTCGGCGGGTTCACGAACGCGCTCCTCAGCACGTTCGCGCGCGCGGTTCCCTCGGCGCGCGTCCCTATCCACGTCACCGACCTCTCGGTGGCGGGTCGCCTTTTAATCGGGTTGCGGTTATCGAATCGCGCGCCCGGCGTGAGCGGCGTCGACGTCTCGTTCGACGGCAAGCCCGACGTCTCGGTGAGCGTGCGACCCGCGGGCGTGCCGTTGAACGACATACCGTACGTGCGCGAGTTCGTGGAGCAGAAAATAGGCGAGACGTTCGCCGCTTCGTACGTCGAGCCGAGGCGGTATTACCAAGACGTCGAGGGTCTGTTTCTCAAAGAGCTCGGGCCGGGCGTCGACGCCGAAGACGCCGGACCGGGAGGCGCGCTCGTCGTGGACGTGCGGAACGCGGAGCGGCTTCCGGCGAGAACGCACGAGAAGACCAAAACGAACGCGTGTCCGTACGTCGAGCTGACCTACGGCGGCGTCACGCGGCGAACGCCGACGCGGCTGAACACGACGGATCCCGATTGGTCCACCAGGCTGGTCTTCCCTCTTCCCTCGAAGAGCGTTGGCGAAGAAACGTCCGGGGGACGTTTCTTACCGCTGCGCGCGCGCGTCATGGACTGGAGCCCGCTGGGCGAGCCGCGCTGCATCGGCGCCGCGACGCAGACGGTGGACCTGGGGAGGCTCCGCGCCGCCGCCGAGAGAGCCGCCGCCGCGCGGCCCGGCGACCGCGCGCGCGAAGCGGCGGGCGGCGCGCTGGGCCTCGCGAGGCACGCGCTTTCTCTGCGGGGCACGCGCGGCGGGTTGCTCCACCTGAGCCTCGGCGTTGTAGACGCGGGCAAAGACGCGGCGAATACGACGAATACTCCCGAACGCCCTATGGGACGCGGAGGAGCAGCAAGAGCCGTGGAGGAAGAGCCGCGCGGCGACGACGCGCTTCCGTCGCGCGACGGAGGTCTGGTGGAGGACGTCTGGGGCGACGACGTGTTAGACGAGCGCGGCGAGTACCGTTACGAGGACGGCGAGGAGGATGACCGATACGAGGATGACTTCGGCGCGGGCACGCCTCGGACGCCCAGGACGCCGCCTGAAAGGCGGGACGAAGCGCCGGAGACGTCCGCGGATCCGGCGACGACTTTAGTACACTCCGGCGATCCCGTCGGGTCGGACGGAGGCGCGGCGGCGTCGCGTTTAGTGCGCCTCGCGAAGGCGCAAAAAGCGCGGCGCGAGGAGACGGAGTCGAGACGAAGAGCTCTTGTACGACTCTCTACCTCGTTACGCGAAACGGAAGAGAGCCTTTCGATGGAAAAAGAGCGTCGCGGTTTGGAGTTGCGGCGCGCGCTCGTAGAGGGCGCGGCGTTCACCGTGCACACCAAGCGCAAGCCCGGGTTCGAACCCGGGACGTATCGGTTGTGGTACGTCGCGTCTAAGCAGCACATCGTGTGGGCGAAAGGCACGAAACCCGGCTCGAAACCGAAACTGCACCAGTTCGTGCCCGTGTGTTTGGTGAAGGAGTGCGTGCCCGGCATCGACGCGTTCACGCTCGGCGCGGACGGCGACCCCGCGCACCGACAGTCGCGCGACGAGGCGGCGGCGGAGCAGGCGGCGAAAAAGAAAAAGAAGAAGAAGTTTTTCCGGAAACACAACCCGATGCGCATGGCGCGTCGCGCCGCGCGCAACGCGACGTCGCTCCTGGTGAAGAAGCAGATCGGGCACCACGACCCCGCGCGGTGTTTCTCGCTCGTGCTCTGGAAACCCGACGCGGTGGAGAACAACCTCTCGGACACGCTCCTGGGCAGCGGCGCGGCGGGCATGGGCCTCGCCACCATCGACCTGGAGCTTCCCGAGGGGGGCAACGGGCGCGGCGCGCGCGAGTGGTGCGACGCGATCACGGCCGTCGCGGAGGAGAACGGGGGGGGTAGGCTCGACCACGACGACGAGGACGAGGAGGAGGAGGAGACGGACGCGCTGCGTGAAGCCACGGGGGCGGAAGACGGCGACGCGACGATACGTCGGAGCCGTTTTCGCGGCGACGACGTAAACGCCGTCGCCGTGTCGGACGCCCGTCCGTCGGAGGACACCGCGCCTCTGCGTCGCCAGGTTTCTTTGCCGAAACGCGCGGAGGGGGACGACGCGAGCGAGGACATGGGCGGGGAGATGCTGACCATTCCGATTCCCCCGGACTCGGTGGAGGACGATCCGCGCGACCGGCGCGCGGAGATCTCCGCGTGACGCCGACGAACGCCTTCGCGTCTCGCACTCGTAGACACGTTCGGAGAGACTTCGGAAAGGCGTTTTTTCGAGAGGGGGGGCGTTTACGGGTTTTGACGACTGCGTTCTCGCTGCGAAAAATGCGTTTTTTTGCAATTTGTCATCAGAAGTCACTTTTTGTCGTCTAAAATGGTTTGACGACAATCCGTTCCTGTCATCACTCCCCCCCGCACCGAGGCACGTCCCCGCGTCCCGCGTCACCGACACACGATGCGCGTCCTCGCCCCCGCCGCGTTTCTCCTCGCGCTCCACGCACCCTGCGCGCTCGCCGCGTGCGCCACCTCCTCCGAGCCGTGGCGCGGGGTCCTGTACGACATCGACCAGAAGATCACGCTCGAGGAAGGCCCCTCCGGCGGATCGACGTACGTGCCCTTCGCGGACGGCGCGGGCGTGCACCTGTTCGCGGACGCCAACCTGGTGGCGGAGGCGGACGACAACTCGTTCTCCTCGCACACCGCCGTGCACGAGTACATCCACCTCCTGCAGCAGGCCATGCTGGCCGGGGAGATCACCAACACCACGGTCGGCCCCGTGCCCTTGAAGGCGACGTCCACCTCCGCGGACCGGTTCAAGTGCATCAACAAGTGCGGCGTCCCCGCGGTGTTCTGCGAGAAGTCCCTGGAGGTGCTCGAGGCTCTGCCCGACACCATGAAACTGCTCGACCGCACGACGTACGTCATCTGGTACCCGCACAGCGAGGACGGGAACGAGCCGTGCACGGACACGGACGCGAAGAAGGTTGAGATTTTGGAGGAGGTGTACGGCTCGACGTGCGCGAACGGGAAGGTCATCACCCCGGACTTCATGCGCAACGAGAACCACCTCGTCGCCGAGGGCGACGCCGAGTACTGGGCGCTCAAGCTGGTGGACGACACGAACGTGTTCTCTCTTTTCGACGGCGCGGCGTACTGGGAGGGCAAGATCCGGGACGGGAAGGAGGGCTGCTCGATTCCGGGCGACGCTAAGTTCGACGTTAAGAGCGGATCGGGCGCGCACGTCGACGCCGTCATCGAAGCGTACGAAGACGCCGGCGCGCCGCGGTGCGCGGACAACCCCATCGGGGAGATCGCCTACCAGTTCTTCCTGGACTGGTGCGTGGAAAACAACATCGCGTGCACGCAAGCCGAGCAGTTCAACGTGTGGACGCAAGCGCGCCTCCTCGGCTGGTGCGGCGCTTTCGAGGCGACCTACGGGAAAACGTGGGGCGAGTACGTGTGCGCGATGGAAGCCGCCGACGCGTACGACGTCGACACGGGATGCGTCGCCGCGGACGTGCCGTGCATCGCCTGCTCGGGGGCGGGGTGCGTTGGAGCCACCTCGGAGGACTCTGACGACGACGCCGCGCCCCCGGCGACGACGACGTCCGACGCCGCGCCGGGGGCGCGGCGGCGAGGCGCGGCGGCGGTCGCGATCGCGGCGGCGGCGGCGGCGGCGGCGTGGTAAAAGCGAGGAGATGAGGAACGCATCACCTGCAGGTATTCGTGTTCTGCGGCGTATAGATGAGCAATTCACTCTCGTCTTTCCCGCGCGCCGAACGCGTTCGTGTCACTCCCCAGCCTCGTCCTCCGCGAACGCGCGCGTCTCGCGGAGCTCCTCGAGCAACGCCTTGGCCTTTTTCAAAAAGTCGCGCGCCGCGTCCGTTTCCCCGGCGCGTTTCGCCGCCAACGCGCGTTTTTTCATCTCCAGGATCTCCTCCTCGAGCTCCGCGCACCGCTCGAGCGCGAGCGCTCCCGCGTCCACGTCGCGCAACGTCCCGTCCGCGGCGAGGCCGTCGTACGCGCCGGAGAAGTGCGCGTCGTCGTGGTCCGCGCCGAGCGCGTCCGACAGAAGACGCGCGTCGCCCTCGGAGGAATCCTCGCCGCGCTCTTCGTTCAGAAAGACATCCGGGTCCTCCTCCGCGACCCGCGTCATCTCCGCGCGCGCGGACGCCATGAGCGCCTCGAGGTGCGCGCTCGCGCGGGGATCCAGAGCACCATCGACAGCGCCGTCGTCTGAGGGCACAGCGTCAAAGGACTCTTTCCGCGTTTTCTCCGTCGGCTCTAACTCGTCGGCGCGCGCGCGCGTTTCTTTGGCTCGCCGTAACAAAGCGCGAGCGCCTTCCCTGTCTCCCAATCGATTCAAACGCACAGCCTCCAGCCTGAGCGCCTGCGTTTGCCGCGCGAGCGAATCGGGGGACTCACTCCGAGATGACGAAAGGACACTCGGTTCAGAAGTCGGTGTTGTTTTTGTTTTTGGCCTTTCGGCTTCGTCGGCGTTCGCCTGAAGCGCCTTGGCTCGCCGTAACGCGGCGCGCGCGCCTTCTTTGTCCCCCGCGCGATTCAAACGCACAGCCTCCATCTTCTCCGCGTGCGCCTCAGCACGCATCGCCTCGACGTTTGTCGCGGTGTCTGCCGCGACGGACCTCTTTATCGAGTCCGCGACGGCTTCGCGTTCGGCGCGGCGGCGCGCGCGGTCGCTTCGCTCATCCTGCATCAGGCTCAAGTACAGAGCCGTCGCCTCGTCGGGCTCGTCGTCCGCGGTCTCGATCTCGCGGCGGAGCGCCTCTTCCTCGTCGCACGCGTCCGGCATGGACGCCAGCTCTCGGCGCAGACGCCGCTCGAGAACCTCCAGGGACTCGAACGTCTCGCCGTCGGAGGGTACGGCGGGACCTTCGTCGGAGGCGGGACCTTCGTCGCCGAGCTCGGCGAGCAACGCCTCGTCGGAGAAATCGTCCACCGACCGCATCTTCGGCCGAGCCGGGGCGCGACGCGCGGGAGGCTCTCGCGCGCGCGGCTCGCGCGGCTCGCGCGACGCCCGCTCCGAGCGCGACATGCCTCCGCGCGCGCGCGCGGCGGCCGGCACGCCTCGCGCGTCACGGGAGTGAGTGCCCGAGGAAACGCCACCTCGAAAACTTCTACATCGTACTTTTCACGTCGCGTCGCTCGCTCCGGCCTCCCGTCCCGTTTTCCCGGCCTCGAGAAATGCGGTGATGAACAAAACCCTCGACGGCGCGCCTTGGCGGATCACTCCGACGCGTCGGCGCGCGGGACTGGACCGACTCGGTGTGCGTCGATCGACGTTCGCGGCGATGTTCTCGGGCGCGCGAGGCGGCGGCGGCGGCGACGACGCGGCGGGTCCCGACGCGCACCTCTCCGATCTGTTCTCGCGCCTGCATCAGTCGGTGGAGGACCACGCGCACAAGCGCGCGTCCAAGCTGTGCGACGAGATCTTGAAGGTGAGCCCCGGCGATGCCGACGCGTCTCGCGCCAAGGTGGTGGCGCTGGTGGAGTCCGCGCGCTACGCGGACGCGGTGGCGTTCCTGGAGCAGATGGACGACAGAGGCGGCCTGAGGGCGTCTCTCGCGTTCGAGCACGCCTACGCGCTGTACCGATCGCACAGGCTGGAGGAGGCTCTGGCGATGGTGGCGTCCTCCTCCTCCGACGCGCCTCGCGAGCACCGCGCCGCGCAGCTCGAGGCGCAGCTGCTGTATCGCCTCGGGCGCGCCTCGGAGGCGGCGGGCGCGTACGAAACGCTCCTCAGTTCGAACCCGTCTGCGGAAGAGAGCGATCACGACAACACGATCACGACCGTCGCGAACCTCGTCGCGGCGCTCGTCGCGAGCGGTCGCGAAGACGACGTCGCCGACTCTTTGCGTTCATGGAACGTCGGCGCGAAAGACTCCTTCGAGCTCGCCTTCAACGTGGCGTGCGGCTTGATCTCTCAAAAAAGCTTCGAGGAAGCGTCGCAGTACTTAAAGCTCGCGAAAGCGCAGGGCGAAGCCGCGCTTGGCGACGAGGGGCTGACCTCCGATGAAATCATCGAGGAGTTGTTACCCTTAAACTGCGCGGCGGCGTTTTGCGACGCCGCGCTCGGCCGGCGGAACGAAGCCGCGATCGGGTACGCGTCTGTTTTGGGATTCAGTTCGGAAGGCGACGAATGTAAGACGTCGTCAAAGAAAGCACCCAACGCCGACGTCGTTACAATGGCTGTGGCGGCGACCAACCTCGCAGCGCTCGTCGGCGCGCGCGACAAACGAGGCGCCGAGTGTTTCCGCCGCGCCGAGAAGCTCTGCGACGGCGCCGGCGTTTTGCGCGCCGAACTCTCCGCGCTCGGCGTGAACGAAAACACGCGACGCGCGGTTGTGCACAACCGCGCCGTGGCGCTCGTGCACGGCAACCGACTCGTACAGGCGCGCGATATGCTCCCTGTCGTGAAGACGCAGTGCGGCGCGTTCGCCGCCGCCGCGCTCGCCGCCGCCGTCGCGACGCGCGAGCGGAAACCGAACGAAGCGCGCGACGCGCTTTTGTCGGCGCTCGCGTCGGCGCGCGCGGCGCGCGACAAAAACACGTCGCGCGACGTGCTCCTGACGCAGGCGCAGCTCTTCGCGTCCTCGGGCGAGTACGCGGAGTGTGCGAAAGCGCTCCGCGAGGCGATGGCCGACGACGAAACCGGCGATGGCTTTTTCGGCGGCGCGCCCGCGGCGACGGCGACGCTCGCCGCGGTGCTCGACCTCGCCGGCGACGCCGACGCCGCCGACGCGGCGCTGGACGCGATGCTCGCCGGATCCGCCGCCGGAGGAAAAACAGACGGCGCGCGGAAAACGTCGCTCGTGCCTCCCGCGGCGACGCTGCGCGCGGCCGACCGCGCGCTCGCGAGGGGACACGCCGCGGAGGCTGCCGCCGCGTACGCCGCCGTCGCCGACGGAACCGGCGCCGTCGCCGTCGACGACGAGACCCGAGGCGCGGCGCTGGCGGGGGCGGCGCGCGCGGCGGTGTCGCTCGGCGACCTGGACGCCGCGGAGCGTTTCGCGTCGGCGGCTTCCGAGCTCACGCCGGTGGCGGGCGCGTCGCGCGCGCTGGACGCGGACGCGCTGGAGGAGGCGCTCCCCGCATCCGTAGTGGCGCGTGCCGCCGAGCTCGAGAAGAAGATGGCGGCCAAGTCGAGCAAGCGCGGATTAAGCGGAGATTTCGGATCCTCCGGCCAAGCGGGTCTACACGAGCCGAAGAAACGCGCGCGCAAGAAGAAGACAATCGTGTACCCGAAGGGGTTCGATCCAAAAAACCCGGGCCCCGCGCCCGACCCCGAGCGGTGGCTTCCCCTGCGCGAGCGCGCCTCGTTCAAGGGCAAGCGCAAGAAGCAGGTTACCGTGCGCGGCGCGCAGGGCGCCGCCAACATGAGCGCTGACGATAAAAAGAAGGAGTTCTCGGGCGACAAGGATGCGGGCGAAGACAAGAGCGCCGAGAAGAGCGTCGCCGAGAAGATCGCCGCGGCGCGCGGGACGGGCAAGAAGGGCAAGAAGGGAAGGCGATGATGAGACAGACATGTTCATGTCGCACATCGCGTAAGCTTGTAGGAGTTCCGAATGAACGCGGTTGTGTAATATCCGTTCGCTCTCCGTTCCTCTTACATCGGACGTTCGCGTCGCGCTCTCTCTGGTTTTTTTTTACCTAAGGTAAAAACTTAATCGGCGTTTTCGAAGGACTTGACGTCGGGAACGTCGTCGCCGTCGGCGCCGTACTGCGCGGCGATCTTCTTGAGGTTCGCGAGGTTGTCCGGTCCGAGCTGGTTGATGATGCCGGGGAGCAGGTCCTGGAGCTTCTTCGTGGACGAAGGGCCGGAGACGACGTACGTGTTCGCCGCGATGCTCGCCTTCACCGTCGGGTTGGTGTAGTGGATCACGGAATCCTCCTGGAAGATGTTCACCTCCTCGATGCCGGGGATCTGCTGCACGCCCAGACGCTTGACGGTGTTGTCCAGGCGCTTGTCGTCGTTGGAGGTGGTCTTGTGCACAGCCTTGTGCTTACTGCGAGGGCGGAAACGAAAGAAGAGAAGAGAGAGGAAAAGGTCAGGAGCGTCGTCGCGATCGCGAAAAAAAGTCGCCTCGAGTCACTCGAGGGAAACGCCGCTCGCGCGCGGTCGCGCGGAGCCGCCCGGGTGGCCATCGCGTCGCTCGACCGGTTCCGGAACCGTCGCGCGGCGCGCGGCGCGAGACCCCACGCGCGGATCGATCGGCGCAGTCGGTTGAAGCCGGACGTGACGCATCGAGCGCACGTCTCGCCGGTCGCGTGTGTCCATCCGCTCGACGTCCCCGCGCGTCCGCGACGCGGGTGTCGCGCGAAGAAAATCGCGCTCGCTATCCTCGAGATGCCCTAGTGGCGGAAAGACGGTGTACGCACCGGCGCATGGTACCCTTGCCACCCATGCGGACGGAGCCCGCGAGCTTCTTGAGCTTCTCAACGTCCATGGTTACTTCCTACGAGAGTGCGTGGGTCAAAAGACGCGCGGTCAGTCGGGGCGCTCGAGCGCTGAACGGTCACGCGTCCGTCTCCGGAGGCGCGCTCGCCATCGCGTCCGCAATCCGCTCGCGGACGCGAAGCGAGTTTTCCGCGTCAGGGTTTTGGTCCGTGAAGACACGCACCTGTGACTCCGAGGGTGTCTGACGAGACGAGCGACCCGAAGGGAAGACTCGTGGGCCTGCACGTGAGGTGCGGCGTCGCGCGTGCGAAAGAGGCGGAGGGGGCGGGCGCCGAACGCCCTACCCGGACACGGAGTTTCGCTGTGCGAAAAAAAACTCCATGCCCGGCCGACCGCTCTCACACGTAAACAGCCAGACGTAGTTTTTTCGTTCGCGTCATGACACGAAGGTCTCGTTCGCGCCGCGTTCGCTCTCGACGCGTCGGGCGTTTGGTGTGTGACGTGTGTTTTCTTACAAGGAACCGAAAGAATCAAAAGCGTCGTCTCCTTTCGGTCCACCTCCTGCGCGTTCAAAGAGCGTCGGAAAGGGCGCCGCGTCGGGCACGCGGGGTCATAGTGTCTCCTCCATTTCATCCGCGGCCGCGTCCGCGGCCTCCGAAGCCTCTGCCGCCGCCCCGGCCTCCCCCTCTGCCGCCGCCCCTGCCTCCGGCGAAGCCGCCTCTGCCGCCCCGGCCGCCGCCGCGGCCGCCTCCTCTGCCGCCGCGGCCGCCGCGGCCACCGCCGCGGCCACCGCCGCCGCCGCCGCCCTTCTGCGGCAGGAAGCGCTCCATGGGCAGAAGCTTGTCGGGCGAGATGTGGAACTTGTCGCCTTTGGCGTACGAGGTGGCGACGATGCCCTCCGCCATCTTGATCGTGAACATCGAGGCGTTGATCGGGCCGAAGATCTCCTCCACCTTGCCCACCTGGGTCTTGTTCTCCAGGAAGATGGGGCCGTTGAAGTACGGCACCTGCGCGTGCGTCGAGCGAGGGAGAAGGTGGGATGAAGTCAGAAAAAAATCGCACCACGAACGCATTTATTTTCTACGCTGGGAAAACCGCCGACGTTCGGTTCCTTTCCGCTGAAAAGCGACCGGGTCGGGGGAGGTCGCGGAGCGCGTCTGTCCGGCGCACCTTGGCGTTCGTGAGCTTGCACACGGCCTCGCCCTCGCAGGCGTGCATGAACGTGCCCACCTCTGCGCGCGTTCGGGGGGTCAGTCGGGTGGGGCCGTGGTCAGCGGAGGGAAAGCGGGGAAAGGGCGGCGGCAGATTTCACGCCAACACCGCCGCTCGCGACTAGGGTAAACCAACAATTTCGACGGGCGGAATGAGCGGGGCGTCGCTCGACGCGTCCGCCGGCCGATCGAGACGCGTGTAAGGAACGCGAAGCGTACGAAAACGCACCCACGACCGTGTCCGGAGGTCCTTCGTCGAAGCCACCTCTACCTCCCCTGCCGCCGCGGCCGCCGAAACCGCGGCCACCCGGGGATCTTCCGCCGAACCCACGCCCGCCGCCCCCGAATCCTCTGCCCGCGGGAGGTCTCATGGTCTTGTGCGTGGGTTGTGGGTCCTGTGTGAGTCTCTTCGGAGAGCGCGAGCGAGCCGCGAAGCGTCCTGGGAGACGCGAGGCGTGCGAGCGCGCGCGTCGGTGTGCGCGCCGCACGCGAGGCGAGGGCAAGCGCTCCACCGACGTTTTGCGAGTACATCAGGAAGAGCTGCAGTTAGGGCTGCTGGTATCGGAATTCGAGCGCCGCCGGGTGACTTTTCGCAGGCGCGAACGCGGTCGCGCCTGGCGGCACGCGCACAGATCTCCGCGCGGACGCGCAGCGCGAGGCGAGTTCCCACCGTGGACCGTCCCTCTTCGTGTCACACCCCTCCGGTCGAACAGCACCGGTCGAACACACGCGTCGACGCGTCTCCGACGTCGCGCGCACCTCGCCCGATCGGCTAAAGGTCCACACAAAACGCAACCATGGTGCGTGCACGGCCGCCGGGCACGCGTCCGCAGCGGCAGGCTCGCGACGCGACTCGGGCGATCGGGACGCGTCGCTTCGTCACGAGCGCGCGCGCATCGTCCAAACGAGCGCCTCGATCGAACGTCACCCGCACGCGAGCCTTCCCGCCCGCGCCCGCGACGACGTAGGGTTGCGAAGCGCGCCACCGATCGATCGGTCTCCGCGGCGAGCCGTGTGAGAGCGTTCCTCGGTTTTTTTTCACTCGCGACGATCTCGCGCTCACGAAACCCCTACGACCCTCCACTCCTCCGTCGCTCCTTAAAAAAACATCCAATCAGGCGCCCGGCGACTGCCGCATGTACAAGCCTTTGTTCCCCGAGGTGGACGAAGTCGTGATGGTCCAAGTGAAGTCCATCGCGGAGATGGGCGCGTACGTGCAGCTTCTCGAGTACAACGGCATCGAGGGCATGATCTTGTTGTCCGAGCTCACCAGACGGCGCATCCGCAGTGTCAGCAAATTAATCAAGGTGGGCAGAGTCGAGCCCGTGATGGTTTTACGCGTGGATAAGGAAAAGGGCTACATCGACCTCTCGAAACGCCGCGTCTCCCCCGAAGACGTCGCCGCCGCGGAGGAGAAGTACAACAAATCCAAGATGGTGCACTCCATCTTACGGCACGTCGCGGAGACCACGCCCGGGCACACTTTGGAGGAGCTGTACGAGCACATGGCGTGGCCTTTATACGAGTCGCACGGCCACTGCTTCGAGGCGTTCAAGCAGATGGTGAGCGACCCGGATCGCGTTCTGAACGCTCTGAAACGCCCCGACGGCTCGCCCGCCGTCGACGCGGCGGTGAAGGAAGCGCTGGTGAAGGATATTCGCCGGCGCATGACCCCGCAGCCTTTGAAGATCCGCGCGGACGTCGAGCTGACGTGCTTCGCGTACGACGGCGTGATGCACATCAAAGACGCGATGCGCGCGGCGCTGGCGAAGAGCGGGAACCAAGACGAGGGAGGCATCAAAATATCCGTCAGTCTCGTCGCGTCGCCGCTGTACGTGGTGACGTGCTCGACGCTCGACAAGGACGCGGGAATCTCTTTGGTGGACGAAGCGGTGGCGGCGGCGGCGGAGGCGCTGGAGAAGGCGGGCGGCAAGGTGGTGATCAAGGAAGCCGCGCGCGCGGTGAGCGAGCGCGACGACCGTTTGCTCGCGGAGAAGATGGAGAAGCTGCAGAAGGCGCAGGAGGAGGAGGACAGCGACTCGGGGAGCGAGGACGAGACCATGGGCGACGTCGACGCCTCCAAGCTGGGCGGCGCGCTCACCATGTGAGGAGCTGTGCGCTGCGCGTTTCAAAAGCGCGTCGACAAATGAAGCGAAACGAGAACGAGCTTTCGAGGTCGCGACGCGGTTGTAGAACCCAACCTTCTCACGTTAATCGCGTTAATGAAACGAAACACGCTCGCTTTCACTTTTCTTCACGACGCGCGCACTCGACCGCGCTTCCGCGTCCATCCTTCCCGCCGACGTCACTTCTTCGCGGCGGCGGGCGGCTCCTGCAGGAACTTGTCCAGCTGCTGCTTGAGCTGTTTGTTGGCGCGGTTCAGGAACGCGATATCCTCGGCGTGCTTGGTCTCCTCACGCGCCCTGCGCTCCGCCTCGCGCGTCTCGATCGCCTCGCACTTCGCGCGCCACTCCGCCTCTCGCCGCTCGAGGTCGGCGATCTTCTGCGCCTGCGTCTCGATCGTCTCCGCCATCTCGGATTTGCCCTGCTCCGTCTGCAGCGCCTTGCGCATTCCAAACGCCACGCTGCTCTCGTACAGCGTCTGGTACGCCATGATGGACATCCGCAGCTCGTCCCTGACGCGCAACAGCAACAGACCGCGCTCGGCGCAGTTCACGGTGACCTGGCGGATGAGCTCGTCGAAACACTGCGCGTACAGCTCCTCGCGAACGGGACAAATACCGGTCTCGCGCGCTTGTCGCTCGTTTAACAATTTATCGAGGCGCTCCTGCAGCGTGATGACGTCCATGCGCGTGGCGGGCGCGGAGTTGACGCGCTGCACCCACAGCGCGGAGCTGTCCTCGAACTCGCGCGGAGGCAGAATGGCGTTCAAAATGTCCTCCGTCTGCTTCGCGGAAGCCGTCGCGCTCGGGTTCTTCGCCGACTCAGCGAGCGCCGATTTCTGTTTGCGCGAACGTTTTGGACGGAAGGGAGAAGCGTGTGAGGATCGGTCGAATCCGGAGGCGGGGGCGACGGGGTGGTGGGCGCTTTCGGGGGGAGCGTGGGGCGCTTTCACGGGCCGCGCGAGGGCGAACCGCGCGAGGACAGTCGGCGCGTCGACGTCGCGGCGAGCGCACGGACGCGGCTGTCCTTCCCGGCAGCCCGACGCGGGGAGGTTTCGGATCGAGCGTCTCCGGAGGGATGCCAAATTAAGGGACGACCGCGTTTCACGCGCGACGATGGCGTTTCGCCGGGACGCCCTCCTCCGGAAAACGGCGCGTTCGCCCGCGACGCGACGTACCTTGGTGCTTTTCGGGATGCGCGCGTCTTTCGTGGTGGTGATCTGCGGGTGGTGAAGGGGAGGGAACGGTCAGCGACCGCCACGCGGCCGTCGCGCCGCGCGAGCGTCGCGGAAGGCTCGCGGACGCGATGCGACGTCGTTCGCGTCCGGTAACGCCGGGGGCGTCCGATTGGGCGCGCGGAGGGAACGGAGACGCACCATGATGGGCGACTCATACTTCACGAGCGTGTCCACGGGGGGGATCGGCATGGCGCCCGGTCTCCTGCGCCGAAAACGACCCGCGCGCCGCTCCTTGTCCCAGTCCACGCGCGCGCGTCCCCACTCAACAAACAGCGCTTTTAGAGTCGGACTCGGTTTGCCGCGTCGAGCTGCTCCCGACGAGCGTCTCCGCGGTGGAAAATCAGAGTCGCGAAGCGGAACTACGTATGGGCTTTTACCCTGCGCTGTCGTTTGACCTTCACCTTGTGCCCCGCTGGCTCTCCGATGGCCGTGCGCGCGCGCGGCGAGCGCGTCACAGCCCAGCGCGCCGCGCTGATCCGTGTCTTTGCTCGACAGGGTCCGGATCACGCGCCGAGGCCTCGAGTCGGTCAGTGCGACGCGCCCGGGCGGCGGGGCGGCGTTTGAGCGCGTCCGGAGGCGAGGCGGGCGCGTCGCCGATCGTTCGTGGCGGGGAGAGGATGGCGGACTTGCTCGACAACCCGCACGCGGTGCTGGACGGCCAGGTACGAGACCGCGCGTGTTAACGACACGATCGAGCATCTTCGACGCGCGCCTCCGACGCGCGCGATGACCGGCGTACCGCGCGTCGTTCGCCGCGGCACCGCGTTCGCCTCGACCCACAACCCGACCCGTCTCCTCCCGTCGTTCGCGCGAGAAGGCGCGCCATCGATCGATTCACCCGCGAAAAGTCGCTCTCAGACGAAAAAAACTGACGCCGTTTTCCGCGACACCGCGCGCGTCGTTTCAAACGCGTCCATCTCGCCACATCGTCCATACATTTCGCGGAATTCACAGATCGCGCAGCTTCTGAGTGGCGTGCTCGTGTCCGAGGCGGAGGTTAGGAAAATATGCCAAGCCGCGAAGGAAGCGTTAACGGCTGAGCAAAACGTCGTCGCGGTGAAAGCGCCCGTTACAATCGTCGGCGACATCCACGGCCAATTCGCGGATTTGGTGGAGATGTTCGCCATAGGCGGCGCCGCGCCGTCCACGAATTATCTGTTTCTCGGGGACTACGTCGACCGCGGGTACGACTCGGTGGAGACGGTGTGCACGGTGATGGCGCTGAAAGCGCGGTGGCCGAGCCGCGTGACGCTGCTGAGGGGGAACCACGAGTCGCGGCAAATCACGCAGGTGTACGGCTTTTACGACGAGTGCCTTCGCAAATACGGCAACGCCGACGTGTGGCGGTACATCACGGACGCGTTCGACCACCTGCCGCTCGCGGCGGTGGTCGAAAACCAGATCTTCTGCCCGCACGGCGGGCTGAGCCCGAGTCTGGACACCCTGGAGCACATCCGCGAGCTGGACCGCACGCAGGAGGTGCCTCACGAAGGGCCGATGTGCGACTTGCTGTGGAGCGATCCCGACGACCGGTGCGGGTGGGGCATCTCGCCGCGCGGCGCGGGGTACACGTTCGGGCAGGACATCTCGGAGCAGTTCAACCGCACGAACGGTCTGAACCTGATCGCGCGCGCGCACCAGCTGGTGCAGGAAGGGTACGAGTGGGCGCACGACGAATCCGTGGTCACCGTGTTCAGCGCGCCCAACTATTGTTACCGGTGCGGGAACCGAGGCGCGATCATGGAAGTCGACGAGCACATGAACCGCGAGTTTTTACAGTACGAGCAGTTCAAACGCGTGGTGAACCCGGAGGAACGGAGACGACGCGCGAAGATGCCTGATTACTTCTTGTGAAAAAGATGACGAGAGAATGCCGTAGCGCGTTTCTTTTCGCGTTGAATAAAAAACTTTTTCACCCTTTTTTTCGTCGCCGTCGACGCTCACTCCGCCAGGCTCGGCATCTGCGATCCGTACCCCGCGATGGCGCGGACCGCCCCCAAATCAGGCTCCTCACCCAGCTCCTCTGGTGTGCGCACGACCCCGTCCGCGCCCATCACCGCCGTCGTGGGGTTGTACCCCTCGTTATAGTTGTCGCATCCCAAATCGCGAAGCGCGGCGGTGGCGACGTCGCCGCAATGTTTCGGGTGGTTCTTCTTCGCCAGCCTAAGACTCGCCTCCGCCGACGTCGCCAGCGCCACCGAACGCAACTCGGGGTTCCGCACCACGGCGTTGCGGAAGAACATGCACGCCTGGCGTTGCACGCCGGCGTGCGCGACGCCGACGTCGCTGCTCATCGCCTCGGCGACAATCTCGAAAACATTCTCAGACGCGCACGCCGTCGCCGCCTCCGGGTTTTTCAGGCACGTCGCCGCCAGAGCGCCCACGCACTGCTCCGTCGCGGCGAGGCACGACGAGGGGCTCTCGGAGGCGTCCTCGCCCGTTCTTCCATAAATTTGCAAAAACTTCTCCTGAAACTTCTCCTGGATCGACTTGGGAAGACCCGCTTTCGACCCGCTCTCCAACATGCTCCGTAACACCGGGGAAAGCGCGACGTTCGCGTCGCCGTTCTCCTTCGGCGTCGGCGCCTGCGCCGTCGCCGCGCGCTCGGCGAAGACGCGCGCGCAGTGCGCGAGCGCGGCGATCCCGTCGTGTTTCAAAATAAGCCCCTTGACGTGGTCGGAGCCGGCGAGCTGACGCACGAGCTGCGCGCACGCCTTGGTGGCTCGCGCGGATCCGGTCACGGGCCCGCGAAGCAGACGGAGCGTCGTCGTCAGACCCCCGCGCTCAGCCGTCTCGCGGCAGATGTCGTCGTTCACGGCGACGTGCCTCGTCGCGGCGGCGAGCTGCTGCGCCAGACGCAGGTCGACGTCATCGCCGGCTTCAGCTTCGCGCGCGAGCGCGGCGCACAGCGCTGTCGCCGCGCCAGCCTTGGCGAGCGCGCGCGCGTGCGCGAACGCGCCCGACGCAGGCTCGCGCGGGTCGTCACCGGTGGTCAGCGCGCGGATCGCAGAGCACGCCTCGCGCGTCGCCTCGCGCGCGAGCGACCCGAGCACGTAGTGGTCTTCTCCTTCTCCTTCTTCAAAGGACGTCGCCTCCGCCGCCGCTTCGGCTTCGTTCAGAATCGCCACCAGGCACGTCTCCACCTCCGCCTTGACGAACGCGCCTTTGTTCGCCTCGCTCTTGGTCGCGGCCGCGGCGACCGCCGCGGCGAACGATTCCATGCGATCCAGTCTGTCGACCGCCGTCTCCGCGCGCGCGCACGCGGGCCACGCGGCGGCGGTAAACGCCATCGGGAACTTCAAACCCGCGAACGTCTCCCTCGCCTCGTCCGCGCCGAGCACTGTCTCGAGGAGCATAAGCGCGTCGCATAAGCGTCGCGTGGTGTCCGCCACGAGCGCGTCCGGTTCGAGCGTTTCCGATGGCGTGTCAGAGGCGGTCAACGCGTGTAAGAGCGTTTCCGATGGCGTGAGATTAGAGGCGCTCAACGCGTGCTTCGCGACGTTCGACACGTGCGCGTGCGCGGCTTGCACGGCGCCCGCGCCAGTCACCGCCGCGCCCCATCCGGGGGAGTTCAAGGACTCGATCGACACGCGCAGAAAGTGGCCTGCGGCGTCCGCGTGCTTTCGTTTCTCGTCCGAACCCGGGTCTCCCGAGGCAGCCTCCACGGCCGCGACGAACCTCTCCGTCGGGGCGACCACGGGGTGCTCGCCGCGTCCCTCGGGGCCGGCGTAGGACTTGTCGATCTCGCTCAGGTCGACGTTTTGCAACTCGAACTCCTTCACCGCGTCCGCGACCGCCTCGTCGGGCTCGAGGTCGAAATCGTCGATGTTCTGCTGCACAGCCTCGTCGAACGTCTCCTGCGAGATGCGCCGCGGCGGGCCTTTAGCCGCTTTCCCGGCCATGGCGTCCGGAGGTGCGAGAGGGGCGCCGGACAGGCGAGCGTCTCTCTGTCGCGCGATGGTCGAGGAAGCGAGACGTCGAAGAAACAAGTTGACCGAATTCCGAATTTTCTGACCGTTGCGGAAACCAACTCCTGCACGTTTGAAAACACTTTTCCTCGAGTCATCCGCGCTCGCGCGTCACTACCACGCGCGCTTCACGCACACCCCCACACTCACCTCACTACTCACATCATGTCTGGCAAGGGCGCTAAGGGCCTCTCCGGCAAGGGCCTCTCCGGCAAGGGCGCCAAGGGCACCATGAAGGGCGGCGACAAGAAGAAGCCCACCTCCCGCTCCGTCAAGGCCGGCCTCCAGTTCCCCGTCGGCCGCATCCACAGGTTCCTCAAGGTACGCTCCGCGTGCTCGTCTTCGCGGTATCGACGTCGCTCGATACCGCCAATCCCGCACTCGTCTCGCCACGCGCGTGTCGAGGCGTTCCAAGCGAGCGACGCATCGACTGTCGCCTCGGCGCGTCGCGCGTCGCTCGCCGCGTCGCGCGTGAAATTTGAAATGCCCCCACCCATCGGCTTTCTCCACGGTCGCATTTTGGTCGTTCCGACGGACCCCTGACCTCCGCCCCTCCCCTGGCGACCGTTCCCTCAGAACCGCGCCGCCTCCGGCGGCCGCGTCGGCGCCACCGCCGCCGTGTACTCCGCCGCCATCCTCGGTACGTCGCCTCTCCGCCCCGCACGCGCGCGTCTCCGGCGCGTTCCTTCAAACCGTCCGTCGACGGTTCGAGAGTCGTTGCTTCCCAGAGGATTATCGGATGTGCGGTCGCTCACCTCTCTCTCCCGCTCTCGTGCACCGCAGAGTACCTCACCGCCGAGGTTCTCGAGCTCGCCGGCAACGCCTCCAAGGATCTTAAGGTGCGCCTCGTCGACATCGCCGCTCGCGCCGCCCGCCCGCCCCGCTTACCGGCACGTTTCCGTTCGGGGTCGCGGACGCCTTCGGTCGACAGACCGTCGGGCCGCGTTTGAATCCGTTCCGAGACGTTTTTTCTGTCCGTTTCTTTTTTTTTCTCTCGCCAGTGCTCGCCCCCCGCCGAAATTCCAAGTCGACGGCGCGCTGACTGCCGACTCGCCCGCCGCGATCCGGAACCCGCAGGTCAAGCGCATTACCCCCCGCCACCTCCAGCTCGCCATCCGCGGTGACGAGGAGCTCGACACCCTGATCAAGGCGACCATCGCCGGCGGTGGTGTGATCCCCCACATCCACAAGTCGCTCATCAACAAGACCACCAAGAAGGGCGAGTAAACAAGTTCGCGCCGCATCGCGAGTAAAGCGCGAGTCTGCGCCGCGAGGCGCGCGCGTCGGTGTCGTTCGCGAACGGTAACGTTCGCGAACACGGACACTCTTCACGCGCGAACGCGCGCGCGACCGCCCTGGGAACCGCGAGCTTTTCCTCTTCGCAGAAGAGAGGCTCGCGCGCCGACGCGTCGGGTACGACGATGTACGTACGCACGCGAAGAAAAAATACAAAAACGCGACGCGCCGCGGGGGCGCGCGCGCAGGGAGACGCGTCGGATGATATGGAATGTAAATGAAAAACCGCGGTTTACGTATCGTAAGATATCGTCGACGCACGTGAAGGATCGCGCGTGTCGAACACAGCTGGGAGCGCATCACAGGTTTCCTTCACACGGAACGGTCGATACGCTCTCTACTACCTTCGTCGCTACTACCGTCGTTCGCGTTCCATCACACGTCCCGCGCGCGTTTCTTGGCGCCTTCGGGCCCCGAGCCCTTCCCGGCGCGGAACTCGCCGACGCGCCGCTTGCGCGCGGCGGCGCGCTTCTGCGACTTGACAATCTTCGCGCGCGCCGCCCTCTCGGGGTCCGTGACCGCCTCGAGCGCTTTGCGTTTGCGCCGCGCGTCGCGCCTGCCGACGATGCGCGCGCGCGTCTCCGCGGAGGCTCGCGAGAACAAATCGCCGGGCATGGCGTCTCGGAGAACCTCCAGAACCTGCGCGGCGAGGTCCCTGTGCGCCTCGTCCACGCCCTTCACGGCGTCGTCCACGCACAGCGCCGCCGGCAAAAGCAGAGGCGCGGCGACGCTCGGGTTGCGTTTAAAACCGGTCGCGCCCAAACCCGACCCGAGCGCGGCGGTGAACTTGAGCGCGCCCGCGCGCGCCGCGCCGACCCCCCCCGCGCCAACCTTGCCGACGCGGCGGAAGAGCCAAGGAAGAGGTGGGCGTTTCACGCGCGTCTCTTTAGACGCGTCCCCGTCCCGTCCGACCGTGCTCGTCTCGCGACCGTTCGCGAGAGACGTCCCGTCCTCCGCGTGTTCGATCTCGTCGTCCGACGACGAGATCGACGCGTCCTCGGCGTCCAGAGACGCGGCGTCGGCGTCGGACGGCGCGGCGCGCAGGAGCACCGCCGACGCGAACGTCAGGTTCTTGACCGTCTGCTCGGCGAGGCCCTCGTCGAGCTCGGCGGCGCCCGCGCCCGCGCCCTGCTCGAGGACGGCGACGCTCGCGCGCGCCACGGTCTCGAGCGATACGGGGCGCGCGAGGAAAGACGTCTCTCGCGACGAAAGCGCGTCGTCGGCTTTGCGTGTCGCGCCTGTCAAAGACGTCATCTCCCGCGCCATCGCCGCGCCGTGCGCGGCGAGGTACCGCCCGACGACGCGCGCCGCCGCCTGCTGCACCCACTGGTGCCTGTGTTGGAGGAGCGCCTGCGCCGCGCGCCAAGGCGCGTCCGGGTGATCCAGACGCGCGTCCTCGGCTTTCCCGAACGGCGTTTTTGAAACCGCCGCGAACGCGTCGTCCACGTTTGATTCGGATTCGAGCGCCTTGGGGCACGACGCGCTCATCTTCTCCACCAAGAGCAACGCGTGGTACGCCGTCTGCCACCCGACGGCGACGTCGTCGTCGTCGCGCTCGTTCGCGCCATGAGAGGGGTCGTGCGCCTCCATGAGCGCGACCACACGGCGGCGCGCGGCGCGCGTCGCCGAAGCCGCCGCGCGCGGCGACGCCGACGTCGCGATGCCGAGCGTCTGCATCGCCGCGCGCGCCAGCCGGGGATCCGAAGTCGCGTCCGAGTCCTTACCGTCGGCGGCGACGTTTAGCCACCCGACGCACAGCGACAGGAGTTTCTTCACGACGCCGTCGTTCGAAGCGTCTCCGAATTCGCCGTCCTTCTCCGAGCGCTCCGAGCCGACGCGCTTCAAGAGCGCGTGAAGCGCTTCGCCCGCGCCCTTGCGGCACGCCGCGTCTTCGTCCGCGCCCAGCCGCGCGACGAGCGGCACGAAGAGAAACGGAGCGTGATGAGCCACGACGTCCTTCGGGAACCGAACAGAGAGATCCCGGACACACCGTAACGCGCTTTGACGGCCGCTGGCGTAGACGTACTCCAAGTTGGCGGCGATTAAGTCGATGTGCTGCCGCAAACGCCGCTCGCCGAGCGGGTAGTCGAGCAAAAACTGCACGAGCGCCTGAGAACACAGCGCGCGCGTCTCGGCGGCGCCCGCGCGCACGACGAGGCTCGACACGGTTTTCATGACGTCGTACACCTCGGGCAGGAGCGGTCTGCGCGCTAACACGGCGCGCATCAGCGCGAACGTCGTGCTCCTATGCGCTTCGCCCTGATCAGCCTCGAGGTCGCCGAAACAAAACGTCACCAGGAACCGGAACTGCGCCTCGGTCGGCGTGAAGTTGCCGTGACGCTTCAGAAGGTTGTTGAGAAGCTTCATGCAGTCCTGCGCCAACGGGTCGCCGGGACGAGGACACTCGCGAAGCAGCGCCATGATTCGACGCGCCAGAGCGCCCGTGGACGCGTCGAACGCGCCGAGACGCATCGTCGAGAGCTGCGCCAAACAACGCGTCGCTAAAGGAGGCACCGCGGCGTGCGGAGAGCTCAGGCACCGGGCCATCAGAGGCACGACGCCCTCGAGAATCGCGCGCCTCTGTTTGGACAAGCCGCGAGGCGACGCGTCGCCCGCCAAATCCGCTTCTTCGGCGGCGTCGTCCTGTTCGTCGCCCGCCTTCCCGCCGACACCCTTCTCGCCGGACATCTTCCGCAGCATGGCTCGGAGCAGGCCGAGCGCGAACACGACGAGGATCTCGAAGTTGGGAGGCACGTCCTCGGCGGACCCGGCGAGCGCGGCGATGCCGGTGGCCGCGGTCGACCCGTCCCCCGCGTCGGAGGTCTCGTCGTCGCCGTACTTCGCCTTTTTGTACCGGTCGCCAGCCGCCGGGCCGGCGTCGTCCAGCACGAACCGATCCGAGCCGGGCGCGGGGAGCTTGATGAGGAACCTGTCGCGTTTGAACACGTGCGGTTCGTTCGCGTCGTCGTTTCAGAGAGGGTCAGGTTAACGAACGCGCAAACGCGCGGGTGAAAAAAAAAGAGAAAGAAATCGAGTAAATACGAAGCTTCCGAAGTGTTCCGCCCGTCGAGGCTCACCGCGCTCACGACAACCTCCAGAGGTCCAAGTGAAGCGCGCGGGAATCTCTGGGCGAGTGATGTACTCAGCGTGTAGGGACGTCAATCGCGCACCGAGAGCGTGATCCGTACGGAGAATAAGCTGAGACTTTTTTTCGTCCGTCTTTAGACGAAAACCGAAAACCGAAAACCGAAGACGCGTCGTTCGATACGTCGCAAAAGACGCGAAAAAAAAAAACCGACGCCAAACCGAGACCAAGACGCACCATCCGTTTTCCCAGACCCGGTTCCCGGTTTCCTTCTGCCCCCGCTTGGCTTCGCCGAGCTTCGTTTCCTGCAGCTTCCCCGAGCTTTCCGTCGCAGCGACGCGCTCGTCGCGCGTCACGCCGTCGTTGATCACCGAGTACACGAGCACGAGCGTCGCTTCCGGCGATAACCGCGGGTTCCGCAGCACGCCCTTCGCGACGGCTTGCGCGTACGCCTCAATCTTTACACGCAGCGAAGGAAGCGACGCCGCGTGCAGCCGTTTCGTGACCGGCGCGAGCAATTTAGGGAGCGCGTCCGGCATGGACGCGGACGCCGCTAAGAGAGTTAAACACTCGTGCGCTCGCGACCGCCGCGCTTCCTTGTACGCGCCGCGAATCGCAGCCACCTCCTCGCGCTCCTGCGCCGCGCGACCGAAGACGTCGGCGTCCAAAACGGGGATGATTTCTTCCAGCGCGTCGTCGACGTCCTCGGGGTCCGTCTCAGGGTTCACGGCCTCCGCGTGCTCTGTTTTGATCGTCGCGTCGAGGATGGAGTGAAGCGTCGCGCCGAGCACGTGCACCATGAACCCGCGGTCGAGGCGCGTCGTCAACAACGAGACGACGCTCGGTAGGTGCGCGGCGCCGAGCCCCGCGCTCGCAGACGCCAACGCGGCGCGCGCGCTGTCGCGCACGCCCTGCGCGCGCGACCGAAGGCAGTTGGCCATCTTCCCCAGCACGCGGGAGATGTCGTACTCCAGGTCGCGCGCGGGAAGGAGCCGCAACACCGCCACCGTCGCGGCGGCGGCGGCGGGGCGAACCGTGCCTCCTTTGCCTTCGTTATCCTCCACCACGGCGAGCGCTTCGAGTTTGGGAAGAACATCTAAACGCAAACACTCCACGACGGAGGGGTGTATGAGTCTCCCGACGACGTTGGTCGCGACCGCGGGCGCGCCGGTTTCGCGCTCCGCTCGCGTTTCGGCGTCGAGATCAAACTCGTGGAAGCGTTCGAGAATCGTCGCCGCCGCGCGGATGTGCAACGCCTTCGAGCCCTCGACGTCGTACCCGCGCCCGTCCCGCCCGCCGCGCCCCGCGGACGCCTTGCGCAGCGTCGCGTGAAGCAGGTCCCGGTACGGGCCCCAAGGCAGGGCGCCCGCCAGAGCGCCCACCGCAGACGCAGCCGTGCTGGCGACGTCCGCGCCGGGGTCGCCGAGCGCCGCCGTCGCGAGAGGCGCCAGGTACCCGACGATGACGCTCGCGGGCAAAAATATTTTCGCCGGTCTCTTTTCGACAGACTCGTCCGGAGACGTCTCCATTAGCTCCTCGTTCAGGTCGGCGGTTTTCACCGCGACGGCGGAGAGCAGACGCAGCGCTCGCGCCCTGCGGTGCGCCTGCAGGTGCGCGGCGTTGGCGAAGAAGTCCTTCTCCGGGTCGGAGGGGTCGGCGAGGGACGCGAACGCGCCCGGCGCCGCCGAAGGCGCCGCCTCGGCGAGTTTGCGGAACGCGCCAATCGCCTCCGCGCGCGTCGTCTGATCGGGCGCGCGGAGAAGCCCGCGGACGCCGGGCGCCACCACGCGCATCACCACGTCGCCGAGCGTGGCGATGACGACGTTTTTCTGTTTTCTTTCGAGAGCTTCGGGGGTCGAGGCGTCGCCGCCCGCGGACGTCTTCCTCGCGTCGGTTTCGTCGTCATCGTCATCGACGTCTTCGACTCCGCCGGCGTCGGAGCTCGCGTCGCGCGTGAGCGTCTTCGCGCCGCCGACGGCGGCGTCGAGCATGCGCTCGAGCGCCGCCGCCGCGGCGTGCCTCAGGGCCATGTCCTTGCCCCGCAGCTCGTGCAGCACGTGGTGCGCGATGGGCGCGGCGGAGGAGGCGGGCGCGTCGCGGAACCAAGAAACATCCAAAGCGTCGTACGCGTCCAGTCTCGTGTCGTAATCGACGCCGTCGATGCTTAAACGCGACTCGGCGTGTAAGCGGTTCAGAAGCGCCGACGCGACGCGCGCGCCGTCGTCCCACGCGCCGACGGCTTCGAACGCGGCGCACAGCGCTCGGCGCGCGTGGCGCGTGCGGAGCCTGCCGAACAGAGGCGCCAGCGCCGCGGCGTGCGACGCCGCGCTCGAACGCATAGACTCGGCGTCCTGCTCGTCGACGGCCACGCCGTCGACGCCATCGACGAGGAGTCTCGGCGCGGGCGCCACCGCGGCGAACGCCGCGAGCACCTCCGCGGCGGCGGACTCGTCAAGCCTTCGAACCGCCAAAACGGGAATCAAGACGTCCGCCACCGCCGCGCTCGCCGCCGCGCGTCCGAGGAGCGGCCCGAGCCGTTTCAGAAGCTCGAGCTCGCGACCGGCGGCGCCCGCCGCGGCGGACTTCGCGCCGCGGCGTTTCGAGGGCGCAGCCAGTCGCTTGTCGCGTTTTTTCTGAGAAGACGACTCACGCGGAACGGGATCGTCGACGTTCCCGTTTTCGCCGTTCGCGGTTTCGCCCTTCGCCGCGGTTTCGACGTCAGCCTCTTCGCCGTTCGCCGTTTGTGTGCCGTCGGCGGCGGCGTCCGTCCCCGCGTCGTTCTCCCCGCCGCCGCGCCGGTCGGGAGAAGCGCGCGCCGCGAGCGCGTTCCGCAGCGCCTCCAGCAACGCCGGCGCGTGCGCGCGAAGCAGAGCCGCCGCGACGCCGTCGCCCTCTTTTCGTAACTGCGCCTCGGAGCGGGCCAGCCGCCAAACCTCGGCGCGCTCGACCAGGGACTCGGCGACGCTCAGCGCGCAGGCGCGCGTCGCGCCGCTCGCGTGTCTCGCGCCGAGCGCGCGCCACGCGCTCTCGAGAAACGAAGTGACGTTTATTTTCTCTTCGGCATCTTTTTCAGAAGAGGAAGAAGAAGTGACCACCGCGTCCTCCAACAGAAGCTTGGCGCACGCGTCGTCCGAAGCGACGGAAGCGACCAGCGCGACCGCCGGGGGCGCCGCGCTCGCCGCGCTCGACTCGTTAGCGGCGCGCGCGAGCATAGGCGCGACGGAGCGCGCGATGGACGGCCAATACGGCGCGTAGTCGAAATCGGGGTGGCGCTCGAACGCGGACGCCAAAAACCGGGTCGCCATCACGCGAACCTCCTTCGCTTCTTTCGACGCGACAAAAGCCTCCGCGTGGTTTTTGTCGACGCCTTCGTCGTTCTTAAGAGGTGGAGATTGCGCGTTCGCCAGCCTCTCCCGATTGTCGGCGGCGGACTCGCAGAGCGCCGACGCCTCCGCGAGGAGCTCGGACGCGATGGCCACGAGCGCGTCCAGGTACGCGCCCGCGTGCTCCCCCGCGGCTTTCAACAAGTCGTGCGCGGCGCGAACGAAACCCTCCGGCCGTTTGCTCCCGCTCCGAACCAACTCATAAAGCTTCGCGTCGCGCGCCGCGGCGAGCCAAGACGCTTTCGCGCGCGCGTCGCCGGCGCCGGTGGCCCGCACCAAATCGGACCAGGCGTGTTTTTCTTTTTCTTCGCCGCCAGAAGAGCTCGCGCCGCCCTCGAGCGGCGCGACGACGGCGTGCACGAGCGGCGCGATCTCGATCGGGTCGAGCCTCCCTATCCACGCCAGCGCCGCCGCGCGCAGAGGCGCGTGCCTCCCGCTCCGCTTCTTCAGGCGCGGGAGAAGACATCGCACCACCAGGCTGGCGAACGCCGGCCTGTGCTCGGCGGTGACGCACGCGTGCGCGCCGCCGCCCGCGGAGCCCGGTCCTTCGTCCGCCTCGTCCGTCAGACGCAGGTTGATCAGCTCCAGCTTCATGGTCTTCTCGTCCGCGACGCGCGCTAAGCGCTCGGCGTTTTCCGGGGACAAATGCGGCAAACGCCACTGCCCGAGACACTTAATCGCGCACGACGCTAAATCGCTCTCGTCCGCGCTGACGTGCCGCTCGAGGGACGCGCGGACGCCGTCGCCGACGCCGTGCTCGAGCGCCTTCACGGCGCGCCCGCCGCCCAGCGCGTTTTGAAACAACTTGAGCCACTCGCGCAAACCGTTGCGCCAGGCTTTGCCCGAGCGACGCGTGCCGTCCGCCCGCGGAGCGTCGAAGCGCAGAAAAAGCTTCGCGAGAGGAAGCGGGTGCCTCGCGGCGGCTTGAGGCGACCCCGCCACGCACCGAAGCAAGGTGGAAAAACGCGTCCACCGGTCGACGCCTTGCTCCTCGGGGAAGCAGGCGCCCAACGCGCGCGCGCGCAACGCCGCCGCCGAGCCCGTCTCTTCCCGTTTCTTCTCAGTCGCCGCGACGACGCCGTCGTCCTCGTCGTCGTCGGCGGCTTTGTCTTTAACGTCGTCGTCGTCTTCATCGCCGTTTTTCTCCTCATCCTCGTCCTCGTCCTCGTCGTCGTCTCGCGCCTCGATCCAGCCCCGGCGCCGCCCGCCGGTCTTCACCGCGCCGCGGCTGGTTTTCGCCGCGCCCGTCGCGGCGTCGTGCGCGTCCAGGCACTCGCGCTGCGCCCCCTCGAGGCTCGAGAACAGCGCCTCCCACGCGGGCTCGAGCGCGGCGCGCGCCGACGCCGCGCCCAGTAGCTTTATTAACGCCGGCCAGAGCGTGGCGAGCCGAAGCCGCGTCGCGCCCAACGCGCATAGAGCGGTCCATCGCGCCCATTCGGGTTTAAACGCGTCGCCCTCGACGGCGCGTAGCACGCTGGCGATGGCGACTTGCGACGTCTTCGCGTACTCCATCACGCCGCTCTTCGCGGCGTCGGCGGCGTCGCGCGCGTTGACGTCCTTAAAAAGACGCAAAATCGAACCGAGACTCGTAGGCGTGTCCCCCGCTGAAACCGTATCGGCGGTGACGTTCGCCTCGCCGCACTCGCCCGTCGACGCGCTCATCTCGCACAAAAACGCGAGCGCCGCGAAGCGCGCGTGCCTCGAAGGCGCACGCAGCGCGTCCCCGAGAACGGAGAGACTGGAGTACAGGGGCGCGTGAGAAGGAGAAGGAGAAGAAGGAGAAGGTGAGACGTCTTTCTCGCCGTCGCGTTCTTCGTGGAATCTTCTCGTCTCGCGCGCCGCCGACTCCGGGTCGGCGGCTCGGACGCCCCCCAGCGCGTCCGCGGCAGCCTGGACCACCCCGGGGCAGTCCCCCGCCGCGCGGACGGCGCGCAACGCGAACCGCACGGTATCCCGCCACCGTTGCTCGAGTGACTCCCCCGCGTCTTCAGACGAACGAGACGAAAACGAAACGAGCGCGGCGCGCGACGCGAGCGCCGCCGCCAAACACGCCTTGGTCTCGCGATCGTCGTCGCCGAGCGCGTATGGAACATCGCTCTTTGTACCCTCCAGGACGCCGAGCGCCCACTCCGCCGCCTCGGACGTCGCTGACCAGGCTTCGGGACCCCGGTCGCAGTGCGGCACGAGCCGGAGCATCGCCCAGCGACGACGCGCGGGAGGGACGGGCTCGTGAAGAGACGTCTCTCTCGGGTTCATTTTTTTCCTTCGAGAAGACGTCTTCTCGACCTCCTTCTTCGCCGAGAAGGACGCGCTCCTCGCGCGCGCCACGATCGCCGCCGCCGCCGCCGGCGACGCGCGCGCGAGGAGCGCGGAGTTCTGGTCGTCGCGTTCGGTTCCCGCGGCGTTCCGTTCTGACGAGAGGAGCGCGTCGCACACGTCGCCCAGAAGCGTCGCCGCCGCGTCCGCGTCGACGGCGCCGTATGAGTAATCAGTCGGGCCCCGCTCGACGAGCGCCACGAGCGCCGGCGCCGCCGCCGGAAGAAGCGAGTTAAGCGCCGCCGTCGCGGCGTCGCTCCCGCGCCGCGACCGGTCGTTGAGCGCTTCAAGGAACGCAAACGCCTCCGCCGGCGCGACGTGCGTCACCGCCGCGGACCAACTCTTCGCCGCGTCGCGTATGCTCTCCGGACCGAGGCTCGCGCCGGCGACGACATCGTGCGCGTCCGCGAGCGCCAGGCAAAGCCGTCGCGCGGCGGCGGCGAAAAGCGCGACGTCGCGCGCGCCGACTGTTTTTCCAGACTGGTTCTGGTTCTGGTTCCGGAGAGCCGCGTCGCGCGCCCTTCGCAGCGCGGGGAAGGTGTGCTTTTCCAAGAGCGCGAAGAGCGGCCGGTAGTCCTCCACGCGCGCGCCGCGGTATGTCTCCACCGCGCACGCCACGACGTCGTGCGCGCGCGCCGCGCGGCGACACAAAGCCGAGTCGGTCTCGTCCTTTCCGACGAAAACGGTTTCGTCTTCTTCTTCTTCGTCGGAGCTCGCCTCCGAATCCGCCGCGCTTTTGTCTTTGTCTTCTTTGTCTTCCGCCCCGGCGCACGTCTCACGCGCGGCTCTGCGCGCCGCGCCGAGAAGCATCGACCACATCCGCGAGCACTTGCCCCTGCGCGTGTGCTTGCACAGCGCCGCGACGGCGTGCTCGGCGACGGCGGAAGCGCGGCCGAGGCGCGCGTCCGCGGCGTCGTCGTCGTCGTCGTCGTCCGCGTCGTCGGTCTCCGAGTCTTTCTCTTTTCGCTCCGACTCCGGACCGACGCTTTTCCCGACGCGTCCCGGTCGCAGCGCGACGCGCAAAACGCGCTCTGCCCTGGAGTGCAGCCCGTGCGCGGCTCCCTTGGCCGCCTCCGCGAGCAGAGCGCCGGCGCCGTGCAGATCCGCCTCGGTCTCCTTCGAGGAGGACCCCGCGCTCGCGGCTTCCGCGAGAAGCGCGCGGACGCCTTTCGCGACGTTATCGTTCGCGTCCGGCGCGACGCGGAGCAGAAACGCGACGGCTTGCGCGGCGAAGACGCGCACGTGCGCCTGCGTGTGCCTTCTGAGTCTCTTCGTTTTCCGCAGAGCCTTGCAAAGGTCACCCGCGAGCGGTCTCTGAAGCCACTTGCACATGAACGCCAGACTCTGGAAAGCGTGCTCGAGAATCTCGGGTTCGCGCGCGATGTCCGTCTGCATCAACGTCGCCAGCGCGTTCACCGAGAGCTCAAACGCTTTGGGCTCGAAGTCGCCTCGTAAGTCCCGCGCGAGCGCCTGGAGGCAGCTCAGCAGCGCTTCCAGGGAATGCCGCGCCTCGGGCACCAGTCGAGACAGAAGAGCGCGCAACACCTCGTCTTGGTGCAGCACGAGCATCGGCAGACTCTGACACAGCGGCTCGGCTTCGCGCTTGAAGTCGGAAAAGTGCGCGCCGCAGTTGAGCTCGGCGCACTTCACCAGCGTCTCGTGGAAGAAACACGCGCTTCCCTGCAACGGGTCGACGCGCAGAGCGCCCGCGGTTCGATGCACGTCCAGGTCCACCTCGGCGACGCGCTGCGCGAAGTTCTTGAACACGTGCGTCCGCTGCCGCGGCGGTCGTCTCCCGAGGGCGTTTTCCAGATCCTCATCCTCGGAAGAGGAGGCGGACGCGGTCTCCGTCTCGGCGCGCCGCTTCGCGTCGTCGCCGCCCTGGAAGTTCCCAAACTTCGCCTTGACGAACTTAGCGTCGTCCTTGCGTTCCTGGCGCTTGGACACGCGCAAGTCGGGGTCGATGAACCCTCTCCGTCGTTTGTTCGTCACCTGCTTCGCCGCTTTGCTCTTCTTCCCTCCGCCGGACTTGGGCGGCATCGTCGCGGAGGGCCCGACGCGAAACGCGCGGGGTCACCTCCGGTTGACGCGTTCGCGGGCCGCGCGCAGACCGAGGACACTCGGGCGCCGCCGGAGCTCGGTCGCCACCGACGTCCTCTCGGTCACGTCGCCGCGCGTCCAGGTGTGCCGCACCGCCGCCCTCGCGAAACTCGACGCATCGGGCGGCGGCGGCACCTCAGTTCGGACCGATTTTCGCGTCGGCGGTGAGCCGCATCGATTGATCGCGGCGTTCATCGAGCGCGCGAAAGAAAATCGGTTTCGGGGTTCGTTTTCCCGAAAGGCACTCGAGTTTCAACTGGAAAAAACTCTCTGGGGATTGGCGGCTCGCGGTAAAGCGCGCCGACTGTCGCAGCGATCGCCCTTTCGCAGCCGCGCCTGGCACGCACGCAGGCCGCCTGTAGACCTCAGGGAAAGGAGTCACCATGGTACGTGTCTTTTCGCGACGTGGCTCGTTCGATCGCGTCCGCGACCCGTCGCTCGCGTCGGCCGCGGGCCGGAACCTCCGACCGACGACGCATCGCGTCTCGTTCGGGGTTTCAGCCACCGCCTGCCGCGAAACCCGCGACGCGCGCCATAAGGCGGGCGGGCGGCGGTCGACGACCGCCGTCCACGGCTGAGCGCTCGGGTCGATCGGGCCGCGCGAACGAAGGCGAACGCGCGCGCATCGCGTTCGAACTCGTTCTCGCGTCGCCGTCGTCACCCACGCGCCGCGTCCGGCGGGTCGGCGCCAGCCGATCGGCGTTTCGCTCACGCGCGCCGAGACCGACTTTTCATCGCTTTTCGGTCGCCCGACACGAAATCGGATTCGCCGTCGCCGAAGCTTCCGTCCTCTCACGTCCCCCTCTGACCGCGCCCCCCTTTCGTTCGCGTCCACACGTAAACAACGCAGGCTTCGAAGTTCTGGGGAGGCGATGACTCCTCCGGGAGCGACTCGGACTCGTCCTCCTCCTCCAGCAGCAGCTCCGGCTCGGGTTCCGGGTCTTCGTCTTCGTCTTCGTCGTCGTCGTCGTCGTCGGATTCCGACGCCGGGCCCTCCAAGTACCTGCAGGCCGGGTCCTCCTCGGACTCCTCCGACGACGGCCAGCGCGTGGTGCGCTCGGCGAAGGAGAAGCGGTTCATCGAGGTGCGCGCCACCATCGACGAGATGCGCAACAAGATCAAGATCAACGACTGGATGGCGCTTCAGACGTTGTTTGACGTGCTGAACAAGCGCCTGGAGAAGGTGATGCGCGCGCAGGGCGGCGGCGCGATTCCCGGATTTTACTTCCGCGCGCTCGCCACTCTGGACGCCGCCATCGAGAGCACGTTCGCGAACAAGCCCGCGATCAAGAAGATGTCCTCGACGAACGCCAAGGCGTTCAACTCCATCCGCCAGAGGCTGAAGAAGCACTTCCGCGACGACGCGGTTATGGCCGCCGGTCTCGCGCGCGCCAAGGAGCACCCCGACTCCACCGAGGACGAAGCCTCCGACAGCGACAACGACGGCGACTCGTCCGACGACGAGGCGGCCAAGGCGGAGAAGGCGGAGAAGCGAGCGCGGAAGGCGGCGGAGAAGGCGGCGGAGGCGGGCGCCGACGCCGACGACGGGTTCGCCGTCGTCGGCAAGAAGGGTCAGGTGGAGAAGCCCGGCGCGCCCGCTAAGCCTCTGGACGTGATGAAGTGTCCCAAGGAGAAGGTGACGTACGAGATGGTGGACACGAAACTGGCGGAGCTCATCGCGAGCCGCGGTAAGAAGGGCACGGACAGGCACGAGAATGTCGAGACTCTCGCGTACGTCGCGACCGTCGCTACGTGCGCGGCGCAGGAGATTGAGGTTCTCATCATGCTCATCTCCGCGCAGTTCGACATCTCCGGGTCGATGTCCACGCACATGCCGATCCCGATCTGGAAGAAGTGCGTCAACAACCTGTTACGCATCGACTCTTTGTTGAAGCAGAACCCGCAGATCACGTTGGTGGAGACGACGGAACCCGACCCGAAGCCGTCGCCCGACGACATCAAAGCCGGGAAGCCCGTGCAGCTCTGGGGCTCGATGTGCGCGTTTTGCGAGCGCCTGGACGACGAGTACTTCAAGAGCATGCAGAGCATCGACCCGCACACCAAGGAGTACGTGCTTCGCATGCAGGACGAAGCGCTGTTCATCGTGCTGGCGACCGAGATGGTGAGCTATTACGAGAAGCGCGGCGACATGGAGACCACCGCCAAGCTCGCGCTGAGGTTGTTGGAGCACCTCTACTACAAACCCGAACCCGCGTACGTCGCTCTTAAGACGTTCGCGGAGGGCAAGTTGAGGGACGCGGACGAGCTCGCGGCGCGTCTCGCTGCGGACGCGGCGGCGGCGAAGGCTGCGGCGGACGAGAAGGCTCGCCTGGAGGCTGAGCGCGCGCGCGCCGCGGAGGAGGAGGGCGACGAGTACCTGGACGACGAGGACGCGGATGAGGCGGAGGCGAAGGAGGCTTCCGAGATTCCCTACCCGACTGGCCAAACCTTCCCGGCGATGTCGCTGCCCGACACGCTGAAGCGGCTTTCGTTGCTCATCTACCGCCACGGCGACGGCCGCCAGAAGGCGCGCGCGATGCTTTGCGAGATCTTCAACGACGGCCTGCGCGGCGATTTCCGGCACGGCCGCGACCTGATGCTCATGTCGCGCTTACAGGAGAACATCAGCCAGATGGACATTTCGACGCAGATTTTGTTCAACCGCGCTATGGCGCAGCTCGGTTTGGCGTCGTTCCGCCTGGGCATGTTCGCGGAAGCTCAGGCGTGCCTCGGGGAGCTGTACCTCGGCGGGCGCGTCCGGGAACTGCTGGCGCAGGGCGTGACGCAGTCCCGCTTCCACGAGCGGTCCGTGGAGCAGGAAAAGCTCGAGCGCCGGCGTCAGATGCCGTTCCACATGCACATCAACCTCGAGCTGTTGGAGAGCGTGCATTTGACGTGCTCGATGCTCCAAGAAACGCCGTACATGGCCAACTCCATGCGACGCGCGCGCTCGAGCAACAAGCCGTTCGCGCGTTTGGTTGATAACTACGAGCGCCAGACGTTCAACGGCCCGCCGGAGAACGTGCGCGACCACGTGATGGCGGCGACGCGGTGCATGTTAAACGGCGAGTGGCGTCGCGCGAAGGATTTCATCTTGGGCCTGGAGGTTTGGGCGTTGCTCCCCGGCGACGAGGCCGATCGCGCGAAGGTTCTGGACGCCGTCGCTGAGAGGCTCAAGGAGGAAGCGACGCGCACGTACTTGTTCCAGTTCGCGGCGCAGTACAACTCCGTGTCGCTGGAGGTGATTTCGGACATGTTCGATTTACCCGTGAAGTCGGCGTACGGCCTGGTGAGCCGCATGATCATCGACGAGGAGCTGCGCGGGGCGTGCGACGAGCCCACCAAGACGGTGGTGATGGCGCACGTCGAGCCGAGCGCGCTGCAGAGGTTGGCGATGACCTTCGCGGAGAAGTGCGCGGTGTTGCTGGACGCCAACGAGCGCGCGCTGGAGCTGCACGTCGGCACGGGCGGCGCGCAGCTCTTCGACTACGAGGAGGAGAGCGGCGGCGGGGCTGGGTCGAACCGCCGGGGAGGCCGCGGGGGAGGAAGAGGCGGAAGAGGCGACTGGGGCGACGACGACGGGCGCGGCGGGCGCGGCGGGCGCGGGCGCGGCGGCCGCGGCGGCCGCGGCGGCCGCGACGACCGCGGCGGCGGGCGCAAGCGGTACCAGGAGTCGTACGGGAACTTCTCGAGCCGACGCGGCGCGGGCGGGGACGGTGATTTCTCCAAGCGCGGCGGCGGTAAGTTCAAGAAGCAGGAGAAGTCGGAGGAGGTTGACCGCACCGAAAGAATGGTCTCGCTCGGGTCGGCGGGCGGGCGGATGTGACGGCTTCGTCGTTGGACGTTTTTTTTCGTGATATCACGCGAGATACCTTAGCGCTACAAATACGACACCCAATACGTCCGCGTTCCGACGCCTCGAGATCTCCGCCACTACACCAGCGCGCGGCAAAACATCGTGACTGTTTCCTCCCACCGCGCGCGCCGTTCTTCATCCTCCCACGCGTCCGGCGCGACGTCCGCCTCGAGTTCGGCGCGAATCGCGGCGAGCAGACTTTTTTCAGCCTCGTCGACGTCGCCGCGCACGTCGACGCCGGCGTTCACCAAATCGCGACCGAGCTTGTTGATCGAGTCTAAGTGCGCCCTTGTCGCGTCTGTGTCCGTGAAGCCGAACTCGATGAACCCGTCGAAGGACTTCAACACCCACGTGCTTCGATTACGGAAACCCTCGGAACACGAAGTAAAAACGTCGCGGTACGCGCGCGTCGCGCCCCGCGTCGCTCGCCACTCCGATCGGAGCTTCGTCGCCCGTTCGCGTTTTTTTCTTTGTGAATCCTCGTCGGCGTCTCCCGCCTTCCGGTCCGCAACGAACACCGCGTCGTCGTTGTCGAGCGCTTCGGTTCCTTCCGGCGACAGGGAAGAAGAAGCGCTCCTCTGAAACGTCTTCGCCAGCAAATCAGCCTGCGTCCGCGCGGCGCCCTCCTTCATCGTCTCCAGCGTGAGACGTTTTGTGTTTTCCCATTCGAAATCACCCGATGCGTACGCCACGCGCGTCTCCGCGACGCGTCTCGCGACGTCCGGGTTCTCCGCGAACAGACGCGCCATGAACGCGTCGCCGTCCCGGCACGGATTCTGCTCCAGGAAGCTGAGCAAGAAATCGTGCGTGCTGGTGATGCGCGCCGCCGCGCGCGTGCTCTCCGTGGAGCCATCCGCGGCGTCGGGCGCGTCGTTCGGGTCCGTGCCGTCCGGCATACTGATGGACGGCGCGACCGTCTCGGTCTGGTCGATCACGATCCACGTCGCGATGTACGTCATCATCGTGGAGAGCATGCGCGAGGCTTGCCGCTCGGGGGTCGTGCCCCCGAACGCGCCGGGAGGGACGTACATCTTGTCGTCGCCGTCGAACTCGCAGCGCGTCGTCGCGACGCGCGCGTCTCGGCGACGAAACGCGAAGGCTGACGTGGCCAATCGACGCGACGCGCGACGCGCGTCCACGCACCCGACCCGGACGAGGGTCGCGCGCGGGACGCTCGAAAGCGCGAAGCTTAACATCTTCGAGAAGACGCGCGCGTGCGGTCGGGTGTCCCGCGGTCGGGCGCCGAGGCAGTCGTTGTTAACTCGCAGACGCGTCAATCTTCGTTGGAGCTAAGACAGAAAGACACTCGTGCTCTCGTATGTTTCGGATACAAAAACGTACGGGCTACTACTCGTCGTCCTCCGCGCGCCTCCGCCGCGCTCCGCTCACCTCGCCGTCTCCGCCACGGGCGGCGCCGCGCACACGTAGTCCAGCAAAAACACGGACGTCTCCGCGGTCGCCGCGAGGTCGTCGTGCAGCCCCGCGAACGCCTTCGACACACGCCGCAGCGCCGGCAACAAACCCGCCGCGCCGTCGCCGCCGAAACCGCCGCCGCTTTCGTTTCCCACGAGCGCGCCTCCCACGGTGAGCCCCCCGTGCGCGGCTTGGTGCAGCGCCCGGCCGTGCGCGACGCACAGCTCGCGCGTCCACGTAAGCATGAGCTGTAAATGCGGCCCGCCCGTGACCCGCAACGCGATCGCCTCGAGCAAGGGCGCGAAGAGCGCCGCCGGGAAATCGCGAAGCGCGTCGGCGACGGCGTCCGTTTTCGTGCGCTCGAGAACCTCCGCGACGAGTGTATCGTCCTCTGTAGCGCCTCGTAAACGCAGCGCCATCAGAAGCGCGCGCCGCGCGTCGCCCTCTCTTAACGCCGCACGAGCCGCGGCGGGCGTGACGTTTTCGCCCAAGTCTGTGGGGTCGAACGCCGCGCCGACGTCTTTGGAAAACACCATCACGCCCTCGGTGGTGGACGCGCACCACCCGGAACCGGTGGGCGCGAACGCGACGTGCTTACACCGAATCCGAGGCCGTTTCTTTTTGTCGGCGCTCTTACCGCCGCCCGCGCCGAATCCGCCGCCGCCGCCGCCCGCGCCGGGCATGGCCTCTTTTTCTGCGCCAGGAAGACCCGTGTGTTGCCCTCGCGCCGCATTCCGCGCCGCGTCGCGCTCGGCGCCGCGGCGCAGACCCTCGTCGTCGTCCGAGTCGGAGTCCCCGGGCAGAAGGTCGAGCGGACCCGCGTCCGTGACCCGGCTCGAGTCCAGGCGCTCGATGGTCCCGTCGAAAGCCTTGCTCTTGGTGAGGTGGAACTTCTTCAGCAGCGCCTTGCCCGCGACGTCGTACACGCACACGGACTTCGAGTCGCCGCCCGCCAGGAGCAACGCGCCGTCCGCGCTGTACGCCAACGTCTTAAAACTCTTCCCCGCCGCGACGTTGGCGCCCGAACGCAAGTCGCCGACGATCTTCCCCCCCGCCATGTCGCGCCGCCCCTCGATCGTGCCCTCGAGTTTCGCGTCGTTCGGGTCCCACAAAAACACCTGACCGTCCAGCGTCGCGGCGGCGATCTGCTTACCGTCCGGGCGGAACGCGAGCGCCAACACGTCGTGCGCGTGTGGCAAAACGTCCGTCTGCCCTCTTCCCTCGTACACGTCCCACAAACGCACGGACTTATCCCACGACCCGGAAACAAGCGACGCGCTCTCCGGAGAAAACGCCAGGCTCGTGACCGGACCTTGGTGGCCCGCAAGGATGTCCAGCAGACGCCCGGTCTTCAGGCTCCAGATGAAAATCTGAAACGTGTCCAGGGAACCTGCGAGGAGGATTTATTAGCGTGGAGAAAGGAAATCGGGGAGCGTGAGTGATGTGGAGGCGCGTGATGATGCCGCGCGCGGGCGCGACGGACGAACAGGCCGCCTTTTCGTCGCGCGAGACAAAAAGCGCGAGAAGGGAAGGAAAAAAAAACGCTCGTCTTCGCGCCGCGAGCTCGCTTCCTCCGCATCCGAAATCAGACTTAAAAAGCTCGTATGTTGATTTTGATCCTCACTGTGCATCAGCATTGGATTTCGGAACAATCATCACGTTTCGGGAGCGGAGGCGGCGGCGGCGGCGAAGCGGCGGCGGCGAGAAAAAAAAGGACCAAAAGCGCGCGGGACAAGAAAAGACGCGAGGAAAGAAAAAAAGAGGCGTCGCTTTTCGCTTTTCGTCGCGTCGCTTCGCTTCGTGGCTTACCCGCGCATACGATTTCCCCCGTGGGGTCGACCGCGAGCGAGACGAACTGACTTGGGTCCGGGCTCGTCAACACCCGGAAGTTCCGGTACCGCATTAAGTCGAACGCGCGCACGGTTCCGTCCAACGACGCGCTCAGTAACGCGTGGCCCGTGGGCAAAAACGCAACCGCGCTGACCGGCGCGGCGTGTTCGGCGAACGTCACGAAGCACGACCCCGTTGTGGCCGACCACACCTTGACTTTGTGGTCATCCGCCGCCGTCGCGAGCATGCTCCCGTCCGGCGCGTACGCGCAGGCGTTCACGTCGAAGTAGTGGCCCTGCTGCTTGTACACGTACGCCTCGCTCTGCCACTCCCAAACCACGAGCTGCCCGAGCCTCGCGCACCCGAGCGCGATCCAGTCCCCGGTTTCGTCAAACGCGCACGCGCTTACTTTTTCCTGGCTCACGCTCAGAGTCTGGACGTGCTCGAACGAGTCCGGGGCCAGCCTGTGCATGGTGAACACGCCGTGGCCGAACCCGGCGCACAGCAAGCCGGTGGCGCGGTGGTAGTCCGCGCACGTCAACTTCGCGGGCTGGTGGAAAAAGTGCTTCCCGCACATGCGCCACCGCTTGGTCTTTGTCTTAGCGGGATTCGCATTTTTACGCCGCGCCGAATCTCCGCCGCCGGGACCCTGATCCTCGTCCGCCTCCTCCAGGCGCCACTCGAACACCGCGCCGTCCTTGGAGACGGTGAAGCAGGCGTCTCCGTTGTCGCCCGCGAACGCGACGTGCACGAGCGGCTCCCTGTGTCCCGCCAGCGTCGGCGGCGCGTATCCCTCCACGTGGTTAGCGCTGTACACGCGCGCGGTGAGATCCTTCGAGCCGACGACGACCCAGCGGCTGTCCGCGCTCCACCCGACGCACGTCGCGTCGTCGTACATGCCCCCGTACTGGCGCAACAGTCGGAACGGCGCGAACTCCTTTAACATCGTGGGCGTCGCCCAGATCTGAATCGTTTTACCAGCGCACACCGCGAACGAGCGGCCGCACGGCGAAAACTCGCACGCGGAAACTTTCGCTTTGAAGTTCATGTGGTGCAACACGACGCGTTTCCTAAACGGTTTAGGGATTTTGTTCGACGGTACGGCGGGTATCGGGGAGGGAAAGCGCGAAGCACGACACACGTGTCAGCGCGCGACGTGTAGAGTAACTCGCGTGGGTCGTATCACGCTTCCGCGGATGTATCGTGGGTGGTTACGAGACGCGAAACGTTCGTCCGAGAGAAACCGAGAAAAGAAACGCGCAACGCGCGCGGGTCACGACGCGGCGGCGCCTCGGCGTAGAGTTCTCCGCACTGACTACGGATCGCTCCGCGACTCAGTTCTCAACAACGAATACGGTACTCATGTGTGGTATCGTCTTCGGCGCGCGCCGCGTCGGGACCCTGATCCTGGACCCTCGCAAAGAGGGTGTTTCATCGAACGTCGCGTCGCGCGGAGCGGCGCCGTTCGCGGCGCCGTTCGCGGCGCCGTTCGCGGCGCCATTCGCGAGCCGGGCGAAAGAAAAGAGTCGAACGCGTCGCGCGCGTCCCTCGCTCGACGCACCTCAAGTTGACCAGTATGGCTCTGCCGTCCGTGTCGAACGAGATCATGTGCGACCCGCTCGGAGACACGGCGACGCACTGGATCTCGGTCAGGTTCTCCGAAGGCAACGTCGCGCACGAGGACAGCGTCAGGTCCACCTCCGTCACGCGGTTGCCGATGCTGGTTAACAGCTTCGTGCCTCGCACGCACAGATTGCCGCCTCGGTACGGCGCGCCCAACAGGTTGTCGAACCGGTAATGCGCCATGGTCGCCGACCGTCGGCAGCGACGGTCGCTAACCCTTCCTCCCTTGGCGCTCGAACCCCGCGCGTCTCTCGCCGAGGACTCGTCGCACGCGACACCACGCGCGTCTCACTGATCCCCCGAGGTTTGAGGGCGCTCGTTGTCGGAGCCCGCCGCCGCCGCTTCTGCCGCCGCCGAAAAAATGCGCTCAAGAAAACGGCGAGGCGGAGACTGTTTGCCCATACGAGCGCTTCGTTTTCGACCCGCCGTCGCTTCGATTCACGCGAGACAAACCCGTCGAAAGCTCGACCGGTGTCGTCGCGCGCGGAACCGACCCGGTCGCACGCGCCCCGCCCGCTCCACTTCGTCCCGCGCCCCCCGGGGAGCATTCCAGGGAGCGAAGGCTTCCCGCGGTGTCATGGCGAAGGCGACGCGACCGAGCCGAGGCGGCGGCGACGCGCCCGGCGCGAAGGGCACGCCGATGAAGAAAAAGTCCCGAGGCTCGAAAGGCTCGTCCACGCCGAGTTCGAGTGCCGCGACCTGGCACCCCCTGCCCGTGCGCCTGGACCACGGCAGCGCGTTCGCCAGGCACGTGTTTCTGCGCGCGCCCTCGAAGAACGCCGAGGGCGCGGCGGAGGGGAGGGCGCTGTTCGTGGCGGCGGTGCCCAGCGGGTGGAGCGAGGCGCACCTGCGCGAGCTCATGACGACGCACTTCGGGGAGGTTGAGGAGGCGTCGCTGGTCGTGCTGGACAGCGCGCCCGACGTCGCGGGCGGCCTCGTCACTTTCGCGGACGCCAAGGGCGCGAGGAAGGCGCTCGCGGCGGCGGTCCGCGGCGGAACGCCGCTGGACCCGCCTGCGTCGCTGGCAAAACCGGTGGGCCTGGAGGCGTGGGTGGCGGATTTCCGCGACGCGCGGCCGGGCGCGGAGACGACGCAGAGACGAATCGACGAGTGGTTCGCCGCGTTCGAGGAAGAGGAGCAAAGAAAGGCGAGGGAAGCCGCTTTGAACGCCGCGAACGACGACGGGTGGACCGTCGTCGAGGCGAAGAGGGGGAGGCGGAAGACGAGCGACGGCGAGGGCACGACCGTGGGCTCGATTCGCGCGGCGACGGCGGAGCGGCGGCGACGGGACGGTCCGGCGCCGGCGGAAAACTTTTACCGCTTCCAGCAGCGCGAGAAGCGCCGGGGCGAGCTGTACGAGCTCAAGGCGAAGTTCACGGTGGACAAGGAACGCGTCGCGAAGCTCAAGGCGAGTCGGAAGTTCAGGCCGACGTGATACAGGGTCTACGTGTGATGGGACGACGCAAAGAATGAAAGACGCGCGTCCGAGGCGCCGTAGTTAGAAGGTACCGTACCGTCGCCATCGTCGTTCTCCTTATTAGACGTCGTCTCCCTAATCGTAAATCAAGTAATCTACGCCGCCGTCTCGCGCTGCTCGGCGGCGCAGATGTCCAACTCGCCCTTGGTGACGTCCAGCTTCTTCGCGAGCACCTCCAGCGCGCGCGTGACGATCTCCTCGGGCGGGATCGCGCCCGTGCTCTCGACGGTGAACAGGAAGGCATCCTGCTTGGCGCGTATGGTGACCAGTCCGGGAACGCCCATCTCCTGCGCCTTGCGCAGGCACTCGCCGTCGTACGCGTACGACTCCGGGGTATCGATCTCCACCTTCTTGGTCTGCGCGTTGTACTTGAACACGGGCGCGGGCGACGCGGCCGCGAACGCCATCTTCTCCTCCTCCGTTAACGTGCCCATCAGCGTCTCGTCGATCTCGATCTCCGGCTCGAACCTGTACACCGCGGTGGCCACCGGTTGCCACTTGGCGTGGTCGCGGCCGACGCCCTTGCGCGCCACGCAACGCAGATGCACCTCCTGGTTTTTGCGCAGCTTGACGATCAAGATGCCTCCGTCCGCGCCCGAACCTCCGCCGTCACCGCCGGCACCGTCGCTCGGCACGGTGTAGTCCTCATCCTTGCCGCCCGCGCGGATCGTGGGCTTGTACCCGACAGGCACGACTCTCTGGTCGTAGCAGATCAAGTCGTTGCTGGTGACATCCTCCGTCTGATCCGACACGCACTTCACGCGCAGATCGATCTGCACGTCCGTCTTCTTCTCGTCGTCCCCGGCGTAGTCGTACGGGAACTCCATCTCGGTCGCAGCCGCGCTCAGCAGGGGGATCAGGCCCAGGCGGTGCGCGATGAACTCGTCGCACAAACACGAGCTGTTCTCTACCACCTCCACCAGATCGATCGCGAGCGTGGGGACCTCGGCGATGATCACGCGGCGAAGCGCGTTCGCCATGGACGTGTCCGTGCCCCGGAGCACGAAGCGGATCATCTCGCTGGTCAGCTCCTGGACCTCCACCGAGGGAAAGCGCTGCTTGGTGTTGGCCGCCATCGCGCTAGGAAAGAAACGCGTGCGGCGGCGGGACGCTCCTCCTCCGCGCTACGGGGAAATCGAGACGCGCCTGCGGACAATCTCCCGACGGCCCACGGGCGAAACGCGACGATCACCCGGGTGCCCGCGGCGCGCGCTTCCGCTTCGCTCCGGAAAGTCTCTCGACTCCGTTCGGACCTCGGCCCTGAACTTGCGTGCGTGCCGGTGCCGACGGCGCGACGCGGAGTGGGAAACCTGGCGTTCGCGTCGGGCGTCGGCCAAACCCTCGATGCCGCGATCCGATTTCCCGCCCGGTCTCAGATAGCCGAATGCAAACGCTGGCAGACTTTTTTTCCGTCTCGACGTTCCATACGTTTCGGGGCGCGTTTTCTGACTGACAACTGATGACGATCGGCGTTTTGTCTCTCCGACCGCCGGCTACGCTCGTGACAAAAAACACCCACACGCGCTTTTGTGACGCGGTCAACCAGCGTCGCTCGTGTCCCTCAACGCCAGTTTCTCGAGCTCGTCGCCGTACGCCAGCACCTTCGAGACGTACCCCGGTGCTTTCGCGTCGCGAAGCGCCTCCGCGTGCGCGCGCGGCACGCCGACGTTTTCTTTTCGAGACTCGTCTTTTTCTTTTTGTTTTCGCGCCTCCTCCTCTTCCCGCATCTCGATGTTCGCCACGTTCCACAGCGCCGCCTGCGCGTGTCTCCGCGTCTCGTCGTCGTCGCTCTTCAGCAGCGCGACCGAAGCGTGCACGCCGCCGACGCGGATCACCGCCGCGCTCGTCCGCGCGTCCACGGCGACGAGGTACCGCGTGAGTCCCGCGGCGGACCGTCTGCCTTCCAAAGTCAACGACGCGCGAAGCGCGTCTCGTCGTTTGTCTTCCGGGGTCTTCGACGCGCCGTCACCTCGAGCACCGTCACCTTTACGACCGGTTTTACCACGCACTGAAAGTGAGGTCGTGTTCTTACTCGTCGTCGACGCGTCGTCGTCGTCGTCGTCGTCGTCGTCGTCGCCCGGAGAGACGCGCGCCGCGCCGTCGGGTTCCGCCGCGGCGTCGCGCGGGCGTTCGTTCGTCGCCTCCGCTCGCGCGTCGGCGGGCGCGTCCGCGCCGCGGGCTTCCGTCTCGTCGGCGACCGATCTCGACGAAGCGTTTCGTTCTCCCGAAAGAAAACGAAAAGCGGGCTCGGGCTCGCGCGTGTCCCCCGCCGGGCTCGACGGGCGGGTGAGCCCCGAGTCGTCGACGTGCGCGGCGCCGGAGCGGGAGACGAGCGCCGCGATGGGCGCGACGCCGCCGGCTTCGCGGAGCAAAAAAAGGCGTTCCGTCGTCTTCGCGACATTCGCGCGCGCTTTTTCGTCGTCGTCGTCGTCGAACGGATCAGACGGAACCGACGTATTCGCGTTCGCCTCGGTCTTCGTCTTCGTCTTCGTCTCCGCGAGTCGCTGTCGCGCCGCGCTCCCGAAACCGCCGGGGAGCTTCTCGCGGCGCAGATCCAAAGGCAAGTTCCCGCGAGGAGGTTTTTTTTTAACCTTCGCCTCCTCGGCGTCCTCCTCGCCATCTTTTTCGTCGCGCGATTCTCCGTCGCCGGCTTCGGCCGACGCGCGCGCGGCATCCTCCAATAGCGCGCGCCTCAACGACGCGTCCGCGCGAGCCAAGTTCCCGCGGTCGACCGCGTTGAACAGCGTCGTCGCCGCGGCGCCTCGCGACGCTTCCGACATCGCGAAGATCGCGTCGCGATTATTCGAAAGCGCCGCGGAGACGTCGCCGCTCGGTTGTTTTTTACGTCGCATCGCCCGGACCAGCCTCGCGACGCGCGGCGCGCGGAAGCCGTGGAACAGCCAGTCCCCGGCATCGTCGCTCCGCGAGCACGTCGCCAGACACTCCGCGGCGGCCAGCCGCGCGTCTTCGAGACGCAGCTCGAGCGAACGCGCGCGCTCGAGCTCGACATCCGACACGTCCCGCTCCGGCGGCGAGCGCTCGTCGTCGTCCTCGTCGTCCTCGTCGTCCTCGTCGCCGCGGTCGCCGCAGACGGCGTCCAGGAGGTACTCCAGCGCGTTCGTGTGCGTCGCGAGGGTGGACGCGACGGCCAAACCCGCGTTTTCGACGGCGGACGCGTCGGCGTCGGCGGCCGCGTCTCCGAACCGCGCGCAGAGCGACAAAAAAAAAGCCGCGTCGCGGCGCGCGACGACGTCTTCGTTGGACGCTCGTGTACATTCGGCAATCGCGCGCCACGCGCTTGAACCGCGCTTGGCCACCTCCTGGACCGTCTTTTTCCTCGTCCCGCCGTTCCGCGCGAGCCCGAGCAGGATCGCGAGCGCGTCGTTGACGCATCGCGACGAGTTATTCTCGATTAAAAAGTCGAGCGCGCTCGCCGCGAAGCGCGCGTCCGACGCGGTCTCCGCGTTTCGAGCGTTCATCGGCGTCGACGCATCCGCCGCGCCCAACAACAACGCGCGGCCCAGCCCGAGCCCCGCGGCGCGGTCGAGGAACGCGACGTCCGGCTTGGACGCCGCGAGCGACGCGTTGAGCGCGCCCGCGGCGACCAGCGCGTCGCGCTCCTTCGGCTTGGACGCCGCGGCGCTCCACAGGTGCAGCAGCGCGTCGAAGCGAGTCACGGGGGGCGCGCTGGCTCGCTTCGAAGCCAACGCGACGAGCTGGGTGACATCCTTCACGACGGCCCACACCTCGGGGTCCATGTCCGCGGGACACGCCTCCGCCTCATCCTCGCCTTTGCCTTTCTTATTAGGGGGCATCGCCGGGCCGAGGGCTCCCGACGGCGCGCCCCCGCGCGCGCGGTGACTGCCTGTCGTCCAGGCGCGGAGTCGTTGCTTCACATTTTTTTTCCTCGACGGAACCTCGACGTGCTCCGCGCCGATGGGAATTCCGCCGCTCTTCCGAAGGCGAGGTGCCGGGCGGGTGCTCCCACCGCCTCGCGCACACCCCGAAGCACCGAGGACACCACCGCCTTCATCATGAGCCGTCAGGCGCACATCGACGATGCTACCATGCGTATCGAGGTGCGCGTTCACGGCGACCCGGCCCGATCCCGCGGCTCGCAGCCGCGCGGGGTCCGTCGCGCGCGCCCAGATCCTTGCGACCCCCACGCCAGATCGCGCGAAGGGTTTTTCCGGCTTCGGGGTTACGACTCAAGAAACGCCGCGTCAGCGCCGCGCGCCGATCGAGGCACCCGTTCGTTCGCGGACGCCCGCCTTTGCTGACCGAGGTCTCCGCTCCCCGTCGATCCCCTCTCGCGATGCACCGCAGAACCCCTCGCGCGTCGTCGGGTCGGGGTTCATCCAGTTCCCGCCGCAGAGACCTTTCGCGGGGCCGCTGCTGACGCAGCCCCCCACGGTGTCGGTGCGTGATCCGCGATCGGCGAAAAGAAGCGCGTCGAAGTCGCGATCCCTCTCACGCGACGCTTCGACGCCCTCCGCGACGCGGCGACGGATGCCGGCGCGCGAGGAACTCCCGCGCATCTCCCGCGTCGCGTCTCGACACCGGCACTCTCCGGCCGACGCGCGCGCGTTCGGCGACGCCCGTCCCGTCTCCCTCCTCGGCCGTCTGACCTCGCACACGCCCCCCCCGCCCGTCTGTCGCTTCCGCCGTTACGCAGCAAAACGATTACCCCGAGGAGTGGAAAAACATCAAGCCCGCGGCGCCGCCGGCCGCGGCGCCGCCGGCGCAGCGCGCGCCCCCCCCGCAGCAGCAGGGGTACTACGGCCAGCCCCCCCAGCAGTACCAGCAGTACGGCCAGCCGCCGCAGGCGCAGTATCAGCAGTACGGCCAACAGCAGCAGTACCAGCAGTACCAGCAGTACGGCCAGCCGCCGCCGCAGCAGTACCCGCAGTACGGCCAGCAGTACGGGCAATACGGAGGCAATACTACGCAGGCGCCTCCCGCGCGCAACCAGTACGGCGCCGTGCCGGCGCAGAACATGGCGCCGCCGCCGCAGAAGCAGCAGATGCCGATGGCGCCGGGGAGTCAGCCCGCGATGCCCGCGCCGAGGGGACAGAGGCCGGGGCCGAAGAACCCCGGGGCGGCGCCGGCGATGGCGCGACCGGGCATGCCGACGCCGCGCGTCGCCGGGCAGCCCGCGCGCGCGCCGCCCGCCGCTCAGAAACCCCGGAAGGTGCTTCCCGGCGCGATCGTCGGGTCGCTGGTGGAGCCTCCGCGCGCGGCGCCCGCGGTGGCGGCGCCCCCCCCCGCGTCCGTGATCCGCGCCGCGCAGTCGGACGCGCCCGTGTCGAAGTCGCAGGCGAAGCGCAACCGGAAGAAGCTCCGCGAAGCCGGCGGCGCGTGAGACGGATCGATCGTCCGAAGAGAGGACGATCGATCCGTCGTCGATTGCGACACGCTCGTCGCGCGAGCCTTGACGAGCGTACCATAACGCGCGAGCCTTGAAGCCGCGACGTTCCACGACGAAAACCGCGTACCGCGTCGAGGGTCGACTCGACGCCTTACGCGCGAATTCAAAAAACCAAAAAACCAGTCGACGAGTGCGTTTTTTTTCGACGGGTCGCAGAGCCTCGAGGGGGCAATTTTTACGCCTTCCCTCGTGCGCTCTCCGTCGAACACGCGCGCGTCATGATGCGCGCGTCGCGCGGGTCCGAACCGCTTCCGCCGGGGAGGATCGGCTCGACGACGCGCTTTTTTCTTTCACTAAACGACGATTCCGTCTCGGCATCCATCTAGCCGCCGAGACGGGGTTCGTCGAAATCAAACGCGTCGGGTTTGATTCGTTTCGCGTTTAGCGGCTTCGTCGCGCGACGAAGTCCTCGCGCGACACGAAACGCTCATTGACGCGTTCGTCGTAGCTTTTTATAGCGAACAGCGCGTGCGTCTGTTGTCATACGCACCGTCACGCGCGCGCTCGCGAAACAAACAGTCGTCATAATAGCGCCGCCTTAAGCGTCTTCCGTCGTTCGTCGCCGCGAAAAAGAAAAGCACACGAAAGTAACAAAACGCCGTCTCCGTCTCGAGTCACGTCAGATCCGCCCCGCGCGTCGCGGGCGCGATGCCCGCGAAGCCGCCCGCGCGGTCCGGGCGGCATGAGTCGGGCGTGCTCGACCCCGCGGCCGCGGCGGCGCTCGCGCTCAGGGCATCGAAACCCGTGTCCCGTCCCTCGAAACGCCCGCGCGTCGGCGTCGCGCGCGGCGCGCGAGATCCGGCGGACGTGCCCCACTCGGTTTCCCCCGACGATGGCTCGGTGGATGCGTTCGAGCGCCACGCGCTCGGCCCTCTGCTTTGGCACAGGCCGGACGACGACGAGCTTCCCGACATACCCGCCGAGTTCAGGAACGAGCAACACTACGTCAAGTCGTTCGAGCCCGTGTTACTGGAAGAGACGAGGGAAGAGACGAGGAACGCGTGGCTCGAGTCGTTGTCCGAGGGACGCGAGTTTCGCGTGATTTTACGCTCGTTGCGCGCGATGGGTAACAGCGGATGGAGGGTCGCGACGTTCGTGTGCGAAAACAAAAAAGACGTAGAGGTGATCAAGAGTCTGTGTCCGGACCACGCCGTCGCGGTCGTCGCGTTACAGAGCCTGGCACGCGAAACCGACCCGTGGCCGAGGTGGAAAAACGGCGAAAAGTATCCGCCGCTCGCGTGCGCGGGTTTCGTGGAAAAGACCCTCCCGAAAGAGGGCTTAGTGGAGTTCCGGTTCTTCGTCTCGCCGGAGGCGGACGCGGCGGTGGACAAAAACGCGCCCGGCTGGAAACCGTGGCACGAAGCGTTGCGGAACCGCGAGCGCGACGTGCTGGAGGCGTTCGAGGGCGTGCGGCGAGAAGTGCGGCAGCCCTCGCGGAAAAACGCGCGCGTCGACTTCGTGGACCTGACCGGTGACGGCGTAACGCCTTCGTCTTCTTCGCGAGAACCTTTTTCGCGAGAACCGGGGGAGGTGGCGTTGCGTGCGCCTGAAAAGGCGGAAGGGCGCGTGTGGTTCCTCGCGCCCGCGGGTAAGCTCAGCAGCGCGTCGCAGAGCTACGAGGCGCTGCACCACGTGCGGAGACTTTACGCGCCGATGCGCGACGCGATGCTTCGTCCGACGGCGACGTTGCGTCGAGTCATGAGCGCGCGGTCCGGAGACGTCGGAGACGAATCCGACGCGCCTCCCGCGTTCGCGGACGAGATCGCCGCCAACCCAAAACTCGTCGCGTTCCTGGAGCGGCAGTTCAACGCGCCGCAGCTCGCGGCGATCAAGTGCGCCGCCGCGCACACCGCCGCGAAAGCGCAAAACAACCGACGAAACGCAAATGTGGGCGACGACGATTTCCCGTTCACGCTCGTGCAGGGTCCGCCCGGGACGGGCAAGACGCACACGGTGTGGGGCGTCCTGAACGTGCTTCACTTCGTGCTGTATCAGCGGTACTTCCAGCACCTGCACCGCGCGATCGACCTCGGGACCGCGCGCGCCGCGGGAGACCGCGCGTTCGTCGCGCACGTCGAAGACGCGGGCGAGCGCGAGTGGCTCGAAAAAGGCGGCGACTCTTTCTTTTCCGAGGGTCGCGACGATGAAGACGCGACCGGTCGCGAACGCGCTGGTTCAGGAAACGTGTCTTTCTCCGAGAGCGCGTTCGCGGGCTCGCTCGCCGATCGCGGCGCGGCTGTGCGCGAGATGTTTTCGTATCTCCGCCGCGCGGCGGGCGTGGAGAAGGGGCTCGGGTACGGCGTCCAGAAACCAAAAATTTTGGTATGCGCGCCGTCCAACGCGGCGGTCGATAACCTTCTCGAACGCGTCGTGAAACGCGCGTTCACCAACGGCGACGGCGGGGTTTACAGACCGAGCGTGATTCGAGTCGGCGCCGCGGACGCGTTGGTTTCCAGTGAAACGGTATCTGCCGTGACCGCGAGTCGTTTAGTGGACGCGATCGTCAAGATGAAACCGGAGGAGTGGGACCGCGCGTACCGAAAACAAGACGCGTTCCAAAAGGAAGCGGCGGCGTACGTGAAGCGGCTGGAACAAGAACACGTCGCGGCGGCGGCGGCGTTTTCCCGCCACTGCGCGAGTCGCAAAGACGGACAAGGACCGGACCCTTTGGTGGCGCACGAACACGCCCGTAATCAAGATGCGCGCGTCGCGGAGATGCTCCGCGTGTTCAACGACAGGGACAAAGCCGTGACGGAGATGGCGCGGTTCGCGTTTTGCCTCTCGAGACTGGGGCCGAACAAAGACGAAACCTCCGACGACCGATCGGACGGCCGATCGCGTCGTTCGTCCGATCCGCGGCGACGACAACGCGACGTTCGTCTCGTTCGCGCGGCTCTTGAAGCGTCGTTGGTGGACGACGCCGAGATCGTGTTTTCCACGCTCGCCTCGAGCAGCCGGCGCGTGTTCCGGGACGTCGCGAACGGCTTCGACACCGTCTTGATCGACGAAGCCGCGCAGGCGAACGAGACGGCGACTCTGATTCCGTTTCTGCACGGCGCGCGGCGGTGCGTGCTTGTGGGCGACCCGAGGCAGCTCCCCTCGACCGTTCTGTCGAGCGCGGCGAAAGCGTCGATGTTCCAGCGGTCGCTGTTCGAGCGGTTCACGATGCTCGGCGCACGGCCGATCCTGTTATCGGTGCAGTACCGCATGCACCCCGCGATCCGCGCGTGGCCTTCGCGCGAGTTCTACGACGACAGGCTCACCGACGCCGACGCCGTGCGCGACCGAGAAGCGCGGGACGAAAAACCGTACCAGACGGGCCTACGCGGTTTTCGCGGCGTATCCGTCGGATCGCGTATGAACCCCACCCACGAACCGTCATACGCGCGTTACATGTGCCCATACGTTTTATTCGACGTTTCAAACGGGTCGCAGAGCTCGAACGCGCGCTCGGGGTCGTTGTCCAACCCCGCGGAAGCGCTGTTCGCGGCGTGTCTGCACGCCGTTTTGGCGCAAAAGTTTGTCGCCGGGAAGGGCGACCGTCCGCCGAGCTGCGCGGTGGTCACGCCCTACCGCGAGCAGCGCGCGTGCATCCTGAAGGCGTTCGCGTTGCTTTTCGGCGGCGACGGCGCCGCTGGTAGGCTGGGGGTCCGCGTGAGCACCGTGGACGGGTTCCAGGGCCAGGAGGCGGACGTGATCATATTCAGCACCGTGCGCGGGTCGAAGAGCGGCGCGGGTGTTGGCGGCGCACGAAGAGGCGGATCCTCATCGATCGGTTTCCTCGCGGACGTGCGTCGCATGAACGTCGCGCTGACGCGCGCGAAGCGCGCGCTGTGGATCGTCGGGAAGTGCGACGTCTTGAGACACGGCAGCGAGGTCTGGGGCAGGTTGGTGGACGACGCGGAGCGCCGCGACGCCGTCGCGAGAGACGCCGACTCGTTCACGATGTTCGACTCGGTGGTTCCGCGCGAAACGCAGCTCTCCGCGCTGCGTCGTTTGGGCGGAGACGTTCGCGTCCCGGCGGGAGCTCTTCGTCGCGGCGCGGACGTCACCGCCGGGGATCGAACCCGGGACGCGTTCGCGACAGGATGGGGTCGCGCGGTCGACGCGAGCAGAGAGGGAGGGGCCTCGCGCGCGCACGCCGCGAACGACATGTACGGCGACCTGGACGACGCGTAGCTTCTTTGGAGTTTTCTCGAAGAAGAGAAGAAGCGCTTTTCGGATCTGAATCGTCCACGTGTTTCGTTTACTGTACGTCGTGCAGAGCCAAGTCTCGTTCACAGGAGCCTACACCTCTCATCACAGCTTGCTGCCGAGCATCTCCCGGAGCCCGCCGTTGCTCAGCAGCTTGAGCGCGCCCATCCACGACTCGGGGCCGTCGTTGCACCCGCCCACGAACTTCCCCTTGACGAACACCGCGGGGACCGAGCGCTGCTTGTGCCGCGCCGCGATCTCGCGCCGAACCGCTTCGCCGTCATCCATGTCGTCGTAGTCCACCTCGCGGTACTTGATGCCCTCCGCGTCGAAGCCGCGAGTCACCTTGCGGCAGTACGGGCACCCGCCGTACGAGAACACGACCACGTCCGCGGACTCCAACGTGGAGTCGAGCTCGGAGGCCATCTTGATGCGCGTGTCGGCGCGCGTGGAAAAGTGCCGAAAAAAAGTGCCACAGGCGCGCACGTCGCATGGCGCCGCGAAACATCGGAGAAACGACTCGTGAAACAGACGGCGGAATTTTCGATCGCGCGCGAAAGCGCCCGAGTCGCTTTGAAGAGAAACAAACCCTGTGGGTTGTTGTCTCGATCCGCGTTTCAGAGAGTGGCGACGCACGGGGCGATGTCGACCTCAGGGGGAGGTCGTCCCTCGAGGGACAGGAGTAAACCCGCGACGTACGTGCGCACGATCCGCGATACCGAGTCGCCGCGCGCGATCCGCTCTTCCCTGCCACGGGCGCGCCTTCGTCTGCCGCCTGCAAAGTTTGTTTGTTTTCTCAACCGCGCATCGCGTCGCGCGTGTCGCCGGCCTGGCATCGCGTCGGCTTCGCGCGACACGCGCTTCGCGACCTCTTCGACGATCGCCCACTCACGCACACGTCCCCGCACGCTCCCTCCTCATCCCCCGACGATCTCGACGCGCAGGTTCGAGGCGGGCGCGGCGCCGCCGCCCGCGGTGCTCGCCGCGCGCGCTCGGTCGCAGCGCGAGGACTCCGCGTCGGGCGGGTCCGGGCGCGCGCGGAGCGCTTCGCGCCGCGCGAGGAGCGCGTCTCGCGGTGTCTCCGAGGGCACCACCGCCGGTGGCGGTTCCTCTGCGAACGACGACGAGGCGTCGTGGGACGGCGACGACGGAGGGAAGGATGACGAGTTTGTTGTTCGGCCCGACGAAGCGGACGCGCCGGACGACATGGAGACCTTCGAGGAGGAGCTCGAGCGCGAACCGCTCGATCCGGAAGTCGTCAAGATCGAGGTCGACGCGTTGAAAGCCGAGAGCGAGGTGCCCATCGAGACCCTGCTGGCGACGTACGGAGGCGCGGGCGCCGCGAGGCTCGGCGGCGCGGCGGCGGCGGCGACCGACGCCTCGGAATCGGAATCGGATTCAGATTCGGATTTTGATTCGGACGACGACGACGACTCGAGCGCGGAGGACGACGCGGATTTGGACGCGGACGCGCCTTCGATCGGCGCGACCGCGTCTCTCGCGGTCAAGCGCGAGACTGTCGACCGTGTCGGTGCGCTTCCGTTGTCCGCGGACGCGATGACGAATAAACCGAGTTTGCTTCCCGACGTCGCGAGCGTGACTCGCGAGAGCGCGCTGGCGGAGGGCGCGCGCATCCGCTACGAGGACGCCGTGATGGACCGCGCGTGGTCCGTGTTACAGCGCCCTGCCCGCACGAAGCCCCAGCCCAAGTTCCCGGAACCGGCGCGGAATAAGACGCACTGGGACCACCTGCTGGAGGAGATGCGGTGGCTCTCCGGCGACTTTGTGCGCGAACGCAAGTTTCGCGAGAAACTCGCGCGAAGAGCGGCGTACGCGGTACAGAAATCCGATCTCGACCTCGAGAGCCGCGTCGTGAAGCGCGCTCGTGATGAAGCCATCGCGCAGAGGAAAACGTCGAGAAACATCGGGAACGAGGTGATGCGGTTCTGGATGAAGGTGGAGAAGGTTGTGCGCTTCAAGGCGCAGAGCGCGGTGGACGCCAAGCGCCAGACGGTGATGGACAAACACCTGGACTTTCTGTTGGGGCAGACGGAGAGGTATTCGAGCATGCTCGCCACGAAGCTCACGGGGGTGCCCGAAGACGACGGTCCCGAAGACGACGGAACGGAAAACGGCGCTCCGGCGGGCGCCGTTCCGTTGGCGCTTCCCCCCGCGCCGGGCGCCGGCGACGGCGCCGATGAGCTCGGCGACGGCGAGGACGAGTACGTCGCCGACGACGCCGAGATGGCGGAGGAGGATGACGAGGCGACGCTGGAGGAGGAGATGCGTCGCGCGGCGGCGGAGGACGACGACGACGGGGACGCCGACAAAGAGATCGGCGACCTCGCGCGAGACGCGGAGGTGCCCATCGAGGAGCTCCTGGCGCGGTACCGCGAGATGGAAACCGCCGCCGAGGCGGAGGCGGCGGTTTCGGCGGGGACCGGGGACGGCGCGCCGGAAGCCGAGGACGGCGCCGACGACGGGCCGGAGAAGGACGCTCCGGACGAGAAAGACGCGACGTTCGCTGATATCGTCGAGGACGACGCGAGGGAAGGACGAGCTTCCGGTTCCGGTCCCGCCGAGGACGAGGACGAGTTTGTCGTCGGCGAGGGCGAGGACGAGGAGGACGATGAGGCGACGCTGGAGGAGGAGATGCGTCGCGCGGCGGCGGAGGATGACGACGACGGCGCGGAGATCGACGACCTCGCGAAAGACGCGGAGGTTCCCATCGAGGAGCTCATGCGGCGGTACCGCGAGATGGAGGCGGCGCACGACGCCGCCACCGCGGCGGAGGCGGACCGTGCGGCGTCAGAAGGCGATGACGAGGAGGAAGACGACGAGGCGGGAGACGGAGACGACGACGAGGACGACGAGGACGACGAACCCGGCGTCGCGTCTCTTGTGGACGAGAAGGAGAAGGCTCTGACCGCCGAGCAGAAAGCCGCGTCGGACGCGCGTCGTCGCGTGTTGGACACCCTCGCCGGCGACGCGGACGCGCTGCAACCGAAAGGGAACACGCTGACGACCGCGGACGTGAAGTGCCGCGTTCCGTTTCTGCTGAAACACTCGTTGCGCGAGTATCAGCACGTCGGTTTGAACTGGCTCGTGTCCTGTTACGACAAAGCCTTAAACGGCATCCTCGCCGACGAGATGGGTCTGGGGAAGACGATTCAGACGATTTCCTTGTTAGCGTACTTGGCGTGCGAACGCGGCATCTGGGGTCCGCACCTGATCGTCGTGCCGACGTCGGTGATGCTCAACTGGGAGGTGGAGTTCAAGAAGTGGGCGCCCGCGTTCAAGCTGCTGACGTACTACGGCACGGCGAAGGAACGCAAGCTGAAGCGCCAAGGCTGGTCCAAGCCCAACGCGTTCCACGTGTGCATCACGACGTACCGGCTCATCACGCAGGACGCGCGCGTGTTTCGACGAAAAAAATGGAAGTACCTCATCTTAGACGAGGCGCACATGATCAAGAACTGGCGGAGCCAGCGGTGGCAAACGTTGCTCAACTTCAACAGCAAGCGGCGTTTACTCATCACCGGCACGCCGTTACAGAACGACCTGATGGAGCTGTGGTCGCTGATGCACTTTTTGATGCCGCACGTGTTCCAGTCGCACTCGGAGTTCAAGAACTGGTTCTCCTCGCCGCTCACCGGGATGGTCGAGGGCGGCGGCGGCGTGAACATGGACCTCGTGTCGCGACTGCACGGCGTGCTCAGACCGTTCTTGCTTAGACGGCTTAAAAGCGAGGTGGAGAAGAACCTTCCGGGCAAGGTGGAGCACGTCGTGCACTGCGGGTTGAGCAAGCGACAGCGTCGTTTGTACGAAGAGTACATGGCGAGCAGCGACACGAGCGCGACTTTGACAAGCGGCAACTTGCTGGGCATCATCAACTGCTTGATGCAGTTGCGGAAGGTGTGTAACCACCCGGATCTCTTCGCGGGAAGGCCTATCGTTTCCGCGTTCGACATGATTCCGGGTGTAGAATTGAGAGTGCCGACGGCGATCGCGCGTTTCGCGGCGGAGCGCGAACGCGGCGAATTCACGACGTCGACGTCGAAGTTGTTTGCTCCGCTCGGGTTGCATTTGCTTTCGTTGGAGTCCGAGTCGAGCGACTTCCACGGCGCGTTCGCGTTCGGGGGGGGCGAAAAGTGGACCGCGCTGGAAGCTAAACGACGCGCGGTCGCGCGCGATGTCGTGCTCGAGGCGCTCGCTTCGGCGGATGACGAAGACGCGAGCGCGCGATTCGTCGTCGGCGGACGAGCGACGCCCGCCTGTTCGTCCGCGGCGTCTCTGTTTCTCGAAGCGCGCGCCGCGCGCCGCCGCGCGGCGCGTCGTTTCGTCGCCGAGCGCATCGCCGCGAACGCGGCGGCCGCGGCTGAGCGCGTGCCCGTATACGGCGCAGACTGCCGGCGCGCGGTGACGATTCACCTGCCCGCGCGCGATTGCCACGCGCTCGCGGAACGGCACGGCGCCGGCGCGTTCGGCGCGGCGCCCGCGCTTCTCGAGATGGTCAAGAAACCCGCGCGTCGCGCCGTCGAGGCGCGCGACGCCATCGCGGCGTTCGTGTTCGCCATTCCCAAGGCGCGCGCTCCCGCGCCGACGATGACGAGCGCGGCGGTATCGTCGGCGGCGCGCCTCTCCGCGAAGGCGCGCGACGCGTGGTGCCAGCGCGTCGCGTTCCCCGCGCTCGCGCCCCTGCGGCACGCGCACGTGCGGAGGCAGCTCTTCTTCCCCGACCGGCGGCTCGTGCAGTTTGACTGCGGCAAGTTGCAGGCGTTGGCGACGCTGCTTCGCACGTTGAAATCCGGGGGGCACAAGGTTCTGATCTTCACGCAGATGACCAAGATGCTCGACATCCTGGAGGCGTTCCTGAACCTGTACGGGTACGCGTACTGCCGTCTCGACGGCAGCACGCGCCCGGAACAACGACAGATTCTGATGCAGCGGTTCAACACGGACGAACGTTTATTCGCGTTTATCCTGTCGACGCGTTCCGGCGGCTTCGGCATTAACCTCACGGGCGCCGACACCGTGGTGTTTTACGACTCGGACTGGAACCCGGCGATGGACCAGCAGGCGCAGGACCGCGCGCACCGCATCGGGCAAACGCGCGAGGTGCACATTTACCGCATGGTGTGCAAGGGCACCATCGAGGAGAACATCCTGAAGAAGTCCATGCAGAAGCGCGAGCTGGACCACTTCGCCATCCAGGCGGGCAACTTCAACACCGAGCACTTCACCAAGGAGGCGGCGCGGCGACGCGACGGCGGCGGCGGCGGCGACGGCGACGGCGAAGCGAACGCGCTCGTGGTGGGCGGCGAACAGGGCGCCGCCGCGATGTCCATCTTCGACAAGGCGATGTCCCGGGTGGCGGTGGCGAAGGCGACTCCCGAGGACGGCGACGGCGGCGCCGCCGGCGCCGCGAAGGGGGACTCGGGCGCCGACGAAGTCGCGCGTCTGATGGACGAGGCGCAGGACGACGTGGACAAAGCGGCGGCGGCGACGGCGGCGAACGAGGAGGCTGACGACGCCGCCGAGTTCGGGGACGACATCCGGGAGAAGGAACCAGGGGAGGATCTCGACGACGACGCCCCCGGGGGTGGATCGAACCCGGGAAGCAAGCCCGGAAGCGCCGTCGACTTAAAACGGCTCGGGGGTGCCGGAGCTTCTTCGGACGCGCTCGCGCTCGCGCCCCGTCACGGCTCCCCCCCCGCGACGCCGGCGCCCGACGACGAGAACCGCACGTTGTCTTTGACCCGCGTGAACACTTCTTTGGAGGGCGACGACGCGTTCGCGGAGGAGATGATGCGCAAAGTTCAGGCGAGCGCGTCTCGAGGCGAGGCGCTCGAGATGCAGCTCAAGCCCGTGGAGCGGTACGCGGTGCGCTACCTGGAGGAGACGATTCGCATCCTCGACGACGTGGACGCGACGGCGACGGCCATCGCCGACTTCGAGGAGAAGGAGTGGGAGCTGGAGCAGCTCGAGAAGCAGAAGGCTGCCGCCGAGGCGGCGGAGGACGACGACGAGCTCATCATCGAGGGCTGGGAGACGGGCGTCGCGGACGACGAGTACCGCCGCCGCGTCGAGGACGCGCGGCGCGAAGCCGAGCAGAGAGCCGAACACGAAAGACGCGAAGCCGAGCGGTGGGCGGCGATGTACGCCGTGCCGTCGCTCGAAGCGGAAGCCGCACAGAAGGCGGACAGCGACTCGTTAGGACCTTCCGGTGTCGGGACCGGCGTCGGGATTGGCGCGGGCGACCCGTTCGCGTCGGGCGTGCCCCGCCGCGCGCGCAGCGGGAGCCCCGCACCGGGGGGCGCGGCGGCGGGGGCTCCGCTTCGCGTGACGTTCCGCTTGGGCGGCGCGAGAGGGCCCTCGGGTCTGTCTAAAACGAGTACCGGCGCCGATCCGGACGCGAACGCGGCGGAGCGTCTTTCCGAGTCGGAGGCGAAGAAGAAGGCGAAGAAGGAGAAGAAGCGCAAGCGCGAGGGCGAGACGGAAGCTGAGCGGGACGAGCGCCGCCGGCTCAGGCGGCTGAGCAAGGAGGGCGCCAAGACGGAGGCAGCTTCGCCCTCCGCCGCCGCCTTCGCGTCGCCGGGCGGCGGTCGAGTCGCCGTCTCGCCCGTGGCGCCAGGCGCGGGGGCGCCTGAAAACCGCGGCGCTGGGAAATACCCGCCCTGGCGCGTCGACGAGGACGCGGTGCTGTGCGCGTTGGTGGACGAGTTCGGTGGCGCGAGCTGGGACCTCGCCGCGCACGCCATCGCGCACAGGGACGCGGCGCAGTGCAAGGACCGGTTCCGCCGCATCGCGGCGTCGCGCGCGTCGTCGCTCGCGGGCGCTTCAAGCGGGGCCCCGGCGCAGCTCCGCGTGACCCCCGAGGTCACGAAGGCTCTGTTCCGGCAGACGGCGGAGGAGACCTTCCCCGGGTGCGAGGGCGCGCCCGAGCCCGCGACGGCTCTGCGCGCGGACGTGAGGGCGGCGCGTGGCGCGCTGGCCACCGGAGGGGGGGCCAGCGCCGCGAAGGCGGCGGTGGCGGCGGCGGCGGCGCGATTCTTCGCCAAAGTCCTCGAGTTCGGGCGGTGATTGACTTTTTTTTTTTAGTAGCATCTGATGGATCGTTTTCGTGTGAGGAAGCCGTCGGTCGTTCGCGTTCGTTTTTCGAGTGAAAAGCGAAACCAAAGAACGTCGTGTGATCAAAGCCATACCTCATCGATTCTCACCGCTCTCCCTGCCTGTCGATCGCGCGGAGAAGCGGTGTTCACGCGTCTCACCTCAATACTTACCCTCGTCGCCGCGTTCGTCGATCGTCGATTAACTCTCTGCAGAAACGCGAAACGCAGAAATTTGCAGACTTCGACATCTCTGCATCTGGCGACAGATGTCGAATTGGCGAAGGGAGACGACTTTGCCTGTCTTCGCCTTGCGATGAAAACGAGCCGGCCTATCCAAACGCGCGCACGCGACCGCGCGCAGACACGGCGGCGCCCGCTTCGTTCCGCACCCGCGGTTCGGTTCTCGGTCGCGCGCACACGGAGCGTTCCGGCCCGAAGTCGAGGTTCGCCGGGGGCCGGGCGGGTGAGCCCAGGCGAGGCGGTCCGGACGCGATCCGTCGCCCGGGGGTCCCGGCGGGGCGTCGTGAACCCGAGGACCCGCGCGCGGCGCGGCGGACCGCGGACGGTGGCTCGCCGGGGTCGGCGCCGGCCGCGAAACGCGATCTCGACGACATAAACAGTGCGTGCCCACGCGCGCTCGCGCCGACGCGACACGCGTCGACGCAAATCGCGCGGCGACCCGGCCCGGTTTCCCTCGCGCGCCACCCTGGACGTTCGTTCGTTTGCCAACGATCGCGGGACGGTCGCGCCTCGGAGACATCCTCCCCGTGGGACGCGGCCGCGCCGGCAGAGAGGACACCTCCTCTCCGCGCGTCCTCCCTCTTCCGGCGCGCGCGGCCGCGCACGCGGTGCCCTCGGCGACCGCTGACCCCGTCGCTGACGCGCCGTTCCCTCCCCCAAACGCACCCTTCGCGCGCGCGGCCGCAGTGGCGTCCTCGATGAGCGCGTACACTTTGAGCGTGATCGCGGCTTGGTACTTTTCCAACATCGGCGTGATTTTGCTCAACAAGTACCTCCTGAGCGTCTGGGGGTTTAAGTACCCCATCTTCCTCACCATGTGCCACATGGTGATGTGCGCGTTCCTGTCGTTCGCCGTGCGCGCGTCCGGGATGGTCCCCCGGCAGAACCTGAAATCCAGGAGGCATTTAGTGAAGGTCGCGGTTCTCGCGGTGGTGTTCGTCGCGTCGGTGGTGGGCGGGAACATCTCGTTACGGTTCATCCCCGTGAGCTTCAACCAAGCCATCGGCGCGACGACACCGTTCTTCACCGCGCTGTTAAGTCTGTTCATCATGCGCCAAAAAGAAACCTCGGAGGTGTACGTGACACTGGTGCCGATCGTGTTGGGCATCGTTTTGGCGTCGAAAGCCGAACCGTTGTTCCACTTCGTCGGGTTCGTCGCGTGCTTCTCCGCGACGTTCTCGCGAGCGCTGAAATCGGTGCTACAGGGTCTGTTGTTGACCAACGAGACGGAAAAGCTGGATTCCCTCAACTTACTGCTGTTCATGTCACCCGTCGCGCTTTTCGTGCTGTTCACGGCGACGCAAATAATGGAACCCGACGCGTTTAACTCGTTCGCGGAGAACTGCGCGGAGTCGCCGCAGTTTTTTTTCATCCTCGCGTTGAACTGTTTATTGGCGTTTTCCGTGAACCTCACGAACTTCCTGGTGACGAAGTGCACGAGCCCTTTAACGTTACAGGTGCTCGGGAACGCCAAAGGTGCGGTGGCGGTGGTGGTGAGCATCTTCCTGTTCCGGAACCCGGTGAGCCCGATCGGCATGTTCGGCTACTCCATAACAATCATGGGCGTCGTCGCGTACAGCGAGGCGAAGAAGCGGAGCAAGGAGAAAGCGCGGCGGAAAGCGGAAAACCAAGAACTGCTGCGCGAGGGGAAGGGCGCGGTCGGGAACGGGCAGGCGTAGTGATTTGGCGTAGGACCTACCGGGGGAAGCGCCGACGTGTGGGTTCCGTGGGTTCGTCATATTTGAACGAGCGAGTGAAAAGCGCGTCCTCCGACGCGTCGAGACGTTTTTACACAACAGAGGAAGCTCGACGCGTTCGGCTCCGCGCGCTAAAGAAGATCTCCTTTCCTTCTCTCAAAGTCAGTATCCTCCCAGCGCGCCCTCGCCCGGCATGCGCTCGCCGCGCGAACCGGCGACGCGTTCGTTTTCCTTGCCCGAGGCCCACTTGATGTAGTCCGGGCTCTCGCACGCCTCGTACTCCTCGGCGAGCCCCTCGACTATTTCGCGCGCGTCGTCGAACTCCTCTAAACCGTCCGCGAACATGGGGTGCTGCTCGTACTGGTCCAAGAACGCCTTTCTTCGCATCAGCTTGTCGTACTGCGTGACGCACTTGGTGAACAAGTGTCTTATGGACGTGTGGTTGGCTAACATCAGACCCGAAACCTTGTTGGCGTTTTGCACGTAGGGCGATTTCCGCGACAGCGCAACCTGGATGCTCGCCGGCGCCCACTCGATGAAGTTGGCGAGCTTTCTTTCGCGGATGCGCTGCAGCGACTTGTGCACCTGCGTGGGGTCCACGTCGCCCTGGATGATGTTCAAAACGGAGATGTACTTGCTCTGCGCGTGGTCCTTGCCGCGCGAGTGGCTGGACACCATGATGTTCTTCGTCTGTAAAAGCCGGCGCATGACGTCGAGCACGGTTGTTTTGCGCACCGCCGGCGTCGCGGCGGGCGCGCTGTCGATCGTCAGCGGCGTGTACCCAGTCATCAAAAAGTGACACCTCGGCGTCGGAATCAAGGACGCCACTAAACCGACCAGATCGTTGTTCATGTACCCCGGGTACCGTAAAGTGGTGGTGCTCGCCGCCATCACCGCCGACACGAGCGCGTTGGTCTGCGCGAACGTCGGGTTTTGGATGTGCAGTCGGTCCACCGCGATGCGGTTCAGCGCGGTGTTGTCCAAGACGACGACGCAGTCCGCGTTCAAGGTGAGGCGTTTCAAGGTGAGCAGCGAGTTGTACGGCTGAACCACCACGTCCGAGGTCTCGTGCTGGTTCGGGAACACCGAGTACGTCTGCACGAGTTTCTTGCCGTACCGGTCGTTGAGCGCCTCGAGAAGATACGAGCCCATGCCGGATCCCGTTCCGCCCGCGATGGAGTGGCACAGCACGAATCCCTCCAGTGAGTCGGATCCGTCCGCCTCGCGGTCAATCATGTCCATGATCTCCTCCTGCACAGCCTCCGCCTGCGCGTACCCGCTCGCCCAGTTGTTCCCGGCGCCGCCGCCGTGAGACGACACGAAGAAGTTCTCCGCGTTGTACAGGTTTCTGTATTCCGAGTTTTGGATGGTGTTGATGACGCGCGGCTCGAGATCGAGGAGCAAAGCTCTTGGCACGTAGTGGTCATCGTCCGCCTGGTAGAAGAAGACATCCTTGCGGTCGCCCGCGTTGCCGTTCGCGGCGTACTCCTCCAAAATGCCGTCGTTGGCGATGCCGTGCTCCGCGCACAGCTGCTTCCAAAACTCCGTGCCGATCTGGTTGCCGCACTGGCCAACCTGAAGGGTGATCACCTCGCGAGGCATCGCGAGGCGTTGGAGAAGCGCGTGTGACTACGAGAGCGGGGGGCGCGTGGGGCGGAAAAAACGCTCCGCCGCGAGAGGAATGCGCGAGCGACCTCGAGACTCGAGCGCGCGAGGGAGGCGTGCGTCTCCTTCCCGTCCCGCGTCGTCGCGCGCGTCTCTTTGAAAATCTCGCGCCTTCGAACCTGCCCAGAAAAAGTTTGAATCGCGTTTGGGGAAACGACCGCCGAGCGCCGAGCGCCAACGCGCGACGCCTTCGTCGGAACGTCGGAAACCGAGGCCGCGGATCGTCGTCTTTCAGTTTCATCGATCGCGCGGCGCGATGGCGGTGCGACGACGCCGCGGGCTCGGGGTCGCGGCCCTCGCGCTTTTCGCGCTCGCGGCCCTTTCCGGATCCGCGGTCGCGCGCGCGGAGGAGGACGGCGTCTCCGATCCCGACGCGGGCCCGGGCGGCGCTTTCGGTGCCGACGCGGACCCGATCGCCGTGGACGAGGACGACGCCTCGGACGACGCCCTCCCGGCGTCCGAGGACGTGCCGGTGCACAAGTTCGAGACCACCGTCGTGACCGTGGGCAAGGCGAGCGGTAAGGAGAAGCGCAAGGAGATGGGCGCGTTCTTCCTGCGCGGCGACGACGCCGCCGCCGCGGCGACTCGGTTCGTCTATCTCAACGCCCTGCCCCTGTCGCAGATCGCGCACTTCACGCAGACGTTCGCGCGCGAGTGGGAGCTCAACGTCCCGGAGGAGAGCAAGCCGAGGGCGAAGCGCTCGAACCGCCGCTCGACGCCGATGGGCCCGCGCGCGTTCCTCGAGCGAGGCAAGCGGCTCGCCGCGGAGGACAAACACGACGAGTCGCGTTTCGATTTCGCGCGCGCCGTCGCCGGCGTTCATTTCTCCTCCGCGAACGACGACGCCGATCGCGACGATCCCGGGTCCGCGCTCACAGACGCGGAACGCGCCGAGGCTTTCGAGCTTTTAGAGCAGCACCACCGTACGCACTCGCGAGCTCTGAACGCCGCGGAGAAGCAACGGGAACAGAGGGAGAAGGCGCACGAGCGCGAAGTCTCCGTTTTCCGCGACCGACGCGACGCGCGTTTGGCCGCGGCGGAGACGGATGCTGACTTTTTCGTTTTGTGGGACGCGCGATTCGGCGAAGGACGCGAAACCGACGGCGAGACGGATATGTCCGAGACGGAAACGTCGTCGAACGCGGAAACGTCGGCGCGGTCACACGCGCACGACCTCGCGCTTCGCGCCGCGGTGGCGGCGCGGGACTGGGACCGCGTCGTCGAGGTTTCGCGTTCGGTCGAGCGCGACGCGGCGCTGTTAGCGGAGATTCCCGAGTCGGACGTGCCTCTGCGTCGGCTCGCCTTGGCGCGCGCGCACTGGCACAGGCGCGAGTGGCGCTCGGCGGAGCGCGCCGCGAACGCGTGCGTCTCCGCGGGTAGAGTCGCGGGGGACTGGCGACGAGGACAGGTTCGAGCGGTGGCGGTGGCGACGGGGGCGTACGCGTCGATTCGGCGCGGCGACGCCGATGGCGCCTTGAAGTTTTTCGCCGCGGCGAAGCGCGCCGACCCGGACACGCCCCTGTTCAAGCAGCCGTACAGGGCGATCAAGGACGCGGAGAAGCTTTTGAAAGACGCCGACTTGAAACTCGAGCGCGGCGAGTCCAGGCAGGCGCTGGAGAGCGCGGACGAGGCTGTGGCGAAACTGCGCGGTCTCGGCGGAGACGATCCGTGCGCGGGAAGCGCCGCCGGGTGCTCCGGGTTAAGCTCGGTGAGCCACCTGTCGCACTCAATGTTTTCCGGCGCGGACGCGCGGCGGTGCCGCGCGCACGCGCAGATGCGCGCGTTCGAGCACGCGCTCGAGGCGTGCGAGCGTTCGCTGAAGAGCTTGGGGTGCGCCGATCCGCCGTCCTCCGCGTCCGCGGAGGAGGCGGAGGCGATGGGAAAAGCGTGCGCGTCGGCGGATCCGAGGCACCGCGCGCGCGCTCTGTCTGCTCGAGCGGAGACGCACGTTCGGGACGCGTACTTCGACGGCGCGCTTTCGGACTTGAGAATCGCATCTGAGGTGATCGAGCCTTCCGCGGCTCGAGGAAGCGCCGAGGCGTCGCGACTGTTGCTCGACGTTCGCGAAGCGACGGAGAACGCGGAGCGCGATCGGCGCCGACACGAAAACGATCGCGATCACTTCGGCATGCTGGATTTGCCTAATAACCTCGGTGAGTTACCGAAAGATCGCCGGTGCGAGTTCGTGAAGAAGGCGTACAAGAAAGCCGCGCTGAAGTGGCACCCGGACAAAGCGATGGAGGCGGGGAAGACGCGCGCGGCGCGCAAGATGAACGAGATGACCGAGGCGCGCGACCACGTCAACGTCAAGCTGGGGTGCGTCGAGCCCAAGGCGGACCCGGACGAGCAGCGCAGGCAGCAGGGCGCCGGGTACGGGGGGTACGGGCAGCAGCAGTACTACCAGCAGTACTACCAGCAGCAGCACAGGCAGCGTCCGCCGGGGGGGCACGGGCAGAGGCAGGGCGGGCAGTACAGGCACTCCTGGGAGTTTTGAATACCTTACACATTTTTTACGCACATTTGCGTCACGGAACTTCGATTCCTCGCTCGACGCTCGTTTTGACTGAATCGGCTCGAACCGGCGTCTGCGCCAGCGGTTTCAAACGATGAGATCTGGCGCGCGGATCTGGCAAACCAGCACGCGCGCTCGCGCCCGGGTTGATCCGTAGCGTCGCGATGGCGCACATCCACCGCGACGACGCGGAAGAGCGCGGCGGGTTCAACTTCGACAACGTGCGTCGCAACGAGATGCTCCGCGGCTCCGGCCTGGCGTTCAAGAACGCGATGAAGACGGGCACCACCATCTCCGGCGTGTGCTTCGCGGGGGGCGTTGTGCTCGGGGCGGACACGCGGTCTACGAACGGCGAGACGGTGGCGGACAAGAACTGCGAGAAGATCCACTACATCGCGCCCAACATCTACTGCTGCGGCGCGGGGACGGCGGCGGACACGGAGGCGGTCACGGGTACGAACGATAGGAGCGCGAGCGGTGCCCGCGATCGGCGCCACGCTCTCCCGATTTAGGGTTGAGGCGTCGAAAAGTCTTTCTTTTTCTTTTTCTTCGCGCAAAAGCGCTTTTTCCGCGCGACGTCGACGACGGACCGTCCTCTGACCAAACACTTCACTCGTCGTCCCTACGCGACCGTCGTTTACTTGATTGCATCGTTAATTCGAACGCGAAAACAAAACGCAGGCATGATCGCTTCGAACTTGGAACTGCACCGCATGGCGACGAAGCGCGATTCGCGCGTGATCACCGCCCTGACGCAGCTCAAGACGCATCTGTTCAAGTACCAAGGCCACGTCGGCGCGGCGTTGGTGTTGGGCGGGTGCGACGTGGACGGCCCGCATTTGTTCACGGTGTACCCCCACGGCTCGTCGGACGCGTTGCCGTTCGCCACGATGGGCTCCGGGTCGCTCGCGGCGATGGCGGTGTTCGAGAGCGACTTCAAGGAAAACATGACGGAGGAGGAGGCGAAAGATCTCGTCGCGCGATCCATCCGCGCCGGCATCTTCAACGACCTCGGGTCGGGGAGCAACGTGGATTTGTGCGTGATCAAAAAGGGCGAGGTTGAGTACCTGCGAAATCACGAGACGCCCAACGAGCGGACGTACGTGCGGTCGAAGGGGTACGACTTCCCGCCGGGCACCACGCCTTTAAACCGGCGGAACTTCATGACGGCGACGTCGGCGACGCTCCCGCTGAACGAAACCGTGATCATCTCGGAGGGCGCGCCCGAGGACGCCATGGTGATGTGATGTTTGGATCGATCTTTTGTATGATGATTCCCTTCCGATATGTATACGTGTGATGGCGGATGACGCGCGCATTGTGTCACGTGTGTAGTAGATCTTTAACGCGTTAAAGGGTCGTCGGTTTTCGCTTCGCGGCGGGTGATACGATGTTCGTTCACGAAAAAAAAAATTGATGAACCGTCACGACTCGGCGCTCGCCTCCTCTTCGCGCGAAAAAGCGCGTTCCCATCCTCGACTCTGGAGCGCGGTTTCGTTCGAGTACTTGCCCTCGTCCGCCTCGGCGTACACAACTTCACGCAGCGTCTCGACGCCATCCCGCGTAAGTGCGTCGTCCGACGCCGCGCAGATCAGCGCCGCGCACATGCGGCAGCACTGCAGCGTGACCAGCACGCGCGCGCCGGCGGGAAGCCTCCCGTTTCTTTTTCCGCGAAGAAACGTCTTTTTTGACGCGTCGTCGTCGTCCGTCGCGTCGTCGCCGTCTTCCGTTTCCTCCTCTAAGAACCCCTCGAGCCACGGCGCGAGGAGATTCACCTCCGCGTGCAACGCCGTGTTACTGTTGTTGGTGTTCACCGCGCAATCCAGAAGCGCGCCGTCGCGGCTTACTAACATCGCGACCACGCCGCGGTCGCGTTTGTGAAACGGTAACTGTTCTTCGTCCAAAACTTTTTTTTTCGACTTCACAAACGCTTCGGCCCACGCGAACAGACGCGCGTCGTCCTCCTTCGTGCCGTCGCGCTCGATCTGAGAAACCTCTTTTGGGAGAACCTCTCTGCTCTCGCGCGCGCCGCGGCGCACGCCGAATTCGGCCCAGCGATCGGCGTCGTACCGAGGGAGGAGACAAAGCGCGTCGTCATCGTCGTCCGAGAAGTTTTTTAAGCCTTCGTCCGTTTCGTTTGTAATTCGTTTCTTCGCTCGAGACGCTTTTGTACCGCTGGTCGTACTCCTCTCCTCCGGGACGACGCGCGCCACCTTGCTGGCGGCCACCTTGACGATGGCTCTCTCGAGCTCGCCCGGCGCGTTCGTGGTCAAAACGCGGTTGCGCACCCACCTGTGCGCGTCGACGTCCGCGCTGAACGCCGCCTCGCGCACGCCGAGCACCAGGCGCGCGACCGGCCCCCGCCAGGGCTCGGCGTCTTTGGGCGCCGACGCGAACCACACGACTTGTTTCGTGCCCCCCAACTCGGTCGGCACGTCCGCCACCAGGAACGCGACGTCGTGCGGGAGAGGCGCCCCGAGACCCTCGCCCGTCTCCTCCAGTAGAGCCGCCGCGAGCCTGCGCTCGGCGCGCGTGGGCTCGTACGGACGCATCAGCGCCTTGCGCTCCTTGCGGGACATGGCGAAGTGGGGGGACGGGCGCGGCGGGGGGGCGTCCACATCTTCGCCCCGCGGCGCATCCCGAGAAAACGCGCGGGGCGAGCTCGTGCGGTGGCGAGCCGCGCGCGCGGGGGGCTGGCGGAGGGCCGGAAGCGCGAGCGCGGGCGACGCGACGCGGCCGAGCGCGAGCGCGCCGCCGCCGAGACGCATGCCCCGCACGGCGCACCTGGCAAGGTGTGACGTGTGACGTCGGTCCTCGGTCGAGGTAACAACGACAAAAAAAAAGAGTTGGGCAGAAAAACATTTTTTGTCTCGTCGAAAACCGTTCGACGCGCAGAGTGCGATCGCGCTCCCGACGCGCGAGACGCGCGAGGATGCGGCGCGCGGCGCGACGGCTCGCGGAGAGCGTCGGGGTCATCACGCGACTGCACGCGACGCGGCAATGCGCGTCGCGTCGAGCGACTCTGGCGTGGACGCCTTCGTGCTCCGCGGGACCGCCTCGGACGGCACCGAGCTCGGACCTTCCCATGTTTTCGTCCCCGTTCGCGGTCGCGAGGCGCGCGCGGGCGTACGCGTCGCTGCGTAAGGAGGTGACGCGGGACGGGAGCGTACGCTGGGTGCGACTCGCGGGCGTCGGCGAAGGCGACCGCGGCGACGCGGACGGAACGACGGCGGACGATCGACGCGAGCGCCGCTCCCGTCCGTACTCCCGACCGAACCGAACGCGGACGCCCACCGATCCCGAGACGAACAGGCAGAGGGCTCTGAACACGCGCGTCTCGACGGCTCCGGACGCGGTGTCGGCGCTTCGCGAGTTCGCGGAGGCGCATCAATCGTTCCCGAACGGGGTCAACGACGTCAACGTCGCCGCGCTGTTCGTCGTGCTCGCGAGGAGCAACAGACTCTGTTCTTCGCGCGGCGCGGCGGATCGCGTTGGTGGAGACCAAGAATCCTCCGACCGAGAATACGAAAGCGACGAAGAATCCGAAAACGTCGCTTTCGCTCGAACCGTCGTCGCCGATCTCCTGGTACGCCTGAACACGCTCGCTCCGAACACGACCGCACGCGTGTGCGCGAACGTGCTGCACGCGCTCGGGCAGCTCGAGGCGCGCGATTGGTGGATAAACGTCAAACGACACAAAAAAGGCGTCCGCCGGGAAGGCGAAGACGTTACGATAAATAATTTCGCGGAGGTTTTCGAAGACGCAGTAAAGAGCGTCGCGCGAAGAGCCGCTCTTACGGCGTCCGCGATGAACGCGCAGGAGCTCGCGAACGCGTATAACGGCATCTCGAGGCTTGATGCGTTCGTCGCGTCCAGCGTTCCACACACAGGGTGGGTCTCTTTGAGCGAAGCGCTGGTGACGCAAAGCTCGATGCAAAAACAAAACCGTGAAAAATCCAATTTCGCCGCGCTCGCCGCCGTGCTCGCGCTCAACGCGTTGGCGAGCGACAAACTCGCGACCGCCGCGTCGTTCACGTCGCAGAGCGCGTTCGACGCGCTCATCTCCGTCGCGGCGTGTGCGAAGCAGTGGGACGATACCGAGGCGAGGGCGGTGGAGAAGCTCTCCGAGCAGGGTCTGGCGAACGTCCTGAACGCGTGCGCCAAGCTCGAAAAGGCGAGACTCGCCGTCGAGCGCCTCGAGACGCTCGCTACTCGGGACGAAGACGAGCGCGAAGGAGACGAAGCGCTTCGTGAAAAGAAGACGAAAACGAAAACGAAAGAAAACGGGTGGCGTCTGTTCACGTCGCGCGTCGCGTCGTTGGCGCCGCGCTTCGGCGACCAGGGTCTGAGCGTCGCGTTACACGCGCTGACGCTGTGCGGGGACGACGCGCGCGCGTCCGTGGACGACCGCGGTTGGCGCGCGTTCGCGGAGGCGACGGAAAGACTCGCGCCGACGGCGTCACCGCAAGCCGCGGCGATGCTCCTCAACGCCGCCTGGAAATTACGAGCCGAGCCGTCGGCGCGCGGTTTCCATTTCGCGCCGTCGGCGCTCGACGCGCTCGGACGCCGCATGGCGGAGATTCTAATAGAGGACGACGAGAATCGCGGAAGCGCACAGAAACGAACGTTCCTGCTCGACGAGCAGGCGACGTTCGTCGCCGCGGACGCGCTCGGGAAACTCCCCGCCGCGCGCGCGGGCTTCGCCGCCGTCGCCGCCGATTTAAAGAAGACCACGGCGAAGAGACGCGCGACGAAAGACGCGTGGTTTTTACTCGCCGAGCGGCTGGCGAATCGCGTCATCGAAGACGGTGAAGCCTCCTCGTCGGACTCGGACCGAAAACAACATGAACGCGGTCCTACGAGCGGTGGCGGTCCCGCGGCGTCTTTCCACGTCCTCGCGCGCGTCCCCGAGCTGGCGAGCGCGCTTATCACGAAGCGCGTCTGGCGGGACGTCGGCGTCGCGCTTTGTGTATTAGCGCCGAGCCTCGACGCCGAGGATTGCGCGCGCGTTTTGAACGGGTACGCGAAGTTACGACGAAACGCGCTGGTCACCGAGTCGACCCCGACACGCACGCTGAAGGCGTACGCCAGACGCGTCGCGGCGCTCGCCGCGTCCGAAGACGTCGAAGCCATGCACGTCGCCACCTTGGCGGACGCGCTCAAGAAACTCTCCGTCGCGCGCGGCGAATTCGACGCGCTCGCCACAAAGTACCTCGCGAAACGGAAGACCGTCGAACACAAAAGCCGAAACCCCTGGTTAGACCTCGCGTCGATCATCTCTATGAGCGCGGTTGAATTAGAACCCCTGCAGGTGACGAACGTCGTGAGCGCGCTCGGGTGGCTCGAGCCGCTCGCGTCGGCGCTCGCGCGCGTGGACGGCGGGTGGCGACGCGTTTTGGCCTCCGCCCGACGACGAGCGGATTCCATCAAGCGCGGCGCGAACGAATCGATCGCGGCGTCGGCGCCGGACTTCTCCGAGCCACCCGAGGCTCGGAAGTGGCTGGAGAAGACCTCCGCGGGCTTCGAACTCGTCAGGGGCCACGCCGGGTATCTCTCATACGGAGACGAGCGCGATCGCGAACGACTCGTCGCGCTCGAGACGGAGTTCAGGGACGAGCTCGCGCGAATCGCGTGATTAATGTAGACTATTGTTTCATTCGACGACGCCATCTCCGCGGTACCCTTCAACCGACGCCGACTACCGATACGCAAACACGTAAGCCTCGCCTTGTTTTTCAATCACTCGCTAATCTTGTTCGCTCTCCCTTTCCATGGCGTCTTCGACCGCGCGCGCCGCGGTACCCATCCCCCTGCTTTCCAGCGCGCGCGCCAGCTGTGCGGCGTCGTCGGCGCCCATTTTGTACGGCGAGTGTCGGGGTCCGGGAAACGCGCCGTTTTGCACTTCGTCGCGAAATTGTTTCAACGCTTTGTCGACGACTTTCCCGACGTCGGCGTACTGCTTGCTGAATTTCGGGGTCACCTTGGCGTGGTGCGGGTGTCTGGTGAAGCCCAGCAGGTCGTGGTACACCAACACCTGGCCGGAGGTTACGTTTCCGGCGCCGATGCCGATGGTCGGAACGTCGAGCGCCGCCGTGACCGCCGCGGCGAGCGATCCCGGGACGCACTCGAGGACGACGGCGAAGCACCCCGCGTCTTGCAGTCTCAACGCTCGCTCGACGACGAGCATCGCTTCGTCTAACGTTCGGCCTTGCGGTCGGAACCCACCGAGCACGGATATGCTCTGGGGGGTCAAACCGACGTGGCCCATCACGGCGATGCCCGCGTCGACGAGCGTCTTGGCGGCGTCGACGCGCGTGTTGGAACCGCCCTCCAGCTTCACGGCGTCCATGCCGCCCTCTTTCAACATGAGCGTCGCCGAAGCGACGGCGTGCTTCGGCGATTGCTCGTACGAGCCGAACGGCAGGTCGCCCACCAACAGCGGCCTCGAGGCTCCCCGCGCGACCGCTCTGCAGTGGCTTAACATCTCGTCCAGCGTGATGGGGAGCGTCGTGTCGTGGCCGTGCACGACCATCGCCGCGCTGTCCCCGACGAGGCACACGTCGATGCCGGCTTGGTCCACCGCCACCGCGCTGGGGTAATCGTACGCGGTCACGACGCTGATGCGCTCGCCCTCGCGGTACTTCTGCATCAGCCGGCGGAGCGTGAAGCGGTCGGGGCTCGGCTTGGGGCCGCCGTACACCGCGTCGCTGGGACGGTTGGAGAAGGCGCGACGGGAGGGCGCGTCGACGTCCGCGCCCGGCGGACGACGCCCCTCGGCTCGGCCGGACGAACGACCGGAAGGGTCGCGGGAGACGCGCCACAGCGCTCGGGCGGAAGCCGCGCTCGTCGCGGAATCGGACGCGCGCGCGGAAGTGCTCGCGCACATGCGCGCGAGGCTGCGCGCGGCGCGGCGCGTCGACATCGTACCAGTCGCGGTGGAGTCGCGCGCTATCCAGTGATTTCGCGTCTCCCCGTTTCCCGAGAGAAGGACGAGCGGAAACTCCGACATGTCCGACCCGGAAACGATTCACTGCTCTCGACACACCGCGCCGCGCGAGCAGGCCGCGATGTCCCATACCGTTCCGGTTCCTCCCGAGGACGCGCACGCCGTGGCCGAGGTGCTGTTTTCCCGGGAGGCCATAGCCGCGCGCGTCGCCGAGCTCGGTGCCGAGCTCGCGGCGCACTACCGGGATCTGAGGCCCGTGGTTTTGCCGGTGATGTCGGGCGCGATGTTCTTCGGCGCCGACCTCGCGCGGGCGATGCGCCCGAGACCGGAGGGCATGGTGGTCGAGACCATCAAGGCGAAGTCGTACGAGGGGACGAGCAGCACCGGGGTGGTGCGCGTTTCCCCCGAAGCGAGCGAAGTGGACGTGCGCGACAGGCACGTGTTGGTCGTGGAGGACATCGTCGACACCGGGGGCACGTTGCGGACTTTGTTAGATCGGTTCGCCGCCGCGGGCGCGGCGAGCGTGCGCATGGTGGCGTTGCTGGACAAGCGCGCCGGCCGCGACTGCTCCGTGGAGGCGAACAACCCGCACTGGAGCGGGTTCGTCGTGGAAGACAAATTCGTCATAGGGTACGGGCTGGATTTCGACGGCGCGTACCGCGAAGTCGAGTACGTCGGCGTGCTGAAACCGGAGCGATACAAAACGTAGGAAACGAAGGAAACGTCGTTCGCTTTTTTTTCGTCGAGTTCTCTTCCTTCGCGTCGCGCGTCGTGGTACGTACGCACAGCACGGTAGGGTCACGTGACGTCGTGCGAAGTGGTCAGTATGTGTGTAGTGTACAAAAGAACGAGACGCGGCTCTGACCGAAGACCCGCGGACAAACGGACGAATCGCGTACGACTCGCGTTACGACTTTTCCTTCTTCTCCTTCTTCTCCTTCTTCTCCTTCTTCTCCTTCTTCTCCTTCTTCGCGCTCTTCTCGTCGGCGTCGAGCGTCGGCGACCGCTCGCGCTTCGGAGGTTCGGCGGCTTTTGCGGTATCCGCCCCGGACGCGTCGGGCACGGCTCTGAGGTACTCCGAGGGCGTCTTGTCGTTGGGCTTCCCGAACTTGTCCAGCTTCCCCTCCGCGATGAGCTTCTTCTTCGCCTGCGCGGTGGGCCCTAATCCCCACCGACGCGGGTACGTGTCGCGCTCCATGACGACGCGCTTGATCTTGGCGACGCACCCGTGGTCGCAGGTGGCCATCACCGCGGTGTTCATCTGCGCGATACCAACCGCGATCGCCTCGCCCTTGGTGGTCATCAACACGACTTCCTCGCCGACTTCGACGCCGGCTTCGTAACGCAACAAACCGGGAATCATCAACTTCGCGCCGTAACAGATGGCGTTCACGGCGCTGTCTTTGACGACGACGCGCTTGTAATTGGTCAGGAGTACTTCCAAAGGCATGATCACTCTTCGCAAGTACTCCTCCTGCTTCAAATTGTCGTGGACCCACATCGCGTCCATCACGTCGTGCATGGTGGCGAGGTTGTCGTTCTCGCCTAATATGCCGCTGCGCACGCGTCGCAGCTCCTGCATGTGGCCGCCGACGCCGAGAAGCAAGCCGAGGTGCACGCACATGGTCCGCACGTACGTCCCCGCCTCGCACGAGATCCAAAACACCACCAAGTTGCGTTCCTCGTCGTACTCGTACATCTTGCTCTCGTAGATGGTGCGGATGCGCAGCTGGCGCTTGACCGCCGAAATCAAAGGCGGGCGCTGGAACAACGCGCCCGTGAGAGTCTCGATCGCGCGCGCCACCGCCGCCTTCCCGCCCTCGGGCGCGGAGTGAAGCCGGGCGATGCAGACGTACTCCTTACCGGCACCCTGCTGCGCTTTCACCAAACGCGTCGCGCGGTCGATGCACACGATCAAACCGCCGGTGACTTTCGGGTCGAGCGTGCCGCTGTGGCCGGTCTTCTCCACGCGGAGCATTCGTTTCAGCCACGCCACGACTTCGTGCGAAGACGGATTCGCGGGCTTGTCCAAGTTGATGACGCCGTAGCGGATGTACTCCTGCAGCGGGCGCTTCAGCGGAGAGTGGCCGCACGGGATGGGGGTGTAGTGCCCGGTGCGAACCTGTTACAGACGCGGCGGAAGCGTTTTTGTATGTATCGTGGGACGCGCGAGGTCAGGACCGCTCGAGGCGAGGCGAGGCTCAGCGGGCGGCGGGCGGCGGTCTCGCGGGCGACGCGAAACGATGTCTGACGGGCGCTGTCTGACCGCGGGCGCTGGGATTCAACAAACCCTCGTTTCCGTCGGGTCAAGAAGAAAGAACCCTCGAATTGCGTTCGGCGGCGTCGGGTGATCGGCCTCACGCACCATGAGCTTATCGTAGTTCTTCAGCAGCAGAGGCCATTTCGACGCGTCCAGGGTGGGCGTGATCTTCTCCGGCTGGATGGCGAAGTCCTCGGTGACCTGCGCTCGACGGGGAGAGGGGGCGCGCGGTCAGTCGATGCGCGAATTCAGGGGCGAAGTAACAAAAAGGGCGGCGGTTGCGGCATCGACGTCAGCACGCGCTCGAGGGTCAGTGACAGAAGCCACCGCGCGCGCGTCAGCCGATCGCGTCTCGTACCTGGGCGGCGCCCACGTCCTTCTTCTTGTCCTTGCCCATGGCGAGCGGTGTCCCGAGGGAGGTCTCGAGCGGGCGAGAGTGCCGCCCGTGAAGCGGCGGCGCCGGTAGTCGCACTTTTTCCGAACGAAAAATCGGGCCCATAGGCTAAAATGCCATGCCAGGCCAGCCCCGGAATCCATCGCTCGCCGAAGCCCGTGTCTCGGCCACCCACGTGGACCACTATCCACTCAAAGCGTCGCACGGGGGGACGCGGGTGACCGCGATGGCGACGGCGCGGACGATGTGGGCGTGCGGGGGGTCGTGCGCGGTGACGCCGGCGACGCGCTCGGCCTCGCGCGCGCCGGTGGCGGCCCGGGCGCGCGCGCGGGGGCACGAGACGCGCGTCGCGCGGTGTGGCGTGCGATTCGAGAGCGGGCGGTGTCGGACGGGACCGGGCGGGGATGCGGTCGGGTGCGTTCGCGCGCGCGCCTCGCGCGCGTGGACCATCGTCGCGGGCGCGTCCGAGAGCGACAACGGCGACGCGAGCAGCGACTCCTCGAGCGCGTCGCTCGGCGAGGGCTTGTCGACGCGCGTCGTCCCCGTCCCCGAGCCCGCGCCCGCGCAAACGACCCCCCCGCGACGACGCCGGGGCCGACCGAAGGGCACGCGGAAGGTGACGAACGCGCCCGTCCCGGGCGACGCCATGGGCGTCGCGTCGCTGCTGTGGCGCCTCGCGTCGGACGACGAAGCCCTGAACGGCACGGCGCGGATTCAGCCGCACGGGCTGGAGGCGGTCGTGCCCGAGCCCAAGACGCGAGCGTCCTCCTCGGATGACGCGACGGCTGACGCCCAGTGCGTTGACGACGCGCGCGGCGACGACGACGAAGACGACGACGCGGGGTCATCGGCATTAACAGAAGCGTCGTCGGAGGCGAAACCGACCGACGGTGGTGCTCGAAGCGGGACATCCGATAAAGCAACATCCAAAGTCAACAACAACGTCTCCGAGGAAGAGCGCCGGAGACGCGCGTCGCGGAGCGCCGGGGTGGCGCGCGAGAAGAGCACGCGGAAAAAAATAGCCGCGCGACAGCGCGAGCGATGGGCCGCGGCGCGCGCCGAGGCGACGGCGAAGCGGACCGCGGACGTCGCACAAGCTCTGGCGCAGAAACGGACGGACGCCATCGCCGCGGCGAAGAAAGCCGCGCTCGAGGGCGGCGCGGCGGCGGCGGACGCCGCGGCGCGCGATGGCGTCCTTCCGTCCGTCGGCGACGGGCGATCGGCGGCGAGCCCCTCGTCGCCTTGGGAGGCGCTCGCGGCGAACGCGGGCGGCGCGCGGCGGTTGACCGACGTCTCTCGAGGAGACGGAGACGAAAGCGGTTCATCTTCCGAATCGAACGCCGTGGCCACGGACGCCGCCGAGCGCGCCGCCGCGTTCGCGGCGCTCCTCTCCGAGGCGCGAGGAGAAACGAACGGCAGCGGCGGAGACGTCGCGCCCGGAAAAGCAAGCGGGACCGATCGTCTCTTCTCCGAAACGAAACGCGGCGAAGGCGAAGACGCCGGGTCCGGCGTCGCGTGGCGTTCGTCCTCCGGCGGCAACGCGCTCGGCCCCGGCTTGAGCGGCTCGGCCCCGCCGGGAAGCCTCGGCTCCGTGTACCAGTCCTTCGACGCGAGCGTGGACGACGAGGAGGACGAGGAGCTCCGCGCGACGAAGCGCCGCATGAAGGAACAACTCGCCAAGTTGACCCGCCGCCGCGCCGAGCTTATGGGCGCCACCGGCGCGCCGAGTTCGGTCACCGTCGCCAAGTTCACCGCCGAGCTCGCGAGGTACAAGCGTTTACGCGCGGACCTCGAAGAGTGGTCCAACGCGTTCAGCGAGAAGTACGCTCGCAGGCCGACGTTGAAGGACGTCGAGCGCACGGGCATCGCGTTCCTGGTGGAGAATTTCAAGGAGTACGTCGAGCTGCGCGATAAGCTCATGGGCCAGACCCCGCACTTAAGAGGGCAAATCGAGGACGTCGCCAAGGCGACGCTTCCCACGCCGCGCGTGGTGAACAAACCCTCCATCAATTCAGTGAACGGCTTCGGGTCCGCTGATCTCGGCGACTCTAAAAGCGTCGCGCGGCGCATCGCCGCCGCGAGGGAGGGCAAGTACGGCGCGGGGGTGAGCGCGGCGCTCGGGATGGAACCGGCTGGGCCGCCGGCGGGGTTGATGAGCGCCGGCGGGAATGTGATGCGGAGCGTCGTCAAGGCGCGAAACATAAACGCCGCGCAGGGTTTGCGCGGCGACGCCGGGAACGCGGACGTGTCTCGCGCCTCGGCGCTCTCCGACAAGAGCGGCTCGGCGAGCGCGTCGGCGAACCTCGCGATGAAGCGCGCGGCGGCGTACCGCGACGCGAACGCGAGCGCGAACGCGGCGAGACGCGGGCGCGGGCGCGGACGAGGGCGCGAGACGAAGTGATTCTTTTTTTTACGTAGACTACGTACGCGTAGTAACTCCTTTCGAAAAAGTACTTTGCAAGAAGCGTACGCGTCCTCGTCACAACCTCGCCCGCGTCGGTCCCGCGACCGGCTTCCGTTGAAGATCCGAAGGTGACTCACTCGTGGCCGGTTCGAAGGTTTCTTTCGAAAAGTTTCTCACGTCATCCACCTTCGATCCGTCGCCGCGCGTCGCGGTTGCGCGCGCGTCCCGCGCGTCGGCGAGCGCGGCCTCTAAGAGCTCCGCCACGAAGGTTTGCTCCGCGGGATGTAACCCCCGGCCGACGGCGTGCGACTTGACCCCTTCTCGCAACTCCACGCCCGTCTGCGGCACGCCGTTGACGTACGCCCTTGTCACGATCTCCCCCCCGTCCAGGTCTAACAGCGACCCACCGGCGTGCCCCACCTGACGACCGAACGCCTCCCACGAAACCCGAAACGTCCCGTCGAGGCTCTTTTTGTTTACGGAAGGACAAGGCACGTCCCCCGCGCTTTGTTCGATTTCCGAATCCGACGGCGGGAAGAAAACCACCCGCGTGGTCTCCGTCGCCGCCGCCAAAGCGGCTTTGCCCAAGTGCGCGCTGACCCCCCAGAAAGGTAAAGAGAACAGCGCCACCGCGGGTGTGGGCCCTCGGAACGCCCCCACCGTCCACGCGCCCGTGAACGCCGACCACGTCGCGGCGAAGCCGAGCTCGGCGACGGCGTCGGAGCGCATCGCGCCGAGCGGCGGGATGACAATCTCCAGCGCGCCGCGCGCGCCGCGACGCGCCACGACGCGGCTCCCCGAGGGAGGCTTGACTGTTTTCATCGCGGCGTACCACGCGGGCGGCGCGGGCATACCGGTCATGCTCGAGCCTTTCAGCGTCGAAGCCACGACGCCGGGCGGGAATTGCGGGAAGCCGGGCGGCGGCGCGGGCGCCGTCGCCGCGAGGAACGCCGTGGACAACAGCGCCGCTGTTGTAACGACGGCGCAAAACGTTTT
>ENA-OUOG01000079-OUOG01000079.1-marine-metagenome-genome-assembly--contig:-NODE-79-length-109084-cov-7.199244_pt1 | contig 109084 bp, 106 predicted proteins | sample MGYA00248635_ERZ508505 | MGnify/ENA primary metagenome ERZ508505 (study PRJEB26176, sample SAMN06267871) | marine metagenome | isolation source: Saanich Inlet, British Columbia, Canada | place: Pacific... | reverse complement strand
AGTTTTTGTGCGCCCTCACCTGGACTCGAACCAGGGACCTATTGATTAACAGTCAACCGCTCTAACCAGCTGAGCTATGAAGGCAACTTTACTTTTGATCGGTTCAGAAGTTTACTTCCTTCCTTTCAAAAGCGAGTGCAAAAATAGATTTTTAGTTTAAACCAAAAATACTTTTTTGAAATTTATTTAGGAAGTAGTGCGCAACTCCCTAAAGAAGCCACTTTAGCCGTTATTTTTTTGCCTGACTCTATGAATACGGCAGGGGTAGCTGCTCCCGCGAGTAGTATTTCTCCTGACTTGAAGGGCTGTTTGTACTTGGCAGCAAGTCTAGAGGCGTTGCAAATAGATAAATAGGGATTGTCTAATATGGCGTTACTACTGTCACTTTCCTTAACCTCTTTATCAAATAATAAACTGATTTCTAAGTCATTGAGTGATGCAGGCAGTGGCTGCCACGCGCCGATCACAAATGCCGAAGACGAACAATTGTCGGCGATTACATCTTCTAATGAGAATTTAAAATTCTCGTAACGTGAGTCGATTACTTCTATGGCTGGAGCACATGCTTCTATGTATTCCGGTATTTCTGCTAAACTTATTTCTCTGTCTAGGTCTTTTTTTAGCAAAAATGCGATCTCTGGTTCTGCTCTAGGATGGATAAATTTGTCCATAGGCAGTGTGTCGCCACTTGCATACAACATAGCATCTGTAAGACGGCCCCATATCATATCGTGAACGCCCATCTGCTCCATTTTAGCAAATGAGGTAAAGCCTAGCTTTAATCCGGCAAATTTTTCTCCTCTAGCGTATCTTTCTTCTAACGATAGTCGCTGAATCTCGTACGCTTGTTCTTCTGAGAAGCTTTCAGTAGTACTTATTTGTGCCGTTGCTGTGGCATTTGCTGCTGCTTGGTCTAGTGTTTTTGCTATTTCATTCAAATTCATCGCTGCGAAAATAGGGGTGCAAAATCAAACTCAGACACAAACTCCGGTTTCTAGTAAAAAAACTTTCCACTAGTAACTTCAGCTGTATTTGTACGGAGTAATCTAAATTGGAGTTCATACTTTATAACTCGTGTACATCTGGATTTGGAAAAATACGTTTTGATATTTGAATGGATTACCTTTGCATCAATGAGTTTACTAGTAATAGGAAGTGTGGCTTTTGATGCCATTGAAACGCCTTTTGGCAAGACAGATAAGATAATAGGTGGTGCAGCTACTTACATAGCCATAAGCAGTAGCTATTTTGGTAGTGACGTGAAGTTAGTAGCAGTAGTGGGTGGAGATTTTCCGAAGGATGATATCAAACTGTTGAATGACCACGGTGTAGATACGGAAGGTCTGCAGATAAAAGAAGATGAGAAATCATTCTTCTGGAGTGGGAAGTATCATAACGATATGAATACCCGAGACACATTAGTTACAGAATTAAATGTCTTAGAAAATTTTGATCCAGTGATTCCTCCGTCGTATCAGTCTAGTGAATATGTGATGTTGGGTAACCTATCTCCACAAGTACAACGCACCGTAATAGAGCGTATGGAAACTAAGCCTAAGTTAATCGCTATGGATACGATGAACTTTTGGATGGACATAGCCAGAGAGGAGTTAGATAAGACTATAGCGATGGTAGATGTGCTGATCATCAATGATGAAGAGGCTCGTCAACTAAGTGGTGAATATTCACTTAAAACAGCAGCCGAGAAGATAATGAAAATGGGACCGAAGTACCTCATTATAAAAAAAGGAGAGCACGGTGCATTGCTGTTTGGTGAGCACAAGATTTATTTCTGTCCAGCGTTATTACTTGAGTCTGTATTTGATCCTACTGGTGCTGGAGATACGTTTGCTGGAGGATTCATTGGATACCTGGCAGCTTCGGATGATATCTCTTTTGATAATATGAAGCGTGCAGTCATATACGGCAGTGCGATGGCTAGTTTCTGTGTAGAGAAATTCGGAACAGAATCCTTGGTGAATTTAGAATTGTCTGAAATCAACAGTCGCGTACAACAGTTTATAGACCTGAGTCAGGTGGAGATAAGTTTGTAAGACTTTTTAGTTTTGAATGGTTGATTTTTGAATGAAGGAATTGTCTTCTCTGTAATTTGCTATTTTTGGTGAATGAATGAGAAGAACCAATTTGTAGAAGCGTTTAAAACGAAGACAAAGAAATTCGCAATTGATGCTTTGAAGCTTTGTGACGAACTACCTTATAATAAGAATTCAACACGAATCATTGCCAATCAATTGGGACGTTCGGCATCGTCGACTGGAGCTAATTATAGAGCTGCTTGTAGAGCTAGGTTCGATAAGGAGTTTTACGCAAAGCTGAGTATTACGATAGAAGAATCAGATGAGAGTGGGTTTTGGTGCGAGGTACTAGAAGAAGGTTGTTTTACGACTAACTCTACCGAGACCAATCGGCTGAAAAATGAAGCTATAGAAATAACTAAGGTTTTAGCTAAGGCGAGAAAGAACACAATTATTAAATAATTTTTAAGACCATTCACAATTCAACTGTGCAAAACTCAAAATTAATCTCGAAAATATGGAAGCAAAAAGCTGCTCCTGACCAAGCACTCGTGGATGAGTTGACTCGCGAGCTAAATGCTCCTGAGCTCATTGCTAAGATGTTAGTGCAGCGTGGCATAGACTCTACAGATAAGGTAAAAAAATTCTTTAATCCCAGGATAGGGGATATGCACGACCCTTTTCTGATGAAGGACATGGACAAGGCCATTGAGCGTATTCACCTGGCTCAGGAAAATAAAGAAGGTGTGCTCATCTTTGGTGACTATGATGTGGATGGTACTACTTCGGTAGCACTAGCCTATTCATTTTTTAAAGATAAATTTCATACGATAGACTACTACATACCAGACAGGTATAAGGAAGGCTATGGAATAAGTAATGCGGGTATAGACTATGCAAAAGCAAATGGACTGAGCCTTATTATAGCACTGGATTGTGGTATTCGCTCAGTAGATAAGGTGGAATATGCCACCAGCCTTGGCATAGATTTTATAATTTGTGACCACCATTTACCCGGTAAAGAACTGCCCGCTGCAGCTGCAGTACTAGATCCTAAGCGCAGTGACTGTGAGTACCCCTTCAAAGAACTAGCAGGATGCGGTATAGGACTGAAACTCGCACAAGCGTATAGCCAAGTACATGATTTGGATGAGCGTGAGTATTTACAATATTTAGATTTTGCTACGCTGAGTATAGCCAGTGATATAGTGCCTATAGTAGATGAAAATAGAATTATCGCGCATTTTGGTTTGAAGATCATCAATCAGCAACCCCGCATTGGTCTCAAAAAACTGATAGAAGTATCTATCAACAAAGAAGAACTAAGTATCGGAGACTTGGTGTTTTACTTGGGACCTAGAATAAATGCTGCGGGTCGTATGGACGATGCCAAGAGTGCAGTAAAAATGCTCATAGCAAGTGACGAGGAAACCGCCAACGAGTTTGCCAATGAATTACAGACCCAGAATGCAAGCAGGAAAATAGTCGACCAAAAGATAACCGCTGACTTTCAAGAAATAATAGCCGAAAACCCTAAACTGCTGGAGCGTAAGACGCACGTATTTTACAAAGAGGACTGGCACAAGGGCGTAGTAGGTATAGCTGCGAGTAGAGCCATAGAACTTTACTACAGACCTACTATTATACTTACTAAAAGTGGAGAAGGAATGCTAGCGGGTAGTGCTAGAAGTGTAAAAGGATTTGATGTGCACGAAGCACTAGAAAAGTGTAGTGAGCATCTAGAACAGTTTGGCGGGCATATGTACGCGGCGGGTATGACGATGAAGGCCGAAAACTTGGATGCCTTTCGCGAAGCATTTGAAAAAGTAGGAGAGGAGATGCTGGACGAGGAGATGCTCACCCCCAAGGTCTATTATGATGCAGAGATGGATATTGCTTCCGTAGATGCTAAGATGCTGAGTATTGTAAATAAGATGGCCCCTTTTGGTCCTGCAAATATGACTCCTGTATTCTATGCTACGGGGCTACGAGATGATGGTACAGGTAAAATAATAGGGAAGACGGCAGAGCACATTCGACTGAATGTAAAACGATCCAATGATTCACTGGCAGCGGTAGGTTTTGGGATGGCGGAGAAACTAGAAGCCATCAAAAAAGCAGACTCTTTTGAAGCCTGCTTTCAGATTAATGAAAATGTCTTTCGTGGTACTACAAGTATTCAGCTTATGCTGAAAGATGTACGAACTACCAGCGATGTCTGATATGCTTTCTTTTGGTTAGGCTAAAGTCTACAGCTAAATAACCCACAGCAGAAAAGTTGTTGGATGTTCCTAGTCTACTGTCTTTGTAGATATTGAGTAAGCCATAATTGGCTCTCGTTCCTACGATAAGTCTTGATTTTCCCTCGGAGCCTAAGCTGAAGTTTACGCCTATACCTGCTGTAAGACCTATATCTATAGTTCTTGGTGTAAGTTCTTCTGTGGTAAATGCATCTCCTTCTGGATCTGACCATAGGGCTAGTATTTCCGGGTCATAGAAAGCCGTTACGCTTGTTCCGTAGGCAAAGTGCGGTCCACCTTCTATAAACCAATACGACTTAGGTTGTCCCATTCTGTAAGGGATAAGCTCTTTTTTCTTGAAAGGTATCATGTACTGCAGCGTGATAGGTATTTGTATAAATGAACCTCCTCCATCAAAATAGATTGGTAAACTATCTGCGTCAAAAGTGCCTGTGAAATACTCCATAGCTCTTCCATCCAATAGAATGTCACCTTCCAGCATCATTCGCTTAGAAATCTGGTGTTTGTATCCTAAGCCAAAACTTGTTGCCAAGCCTGCATTTACGTCATTGGTGTTACCTAAGGTGGTGCCTATACCTCCGCCACCTTTCAAGGTAAGCCAGTTCTGAGCATTGCTACTCATCGGTAATACCGCTATAAGTGTTATTGCTATTAAAAGTTTTTTCATCTTGTTATTCTAATAATTGGACAAATATACTTGAAAACGAATATTACTTATCTATTAGTGTGCTACTTTTGAAACAAGATGCGGCTAAGAGCAGAAAATCTAGTAAAACAGTACAAAAAACGGAAGGTAGTAAATGACATGTCTCTGGAAGTGGAGCAAGGAGAAATCGTAGGACTGCTAGGCCCAAATGGTGCAGGTAAAACCACGACTTTCTACATGGTAGTAGGCTTGGTCCAGCCAGACTCGGGAGAAGTCTACTTGGATGATGAAAAGATTACAGGAAAGGCCATGTATCAGCGTGCTAAAAAAGGGGTAGGCTACTTGCCTCAAGAAGCTTCTGTATTTCGGGACCTCACCGTAGAAGATAATATACGTGCGGTACTAGAGATGACGAATAAGGATAAAGAGGAGCAGCGGGATAAGACGGAGTCTTTAATTGCTGAATTCGGATTAGAAAAAGTACGAAAAAATCTAGGTAAGGTTCTCAGTGGTGGAGAACGTAGAAGATGCGAGATAGCGCGTGCACTGGCTACAGATCCTAAGTTTGTATTGCTGGATGAGCCATTTGCAGGGGTAGACCCTATCGCTGTAGAGGATATACAAGAAATAGTACAGAAGCTAGTGACTAAAAATATAGGCGTACTTATCACAGATCATGATGTGCAGGCTACGCTTAACTTGGTAGATAGAGCCTACCTACTCTTCGAAGGGAGATTACTCAAGAAAGGAACTCCTCAAGAGTTGGCAGATGATGAAATGGTACGTAAAGTATATCTTGGAACCAACTTCGAACTGCGGAAATAGTAGGGCTCTACTCAGTAATTACCTTGACGGTGTTGAAATTCCCTGAATATAATCGTGTTTACGAGCTAAAGAGGTGTATATCATCAACTTCTCCTGCAAGGGGCGTTGATGGAGTTGAGTGTTTTATGTGCACACGATCCTGGTTGTTTTTTTAGAATAAAAAGTGCTGTATCTTTGTTAAACCTTACTATTTAAGGTCACTTACAAAAGTTATACATGACTTTCGGAGAAAGAATAACATCACTAAGAAAGAGACACAAATGGTCTCAAGTCGAAGTTGCTCAAAAACGAGCAGATGAATTACACGTTACCTTGGATCGCCTTAGCGGAGGTTCTGACCCAATCTTAGGTAAGGCATTAGCAGCAAGGATTCAAGATATAGAAAAGCTTTCTGCCGAAGGAGAGAAACACGTCTATCGCCTTATTGATAGGACATTAGGCTACCATAAAATAAAACAAACAATCTCAGCACTATAGCCCATGACGCTACATCCACAATTTATACAAGACACCTCTGGTAACACTATGGTTCTCCTTTCAGAAAAGGAATACAACTTACTGATTCAGCAAAACGAAAAACTAAACCCTGACAATGATGATTTTGTCTTAACTCAGGATCATAAAGATATACTCGACCAAAGAATGGATAGCTATGAAAATGAAGCTAATACTCACTCTTGGAGTGAAGTAAAAGAGAATATTCTTAAAAATGCCAAGTAAATATTCCCTCACTTTATTTAAAGAGGCTGAATACGAACTACAAGAGGCATTTGACCACTATCAACTAGAACTAGAAGGTCTTGGACATCGATTCTTAACTGCTTTTGAAAATCGAGTAGATTTTATTGCTAAATATCCGCTTGCATTTCCAGTGAAATATAAAGGCTTTCGACAGGCTAGGGTTTCTAAAACATTTCCATTCGTAATCATTTATACTATTGAAGATAGTACAGTACTGATTATATCTGTCTTCCATACTTCGCGCAATTCAAAGAACTGGAGTAACAGATAACTTCGCTAGTGCCAGCTTCCTCCTTTAGGCGCACAAAACTCACGAAATACACCCCATCTGGATTTACCATTTTGTACTTTCTGCTCATAGGTGAAATGTGCAATACGGTATTGAAATGCTAGTGGTAAGCTAGGATTAGAGGAGAGTTAAGAAGTTGAGGGATTTCAATGTCTCCTGCAAGGGAAGTTGATGGAGTTGAAAACCTCATCTGTCGTTTATTCATTGCAGCTCCCACATCACTGCCCAAAATATTCCTTCACCTTTTTCTGGTAGTAAGGCTGCAGATCTGGAGAGACACTGCGCAGAAGTTCTGTTTCCTTCTTTTTCTCGTCCAGGTATTTTTGGATACTTGGAGGGATAGGTCTTTGTTGGTCTTGTCCTTCATTGCTGGAGCGTTTATCATCTTGCTCTTGCTCACGCTCTGCACGCTCATGCTCACTAAGTTTTATCTCAATCTGATTCAGTTTCTGCATCGTTTGGCTATTGAGTCTCTTATTGTATAAGTCCTCCTCCAGCTGATCCATCAGGTCTTCTGTCTTTTTTAGATCTCCTAGACTACTGCCTTTGCCTTCTTTTTGGAGCTGCCCATTGAGCTCTTGCAGCTTTTTGCGGATAGCCGCTTGCTGTGCTGCCATCTCTGCAAACTCTTTGCTCCCCGGTTTTCCTTTTCCTTGCTTTTGGCCTTTTTCCAGCTCACTCATTTTTTTAGCGAGTTCTTGCTGCATTTTCTTTATCGCATTGGCATTGGGTTTCTTTTGCTTTTTACCTTTTGCATCTCCTGGCTTTTTGCATTGAGATTTGGGTTTGCCTTTATTTTGCTTTTGAGCTTTCATCTGCTGCTGCATCTGATCCAGAGACTCCGTGAGCATTAAGGCTAGATTATTATACCCCATCATAGCATATTGCTGGGTGACTATGGCATTATTTGTATATCGCTCTCCGAGGTATTCCAGTGATTTATCTAGGTTATCATTTATCTTGGCTACCTCTTCATTTACGAAAGAGGAGATCTCTGGGTTACGCTTACTCAACGCAAGGAGGGAGTCCTCTACCATCTTCGTCTCATCTTTGATTTTTCGCTGACGCTGGGCCAGTTCTATGTATTTAGGACTGTAGCGCTTATTGGCTTTGAACCCGTCTATCACACCCTCTTGGTCAAAGGATAAGAGTACCAGATTTTCGAGTATCTGTCTGAGATTATTGTAGTCTTCTTCTTGCTGCTCTTCAAAGGATTCTTCCATTTCCTGCTGCATTTGCTCAGCCATCTCTTTCATCTCTTCAGCAGCATCTTCCATACTCTCACTCGCCTCTTTATTTTTGCCTTTACCCTGTTTCTGCTGGGCATCATTCATTTTATCAGAGACCTCTTCTTGTTTCTCTTCTTGCTTGCTTATATCGAGTGGAGTCTCTAGCTCCGCATTCTTTTTGTCGATGTCTTTGATGTCTTCTTTTACTTTTTTAAACTCTTCTTTGAGTTTTTCTTGCTGTTTTTCTAGTGCTTCATTTTTGCCTTTTTCGTCTTCTGTTTTCTTCGCTAGTTCTTGCTGCTCTTTGGCCAATTCCTTGAGCTTGTCTATGGTTTCGTTTAGCTTTTTTTCGAGTTCCAGTTCTTTGAATAGCTCGAGCATACGATCCATCTCTTTGCTCATCTCTTTCTCATTAAACTTGAAATCGTCGAGCGCTTTCTGAAGGTCTTCTTTTCTATTCTCATCCAGTAGTTGCTGGATTTTCTCCATCAGCTTTTTGGTCTCCTCATCTAAGACTTCATCCATGAGTTCTTCCAGCCGCTTTTGCTTCTCTAGCATCTGCTCTTCTTGGGGGGTGAATTCCTGCTCCTTATTATTCTTCTCTAAATTCTTATTTACAGCACTACGTATTTTTTCTTCTAGCGCTTTCTGCTTATTCAGTAGGTCTTGTATTTTCTTCTTATCATTCCAGTCGAGATTTTTCTTTTCAGTAAGCATTCTCTCTATGCTTTCTATCTCTTTTTGTAATTCAGTGGCCTCTGCTTGAGCCCCAGCCATCGAGCTTTTTATTTCCTTATTGGCTTCTTCAGTTTGTTCTTTTATTTCTTCTGCTGAGGGTGCTTTGTAAGTGCCTAGAGCTGTTTTAGTAGGCTTGGTTCCGTTCACCCCGTCATTATCCCATACTGTGAAGTAATACTCTATTTCATCCTCTGCTTGCACACTGAGTGCGTCTAGACTCCAGTAGTGATAGAAGGTTTGATTTTCCAATCCTTTATCTATTTGGATAGGAATAGCCCCTGTTTTATTCTGGTTGTCTTCGTTTTTAGTCTTGGTAAATCGGTAATGAAACTGGAGTTGACTAAAGCCATGGTCATCGGAGATCTCTCCTAAGAAATAAAACACCTTATTACTTAAGCTATCATTTTTTCGCTCTACAGCTATTTGAGGAAACTCATCTGGGATTACATTTACTTGGTAAAAGACAGAGTCTCCTTGAGCTACTTCTTTGTTTCGTGTGTGTACTTGGAGAAGTGTAGACCGCATGAATTTCTTTGAAAATTTCAGTTTATCTCTCTGAGGTATGAGTGGTTTATCCGATGTAGATAGAATCACTTCATCAATGTTTTTCGTGTCAAAACTCCAAGAAATAACGGTGCCTTGAGGTATAGTGATCTCTCCTATGTTTCGCACAGTTTCATTGGCTAGGCCAAGATAAGATGGGTAGTCTAGTGTGGCACTGTAGCCCAGGAGACTTGGCTTTAGAGAAATAGTGAGGTCATACTCCTTGCTGCTAAATCCACCTGCCTCGAAATGTACTTTCTCCGATTTTTGGATGTTATTCATCTCATAATAAAACTGACCGGTCTGCTCACTGCGCATCTTGTAGCGTTTTTCTCCTAATACGATGTACGCATCACTTGGGGTTTGGTCTCCACTAAGATGGAGAGGAATATGGATGTTTTCGTTTTGTACTGCTTTCTTTTCTGCAATGTCTGTGATAAATTGAAAAGGAGCTTGTATTTCAAAGTAGGTCTGATAATTCACCACACGCACACTACTTTCTTTAAAACCAGGACTTACTAGTAGTACAAAGAGTAGTCCCAATGCAGGGAGGAGTGCATACTTGACATATTTGAGGTTATTCTTCAAAGGTACCGCCGCAGTAAAGGGGATGGGACGAAGTTCTTTAGAGCGTTGCTCTATACTGGCGAGTAGGAGGGAACTCGTGCCATTCTTGGATTCTTCTTGGAGTTGTAAGGTGTTTATTAACTTGTCCTTGACCTCCGGAAAGTGGTTTCCGATGAGTTTGGATGCCTCAGTTATGCCAAATTTTCTATTGACATTGATAAGTCCTAAAACTGGTCTCAAGATGTACCAGCCTAAGAGGACTAAACTGGATAAAGCAAATACGTAAAAAAGAGTGGTGCGTACAGTCGTACTAAACCTGCCAAAGTACTCGATGAAAGCGAGGGAAAAGAATGCCACAGCTACTAGCGATATCGCCAGTATAGCTCCTTTTAGTAGTTGGTTTTGGTAGTACTTCTTAATGAAGTGCTCCAGTTTCGCTATGAGTGTATGGTGTGCCAAATGGTTTAGGTCAGTCAAGGTATACTATTAAACGCGAAAATAGGTTAATTGTTGCTCAGCTCAAGGGCGTCTAAAGTGAATTTAGTGTCATCCTTAGGTGTCTGCTAGAATAGGTGCGTATATCTGGGATACACCCTAAAATTAACCCGCAGAGCAATAAAAACCGTAGTTGAATGGTTATTTTTGTTGTAGTATATGAAGAGAGCATTTGTAATTATAATGATGGCTATTGGTTTCCTAGGAGCTACTACGCACGTAGAGCAGAAACCTAAGATAGAGTGGATGGATTTTAATACGGGCTTTGAGTTAGCTAAGCAAGAAGGAAAAGTAGCGGTAATAGATTGCTACACAGACTGGTGTGGCTGGTGCAAGGTGATGGATAAAAAGACGTTTTCTGATACCGGAATCATCAGAAGGTTCAATGAGAAATACGTGGCTATAAAATTTAATCCAGAGAAGGCCGGTAAGTACAGTGTGGGCAGTGGAGACTCTCTCAGTGGGCGTCAGCTTCTCATGGCGATGTCCAATAATAAACCGAGCGGATATCCTACGTTTTTCTTTTATGTACCACAAGGTCAGAAGATGTTTCAAGTTCCTGGTTATCAAGATGTAGAAAAATTTACTGTCACTCTAGATGGGGTAGACAGATATAAAAAGACCGTGACGTCAAAAGCGCCGTAAAACACAAATTTTGGGAAGAAAAAGAAAAAAGGATCAGCAGATGCATTACGAAAATGTAGAACTGCTAGCCGCAGGTGGCGAGGGACATGCTCTCGCTAAGATAGAAGGGAAGGTAATCTTCGTAAAATATGGAGCTCCTGGAGATGTAGTAGACTTACAGGTAGTAGGAAGAAAAAAGAAATTTAGCCTTGCTAAAATCACAAAGCTACATAAAGAATCAGAACTCAGAAGAGAGCCATTCTGTGAGCATTATGGTACGTGTGGAGGCTGCAAATGGCAGCACATAGACTATCCAAGTCAGGCAAAACTTAAGGATACTTGGGCGAGAGATTGCCTCACTAGAATCGGGAAAGTAGAGGTAGAAGAGACTCTACCAATTGTAGCTGCAGAGCAATTGCAGTTTTACCGAAACAAGATGGAGTATACCTTCTCGAATAAAAGATGGTTATATGACAACGAAACGCTAGAGGAACTCGAACATACAAATGCTTTGGGTTTTCATGCTCCAGGCAGGTTCGATAAAGTGCTGGCGATAAACAAGTGCTGGCTGCAAGACGATAAAGGAAACGACATTCGGAATTTTGTATATGAATACTGCATTGCCAATGACTATACCTTCTATGACCTAAAAGATCATACTGGGCTGATGCGTAATCTGATGCTTCGCAATACCAAAGCGGGTGACTGGATGGTAAATGTAATCTTTGCTAAGAAGGAAGATTATAAAATCGAACGTTTACTGAAAGCCATACAAGAGGAATTTAATCCGAAAGCACTTAATTACTGTATTAATGAAAAGCTGAATGATAGCACATTTGATCAGGAGTTTGTCAGTTATAGTGGGGATTTTGAGATCCAAGAGGAGTTAGGAGGTTTGAAGTTTAATATTTCACCCAAGTCCTTTTTTCAGACGAATCCTGTGCAAGCAGAGAAGCTGTATGAAGTGGCTATAGATTTCGCAGATATACAGCCTACGGACGTAGTGTATGACCTCTACTGTGGTACAGGTACCATTACCTGCGTGGCAGCTACCAAAGCTAAAAAAGCGGTAGGAGTGGAGATAGTAGAAGAAGCTATTGAAGCGGCTAAGGTAAATGCAGGAATCAATGGACTGACGAATGTAGAGTTCTTGGCGGGAGATATGAAAGATGTATTTAATGCAGCATTTTATGCTGAACATGGTAAACCAGACATCATCATCACGGATCCTCCACGCAGCGGCATGCATCCTAAAGTGGTAGATTATTTGGCGGAGATAGCAGCACCTAAAATAGTGTATGTGAGTTGTAATCCGGCTACACAGGCGCGCGATTTAGCTATGCTAGATGCGAAGTACAAGATAGTGAAAAGTCAAGCGGTAGATATGTTCCCGCAGACGCATCACGCAGAGAATGTCGTAGTGTTGGAGTTGCGATAATAGGGTGTGTGAGGAGGTGGTCCTAGTCAAGTAAGCGGATCATCTCATAATCATCCATCACGTATCCATTTCCGATATCAGCTACTACCTCACGGTTTTTGATAAAGCCCATTTTTTCGTAGGCTGCGATAGTGTCCAGATTGTATTTGTAGACGGTAAGTCTCAGGCTATGGAGGTTGTGCTCCTTAGCTACGGATATTGCTTTCTCCACGAGAGTTTTGCCATATCCTCTACCTCTGGCTTCTGCTTTTACGTATACTTTGCTAATGAACAGGTGTTGGTCTTCAGCTTTTACACTGAGGTAGCCCAAGTTGCTGGAGCTGCGCAGAAGGAAGTATAAGTAGTTATCCTTAATCTGGTTGGCTATAGCTTCCTCGTTCTGAAACTTGCTAAGCATGTAATTTACCTGTCCAGCCCCCACAAGAGGTACATAATGATGTGTCCAAATTTCTTTGGCCAATGCTGCGGTGATTGCAATGTCTTTATCCGACAGTACAGGAGAAATCAGTATATTATCTAGTGCCAAAATTGTATCCTATTCCTATGCTTACAGGAGCGTATATCCGTTGACCTTTGCCCTCATTATACAATAACTTAGATAGGGGTAAATTATCTGAATAGTAATTCAGTCCAGTAGGTGTAGAGCTCTCTTTAGCAGTTACATTTACGTTGCTCCATCCGAGCCCCATACTCAGGTTAAAGTATAACTTATCTCCGAGTTGGGACTGACCTCCGGTTACTAAGTATATGCCTGTACGTATGCGGTCATACTCGGTAGTCTGTTCTTGGTATACTCTTGTATTTGAGTTGTAGTAGGTAAGGTCTCTAGAGAAGTTCACATATCCTCCATCGAGTCCGGCTCCGATGAAAAAGCCCTCTGCTATGAGGTTAGTAGCGTGTCTTTTTCGTTGATAAAAGCGCAACTCTATGCCGCCTTCTACTCCGTAGTTAATATCTATTTCGTTCAACCCGTTGAACGGTACTACGACATTGAAATTCACCGTTGGTAGATTATTCTGATTGGCTTTCATTGGAGATATTTCATAATCCAATCGTAGTTTTTGTATTCCTATGCCTATCAGGTTTAGTGCATCTAATTTTAAGATTTTATAATCTCCTTTTTTTACAGGATTTACCGGAGTAGTATCTTGGGCTATGCTGCTCAGCGAAAGTGCTACTAAAAGCGTCAGTGTGATTATTTTTTTCATATTATTGGTTTGGTCTAGAGTGATACGAAGATAAGTTTTACTATTAGTTTATGGTGCTCAGTAGGGTTAGGGCACCTGGTGGGGATATGCTATATTGGGATACTCCGCTAGAATGAACTGCGAGTAATGTGTTGTTTTTTAGGATGACATCATAGCATCCTAATAGCGGAGTTTGACTTTTATAGCTGGGTGATCCAGGAGTGGAAATGTCAAAGCATTTTATCTTATCGTTATCACATATAAAGAGATAATTTTGGTAGATACCTAGTCCTATTGGGTTTTCTAAGTCTATACTTTTTTCGTTATAAGGGTTGCTTATAGTGCTAATATTTATGACATCCAGTTGATTTGCTCCTCTCCAGCACTGCTGACCGGTGCGAAGAGTAGCGTACGCATGAACTCCTTTGACGACTACGGGGTCACAGCTCGTGATATGTACATAGTTGGATACAAACTGAGGTGCAGCCGCATTGCTGATGTTATAGATAAGGACCCCGTTTTGAGTGCCGAGAAAGAGGTGGTCATCTATAGCAAATATGGTCTCTACTCCTCCAAAGAGCGGGATAGCACCTGTGTATTCGGGCTGTGCTGCATTACTAAGAGAGTAGCTGTACAGTTGATTATCTGTTGCTATATAGAGGTAGTCGTTTGCTATAGTAAATCGAGCAAGGGAACCTCCACTTCCAGTGGTGCTCCCTCCAGAAGTTTGTGATGTGGAATTAACCGGGGAAGTGCCATCTTCTGAGCAACCTATAAACATAGCTGCTAAGAAAATCAATGCGAATAGTTGGTAGCGGATTTTCATATTTAATTTATAAGGTAACATGAAGGTTTTGGCATTTGTACTTTTTCCCAGTTGATGATGATTCCTTTATTTTGGTCTACACACTCAAAATAGATGCGGTTGGAAACTATATCGTCTGTCAAGGAGCTCGGAGGCTTCTGTTGACTGGCAGATGAGAGGTAGCGATTGTCTAAATGGGTGACGTTGATGTTATTCAAATCAGAGATGTCTATTGTAACTAGACCTGCACTTAAATCAGCATAAATGAACTGCTCTTTTATCGCGATATCGATGTTGCCAGGAATGGTAATAAATTGTAAAGGCTTAGGTGCAGTTTGATCCGTATTGTCATAGACATGAACTCCTTTGCCTACCTCATTGATAAAGAGTAATTCATTGAAGACATATATTTTTCCTATATTGTTTAGTTCTTTGGGTTGCTCAGATTTTATAATGGTATTAAAATCTGCTAACGTTCCGTAGACCGGTCTTAAGCCTACAATCTGCTCTATATCTTGCTCCGTGCAAGACGCTAAAACGATGAAGAGAAGCAGTATCCAAGTGTTTTTTTTCATGGCTCAAATTAATTTTCGAAATGGTTCTACGAGATTACAAATTTATTTACACATGTTTGCTAAGGTAAAGGCAAATAGTAGTAAAAAGGGAAAATTGGGAACACCATGAATAATACAAAAGAAGAGCAAGAAAAAGAGCTGCTCGCGCAGCTAGAAGGTGATGTAAAAATTCTGAGTGCAGAGCTGGCTGAGACAGTGAAAGCTATAGTGGATGGAGGGTACTCTAAATTTCCAATTCTTATAGCACACATAGAAGATATAGCGATAGCTCAGAAGGTGATTGATAAACAGGAATCACAGTCGTATTATAGTTTTAGCGCCAGTACCATGGAGGAGATGATTACGCGCAAAATTATATTGGAAGACCGCAAGGAAGATTTTGAAAAGCAGTATAAGGCGCATGCGGATGATTATTGTATACTCTTTCTACATCCGGAGACTATGAAGTTTATCTTCGCTAAAAAGAAAATGTAATGGAAAAATTACAACCCAAGGTAGCCATTGTTATTCTCAACTACAATACGCGTGCGTTATTGGAGGAGTATCTCGATAGTGTTATAGCCACATCTTATGTAAATAAGGAAGTTTGGGTGGTGGATAATGCAAGTACAGACGACAGTGTATCCTACTTGCAGCAAAGATTAGCGTATATTAAACTATTAGTGACTCCAGAAAACTATGGGTATGCAGGTGGGTATAACTGGGCACTTAATCAGATAGACGCAGATTATTATGTATTGCTAAATAGTGATGTGAGAGTTGCTGAAAATTGGCTTTCCTCTTTAGTGGAAATGGCACTATCAGATACTCAAATAGGTGCTATACAACCGAAGATATTGGACGTTAAAGATTCGCATAAATTTGAATATGCAGGAGCCTCTGGAGGGTTTCTAGATAAATGGGGGTATCCGTTTTGTAGAGGTAGAGTATTTGATACGTTGGAAAAAGATGAGGGTCAGTATGACGAGCCTTTGCAGGTGTTTTGGGCTACGGGTGCGTGTATGTTTGTGAAGGCGGACGTATACCACAAAGTGGGTGCTTTAGATGAGGATTTCTTCGCCCATATGGAGGAAATAGATCTGTGCTGGCGGATGCAGCGAATGGGGTATAAAGTAATGGTGCAGCCTAGCTCTGAGGTGTTTCATTTAGGAGGAGGTACATTGACGGAAGGGTCGGACAGAAAATATTTCTTAAATTTTAGAAATAATTTATTTCTGTTAGCTAAAAATCACAGCTCATCATTTTGGTGGGTACTCATTTTATGGCGCATGGTGCTCGATGGTATTTCAGCGATTAAGTTTTTAGTAGGAGGGCAGGCATCGCTCTTTTGGGTCATCATAAAAGCGCATTTTGCTTTTTGGGGAAGCTTCGGTAGTGTGTTAAAAAAACGGACCGAAGTCAAGCAGTTGGGGAATGCCTCAGTGCACCTATATCCGAAGTCTATTGTTTGGCAATATTTCGGAAATGGTAAGAAGAAGTACAGTGACTTGTAATGCCAGAAAAAGTGTAATCATTCTGGTGTTTTTTAGTATAATTTCGTTTTAAAAAATAGGGGCAAAAAGCGTTAATTTTTGCGTTTTTAGGGTAAAAATGGCCATTATTTGCTATAATTTCGGCATAAAGGAGCTGAAATAGCGATTTTTTTACTATATGGAAGTGGGGAGTTGATTCAAAGAGTGGTTCGAGTTTATACCGCCTTTAAATGATCCTCTGGATAACGTAATTATGCGTCCCTGAATAGCTAGACTTTACCCGTAGTGAAGTTGTTTACAAAGTGTTGAATAGCGAGGGTGTATCCATTCATTCCTAGACCGTAAATTCCACCTACACAGTATTTTGCAAGAAGTTCAATATGTCTTTCATTTTCGCGAGTGTAGATGTTGGAGATGTGCACTCCTACTACAGGTGTTTTTATAGCAGCTACGGCATCTGCTAATGCCACAGACGTGTGCGAATATCCGCCAGCATTGAGCACTATCCCAGTATATTCTCCGCTTTCGGTATCGTGCAGTCTATTGATTAATTCACCTTCTACGTTGCTTTGAAAGTAGTCTATGTTGATTGTTGAAAAGTGGTTTTTAACTTGAGTTAAGAAAGACTCGAAAGTTGTAGCACCATAGATGTTAGGCTCTCTCGTTCCGAGTAGATTTAAATTAGGACCATTAATTATTAGTATTTTCACTCGCGGTGGTTCTTTTGATGGTTCAAAGATATACCTTTGTTTGCTCAATCTCAGCATATGAGCGATCCTATAAAACACGAGTGTGGAGTAGCCTTCATTAGGCTCAGAAAACCACTAGAATTTTACAAAGAAAAGTACGGAACAGAACTGTACGGTTTAAAGAAACTTCAACTGCTTATGAATAAGCAGTTGAATAGAGGCCAAGATGGTTCGGGATTAGCAGTAATAAAGCTGGATCCGGAGTACGGTAGTCGCTATATAGCGCGTGAGCGTGCTATAGGAAGTGGAGCCGTCTCGACACTGTTTGAACGTATAAACAAAAAATATGCGAGTCTGGATCAGGAGAAAGTTCAAGATACCAAATGGCTGAAAAAGAATTACCCGTATGCTGGAGAAGTTTTACTTGGCCACCTGAGATATGCGACTCACGGTAAGAACAGTATAGAGAATATTCATCCATTCTTACGACAAAATAACTGGATGAGTAGAAATCTAGTACTGGCAGGTAACTACAATGTGACCAATGTGCAGGAGATGTATCAGCAGCTTATAGAGCTCGGACAGCATCCTAAAGAGATCAGTGACAATGTAACTATGCTCGAAAAAATTGGTCATTTCTTAGATGATGAGAATGAGCGCTTATACAAAGAGTGTAAGGAGAAAAATATGGATAGTCTTGCTAGTGCAGACTATATCAAAAACAACCTTGACATAGAAAATGTACTAAAAAACTCGTTCAAAAGTGTAGACGGTGGCTATAATATGGTGGGCCTCATAGGAGATGGGAATGCGTTTATAATGCGAGATCCGAATGGAATACGTCCAAACTATTACTGGGCCAATGATGAGGTGATTGTAGTGGCAAGTGAGCGTCCAGCGATACAGACTGCGTTTGATTTACAACTGGGTGACTTAAAAGAAGTCAAGCCGGGATGCGCTCTCATTGTAAAACGAGATGGTAGTTTTGAAGAAAAGCAAATACTAGAACCACAAGAACGCTTGTCATGTAGTTTCGAGCGAATCTATTTTTCCAGAGGAAGTGATGGTAAAATACATGAGGAGCGAAAACAATTGGGAAGACAACTGTCGCGAGAGATACTAAAACGGCTCGATTTTGACATCAGATCTACTGTGTTTTCATATATTCCAAACACTGCAGCAACGTCTTATTATGGGCTGATAGATGGGGTTTATAAGTACTTGGATAAGTGGAAGAGAGAGCAGCTGTTAAAGCTTGGAGGGGAAGCTAAAGCGTCTGAAATAGATAAGCTTCTTTCGGTGAAAATACGAAGGGAAAAATTGCTGGTGAAAGATGCTAAAATACGTACGTTTATAGCTCAAGACGAAGGCAGAGATGACCTTGTTGGAAATGGCTATGACGTGACCTATGAAGTAGTAAAATCTACAGATACTTTGGTTGTTGTAGATGACAGCATTGTAAGAGGTACTACTCTGAAAAAGAGCATTTTGCGAATACTAGATAGGCTTGGTCCAAAGAAGATAATAGTTGCTTCCAGCGCACCCATAATCAAGTACCCAGATTGCTATGGGATAGACATGAGTCGAATGAACGAATTTATTGCTTTTCAAGCGGTGAAAAGTCTACTGGCTAAAGAGGGCGATGAACAGTTTATGGAAGTAGTGCTAGCTGCTTGCAAGGCGGAGTTAAAAAAGCCTCTTAATGAGATAGAAAACAAAGTAAAAATGCTCTATAATCGGTTCTCTGATTCCCAAATTGAGAAAGAAATTGGACTCTTGGTAACACCGAAAAATATGAAGGCAGAAGTTGAGATTGTTTACCAATCCATAAATGGCTTGCACAATGCCTGTCCAAATCACTTGGGCGATTGGTATTTTTCGGGCAATTATCCTACCCCTGGAGGCAACGCAGTAGTCAACAGGAGCTATGTTTACTACATGGAAGGCAGTACGGCGCGAGCATATTAGATTTTGACTTTTAAGTAGTTTTTTTCTTATAGTTTTGAAGTAGATTCTGTCTACGCCCGTTTCTCTTATTTCAAGGTCCACATTTTAGCACGATTTTATTCTTGTGGCATACGGTTTGGATTAATACGTGTAGATGCGCGCAAGATTCCATAAAAAATGTATGATCCTACTGCCTTTTTGCAGTATGCTCATATTATCATTTTTTATGTCTTCAGCATACGGCTACAGACGAGGGGTATTGGATGCTTATATCTTTGAGGATATCCATCAGGTAAGAGAGCAAACCGATATTTGGGTTAATGATTATAACCACAAAAGACCACACGAATCACTGGGGAATATACCTCCAGTTTTATACGCCAAAAATCATCTAGGGGTACCCCTAGATGATTTTTGAATAACTTTGTTATTCAATTAATAAAAGGTAATAAATAGGGAGAGCCTAAAATAACTCATACTGAATATTTGAGAGGTTTAACGCAGTGCCAGTGGAATTAGAGAAGCTAATGGGTGTTAAATAAGCACACTGCCTATCATGCTATCTCCAAACCAATAGGGGATATCTTCCAACCCATTGGCAGGCTTAGTAACGATAAGATTCGCTCGTTTACCTACTTGTATACTTCCTACCTGGTCTTGCACTTCCATAGCGAATGCCGCATTATAGGTCAATGCATTGAAAGCCTCTTCTGGAGTTAGTTTCATCTGACTACACGCTAGACCAAAAGCTAAATTAAGATTACTGCTTGGAGCAGAGCCAGGGTTGAAGTCGCTGGCTATAGCCAATGGAATGTTTTTATCGATGAGCTGTCTCCCAGGCGTATAGGGAATGTCGAGGAATAGAGAACAAAGCGGCAGTCCAGTAGCGATAGTATCAGACTTGGCCAAAGCCGTAAAGTCCTCATCTTTCATTACTTCTAAGTGGTCTACAGATAATGCTCCCATCTCACATGCCATTTTTACTGCGCCAAAACTGCTAAACTGGTTTACGTGCACTTTGGCTTTAAGTCCATGCTTATCGCCCGCTTCTATGATGTGCTTGAGGTCATCTAAGTTGAAGTAGCCAGTCTCACAAAATACATCGATGTAGTCTGCTAATCCTTCTCCAGCTATGCGAGGCAGCATCTCGTTGGTCACGAGATACATGTAAGCGTCTTTGTTGTCTTTGAACCCTTCAGGCAGTGCGTGTGCCCCTAAGAAGGTAGCTTTTATGGGAGTGGGAGAGAGTGACTTTAAGATTCGGATCACACGAAGCATCTTCATCTCATCTTCAATAGTAAGGCCATAGCCACTTTTTATTTCTATAGCTCCAGTCCCTTGTTTGAATACATTGCCCATTCGCTCCTGAGCTTCATCAAATAGCTGCTGCTCACTCATCGCATGAATTTTTGCAGCACTGTTTAGTATTCCTCCGCCGGACTCCGCTATTTCTTGATAGCTTTTACCGTGCAGTCTCATCTTCATCTCACTACTTCTGCTTTCTGCGAAAACCAAATGTGTATGACTGTCTACATACATAGGAAGCACTAAGCGACCAGCGCAGTCATGACTATCTATACTGAGCTCAGGGCACTCACTCATAGGGCCAAACGACGCTATTGTATTGTTTCGCACTACTAGGTATGCGTTATCCAAGGTCTTTACTTCACCTTGAGCTTTACCTTTTTTTATACTATCGGAGTTTTCTGTGATTCCGACAAGTTGCTTTATATTTTTCAGTACGATATTCATTGGTATGGTCTAACTTGAATTACAATTGACCGCAATTTTAGTGTAATTTTATTGGTTTTCTTGCCCCAATTCTACAGCTCTATCAAAGGCAGCATAAGCAGCATCTTTTATGAGCGTATTGACATTGTTATCTTCCATGGAGTCTATAGCTGCTTGCGTGGTACCTCCTTTGGATGCGACTTTCTCTATCCATCCCTCGGGTTTTAAATCAGAGTTTTTAAAGAGCTCTACAGCTCCTTCAAAAGTTTGACCCACTAATACTTTAGAATCGTGTTGGGAGAATCCCATTTTCAGTGCAGCATCGAGCATAGACTGCATAAAATAAAATACATATGCTGGTCCACTACCCGATATTCCGGTGGATTTATTGATGAATGTCTCGTTGGCTACGTGAATAGAAGTACCCGTAGAATCCAGTAAGTTACGGACTGCTATTTGTTCTATTTTGGTCACTTCCGGGGTTTCTGTGAAGGCAGTCACACCTTTGCTTACCTTAGCTGGCAGGTTAGGCATTGCCCTTACTACTTTTTGAATTCCAGTGGCACTCACTATGTAATCTAGCGTGACGCCTGCCATTAAAGATACCAGTACCTGCTGCGGGTCTAGTAGAGGTTTCATTTCTTCAAAGAGCTCCTCGCTGTGGTATGGTTTTACAGCCAAGAAGATAATGTTTGCAGGCTTTATAGCCTCTGCTAGGTCGTCATATACACGAAATCTGTTGTCCTCCTTGAGGTGTTGTCTTACAATGGCGCTCTTATCATAAATAAGTAGGTGCTTATCTCTAATGTGCGGTGAGTCTACCATTCCTTCGGCAAAGGTCAATCCCATATTGCCGGCTCCTATCATTAATACTTTTATTTTATGGTGGTATATTAAGTATATGCTTGTGGAATACCTAAAGTTCTAGGCGCCAATTTCAATTTTAGCAAAATGGAGACTCTAGTTTCAATTATTGAAACAACAAAAAAATGGAGCCACTCTCGCGACTCCATTCTGTATATTAAAACTAGTTCATTATAAACTAATCATTGTTTACTTTAACATCTACTTAGCAAAATTCACCGCCCTACGCTCACGTATCACAGTTATCTTGACTTGTCCCGGGTAGATCATTTCCTTCATTATCTTCTGTGAGATGTCAAAGGAAAGCAGGTCCGCTTGCTTGTCATCCAGTATGTCACTGTCTACAATCACACGCAGTTCTCTACCTGCTTGTATGGCGAATGATTTTTCTACTCCTTCAAATCCTAGTGCTAGCTTCTCTAGGTCTTGTAGACGCTTGATGTAGTTTTCACTGTCTTCTCTGCGAGCTCCTGGTCTAGAACCGCTTATAGCATCACACGCTTGAACGATAGGAGAGTACAGGTTCGTCATTTCTATCTCATCATGGTGAGCTCCCACGGCGTTGCATATTTCAGGATGTTCTCCGTATTTTTCACACAGTTTCATTCCTAATAATGCGTGTGGCATTTCACTTTCGCTATCAGGCACTTTACCTATATCGTGAAGCAGACCGGCTCTTTTAGCACGCTTCGCATCTAAGCCAAACTCAGCTGCCATCGTAGCGCAAAGATTAGCTACTTCTCTACTGTGTTTGAGTAGATTCTGTCCATATGAAGATCTGAATCTCATACGTCCTACCATACGAATAAGTTCAGGGTGCAGTCCATTTACGCCAAGATCAATAACGGTTTTTTCACCGTATTCATTTATTTCTTGCTCTACATCTTTCTTGGTCTTCTCTACGACCTCTTCTATACGTGCTGGATGTATTCTGCCGTCTGCTACTAGTCTGTGGAGTGCCAGTCGAGCGATTTCTCTTCTCACTGGGTCAAAACCAGAAAGAATGATAGCCTCTGGAGTATCATCTACGATAATTTCTATACCTGTAGCTGCTTCAAGTGCTCTAATATTACGACCTTCTCTACCAATGATACGGCCTTTGATATCGTCATTGTCTATATTAAATACAGTTACTGAATTTTCTATAGCTTGTTCCGCTGCGGTTCGCTGTATCGTTTGCAGAATCATACGCTTAGCATCCTTATTCGCAGATAGTTTAGCTTCTTCTATGATGAGTTTCTGCTGAGTGAGTGCTTCCGTACGAGCATCTTTGGCTACAGCTTCTATCATTTGTGCCTTAGCGTCTTCTTTCGACAAGCCAGCTATAGTTTCCAATTGAGAAATCTGCGCACTGATCTGATTTTTGAGTTCCTCTTGTTTGATCTTTACGATATCTATCTGGCTGTTGAGATTCTTCTTAAGCTCATCGAGCTCTTTTTCTTTTTGAGTGTTATGAGCTATTTTAGCGTCTAGACTTTGTTCTTTTCTCTTTACATCATTGAAGCGATCATCCAGTTCCTTGTCCTTTTCTCGAGTAGATTGGTTGTGGTCGTTTTTGAGTTTATGAAACTTCTCTTTGGCCTCTAATTCACGCTCACGTTTATATGAGTCGGCTTTAGACTTAATAGACTCTGCTTTAGATTTTGCATTGGCTAGGATAGATTCCGCCTTTGCCTCAGACTCTATAGCCTTTGTACTTGTGTTTTTGCTAGCTATTACCCAAGCTACACCTCCTCCTGCGAGTAGTGCTACTATGGCTGCTATAATTGTTGTCATCATTTTTATTTTTCTTTTTTAGTGTTTAAAAATGACTAAACGTATGAAGAAGTGAATATCCGTACTCGTGTTTAAATGTGGAGCAAATGCTCTAGTTCTTTAAGCTTAGTGTTTATGTTTTCTATATCTAGTATTTGGTGATTAGCCTCCTTTTCTTCAGAGGCAAATTCCAAGGCCACCATAGAAAGAGCGTCTTGTTTATCCTGTACCGAGAAATTGTCGATATAGAATTTTGCTCTTTCATTTATGATTTTAGCCGCCTGACGCACGCCTCCTTCTTCAGAGGTTTTTATGCGTAGCGGATAAAACCGATCACATATATTTACTTTTATGGATATCTCTTTTTCAGACATTTTAGTCTGTTTGGTTGTTTTGGTTTATTGTTTAATTAATCTTAAGCATTGGTCTATCTCCTGTATAATCTGCTCTATTTGTGTTTTGAAAGCAGATGTATCTTTAGATGAGCCAGCGCTCTCTGCAAGTTTACTAATTTTATTTGTTTCTTCATTATTTAGTAATGCTTGCGTCTTGGTTTCTAGTTCTTGTTTTAAAATCTTATTTTCTAAAGTCAGTTGCTCGTTGTTGCTTTCTAGCATCGCACACTTAGCTTTAAGCTGTTTGATGTGAAATTCTATGTTTTCTAATCGAGCAAACAGTTCCATTATTTTCTAATGATAGCGTTCAGATTTGTTTCAAAGTTAGTAATTAATTTAACCATTAATGTATCTATCTCTTTGTCCTCCATAGTCTTCTTCGGGTTATATAGGAAAAAGGCTACAGCAAATGATTTTTGGTTTTCCTCCAATGGCTTACCTTCATAGACATCAAATAAAAGGATGTCTGTAAGGACTTGTTGAAGTGTTTGTTTTGCTATTTTTTCGACCTCGGCATAGCTTGTCGATTTGTCCAGTACCAAAGAAAGATCTCTGCGTACAATAGGGAATACAGGAATGTCCTTTAATTGGATAGTACTGTTGGCTATTTTTAGACAAGCATCCCAGTCTATATGCACAGATATTACTTCTTGTTTCAGTCCGTGTGCTTTCATCTGTTGCTTAGTGATGGGGCTTACGGTTACTAACTTGTCTAGTTGCTTTGGTGCAATATTTAGTTTCGTAAAAATGTTGGCAGCTACGGCCAATAATTCATCTGCAGAAGCTTTTTCACTCTTTGTGCTCCAATGTTCAGGATACCTGTCTCCAGAGAAGGTAAGTTGGAGGGACTCCAGTTCTACATATTTCCCGTTTCTTTTGAAGTAAGTCTTGCCAAATTCATAGAACTTCAAATTGGTGTTTTTACGATTCACGTTGTATGCCACGGCACCTAGTGCTGAGTTCACAAGTTCCATTCGCAAGACATTCATATCTTGGCTCAGAGGATTAAGCATGTATACAGCCTCAGCTAATTCTTCTTCACTATATAGCTTGCTAGCCACAAGTGAGTTGTTCATTATTTCGTTAAAACCGATGTTGCTGAGGTATTCGCTTACTTTAGTTTTTGTTTTGTTAGGAGAGTCTTTGGCTATCACAGAAGGTACATAATTTACTTTCTGAGGTATAGGAATACTGTCAAAGCCATATACCCGCAGGATCTCTTCGTAGATATCCACTGGTCGTTCTACATCTGGCCTGTAGCGAGGGACTTCTAAAAAGAGGTTCTGATTATTATTCGCTTTTATTTTTATCTCGAGACTTTGAAGGATACGAATAGCATCATCTTCAGGTATTTCGTGTCCTACAAATGCATTAAGTGCGTCTAGTTTAATCTCTATTTGTCTTGGCTCTAGTAACTCTGGGTAAACATCTACTACTTCCGAAGCGATTTCTCCACCTGCTTCTTCGAGTATTAAGTTTACTGCTCTGATAAGTGCAAAATTGACCATCTCTGGATCTGTACCTCGTTCAAACCTATAGCTAGCGTCAGTGTTTAGTCCAAAGCTCTTTGCTGTCTTACGAACCGCTGCCGGGTTGAAGTAAGCACTTTCTATAAATATAGTTCTAGTGGCACTGGATACTCCTGAGTCTATTCCGCCAAGCACACCTGCTAGAGCAAGTGGCTTGTTAGCATCCGCTATAATCAGGTGCTCTGCAGTCAGTTCGCGTTCTTCCTCATCTAAGGTAATTAGTTTTTCCCCCGGTTTGGCATATCTGGCCTCTATCTTATTGCCCGAAATTCTACTATAATCGAATGCATGAAGGGGTTGGCCAATCTCATGTTGGATGAAATTAGTAATATCTACCACGTTATTTATGGGTTTTAAATCGATAGATTGAAGTCTCTTTTTAAGCCAGTCTGGGGACTCTTTTACTTCTACCCCCGTGATGGTGATGCCACTGTATCTGGGTGTAGCTTTAGCATCAAGTATGCTGACGTCAACGCGCATTTGTCCGCGGTCATCTATGCGCTCAATGCTTGGTTTTCGATATTTCTCACCAGTGAGCGCTTGTAGTTCACGTGCCACGCCCATGTGAGAGATGGCATCGCCTCTATTGGGTATGATGGCTATCTCTAATTGGTGGTCTGTTTCAATAGTGTATATATCAGTAAGTAGCGTGCCTGGTGAGAGACTGCTATCCAATACCATGATGCCCGAAGTATCTGATCCGAGGCCTATTTCATTTTCACCGCATATCATTCCTTCAGAGACTTCACCTCTTATTTTAGCTTTTTTAATGTCAAAACTACCCTCGTCTGTATATAAGGTAGTGCCTACCGGTGCTACTACTACTTTTTGTCCAGCATCTACATTAGGAGCTCCACAGACGATGTTAAGAATTGTATCGTTTCCTATGTCTACGGTCGTTTTGTTTAGTTTATCTGCGTCAGGATGTTTCTCTTTGGTAAGTACGTGTCCTACTACTAAATTTTTTAACCCTCCCTTTATAGATTCTGTTTTTACGATATGCTCCACTTCTAACCCGCTCATAGTGAGTTTTTCACATATTTCTTCTAAGGGTAATTCTAAGTTGATGAATCGGTTTAACCAGTTGTATGATATCTTCATGATAAAAGCTAAGGGCGAAGATAATTTTGTATTTGTAAACTAAGGTTTTCGTTTAGCCTTTTTATTAATTTTTATTAATTTCGAGGCTTATTATGCCAATAGAAAAAGTGTTGCAAGACGTGTCCATAGAAGAAGAACAAGTAAGCTACTGGGTAGATTACATTACTAGGTTAGGAGAGACTTACCTTCCAAAGATAGCTGCAGCTATTGCTACGCTTGTAGTAGGTTGGTGGTTAATATCACGGTTTAATCGATGGTTCAAAAAAACACTAACGACCAGAGCTGTTGAAGTCTCCTTGATTCCTTTTTTGTGTAGTTTAGTTAATGTCTTGCTTAAAGTACTACTACTTGTTACGGTAGCTTCTATGGTAGGCATAGCTACTACGAGTTTTGTTGCCGTATTAGGTGCGGCATCTTTGGCTGTAGGTTTAGCCCTGCAAGGAAGTCTTGCTAATTTTGCAGGTGGAGTTCTTATACTTTTATTTAAACCTTTCAAAGTTGGTGATTTCATAGAAAGTGATGGAGTGAAGGGGACTGTACAAAGTATATCTGTCCTCAATACGGTACTTACTACTCCGACAGGTAACAATGCCATTTTACCCAATGGAACGGTTGCGAACAATAAGGTCTTAAATTTCTCGATGCAAACTACGCGTAGAGTAGATTTGACAGTAGGTATCGGTTACGATGAAGATATTGCATTGGCGAAAAAGGTGTTGATCGACGCCCTAGCTGCTATGCCGCATGTGTTAGAAGATCCTGCTCCATTTGTAGGCGTATCAGGTTTTGGAGATAGCTCAGTTGATTTAGTTGTAAGGCCAACAGCACTTTCAGAGCACTATTGGGAGGTGTTTTTTGAAGCTCATGAAGTGATTAAAAAGGCATTAGACGATAATAATATCGAAATTCCATATCCGCATCAAGTGGAGATTCAAAAGAAGGGGTAGGCCGTAAACTAGGTTAGAGCATCTCCATCACCAATTCTGGTGGTCTACATACCACTGCTTTATTTGCAGTCTCTACTATTGGTCGCTCAATAAGTTTTGGGTTGGCAACCATCGCATCTATAACTTCACTGTCTGAAAGGTCTTTGCCTTTGTAGTTTTCTTTCCAGATTGCTTCACTTTTTCGGATGAGCGCCATAGGAGTGATTCCTATCTTGTTTATCAGAGCACTCAATTCCTCTTTAGTCAAGGGATTGTGAATATAGTCTACTATCTCAATCCCCTCTTGTGGCATAAGGGCTAAGCATTGTCTACTCTTGGAGCAACGGTTATTGTGGTATATTTTCATATTTAAGTTTAAAACTAAGTTTAAGTTAAAGTTTAAGTATTCATTCGCTAAATGCGATTGAATTTTAGACTTAGATTTTACCTTAAACTTAAGCTTGTTCTTTAAGAACCTGGAGCTCCCATCACAGTCGTGTACTTCAGTACTAGTTTCTTGTCTGGGAAAATGCGTTTGTAGCAGTTCTGTACAGCAATAGTAGCCTCATGAAACCCGCATAAGATTAGCTTTAGCTTTCCTTCGTATTGATTGATATCGCCTACCGCAAATATGCCAGGAACATTGGTAGAGTAGGTTTCGGTATTTACTAATATTGCCTCTTTGCCTAAGTCTAATCCCCATTCTTTTATAGGTCCAAGTTTTGGACTTAGCCCAAATAAAGGTATAAAGTAATCTGCCTCTATCTCAGTTACCGTTCCGTTATTTTCTGTTACCGTGACTTTATTTAGCTCAGTATCACCGTCCAATGCAGAAATCTGGGCTTCTGTAATAAGCTTTATGCCACCAGACTTGTCCAGATTTTCTACTTTTTCTACAGAGTCAAGTGCTCCACGGAACGCCGTTCTTCTATGCACCAAGGTGACTTCACTCGCCACATCCGCTAGGAATATGGACCAGTCTAAAGCACTGTCTCCACCTCCAGCTATCACTACGCGCTTATCTCTGAATTTTTCAGGATCTTTTATAATATAGTCTATGCCGTGATCTTCAAACCGTTCAAGGTTTTCTAATTCTGGCTTGCGAGGTGCGAAGCAACCAAGACCACCTGCTATCATAATATTAGGTGCTTTGTGTGCGGTACCTCTATTGGTCGTTACTATAAACTGACCATCGTCTGTTTTTTCTATACTCTCAGCTCTTTCTCCTAGGGTGAAACCCGGATTAAAAGGCTTTGATTGCTCCATAAGGTTATCGATTAACTCACCTGCGAGTACACTCGGGAATCCTGGTATATCGTATATAGGCTTCTTTGGATATATCTCTGCTAGCTGACCTCCAGGCTGTGGAAGGTAGTCTATTAAATGGCACTTTAATTTAAGCAGTCCTGCTTCGAAAACGGTGAAAAGTCCTGTGGGTCCTGCACCTATTATTATGATGTCTGTTTCTATCACGGGGCAAAGGTAATTTATCAAGTGTAATTTCAAGTATCAAACGCAAACTCTAATTGATGCTTACACACATACCCTAGTATTTTTAATGGAATAGCATTTTGTCTATTTTTCTAACAAGACAAACTAACCGAAGGACAAGCAGCGTTTCTAGTGCATGTCTGTTGTATTTTTCATTTGAACGTGAGTTTGATTATCATTGCCCTATTGAATTGGAATGTCTCCATACCGTACCCTTGGTGGTTTGTATTGCTCTGTCTAGTAGTAGGATTAGCTTACGCAGCTATCTTATACTATAAGTCTAGCGATAGTGAACGGTTTGCGGAGTATAAATGGGTGCAGGTTGTATTGCCAGTATTGCGTTTTTGTCTAGTGAGTATTCTAGCTGTATTGTTGCTTGGCCCTGTGCTAAAATATGCAGGTTTCGTAACTCAAAAGCCGATAATAGCAGTACTAGTAGATGATAGTAAATCGGTAGTTCAAAATGGCATTACTAGTGAGCAAATAGCTACATCTTTAAGTGCACTTCAAGGTGAACTAGCTCAGAAATATGAAGTGAACACCATTTCGTATAGCAGTGTAGCGCAGTTTGTCACTGCAGATAAATTGACACAAACAGGGAGTGAGAGTGATCTATCACAAGTACTTCGTTTTGTAAATGAGCACTATGTAAATCAAAATCTTGGTGGTGTTATTTTGTTAGGAGACGGTATCTATAATGCAGGAAGTAATCCGCGATTCGTAGCAGATAATTTTAAAGTGCCCATCTATACGGTGGGGCTTGGAGATACTACCATCTATGCAGACCTAAGTGTCAATAACGTAACGCATAATTCCTTGGCGTACTTGGGTAGTGACTTTCCATTTCGTATAGAAGTGAAGGCAAATAAACTCAGTGGTAAGCAAGCCAATATGCAAGTGCTGCTCAATGGTAAGACCCTTGCGCAAAAGAGTATTGTTATATCCAAAGACGCTTTTTATCAGGAAATAGATCTAGTAGCACAAGCAGCTAAGATTGGCCAAAATAAGGTGGAGGTTCGACTCACTACTTTTGATAATGAGCATAATAAAGCGAACAACGCCTATACCTTTTACGTAGATGTAATAGATGGTAAAAAGAAAGTAGGTATTTGGGCAGCCTCTCCACATCCAGATTTGGGTATGTTGCGCACGACCATTAATACCAATGAAAACTATGAGGCAATAATCTCATTAGGTAAGTATGAAGTGAGTACAGACTTTGATCTGGTCATTTTACACAATTGGTTTGCATCACAAGCGGAGCTTAATTTATACGAAAAACTTGTGAGTAGTGGCGTTCCTGTTTTGTTAGTAGCCGGAGACGATTTTAATGGGCGTATTTTTAACGCAGGTAGTCAAGACATAAAATATACGAGTCGAGGCCGAGGAGTTAATGCAGCTTTGCCATTGGTCAATGGTAACTTTGAGTACTTTGACTTAGCGCCCGAAGTAGTAAGTAGTATCAAGAAATGGCCGCCACTCCAAGCTTCTTTTGGTAGGTATAGCGGCTATCAGCCAAGCGACGTGTTGCTTTATCAGCAGATAGGAGCTGTGGCTACGCAAGAGCCACTGGCACTACTCAGTAGCACGGGAAAAGTGCGGTTTGGTCTGCTGTCAGGTGCAGGTTTATGGCAATGGAGGTTGGCAGAGTTTGAGCAAAATGGAAGTCACGAAAATGTAAATGCACTGATTAGCAAAATCGTTCAATACCTGGCAGTAAAAGCAGATAAGAAACTACTCAAAGTATATCCGAGTGCGAAGCAATATGGAGAGGGAGAGAGTGTAACCTTACTGGGGGAGTTGTACAATCAGAGTCTAGATGCTATCAGTGGACAAGAGATCGACATAAACTTAAAAGATGGAGAGGGTAAGGTGTACAAGCATACGATGACTGCTAGTGGCAGTCAGTATCGATTGGTGCTACAAAACCTAGCCGATGGAGCATATCAATATATGGCGAGTACTACCGTAGGAGGAGTGAAGCTAACAGACAATGGATATTTCACGGTAATGGGTCAGCAAAAAGAGCTAGTGAATCTGACCGCAGACTTTAACCTGCTGCGTGGGTTGTCTAAAACTACGGGAGGAGAGTTTGTTCCCTTTGCAGCTATGGCTAGCTTGGGCAAAGACTTGGTAGAAAATAAAGACCTCAAATCGGTAATCACCGAAGAAAATAAACTCAGCGACCTCATCAAAATGAAGTGGTTATTCTGGCTACTCTTTGGTCTACTCGGTATAGAGTGGTTTGTGAGAAAGTGGGCCGGAGGATATTAGCGTGATGGAAGGGTTTGGTTATAGTTGGTAAAAGGTTTAATGAAAATGAGAGTTTTCATAACGTGTATAATGGTATTAGTAGCCATCGTTGTTTACAATTTGTTTTACCCTAAAGCCATTAGGATTTTAGATGAGTGTGATTTCTCTGAGGGAGATTGGAAACTCATAAAAGGGTACAATAGCGATAGTGTACAGTATGTGATTACCAATGCATCAGAACTGGAAAGGCTAAAGGATGAATGGGTGTTATCTCCTACAGATAGGCGATTTGCTACTACTGGCGGCTATACTGTTGAATTGTATAAAAATGAAGAAAGAGTCTTCTACATGGATTTAATTATAGACTCTAAGAAAAATTGGGTTAAGTCAGGGGTTTTACACCATAGTAGTAGAGAAACTTTGGCTTTCCGAAACTTACTTTGGTTAAATAAAGGTAATTGGCAAAGAGAAGTGTTAAAACCTGATTAATAATTGACAATTTATAACTACTAATTAATAAGAATTCTTACTTTTGCAGCCCTTAAATAGAAATATTTACAATTATATAAAGATGCGATTAACAGCAGAGACAAAATCAGAACTAATAGCACAGTACAGCGGAGACGCGAAAAACACTGGGCACGCAGAGGCACAAGTTGCTATATTCACTCATAGAATATCTCACCTTACCGAGCACCTTAAAATAAACAAAAAAGACTTCTCTACAGAGCTTACTCTTATTAAATTAGTAGGTAAAAGAAGATCTCTTTTAAACTATATTGCTAAGAAAGATATCGTTCACTACCGTGAGCTTATCAAGCAGTTAGGCATCAGAAAGTAATCAGCCTACTCGCTCTGCGAGAAACCCTTTCTGGAAAAAGTCCCGTTCGAATAGTTGAGAAACTAGCTTGTACAAAAATGCATTAGCTAACGCTAGTGTTTTTGTGCATCTATACTTTTTTGTTTTCGAAGTCGAATAATTCTTAGCATCATCACTGTAGCGTGAAGGATAGCTTTTAATTTCAACAATGTAGAGCAAAAGAATAAAAACCTCGCAGGCATTGGGTCTGTGATGAAACATTTTTTTAAACATTGGCGGTAAACCCGCAACATTTTATGAACGTATTTACACAAACACTATCCTATGGTGATGGCAAAGATGTCACACTAGAAACGGGTAAATTAGCAAGACAGGCGCATGGAGCTGTCGTGCTTTCTCAAGGTAGACTAAAACTTTTAGCTACAGTAGTATCAAACAAAGAAGCAAGAGACGGAGTAGACTTTCTACCTATGTCTGTTGATTATCAAGAGAAATTTGCGGCTGGTGGCCGTATTCCAGGAGGCTTTCTTCGTAGAGAAGGTCGTCTTTCTAACTCAGAAATCCTAGTATGTAGAATAGTCGACAGAACTCTTCGTCCACTTTTTCCAAGTGATTATCACGCTGAAACGCAAGTGATGATTCAACTTATATCTGCAGACGAAGAAGTATTGCCAGATGCACTTGTTGCACTTGCAGCTTCTGCTGCTCTTACCATTACGGATATTCCTTTCGAAGGACCTATATCTGCTCCTCGAGTAGGTAGAATAAATGGTGAGTGGGTTATAAATCCTACTGCAACGGAAATGGAAAATTCTGACGTGGATCTTTTAGTAGCGGGTACAGCTGCAGACATCAATATGGTGGAAGGTGAAATGAATGGAATTTCTGAAAAAGATATGGTTGAAGCATTGAAATTTGCTCATACATTTATCAAAAAGGATTGCGCAGCACAGCTTGCTCTTTGCGACCAAATGGGTGGCAGAAAAGCACCACGTGAGTACAATCACGAGACGAACTCTGAAGAGCTGGCAGCTACTGTAAAAGAAGCTACTTACCAGAAATTTTATGATGCAGCTTTAGTTCCTTCTGAAAAGGATGAACGTGCTGAGAAATTCAGTGCTATCAATAAAGAGTACATCGCATCTTTACCAGATGATACAGATGGAGAGACATTGACTATGGTAAAAAGATACCTGGCGAAGTCTAAAAAAGAAGCTGTTAGAAACATGATGCTTGATAACAAGCAGCGTCTTGATGGTAGAGCTCTTAATGAAGTAAGACAAATATGGTCTGAGGTAGATTACCTTCCTTCAGTACACGGTTCTGCTTTGTTCACTAGAGGAGAGACTCAGTCACTTACATCTGTAACATTGGGTTCTAAGCTAGATCAGCAAATGATAGATAACTATCAAGCGAAGTCATTTAGCAAATTAATGCTACACTATAACTTCCCTTCTTTCTCTGTAGGAGAAGCTAGACCAAATAGAGGTCCAGGTAGAAGAGAGATAGGTCACGGTGCCTTAGCAGAGAGAGGAATCAAGAGAATGATCCCGGATGATTTTCCATATACACTTCGTATCGTATCTGATATATTAGAAAGTAACGGAAGTAGCTCTATGGCTACTGTATGTGCTGCTAGTATGGCAATGATGGATGCTGGTATTCAAGTGAAATCAGGAGCTTCTGGTATCGCTATGGGTATGGTAGCAGATAAAGAAGGTCGTTACGCTATTCTTTCAGATATCTTAGGAGATGAGGATCACTTAGGAGATATGGACTTTAAAGTAGTAGGAAACGCTGACGGTATCTATGCTGTACAAATGGATATGAAAGTAGAAGGACTATCTTATGATGTATTAGAGGAAGCTCTAGTTCAGGCCAGAGAAGGTAGAATGCATATATTAGGAGAGATGGAGAAAACAATCTCTGCTCCTAAGTCTAGTCTTAAAGATCACGCTCCTCAGATTGAGGTGATGATTATACCTAAGGATAAAATCGGTGCGTGCATCGGTTCTGGTGGTAAGGTTATTCAAGAAATACAAGCGCAAACAGGTGCTGTTATTACTATAGAAGAAGATGGTGATACAGGAATCGTAGAGATATCTGGTGTAGGAAGTGCCCCAATAACAGCCGCTAAAGAGTGGATTATGGGTATCATCACAGATCCAGAGCCAGGAACAGAGTACACTGGTAAGATTACTAAGATAATGGACTTCGGTGCATTTGTAGAGATACTTCCGGGTAAAGAAGGACTACTTCACATCTCAGAAATTTCTTGGGAACGCATAGAAACTATGGATAAAGCTCCTTTAAAAGAAGGACAAGAAGTGACTGTGAAGTTATTAGCCGTAGATGAGAGAAGTGGTAAACTTAAGCTAAGTATGAAAGTACTTACTGAGAAGCCAGAAGGGTACGTAGAGCGTCCACCAAGAGAGCGTAGAGATAACGACCGTAGAGGTGGTGGTAGAGACGATAGACGTGGCGGAGGTAGAGATAACCGAGGCGGCGGTAGAGACAATCGTGGAGGAGATCGTAGAGATAATCGAAACGACCGTCCTGACAACAGAAATAGAGAAGATAAGCCAGCTTCAGACTCTAGCGAGGATGTAGGGTAACCATACTCTTTTGTCATCTCGAGTGTTTGCCGCAGGTAAATGTATCGAGAGGTGAACAAAAGGATTCTATTAATGAAAGGCGAGCCGAGAGGCTTGCCTTTTTTATTTGCTTTTTTTTTTGCCTTTTATTTAGGGATTATTACAACACTGTCTCGGATATGACTGATAATATGACTGTGGCTGTAATGAAATTTTAGCCTGATCAATGAATCGTCTTCTTTGATATTTAGCGATTCAAGAATAATCTTCCCACCGAGTCCAATTGTATGCTTCTTGTTTTCTAAGACACCATACTTTAATTCGAACACATCGTATTTGTATCCTGGTCCTAAAAAGTTGTCCCCGTTTCTTAGTGCTGCATTTTCTTGCTTTGAACTTATAGTTTTTTTCAAAGGGAGTAAATAATGTGTAAGAGAACAGCGCTCCAGTAAAATATTTCCTTATGGTTAGAATGAAAACAGTAATAGGAAAAGCTGGGAATACGCTGAAGTACCTCATGAATCATAGTCAGGAATTTTACCGCTTTATTTCTTGTGGTCAACATTCAGGTGGTTTACTCAGAGGTGTCTTCATGATGCCCTAAATATAATTCGTAGGCTTTAAAATTCTAAGCTACCCCAATTCACCCACTTTCTCCCCCTGAACTCCAAAAACACCTTTTTTATCCGTCCATAAACGCTAATTCAGGCTTTTTACGGGAATTTATGCCACCTTATATATCGCTAGTAATCAAGTAGATAACATTGATTGTGGAATACTTATTTGAAAAAGTGGGAGATAGTGGGAGAAAGTGGGAGAATTCGTTTTACTTTTGACATTAATAAATAAATTATCAGTGTCTAAACCACTTTACATAGGAGAGTTCGAAGTCAAACTAGACGACAAGGGTCGTGTGGTTTTGCCTGCGGGTCTTAAAAAGCAGCTTCCAAAGGATGCTGTAGGTAAGTTGGTAGTGAACAGAGGTTTTGAAAAATGCCTTACGCTATATACTCGAAAAGATTGGGATGATGAGCTTAGAGGGCTTAACTCGCTTAATCATTTTAATAAGAAGCATCGTATGTTCATTCGTCAGTTTAGCAATGGAGCTACCGAGGTGCAGTTGGATAACTCGTCTCGTATGTTGGTTCCTAAAAAGCTGTGTGAATATGCAGAGATAAAAAACGAAGCGATTTTCTATGCTTATGGAAATAGGATAGAGATCTGGAGCAAGCATCTATATGAAGATATGATGGATGTGGATGCAGATGATTTTGCTGATTTGGCTGAAGATGTAATGGGCGGTGCTAAAGGAGATGGGGGTGATGATGAGTAACTATCACGTTCCTGTAATGCTCCGCGAGTGTATTGAAGGGTTGAATATTAATCCCAAAGGCGTCTACGTAGATGTAACATATGGCGGAGGTGGTCATTCTCAAGCGATATTGAATGAGCTGGATGAGGATGGAATGCTGCTGGTTTTTGATCAAGATGCAGATGCTGTAAAAAACAGAATAGAGGATAAGCGTCTTCACTTTTGCGAAGCCAACTTTAGGTATCTTGAAAATTTTTGTGCGTACCATAAGGTAGGTAAAATTGATGGTTTGTTAGCAGATTTAGGGGTGAGTTCTCATCACTTGGATGCTAAAGACAGAGGATTTTCATTCCGATTTGGCGAAGCTGAATTGGATATGCGGATGAATACGGATGCTGATTTTTCTGCTGTCACTGTGCTTAATACATATGAGCAACCAAAATTGGCTAAAGTATTACGGAGTTATGGTGAGTTGGATAAAGCTTCTCCTTTAGCTAATGCGATTGTTGATTATCGCACGGTTAAAAAAATAGAGACTACCGAAGATTTAGAGGATGCCGTAGCTAAGTTTCTCAATGATAAAACCAAAAATAAAACGCTTGCTAAAATCTATCAGGCTGTTCGAATAGAGGTGAATGCAGAGATTAGTACGCTAGAGCAGATGTTAGAGCAGACTACTCGTCTGTTGAAGCCTGGAGGGAGGTTAGTAGTGATGTCTTATCACTCGCTAGAGGATCGATTGGTTAAAAACCTTATTCAAACGGGCAATACTTCCGGAGAGAGGGTTACTGATCCATTTGGAAACCTTCCTGTAGTCTATAAAACATTGTCCAAGAAGCCAATAATGGCATCAAGTGATGAAATAGAGCGTAACACTCGCGCTCGTAGTGCGAAATTAAGAATAGCAGAACGAATCTGATGACGAAAGAGAAACGATCTATTTCTGCGCCTGAACTTAAGTTAACCACAGAATGGATAACGTATCTTCTTTTCCTTTTTGCATTGGCACTGCTGTACATCTACCTAGCTCATCGTACAGACAATATAGTAAGGGACATAGAGCGCGCCAAAAAGAACTTGGTGGAGCTGCGTGCTGAAAATATTACCCTGAAATCAGAGATAATGAAAAACCGCTCTAGAGCAAATCTGGAAGAAAGACTTGCCGAAAGAGGAGTGAAAGAACCAAATAGGGCAGTAAAAGTAATTCGTAAGGCAAATGACTAATATTAAGCGAGACATAATGTGGCGTGTAGTCTTTGGGATGACCGGCGTGGTGCTTTTAGCTTTTGTCATTTTATTTCAAATGTTCAAAGTGCAGATAGTAGAAGGGGAAAAGTGGCTGAGTCTTTCAGACAGTGCTACTATTCGCCATCAAGACATCACTCCTGCTAGAGGGAACATCTATTCGGATGACGGTAGTTTGTTGTCTACCTCTATGCCTATCTACGAGATACGCTGGGACGCTACTGTAGTAAATGAGGATACGTTTAGAGCCTATGTCAATGAATTGGCAGTAGAGCTTTCTAGGATGTATCCTGAGCACACTGCGAGCTATTTCCGTACCTTACTGAAAAAAGCTCGTAAGGATAACAATCGCTATAAGCTGATACGAAGAAGAGTAACGTATCATGAGCAGAGAGCAGTGCGTGAGTTGCCTATCTTTAATAAAGGCCGATACAAAGGAGGATTACTAGCTGAGTTGAGTACGAAACGTGTTAAGCCGGCTGGCGACCTAGCGTTTAGAACTATAGGATACAGTACGAAAGATAATCCGGGCGTGGGGCTAGAGCGGGCATACGATTCAGATCTAGGAGGTGTAAAAGGGCAACGACTGGTTCAGCGTATATCAGGCGGTTATCGTCCCCTTAATGATGAGAACCTGATAGAGCCTCAAAATGGGAGAGACGTTCATACTACGATCAATATTGATTTCCAAGAGATAGCACAACGCTCACTCGAGAAAGCCTTAATACAGCACAATGCTAAAAATGGTTGTGTAGTAGTAATGGAAGTAGCTACGGGGAATATCAAGGCTATTTCCAACCTAAAGAGAAGAACAGATGGGACGTATGGTGAGCTGTATAATTATGCGGTAGGTCTCAGTTATGAGCCAGGAAGTGTATGGAAGGTCTATTCAGCCATGGCTGCCTTTGAAGATGGGCTGATAGAGCCAGGGGATAGTATGGATATATACAATGGCGAGCGGGATTACTTTGGCAAGCCTATGCGGGATTCCGACAAAGGAAGGTATAAAAAAATGAGTTTTACTCAGGCATTTGCTCGCTCTAGTAACGTAGCTTTTTCTTCTATTATTTTCGATAATTATGCAAGTAAGCCAGGTAAGTACATCGCGCATCTTAGAAATTTAAACCTGGATAAAAGAACCGGTTTAGAGATACAAGGAGAACCAGAGCCATTTTTAAATCATCCCCAAAGTAGTACCTGGTCTCAGCTGACCCTTCCTTGGTTAGCTATAGGCTATGAGAATCAGCATACTCCACTTCAATTGCTTACCGCATACAATGGAGTGATTAACGATGGAATATTAGTGTCTCCTAATGTGGTCCGCAAAGTGACTGATGCAGGTATAGTGGTGCTAGATAAGGAGAGTGATCGAGAGTCTAAGCGAGTATGCTCCAAGGAGACCAGCGATAAGATAAAGAAACTTACAGCGGCAGTATTTACCGAAGGGTCAGCCCGCAATGTGCAGAGTAGTGTAGTGACTATGGGAGGGAAGACCGGTACAGCACAGATAGCGACTAAAGGGCATTATCAAGCCTCTAAAAAGTACAATGCAAGTTTCGTGGGGCACTTCCCTGCGGATAAACCAGTGTACAGTATTTATGTAATGGTAAATGAACCAAGTAATGGAGTGTTTTATGCTTCGTATGTGGCGGCTCCAGTGTTTTCTGAAGTAGCTGAAAAGATTTTTACCATAAGTGTAAAACAAGAAGTAGATCAATCAGAGAATAAAGTGCCTGCCTATGTAGCAGGGTATTATACGGATTTTAAAGAACTCAATAAGACATTAGGGGTGACACTCACTGAAGAAGTGAATACCGACCTAGTGCGCATAGATGCTACAGGTACAAGAGCTGTGGGTATGTCCTCTGAGCCATGTAAAATGCCTAATCTAAAAGGTTTAGGTGCTAAAGATGCAGTGTATGTAGCAGAGCTGAATGGACTGAGAGTTAAGATTAATGGCTACGGTAGAGTGCTGGAGCAAAGTCCAAAACCGGGCGAAAAAATTTCTAAGAATCAACTTATTTATATCAGACTAAATTGAGATTACTAAGCGATATATTGATGGCTATAACGCCAATAGCGATACACGGAGATGAAGATGTGCAGGTGTCAGGACTTACCTTAGATTCAAGGGCTGTAACATCCGGTTTTTTATTCGCTGCTAGTCGAGGAGTTCATACAGACGGTCACCTATACATAGCAAAGGCTATAGAGCTAGGAGCTACAGTGGTACTCTGCGAAGAGGCTGGAGATATGCAAGCAGGAGTAACGTATGTAGTCGTTGAGAATGCTGCTGAGGCATTGGGTTACTTAGCCTCTGAATATTACGAAAACCCCAGTAGAAATATCACGCTAGTAGGAATAACAGGGACTAACGGAAAGACGTCTATAGCCACAATGCTCTATCAATGTTTTATGAACTTAGGTTATAAGACTGGACTGCTTTCTACGATTAAATACAGCATAGACGGAGTAGATACGGTAAGTACACACACTACGCCAAACAGTGTACGTATCAATGAGCTTCTTGCTGAGATGGTAGACGCTGGATGTGAGTATGCATTTATGGAGGTGAGTTCACACGCACTTCATCAATACCGTACCGCAGGTCTAGAGTTTAAGGGTGGGGTTTTTACAAATATAACACATGATCATCTGGACTATCACACTGACTTCAAAGAGTACATCTATACAAAGAAGCGATTGTTCGATGGATTATCATCAGAGGCTTTTGCTCTGGTAAATAAGGATGATAAGAATGGCGCCACTATGGTTCAAAACACGAAGGCTACGAAATACACGTATAGCTTGAAGTCAGTTTCTGATTTTAAGACTAAGGTACTAGAGAGCGATTTTGATGGAATGCTGTTGGATTTAGGTGGCATGGAAGTGTGGCTAAGGCTAGTAGGGCATTTTAATGCATACAATGTGCTCGCAGTATACGGAGTAGCTTTTCTATTGGATAAAGACCATATGGATATTGTTACTGCACTGAGCGCTATCAATAGTGTAGACGGTCGTTTTCAAAATATAAAAGGTGGAGGAGTAACAGCTATAGTAGACTATGCGCATACTCCCGATGCTCTTCAAAACGTAGTGGATACCATCAATGCTATCCGAACAAAAAACGAGCAGTTAATTACCGTAGTGGGCTGCGGAGGAGATAGAGATAAAGCAAAAAGACCTGTAATGGCTCGGATAGCGTGTCAAGCTAGCGATACAGTCATACTTACTTCAGATAATCCACGTACAGAGGATGCCAACACTATTATCGAGGAGATGATGGCAGGCGTAGAGCCTCAAAACTATAAAAAAGTACTCAAAATAGTAAACAGAGAAGAAGCTATAAAAACGGCCATCAGCCTAAGTCAAACTGGAGATGTCATTCTGGTAGCGGGTAAAGGACACGAGACCTACCAAGAAATAGACGGAGTGCGTCACCCTTTTGATGATAAAGAAGTAATAACCAAAAACCTAAAACTAATCAAAGACTAATGCTATATCACTTATTTGACTACCTACAAGATATGTATAACCTGCCAGGTGCAGGTGTATTCCAGTACATTACATTTAGAGCATCTCTCGCAGTTATAGTATCACTTATTATTTCTTTGGTTTTTGGTAAAACCCTGATAGAGAAGTTAAGAAACTTACAAGCGGCGGAGACTATCCGCACGCTAGGGCTAGATGGTGAGCAAGCAAAAAAAGGTACACCGACTATGGGTGGGCTTATCATCATAGCAGCGATACTTATTCCTACGCTGCTTTTTGCGAAACTGGATAATATCTACATACAACTGATGGTATTCAGTACGGTATGGTTAGGTGTCATAGGTTTCGTAGATGATTATATCAAGATCTATAAAAAAGACAAAGGAGGACTCGCCGGTAAGTTTAAGGTAGTAGGTCAAGTAGGTCTGGGTATAATAGTGGCTCTCGTGCTGCACTTTAACGATGACGTAGTAGTCCGTGAGCAGTATAAAGTAGATACTGTACAAGAAGCTCCTGAAGGAGAGGAAGTCGTTGAAATTAATGGTCAGCTGATGTATTTCAAAGACGTGAAAAGTACAGCAACCACACTGCCTTTTGTCAAAACTCATGAGATTGATTATTCTAAGTTTCTCTTTTGGATGAGCGATGAAGCAGCGAAAAAATGGTCTTGGGTGGTCTTTATGCTCGTAGTCATCGTCGTGGTAACAGCCGTATCTAATGGTGCAAATCTCACAGATGGTATAGATGGCTTGGCAGCAGGAAGTTCTGCTATTATTAGCGTCACTCTTGCAGTATTAGCCTTTATCAGTGGTAACCTTATTTTCTCAGATTACTTAAATATAATGTTTATCCCAAATCAGGGTGAGCTAGTAATCTATGCTGCTGCACTCGCAGGAGCATGCATCGGGTTCTTATGGTACAATAGTTTTCCTGCTCAAGTCTTTATGGGAGATACGGGTAGTCTCGCACTTGGTGGCGTGATAGCTGTATTGGCTCTTATGATTCGTAAGGAGCTTGTGCTTCCTATTCTATGTGGAATCTTCCTAGTAGAAAATCTAAGTGTAATGATGCAGGTGAGTTACTTTAAGTACACTAAAAAGAAGTATGGTGAGGGAAGAAGAATATTTAAAATGTCTCCATTGCATCACCATTATCAAAAACTAGGATATGCAGAGCCTAAGATAGTAACACGTTTTTGGATTATAGGCATTATGCTAGCCATATTCACCATCATCACTTTCAAGCTAAGATAAAATAGTGAGTAAACTAATATCCATATTAGGTGCCGGAGAGAGTGGAGTAGGAGCTGCGATCTTAGCTCAGAAGCACGGATTTGAGGTCTGGGTTTCGGACTGCGGTGTGATCAAACCTCAGTACAAAACTGAGCTAGAGGAGTATGGAATAGCATATGAAGAAGGCAGTCACGATACGGCTAAAATTCTTTCTTCAGAGAAGATAATTAAAAGCCCTGGGATAGCAGATACCGTAGCTATAGTGCTAGCAGCGAAGGAACACGGTATCCCTGTAGTAGGTGAAATAGAATTTGCCGCAGCGTATACTGAAGCTACACTTATAGGCATTACGGGTACGAATGGGAAAACGACTACCACTATGCTGACCTATCACATCTTGGAGAAAGCGGGATTGAACGTTGGAATGGCAGGTAATGTGGGTCTCAGCTTTGCCAAGCAAGTGGCTTTAGCAGACAAAGAATATTATGTATTAGAGATCAGTAGTTTTCAGTTAGACGGCATGCACACGGTCGCTTTAGATTACGCAGTACTGCTCAATATTACTCCAGATCACTTAGATAGGTATGACTCGTATCAAGGGTACATAGAATCGAAGTTTAAAATCAATCAAAATCAAAACGAAAACCAACGCTTCATCTACTGTGCAGATGATGAAGATGTGGTCAATCAATTACAGCAACACACTACCAATGCTCAGCTTATTCCATTCACCTATTCAGGTGGTCCACTGGAAGAAGGAGCTTGGGTAGAAGACGACCAAATCAACATAAAATTAAACAAACCAAAAACCGAATTCACTATGTCAGTAGAACAACTTACTATCGCTGGAAAGCACAACACGTACAACTCGATGGCAGCAGCTATCATCGCTAATTCTTTACTTATCAGAAAAGAGAGTATCAGAGAAAGTCTCTCCGACTTTAAAAATGTAGAACACAGACTAGAATATGTCGGAAAGGTAAAAGGGATTAGCTTTATCAATGACAGTAAGGCAACGAATGTAAATGCTGCTTGGTATGCTCTAGAGAGTGTAGAGAAGCCTATCATATGGATAGCTGGTGGCGTAGATAAAGGAAATGACTATGAGGCGCTGAGCCCATTGGTTAAAGAGAAAGTACGCATCATAGTATGCCTAGGTAAAAATAACATGAAGCTACACCAGGCTTTTCGTAAGGATGTAGATATGATGATCAATGCAAGCAGTGCAGAAGAAGCTGTGCGTCTAGCATATGGATTAGGGGAGACTGGTGAGACCGTCCTTCTTTCTCCAGCGTGCGCCAGTTTTGATTTGTTTGATAACTACCAAGATAGAGGTAACCAGTTTAAAAGAGCTGTAAGAAACCTGTGAGAGAATTCGTAGGGAAATACTTAAAAGGCGATCCATACATATGGTTTGTTGTATTCGCACTGTCTATATACGGGATACTAGCAGTATACTCGTCTATAGGTGCTTTAGCCTATACAGATAGGGGAGGTAATACAGAGTATTACTTGATCAAGCACGTCGCATTGTTGGTTTTTGGTTTGTTTACGATGTGGCTTACACATATGGTGAATATTCAGTATTTCTCTCGTATCGCTCAGCTTATGTTAATACTAGCCATACCACTACTTATCTATACACTCATTTTTGGTGTGGAGATCAATGATGCACGTAGGTGGGTGATGCTTCCCGGCATCGGACTTACGGTGCAAACATCTGATTTTGCCAAGTTAGCATTGGTAGCATTCGTAGCTAGATTTATGTCAAAACACCAAGGAGAGGTCCATGATTTCAAAAAGACCTTATTGCCTATACTCGGTGTTATACTGCTGGTATGCTTGCTCATATTCCCCGAAGATTTCTCCACCTCTGCAGTACTATTTATGACCAGTATGTTGGTGTTGTTCTTAGGTCGCATACCGTTAAAGCAAATCGGACTATTAGTACTCATAGGAGTCATGGTATTGGGAAGTGCATTTGCTTATGTGATGACAAGTGATGTGCAGTTTGGGCGTATAGCTACCATGAAAAGTAGGATAGAGGCCTTTAGTAGCGGAAGTGATGACGGTGGAACCTACCAGAGTAGGCAAGCTAAAATCGCTGTGGCTCGTGGAGGATTTACCGGAAGAGGAATAGGAAGAAGTAGACAGAAGAATGTACTTCCTTCACCATTTGCAGATTTTATCTATGCTATCATTATAGAAGAGTACGGCAGTATTATGGGAGGACTGGCTTTGCTAGTACTCTATATACTTTTACTGTATCGCTCATTTAGAATTGTACTGCGGTCGGAGAACTCACTAGCTGCACTTATGGCCATAGGACTAGCGTTTAGTCTAGTAGTGCAAGCGCTAATAAATATGGGGGTAGCGGTAAATCTGCTGCCGGTCACAGGACTGGCCTTGCCTATTGTGAGTAGAGGTGGTACGTCTATACTATTTGTGAGTATTGCATTTGGTATCATACTAAGTGCTAGTAGAACTATTTATCCAGAAGGAGAAGATGCCAAAGTTTAGAGTCTTAATATCAGGAGGAGGTACAGGAGGGCACATATTCCCAGCTATAGCTATAGCGAACGAAATAAAAGCGCAATATCCTGACAGTGAGATTGAGTTTGTGGGAGCGAAAGGCAAAATGGAAATGGAAAAAGTGCCAGCAGCCGGTTATAAAATTCACGGTCTATGGATCAGTGGATTGCAGAGAAGGCTGACAGTAAAAAACTTAAGTCTTCCATTTAAAGTGATTTCAAGTTTATGGAACGCATATACTATTATCAAAAAATTTAAGCCGGACTTTACTGTAGGAGTCGGCGGATATGCGAGTGGTCCGCTCAACTATATGGCGAGTAAAATGGGTATACCTGTATACCTCCAGGAGCAAAATTCTTTCCCAGGAATCACGAATAAGCTGATGAAAGACGCAGCAAAAAAGATTTGCGTAGCATACGATGGAATGGATCGATTTTTTCCATTAGACAAACTGGTAATCACGGGTAACCCGATACGGCAAGATATACTTGCAAGTGATGTAGCTAGCGAAGAATCGCTGGCCTACTTTTCGTTAAAAGAAAATAAAAAGACCGTACTGATTGTCGGCGGTAGTCTAGGAGCTCGCACGATTAACGAAGCTATAGAAGCAAATCTGGAGAACTTGAAAAAAGAAAACATCCAACTCCTCTGGCAGACCGGGAAAAACTACAATGGCGAGTTTGGTGAGTTTGAGTGGGGTACTCGTACTGCATTTATCAAGCGAATGGATATGGCGTATAAAGTGGCGGATGTAGTGATTAGTAGAGCAGGAGCTATGTCGGTTTCTGAGCTATCAGCACTGGGTAAGGCGACCATATTTGTCCCTTCTCCTTTTGTGAGTGAAGATCACCAAACTAAAAATGCGATGAGCCTCGTGCATAAAAATGCCGCATTGCTCTGCAAAGATGCAGAAGCGAAAGAAAAACTGGGTGTTGAGGTTATAGCTTTATTAAACGATACTGCTCAGGTAGCAGCGTTAGAGCAAGAAATTAAAAAACTGGGTCTGCCGCTAGCAGCTCAAAATATAGTAAATGAAATAGTAGCAGATCTTGGTTCATAAAAAATACATATACTTTCTGGGCATAGGCGGCATAGGCATGAGTGCCTTAGCGCGCTACTTCCATGCGCAACGGTATACAGTGGCAGGATATGATAAAACACCAAGCCCTCTGACCATTAAGCTACAGGAGGAAGGCATAAACGTATCTTTCGTGGACGATGCTGTAGATCTACCTCAAGAATACACCGAGTACAAAAATGAAACGTTGGTGGTCTACACACCGGCTATTCCTAAGGATAGTATATTGTTTAATTTTTTCAAGGATTCAGCGTATAACTTGTCCAAAAGAGCGGAAGTATTAGGAGTAGTGACAAGACAGACGTTAAACCTGAGTGTAGCTGGTACTCATGGTAAGACGACTACATCGTGCATAGTTGCTACTATTCTTCAGCATTCCGATAAGAAGTTTTCCGCTTTTCTGGGAGGAATAAGTACCAACCTAAACAGTAATTACTATCACCAAAAAGGAGAGGGTGAGCACTACAGTGTCACAGAAGCAGATGAATTTGATAGGTCGTTTCTACAACTAAGTCCTGATTATACGGTCATCACGAGTACGGATGCCGACCACTTAGATATTTATGGTAAAAAAGAAGAAATTGAGGCTTCTTATTTGGAGTTCTCTCAACGCTTAAAAGATACTACTCATATATTCAAGGCTTACGGAACTTTGGAGACAATAGCCGGTGTGACCTACTCTGCATCGGATATAAACGCTGATTATTATGCAGTAATTACCAGTAAAGATGGACAAGGAACGCATTTCAGTATCGCGAATAATGTAGGCCAAGAGGTTATAGCAGACGTATACATTAATATTCCAGGACTACATAATTTAGAAAATGCCATAGGAGCAGCATTGATGTGCTTGAAGGCAGGCGTTTCTATAGCTTCTATACGTGAGGGTCTTGCACAATTCAAAGGCATAAAAAGACGTTTTGAGAATGTGCTAAATAATGAGAAGGTGACGTATATAGACGACTATGCTCATCATCCCAGTGAGCTGCGGGCTATCATATCATCTGTACGCGAATTGTACCCGAATAAGAAAATTACTGCGGTTTTTCAACCGCACTTGTTTACGCGTACGCAGGATTTTATGAACGAGTTTGCGTATGAGTTATCTCAGGTAGATGAGTTGCTGCTTATTCCTATTTACCCAGCAAGAGAAAAACCGATTGCAGGTGTGACTAGTGAAGCAGTTTTGGAGAGAATAACGTTGAGTAATTCGAGGTGTGTGCTGAAAGAGGAAGTGCTGCGCGAACTTAAAATGAGCAAGGTAGAAGTGTTGCTCACGCTCGGAGCCGGAGATATAGATAGACTTGTACCACAGATTAAAGAATACTATGCGTAGCATTAATCCATACATACGCAAGTCACTTTACCTGCTCTCGTTAGTGCTTTTGGTTGGGTTTTTAGTTTTTCTAAAAAAAGACCACCAAAGACAGACATGTGAGAAGATAGTAGTGGAACTTGATGTGGAAGTCGAAAAGCAACTGGTTACCGAACGACTTATAAATGACCGCATCAGTAGCTGGTACATTGGTGGATTGATAGGGACTTCTCAGTCTGAACTCTCACTCGGAGAGATTGAGAGTAAAATAGAAAGTATGCCCGCTGTGCGCAATGCGGAAGTAAGTTTTGATCTCAGAGGAACACTGCTGATATCAGTGGAGCAGCGAGATCCATTGGTCAGAATAATCCCGAACTATGGAGAATCCTATTACCTCGCGAGAGGTATGGTAAAGATACCTGTGACCGGTACAGATGTGGCTCGTGTACCCATAGCGAATGGCCGTTTAACAAACGCTATGATTAGGAAAGTATACACACTATCCACCTATGTGCATGAAAACACATTCATGAAGGCCCTCACTGAACAGATATTTGTAGACAATAACGGTGATCTTGTTATCATCCCAAAAGTAAAAAACCAACGACTTATCATTGGTGACGCGACAGACGTAGAGGAGAAATTTTCTAAGCTTATCGATTTTTACTCAGAAGGACTTAATCATATAGGTTGGGAAAAATACAAAATCATCAATTTAAAATATAAAGATCAAATCGTTTGTAAATAATAACATGGCTGAAGCACAAGAAAAAATCATCGTAGGACTAGATATAGGTACCACTAAGGTATGTGTCATAGTAGGTAGAGCCAATGAGTTTGGTAAGGTAGATATACTGGGTATGGGCAAGGTAGCTTCCCATGGAGGTGTGACCCGAGGTGTAGTGTCTAATATAGACAAGACAGTAGCCGCTATACAAGAAGCCGTGAGAGAAGCTTCTGAAAAATCGAATGTAGATATCAAGCGTGTACAAGTAGGTATAGCAGGTGCTCACATCAATAGCTTGCAGCATCGTGGTATGATCATCCGTAACGATGGCGAAGCAGAGATAAATCAAGAGGACCTGAAGAAACTAGAAAACGATATGTTTAAACTAGCGGTAAAGCCAGGGGATAGAATCATTCACGTACTACCGCAGGATTATACGGTAGACGATGAGCCAGGTATTGTGGATCCAGCAGGTATGGCAGGAGTGAAGTTAGAAGGTAACTTCCATATCATCACCGGCCAGATATCTGCTGCTAAAAATATTTACAAATGTGTAGAGAAGTCTGGACTTAAGGTCTCAGAACTAGCTCTAGAGCCACTAGCATCTGCAGAGGCTGTCCTTAGCAAAGAAGAACTAGAAGCGGGTGTAGTACTCGTAGATATAGGAGGTGGAACTACAGATGTAGCCATCTTCCACGATAACATCATTCGTCATACTGCGATTATTCCATATGGTGGCAACGTCATTACAGAAGATATCAAAGAAGGGTGTAATGTGATGAAAGCTCATGCTGAACTTCTGAAAGTGAAATTCGGTAGTGCTTTGGCAAATGAATTAAGTGAAAGTGAGATTGTAAGTATACCGGGTATTCGCGGTAGAGAGGCTCGTGAGATTTCTATCAAGAACTTGAGTAAGATTATTCAGGCACGTATAGAAGAGATAATGGAGCTTGTATATTATGAGATAAAAGCAAGCAACATGGAGAAAAAACTAGCTGGCGGTATAGTGCTGACAGGTGGTGGTTCTCAGCTAAAACATATCGCACAATTAGCAGAGTTCGTGACTGGATTAGACGCCCGTATAGGCTATCCAAATGAACATCTGGCTAAAGGTATGGTAGATGAGGTGAAAAGCCCTATCTACGCTACCAGTGTTGGACTAGTGCTTAGAGGCTTAGCAGATGAGCGTGCTTCTGGAGGAACTATCAACATTAGTGGAGAACAATATCAAGAGGAGAAAAAGAAAACGGCGTTATTTGATCGAATTAAAGATTGGTTAAAGGACGAAGTAGACGTAGCTGATTACAAATAGATAAAGTCATTATGAGTTTCACAGTAGAATTACCAAAAGACAAATCTTCTATCATTAAAGTAATAGGAGTAGGAGGCGGAGGCGGAAACGCAGTCAACCATATGTACCGTGAAGGTATAGAAGGTGTAGATTTCTTCATCTGTAATACCGATGCACAGGCATTAGAAAGTAGTCCTATCCCGAATAAGATACAGATAGGAAATGCGCTTACAGCAGGTAGAGGAGCTGGCTCAAATCCAGAAGTAGGTCGTAAGGCGGCTGAAGAAAATATAAAAGATATCATAGAGTCTTTGGGAGTGAATACACAGATGGTATTCATCACGGCTGGTATGGGCGGTGGTACAGGTACCGGAGCAGCTCCAGTCATAGCCAAAGCAGCTAAAGATATGGGTATACTTACCGTAGGTATCGTTACTACTCCGTTTATTTTTGAGGGAGGAAGAAGATGTGATGCTGCTTTTCACGGTATAGAGGAAATACGTGAAAGCGTAGATTCACTATTGGTGATATCCAATGATAGAATTAAAGAAATCTATGGAAATTTACCAATAAGCAAAGCTTTTGGATATGCCGATAATGTGCTGACTACTGCCGCTAAAGGAATAGCAGAGATCATTACGATAGCTGGAAGTATCAATGTGGATTTTGAAGATGTGAAAACTGCTATGAGTGATAGTGGTGTGTCAATAATGGGAATGGGACTTAGTGAAGGAGATGATCGTGCGATGCGTGCAGTCAACCAAGCACTAAACTCTCCGTTATTGGATGACAATAAGATACAAGGTGCTAGTAATCTACTGGTGAATATCTCCTATGGTGACGAAGAAGCCACCATGGATGAGTATGCACAGATCAATGAGTTCTTGCAAAATGAAGCGGGTAGAGATGCTACACTCAAGTGTGGTCTTTGCTATGATGATAAATTAGGGAATGGAATCACTGTGACGGTGATTGCTACAGGATTTAATAGAGCTGAGAATAGGCACAAAACTAACTTTGAGGTAAACGAGGAGGTAGAATTTGATCTAGGAGCGGTGAATGTAAATCAGGAGCTGACAGCGGAAGAAGAAATGGCTCGTAAGCAGACAACTATCTTCGATCAGTTGGCAGATGGAGATTTAGACGAGACGGCAGCTGCTAACCGAAAGGTAGAGCAGATGAAACAACGTATGAGGTATTTGAAAGAGTTGAACGATACGGCTAAAAAAGAAAATGGCGTAGAAGAGCTAGAAAATGTACCTGCATACAAGCGTAAAGGAGTGAATCTAGAAGATGTGCCTCACTCGAGTGAGATGGAGATATCTAGGACCAGTCTTATAGAAGAGCCTGAGCAAAAACCAGAATTACGAACCAATAACTCTTTTCTACACGATAACGTAGACTAATTGCATTGTCATCCTGAGCAGAGTCGAAGGGTCGACAGTTCCATTAGCCAGAACAAAACATTAAGTTCTTTTTTAATAATAACTGTTAAAAAATCCGCGAGAGCGGATTTTTTTTGGTCAAGTAGTTTTTGTTTTTTGACTTTAGCAGGGGATGAAGACGCTAAAACCTATCTGTCTCCTACTCTTATTTCTATACATATTACGGACTTCAGAAATAGGAGCTGTAGCTCGACCTATTTAGAGATAGTACAGCTATTCTAGATTATCCCTTAAATTCGCTCCTATGAAAAAGGGAATAGTATTTTTGGTTTTTATTGCGGCTTTGGTAGTGGGATGTGAGAAGGAATCTACAGGTGGAAGTACCAGTACTATAGATACATCATCGGATACCGATACCATACCAGATAGGCTGGCTAAGCGTCAGATGCACTTTACCTTCCTGCAGACTCAAGATGCTACAGCAGACAGCTTGGTAGATAATGCGAAGATTAAACTCTATTTGAATTTTTCAGACTTTGATGCCGATACAGCTGTCTCAGTCACTGGAACCTCTAAGCTGGGTAAACTTATCCTTCCCGGTGAAGATGATGGACAGGCGTACTATTATAGGGCTATTCACGAGGTGTACGGAGAGACAGAAGGCAGTGTGGTGAATGCACTTTTTGATGACTATTACACAGTCACATTCGAGTAGCAGAGATTAGGGCATAAAAAACCCCAAGCTATTGCTCAGGGTTTTGTAATTTACACGGAAATCTTTTTAGCTTATAGGCGTATGGTTGCACCTATTTTGCCGCCTGTAAAAGCATTTTCGCCATCAAATTCTACGTTTAAGCCCACTTTGTCAGTGAAATAATATCTTCCTCCTATCTGACCTGCAAGGTCCAATCCTGAAGAATGTCCTCCTTCATATAGAGAAGGGCTAGACCAAACATAAAATCCAAGGTTTAATCCAGCATAAAAATCACATTTGGGTTGAATATTTAGTAGGCTATTGAAGTGATAATTTGCATTTCCAGAAAATCCAGTGATTCTATGATTGTAGTCGTAGTAGAAGTTCTTGTTGTTCCACTTTTCCTTGTATTCACGATAAGATAGTTCAGCTCCTATGGTCACGTCCTGGTGTATGCCATGATCTACACCTAAGTATACTGGGATTCCCCACCCGGATAATCTAACACCCACATTTAACTGCGTGTTTCCTTTGGGTAGTGGATTTTGACTAAATACAAGAGAAGAAATAAATAGCAGAGCAAATACAGGTAACGCTTTTTTGAAAATCGTAAGTAGTTTATGTTTAAATGTGAATCTTAAATTAACTGCAAAGTTGAGAAGATTTTGTGTAATGCTCTTACATAGTTTCAATTTTTTATTACATCGTACTGCCGACAAAGAAGTTTTACCGCTTGCAAGTCAATGCGATTTTGAAATCAACTTTACTGTGTAATTGCTTTAGCATTTAGATGTGACAGCATTCTTCGTCTGGTGATTACTATCAGTAGCCAGGTTCGGTGTTTGTTCCCTGAGTATGAATAACTACGACAATGCAGCGTCAGCACCTATTTTATATAGTAACCGTATCTCGGATATAGGAACTCTGTTCCTGTAATTTTACCGAGTCCTTCAGCATAGTGGCGCATAGCTTCTACCAGACCTGGTATCAGGATATGATTTTCATTTCCGTCTATTGGGAAAAGAGCTTTCCATCCATTGTACGTCCCAAGACTAAGGTCAAATAATTCTAATTGCTCATACAAGCCAGTTATTCTTCCGCAATACGCTAGTAGTCCACTCGTATTATAGTGGTAATTCTCTTCTATGTTGCGAGCGTTTTTCAGTTTTAGGTTATTGATCGCCTTACGGAAAGAAGGTTCGTCTGTCAAAACAGTAATAGAATCGGTCAGTCCACCCGCATATGTTTTCGCAGTATTTAATATAGCATTTGGGCGCAAGTCGATAAATCCATTGTTACATACTAGCCAGTTGATGAATTGATCGCGTTCCAGCATATGCTCTTTACACATAGCATCAATGGTTTCGATTAGCGTATAGTTAGTGCTAAGTACTAAGTCTAACGGAGCAAAATATGGCCCAGCAAGGATAGCGTCTTTACCCGCATTATCTTGATAGATGATGGGTGTACCTAGTGAGGTAATAGCTCTTACGGTTTGTGATACGATAGAGTATAGTCCGTTAAAGAATGTTTTAATGAACCCTTTTATTTCCCCTTTAAAACCAGTGTAGGAAGCAAGCTCCTCTACAGAATTGATGGCTAGTAGGTCGGTAAAGTTTTTTGCAAGTGTGGGTATATCTTTTCCATACTCTACTACGTCTTCCAATAATAGTTTGGGTGAATTTACATCTACGAATTCACGAACTTCTTGCTGCTTATATTTAGAAGTTACCTGATTAGCAACCATCTTAGGGTCTAAGTTTTTGAGCTTGTGCATTAGGATGAATAGTCCGTGCATATGCAGTTCAGCTTGGTGCTTGCTACTGCCTAGTTCTTGGAAAGATTTTGTAGTAAAAGCACTCGTTTGGTATCTTCTAAACTCTTTTCGATTATTCAAAAGAGCAAAAATTAGACTTGAGTTATCCGTTTGAGTGTAATAGCAGATGCCATTTTTGTCAAACCATGGTTTTTGTTCGTCATCCCCTAGCAGGGCGTTGCTTACGAGCACGTGAGCAAGTTCTTCTTGGGAGGCAATCTTCATATTTAGGTACAGCGCGTGAGCATTGTCCAATGAGAAGAGTCCGTTTTCTCCACTACGTAGCGCGTAGTTTACATTTAGGTTAGGTAAGTTGTCTTTATCATTACCAAACTTTAAGTTCGTTTTCTCGGTTGGATTCCCTTTGGAGTCTACTACAGGATGACTAGCAGCTATCTGTTGTATCGGAAATATTTTATTGAGTAGTCGTTCCCCTTTTTTATCTTGACTTACCTTCAGGTCAAAGGGAAGTGTACCTTGCTCGCTTGCGTATCTAAACTTTCGAGAAACTCCGCTGCTCAGTGGCAGAGTGCTGCTTTGGTAGATATAGTCTATGCCTATTGCACTAGCGGTTACGAGGCTTTTTAGTCCGTAGTTTGAATAGTGAATGGTTAGTTCATTGGCATAAAACTGTTTTTCTTTTAGTAAATCTCCCAGTGAAGAGTGAGCATACCCTAGTTTTATAACTGGTTCATTATTTATAATCTGATACATTCCACCTACTGAAGTGGTATGCGCCATGAGTACTTCCTCTGCGTGGTGTTTCTTTATGTCACCAAAATCCTCAGCTAGACCTTTTAAAATTTCTTTTTTTATGGATCGCTCTATACTTTTTTCAGTATCGCCCTCAGATAAGCCGTGGCGTTCTAGTAATATATCTATGTTCTCGAAGTGATAGGTAGCCACGCTTGGTACAGGGATGCCGCTAAATACTGCTCGCAGTTTTTCAGTAGGGCTTAAACCAAATTGAATTTTTATATCATTGATGAATGCCTCAAACGGGGAGGTAGTCTGAGAAGCTTCACTGATTAGATAGCGTATCTTTTCGTCTTTATCATTAATCTGTGCAAGGGCATCTTCTAAATTTACTCTGAATTTAGGTATTGCCATGAGTGTTTTGAAGTGGAGCTCTAAAAAACCATCAAAAAGAAGAGTGGATTCGTCTCCATCTTCTGCTATCTTGTCAAACCGTTGTTTACCAAAAACTTGAAAGAGTTTACTGCAAAATTGCTCTATTTGAGCCTTATTTATCCCAGTAATAACAAGCTGAGGCTTACTGTTAGAAGATTTTATGCTGGCACTTTTAATATAGACTAAGGATTCTAGTACTTCTATTACAGCCTGTCCACCTACAGCTCCTGTACCTCCGAAAAAAACCATTTTATATTCAAAAGGATTGGCTGCTTTCCCCGCGGCTAACTCTTTTAATCTTAAAAAAAATGATTGATGTTTATGGCGTGTAAAATCGTCCTTGCTCAGCATTACTTATTTTTTAATTTTTGGTTGGCAATTTTTTGCATCGCAAAAATAGTACATTGACGTTCACAATATATACGACGTGTCACTTCGTTTGGGAAAATTAAGCTCGGAATGATATCGCCTAGGCGGCTGGCTTAAAATAATCCTGTAAAAGAACCTTTAAATCTCTGAGGTTGGAAGGTTTACTAATGTACTGATTTATGCCACTATCGGAGATGTTGTCTTTAACCTCTTCAAATGTTAGACTAGTTAGCGTAATTATTGGGATGTGTAAATCTGTTTTGCGAATCGCTTTACTGACTTCAAAGCCGGACATGTAAGGCATCATAATGTCCAAGAGCACCAAGTCAAAATAGTCTGTGTTATACGCTACTAGTGCATCTGTACCAGTGAAAGCTATAGTACTTTCAATATTTAGCTCAGACAATACTTGTGCCATCACGTTGGCGACGAGTTTGTTATCTTCCGCTATAAGTACTTTGTAGTTAATCACTCAGTGGGTTGCTATTTAGATAGTAAAGGTATCAAATAGCTTGCCACATCTTGAATTTTGAGCTGGGGCCTTGATAAATCAAGGGATTTATTAAATTCAAAGTGAGCGCAGTGTCATGAATTTGTCTATAATTTGGAAATAAGTTCCGAATTAGCACCAAGGAACTCTCTTAATGGGAGAAACATGGCCTTTTTTTCCTCAGTGGTTTTGAGTGAATTAAAGTCAGGTGAGCACAATAGGTTTTCGTGGCCTGCACTAAGTATCTTTTTTTCTGTTTGTATGTCTAAACCGATACTCCAAATACAGGTGTAGTGGTTGGCATTTTTAAGTATTGAGCGATCGGTGTTTAGATATTTTGCTAGCTGTTGAACGCTTAGAGCATCTAACGTTTTGAGGAAATTACTTCCTGGATTTAGGTATGCTTTTTTCAATTCTGGAGTTGTGAGAATCACGATTGGATGCTGAACATAAACCGCTTCGGGGTCCTCTGCGGCAGAGGAGTTTTCTTTGGGTGCAGGTGTTTCGATTACAGATGGTTTAGACGCTGTTGGGGTTTCCACTTTGGTTTCCTCTGACTTGAGAAAATCCACTTTTTTTTCTGTCGTTACTTCCCTATTTATAGCGGGAGCTGGAGTAGCTCTATCTTCTGGTAGTACTACCAAAGATTTAAATAGCAAGTTGATTTCTGCTGTTTCTACTTCTTTCACTGAAGCAAAGCAACACATATTTTTTCAATTTCCCTCCAATTTCTAGACCGTTTAGTTTCTCTATTTATAATTTAGATGTATAACCTAAAGTATTGGACAGATTGTAAGTGATATTGTTTGCGAGGGGTTTTATTTGCAGAATATGAATATAAGTCCAGTTGCTCAGTCTAATGTTTCTGATATTGATTTTGATAATCTCGAATTTGGGAAGACATTTACCGACTATATGTTAGTTATGGACTATGATGGAAATAGCTGGGGAGAGCCTACTATAGAGCCTCTGAAGCCATTGCAAATGCATCCTGCTACTTCAGTACTACACTATGGTCAGGCAATTTTTGAAGGACTGAAAGCATACAAAAACGAAAACGGGGACGTAAACATCTTCCGATTAAAAGATAACTTAGACAGGCTGAATAAAAGTGCAGAACGCATGATGATGCCTCAGATCGATGTAGCGGCTATGGTGGACGGTATGTCAGAGTTTGTGCGGTTACAGAAAGAATGGATACCGACTAGAGCTCAAGGTTCATTGTATATCAGGCCCTTTATGATAAGCTCAGACAACACGCTACGTGCGATAGCCAGTAAGGGGTATAAGTTTATTGTAATCGCTTGTCCTGTAGGTTTTTATTATACCAAGTCGCTAAGTATAGTACTGGAGAAAAAGTACCGACGTGCCGCTACGGGTGGTGTGGGCTATGCTAAAGCTGCAGGTAATTACGCTGCATCATTTTATCCGTCCGAAAAAGCTAAAAACTTAGGTTACGATCAGATTCTTTGGACAGATATTACCAATCAGTTTTCTTTAGAGGAACTGGGCAGTGCCAATTTCTTTTATGTGATGAATGACGTACTCTATACTCCGTCTATGCACGATAGCATTTTGAAGGGCATTACCAGAGATACAGTGCTTAGACTTGCAGAGAGTCAAGGTTTAGAAACAAGTGAAGAATTCATAACAGCAGAACGTTTTGAAAATGATCTAAAATCTGGAAAGGTACAATGTATGTTTGCTACGGGTACGGCAGCTGCTATTACGTACATACAGAAGGTGACCATAGATGATGCTACTTATGAAGTGTATTCTTCAGACTTTAGTCCGGTGAAGGCTATCAAAGATTCTTTGGATGATCACAAATTTCTGAAAAATACGAATAGACCTGACTGGAATGTCGTAGTCTAGTTTCTGTTTTCATCAGTTTCAATTTCCTCTTTTGAGTAAAACTTGCTTGAAAAAGTTAGTTCACTATTCGCAAATGATTACTATCACAAATCATTTTTAAGAGTCCAGTATCTAGACGCCAGTTGCGTCTATTTTTTATTTCCGAGCGTAGGAAGGGTGGTGGTATAAAGCCCACTTGTACGTCATTCTTCTGTCTCGTTAAGGGAATTGTTGTCCATTTTTTGGAGCTTTTACGGTAAATAAATATTTGTAATATGTTGACTGTCAGCTGTAAAGTGTTTGGCATACTCTTCGCAAATTACTTGAAGTGTCGCAAGATACATATGGTTAATAATTTTCATCATAAGTAGTAGTTTAGTATTTAATCTTTGAAATTTAGTCCTGATCTATACGGTCAGGACTTTTTTTTGCGTTTTACTTTTAACTTCGCACATATCATTTTACTTATTCTTTGGTTAGCTATAAATATATATTGTTCTTCTTTTTAACGCTTTTCGGACATTCTTTGTCTGCGCAATTGTATTCGCTTACTTCCGAGGAGTTATATATATACTTTGACTCAGATAGCTATGAAATAGATGGCAAGCAAAAGGCTCAGCTCACTTCGAAGATTCTGGAAATTGGAGGTACTAATATTAAAGAGATATATGTAGAGGGACATACCGATAGCTTTGCAACAGATGAATACAATATTGTTTTAGCAAATAACAGAGCACTCAGGGCTGCCGCTGTGCTGGAACAAATAGGAGTGCCTGCTAGATTTATTAAAATGGAAAGTTTTGGGGAGTCACAAATCATTTCTGAGAAGCACGAAGCGAACAGGCGAGCAAAGATTTTTTTTGTATACGAAACCGATATTAAGTCCAGTTTAAACCCACCGAAGTGGATAGTCATAAAGACCCTGGATAAGAAAACCAAGAAACCCATTAATGCGAGTTTAGGTTTTGATTACAAGGACTTAGAAATGAAATTTAGTAGTACCGGGAAATCGGGTATATCTGCGGCGTTTAGTCTGCTTGGAGAGGAGTTAGACATCATGGCTTCTGCACCAAACTACCTAAGTACTTACTTTACTATTCCTCCTGAAGATATAGATAAACCCATAGATACGCTGGTTTATATACTAGAACTGCCAAAGGTGGCGGTTACTGGCAAGTTTACCTTTCAAAACATATACTTTTTTACAGACAGTGACGAGATACGCCCAGAGAGTACTCCGGAATTACATAAACTACTCGCTATCATGCAGCGTGAGAAAAAAGCCTATATTGAAATACAGGGCCATATGAACTATCCCTTAAGTAGACCGATGAATAGTGTACAGCACAGGTATAATATGGAGCTAAGTTTTAAGCGCGCTAAGGCCATAAATGATTACTTAGTAGTGAGTGGCATTTCCCAAGAGAGGCTGACATATAAAGGGATGAGTAATACCCGTATGAAGTTTAAGTACCCTGCAAGCAAGCAGCAAGAAGATCAAAATAAACGGGTAGAAATATATACCTTAAAACAGATCTAGTTATTCAGATCCCATCTCATGTTTAACCGAACTGAGCGCGGCATTAATGGGTACCCGGGAGAACTAAAATAATCATTTCCCATCAGTCCTTGTTGGCTATGAAAGAATTCTACCCCGAAGCAAAAACTCTTCACACGTCCATTAATATATAAATTTATAGGTGGTGTGTAGCTGAAGTTAGATCCGTCTGGAGATAGATGCCAAGCTCGAGTGTATGGAGTATATACTGGGCTAGTGAAATCACTAAACCAAAATGAACGCGCTCCTATCTGTACTTTTAGGTTTTTCTTAAATAACCTGAATTTCCCAAAGATATCTGCACTTCCAGCGAGTGATGGGAGAGGAAGCTTTGTCCCGTTAGAGCTGTTTTGAGCCAGGAACATAGCAGAGCTTCCCATGTATTTATTTTGGAAGCCATACTTTATTTTAGATTGAACAAGCGTTATGTTTTCGTTAAACTGCTCTGGACCATTAGATGTGTAATAGATTAGTCCATTGGTGTTTTCTACCTTGGCTTCTACACTTATTTGTTGAGCGTTTAGTTTATAAGTTAGATTCCCTTTCAAACTGTTGATGCTTATTTTATTGAAATTATTGACCCAACCAATAGCTGAGGAGTATAGGTTTTGTTCCAGCAGATTAGGCTCTACAAGCTGTGATATTAGGTCAGCTGAAAGGCCCCAGTTTTTAATTTGAATTGCTGTTGTTGCATCTAGTCTATAATCTCCAAGGTTATACCCCAGCACCCCTAACTTCCCGTTTCCAGATATGGCAAATCCCTTAAAGCTCAGTTTTGTCTGCGCGATAATATGTACATTGTTGAAGCTATTGTCTGTTCCATTTAAGTAGGTTTTGTGGTACACGTGCTGGACGCCTGCAACCAGTGAAAATGGCTTTAATCTAAACATATACCCGGCTTCACTGAGTATTGATCTGTGATAAAAAGAGTCACTAAAAGAGAGTAGGTTTTTACCGTAATTTAGACTGTCTGGAGCATTGTCTATAAACTCTATCCGTTTATTATTCATAGAGTTTGTCAGGTAAAATTGATTGGTAAACTGTCCTAGACTCATGTCTAATGTAGAATCTGTAGATTTGCCACCGGGCCTGAAGTATTGGGTGATTTTAAAATTATTTTGTGCCAGAATACTGCGTGCACTAGTGTACTTTGCTTCGTTATTACTTTCTTTATCTCTAGCTTCAAATGACGAAAATATAGAGTCTGATGCCATTCCTCCAGTCTCAGTGTGTGTACTTTTATTCCATAAATACGAAGCTACCATCTCATACTTGCGCGAGGGAGAGTAGTAGGAGGTATAAAAAGAATTGTTGAATAGGTTGCCTAGCCTTACAGATTGAAGATTTTCTAAATTGCTGTAGTATATATTTTGATTTTTGATGCGCCTATAATCTAGTCCAAATGAAAGACGTTCCGAAATTTGTTGGGCGTGAATCACACCTACATTTATCATTTCATTAGCGCCTTGATGGTAGCTGAGTCTAGTAAATGGTCGCTTTGTCTTATATATCTTAATCTCATCGGAGTAGAAGTAGTTTTGCATAGGATTAGGTCCAAGAGTAAGTTCTGCAGACCTATGCTGACTGCCGCTCAGTGCTAGCATGGGTGTAGCTTCTAGTCCCAAGTCTATAAATGGGAAATCCGTATCGTATGCCGGGTAGTAGGAATAAAATCCACTTAAGGAAGTATCTAGAGCTACGGAGTCTTCTTCTAGCAGTAGTAGGTCATGGGCTTTAACAAAATGGACATCTAAGGGTTTATACCGATGTGTCTCTGAAGTATCTAGTAACTGGGCATAGGAGTTTTCCAAGGATAAAAGAGCCACAAGAAATAACAATATAGGGCTCTTCATTGTACTTATTTTGCCGTAAAAAAGTAAACTTCATTGAGACTGTTACCCACTAAATCTTCAGCGCGTATATTTACCTCATACAGCATGCTATCTGTAGTAGGCAGGGTAAAGTTTTTAACGAAAGTGTAGGTAGAGCTATCGGTTAGTACTATTTCCTCGTCAAATCCTGTGAGCGTAATATTCTCTGGGATTAATCGAATGTTTACTTTAGCGAGCTCGTAGTCGTCTGTCACTCGTATCTCGAAATTTACTTGCTGTGTAGCATCTAGAGTGGCATCTTTTGCAGGGCTAACAGGCTCAATAATAGGAGAGTCCCCATCCACATATCCTCCATAATCTGGCAGATTTATCTCATCTTTGCAGGCAGTGATACCCAGTGCTAAGATTGCTGTAAGCACAAGCAATTTTTTCATACTGCAAATAACATAAATATTTAGCAGACTATCTTTGCATCGTATGCATGAAAGTATAGACTGTCTCATCGTTGGAGGCGGCATCAGCGGGAGGCTTTTACAGCTAGAGTTGGAGAGGAGAGGACAGAGTACACTCCTCTATGATAGCCCTCAAGGCAACCACTGCACGCAAGTAGCTGCAGGATTAGCAAACCCTGTTGTCGGAAAATACTTTACCATAGGGTGGAGGGCTCATGAGTTTTTTACTCCATTGGCAGACTATTATGCTGATTTAGAAAATAGATTAGATGCGTCTTTTTTTAGCCCTAAGGTAATGCTACGTATAATAGCTAGTGCGGGAGAACAGAATATTTGGTTGAGTAAAGCGCATCAAGATAAGTACAAAGGATTCTGCTCATTTGAAAACAGAAAAATTGAGGGGTTAAATACTCATTTCGGGGTGCTTAAAGTGGAGCAAGGAGGAAGTATGAATACCCGAGCGTTTTTAGATGCGTGTAATCTTACATTGGCCACCCGCTTGGAGGATTTTGACTATCGGTCCTTAAATACTACATCCAATACCTACAAAACAATTTCATATAAGTATATCGTTTTTGCAGAAGGGTATAGAGTAAGTGAGAATCCTTATTTTAATAATTTACCCATTTCTCCTACCAAAGGAGAAATGTTGGAGATTGAGGCGGAAGGTATTTCAGATGAATTTATTTATCTCGGTTCTGTTTTTGTTCAGCCCATTGGCAAGGTTAAGTGGCGAATAGGCTCCACCTACCAGCAAAATGACAGCAGTCTAAATCCCACTGATATTATGAAAGAAGACCTGATCACTAAATTAAATAAAGTCGTAACTAAGCCGTACAAAGTAGTAAAACATCTATGTGGTGTAAGGCCTGCCAGTGAGGACAGAATACCTTTATTGGGAGTTCATCCTGATATAGAAAATATGTTTATTGTAAATGGAATGGGAAGTAAAGCGGTCTCTATGGCACCATTGCTCACTACCGAAATGGTAAATTATATGCTAGATAAAGTACCTTTGCCTAAGGAAGTAGATCTAAGCAGATTTTAATGAGAACCATAGCGTTTTTTCTTCGAGTAGTACTGTTTTGGGTAATGGTGTTTGCCGTGGCCAAGCTATTCTTTTTAGCTGCGAATGCTGGAAGACTTGCCGAGGTGTTGGCCATTCTTAAAGTATGGTACTATGGATTGCGTTTAGACCTATCTATGGTGGGTTATGTCAGTGTACTTCCTTTATTATTTTGTGTTTTTCATAAATGGTTTCCGAGCCTGATGCGTAAAATAAACAGAACGTACTGGCGAATTATCTGGGTGTTTGTGATACTTATATTGGCGGTTGATCCCTTCTTTTATTACTATTGGGGACAGAAAACTAATCTAGGATTTATGCAGTTCGTAGGAAAGGAAAATGCAGGTTTTGCCTCCATAGAAGTAAAAACTTACGTGTTAGTATTCTCTTTCATGGGCCTAGCCACGTATTGGTTTTGGAAAAAAGGTATCCATTTACTAAGATTACCGCACAGGGTTAGATTGGCATTCCTACCATTACTGCTTGGTGTTTGTGTGCTGTTTATCCGTAGTGGTGTAGGTAAAGTACCCATAAATATTTCGAGTGCTTATTTTAGTGAAAATCCGCTGTACAATAATGCTGCTGCCAATGCAGTATGGAGTTTTCTCAGTACCGAGCTGGAGCGAGATAAGCATGCTGCTCTGTCATTTATGTCGACAGAGGAAGCGCACCTTACTCTTACGCAGTTGCCTGAAAACAGTTCGGATTACACCTCGCTTATATCTCAGAGTACAAAACCCAATATTGTCTTATTGGTTTTAGAGAGCTTTAGTGCTAAGGTAGTAGGTTCACTTAGTGGTGATACGTATGCCGCTACTCCCGAGTTAGATGCTATAATGTCCAAAGGAATTCGTTTTGATAGTGCGTATGCAGCAAGTTTTAGATCTGATAAAGGATTGCTTGCACTTACGCAAGGAGTCCCTTGTGGTGCTAGGCAGACACTTACCAACTTCCCAGAGAAATTGGCTAAGATTCCAAATGTATTCAGACTCTTTGGCGATGAGTATCACACGCGGTTTTACTACGGAGGAGATTTGGAATTTGCAAATATTAAAGTCCTTTTTAGTGCGGCAGATGAGGTGAAATCAGAAGATGATTTTAGTGGTGATATATCGAATGCATGGGGAGCACATGACGAGGTTGTTTTTGCAGCATTTACAGATGCATTTTTGGCTGAAAACAAGCCTCAGTTTTCTATGCTATTTTCACTAAGTAGCCACGAACCGTTTGATGTGCCTTATGCTAAGCGTAAAAATAAATACTTGAATAGTATAGCCTATACGGATAGCTGTCTTGGTGTGATGATGCGTAGACTGATGGATAGTGAAAAATGGAACAATACCATCGTAATAATCACTGCGGACCACGGAACTATTCGCCCGGACAATCCTCCACTCTATGCTGCAAGTAATTTTAGAATCCCTATTGCCATTGCAGGTGGTCTTGTGAAACGAGATACGGTAGTCATGGATATAGTAAGTCAGTTAGATATTGCAAATACTATAGATTTCTTGGCAAACGGAGCGAAGAGCTTTGGAAGTGCTACGCTTTTGAAACCAAGAGGTTTTGCGTTTTACTCCTATTTCAATGGCCTTAGCTTTATTGGGCCCCGCTGTACACAGCATTTCGATATTGGATATGGGAAGTATGTAGCTGAACCGTGTGGTCCAGCCTATGAGAAAGCATACTTTCAGCAAGCGAATGCATACTACTTTGACCATTAATAATCATTTTAGACTCAGACAGTCTCAAAATAGTGAATAGCAACGAAAATGGATGAATGCATAGTAGACTAAGACAAATCGATTCTGGAAAGTATATGACGATTTTCTATTTGAAGCAGGGTAACTTATCCATAAAAGCCCTTAGGTTTTGTTGTTTCGGCTAGACATAGTAAGCTATGTATTCTCCAATATTCCTCATATCCATGATTTTATAAAAATCTGTGGCTCAAAAGAATAGTCCAACTCAGGGATTAGTGTTTGATAAAAGTAGTCGTATTGCCAGATATGGTGATATAGTAAATCCCTTGTGCTAGTTCACTTACTTGTAGGACTTGCTTGTATCCAGATACATTTCCTTGCATCACTTTAGCGCCCATGGTGTTAATGATACTATAGTCTGCTCGTTCATTGGTAGATTTTTCAATAGTAATAGTGTTGTCGGCAATGGTAGGGTATACACGCAAATCAATAGTTGTTATACGCGGTAGGTTTAGCATATGTCCTTGCATGTCACTGATTTCTCCCACGGCACCAAGACTCAGATTTTCATAGTTTCCACTGCCAGTTTGAGTTACCTTAGCGGTGCGTACCATGTAGTAATTAGTGCCTTCATATGGCATTCTATCCACGTATGTCAGCACTGTGATGGGAGTCGAGTTTAATGCCACGAAACTTCTGTTTCTTTTATGACTGCGGTAGATATAGTATCCAGCTATGTCTTCTTCCGTGCTAGCATCCCAGCTTATGTTTGTTAGAGACCTGTCAGAACTGGCTGTTAGAGTGATATTCTCAGGAGGTCGCATCATATCATGTCTCAGACTTGGATCTCCAAGTAAAGTGCTGTGGGTTCCATTTTGGAAAATATTAGCATCGTAATCCTGCCAATTATTTTGTGTACGTAATGCAGCGTCTCCATAGGTTTCACCCAAGGCTAAAGTATGAGTGATCCATTTTGGTCTGCCGCTCCACATTGTTGCGAATCCCATTTTTTCGGTACACAATGAAGCCCGCATAATATTGTTTTGAATGTCCCAATCGCCAAAGAAACTTCCAAATAAATGAAGGAATGCGCTGGAATTCTTAGTCTTGAAATCTCCAGAAACACCAAAGCCATTGCAACTAGTGTATGATCCACCACCACAACTGTAGCCTAAGAGATAGTCCGCAGTTTCAGAAGCAATAAAGACATCGTTTTCTACTAAAGCATCTTTACCACAAATAGCAGTAAAGTCTCTTAGAGCAGCCGAGCTAAACCCTTCGTCAAAAGAAGCAAAATTGTTTTCTACTACACCCTTTTTAAGCGTAGGAGTATTCCCCGTTTTATAGTTGTGTATTTTAGTTAAATATTGCTTTGTAAGCTCTATTTCGGTGAGGCTAAACAGTGGCATTCTGCTAAAATCAGCTCTGCCTACACGTATCTCCACAGTACCCGGAATTCGTGCATTATCAAATTTGCCATCGCCTATTAGGTTATCATTTTCTGGTCGAAAGGCAAGTGTGGTAGAGTCTGTATCTGTCCATGCTCCGTCTATCACCCCGTAATATACGTCTGCGGGCCAAGCACCACAGTGGGATTTCGGATCTGTATCGCCATGCCCATCCGGAGGGTAAGGATAATTATTGTCCTCACAGTATAAACCCGAATAAGGTACCGGAATGTGTCCGAGCAGAAAGAGGGCATCACACCCCACGCTTTTCTTCTTAGCATCTATCAATGCTTTTACGTCAGAGACGCCCGCTGAAGGAAGTATAACTTCAGTATATACATCCCACCCGTCTGCGATAAGATCCTCTACTAGGATGTTAATATCTGTTGCTAGGCTATCTTGTATATTTTTAGCGGTTAGTACCCAGATTGCTCCTCTTTCATGAGTAGCAGGTTTTTCTACAGATGCTGATAGGTAGCTGTATCCCTTTATTTTGCCTCCATCATTTCGAAAAGGGTCTGTTACGTCTGTCGTCTTTTCTATGCGGTATTCATATACGTCTGTAAGAGTGACATTCGCATCGGTATACGTATCATCTGTAGAGGATAGGTTGCCTATAGCAGCACCCCAATTGGTGGCTCCAGGAGTTCTTCTGTATACACGATATGCAGTCACATTTATGGCAGAAGCATCCCAATGCAGAGAAATACTGGGGACAGCCTTATTTACAGTTGCGTATCCAAGTACAGCTCTATTTTCAGAGGCTGTTTGTGCTGCAGCACTAAGTGTCAACAAAAAAAGTAAACCGAGGGTTAGAAAGTCTCTATATGTATTCATCTTTGAAAATACTTTTATCTTCGTACAAAAGTATTCATAAATGAGGAATAGATTATTTGCGATAATGTCATTGATAGTTTTAGGGAGTCTTAATAGTGCAGGACAAAGGTTTTGTCAGCATTTGCGTATGCAAGAACAGTCTGCTCAGGCAAATACGCTTGATCCTCGTTCGGACACTTTTGATGTTCAGAGTTATACCATAAATGCGGAGTTTTTGAATTATCAAACGCAGAAGGCTATTGATGCCACTACCAGAATATCAGTAGTGCTAAAAGAGTCAAGTTCTAAGATGTCTTTAGATTTATTAGAGTTGCCCGTAAGTGGTGTTTTGGTGAATGGGGATGTCGTATCTTTCAGTTATAGCTCACCTAAACTGACTATCGACCTTCCTGCAATATCGGTAGGCGATACCTTCACTGTTGACGTATCATACTCAGGAAACCCTTCGTCTGACGCTCAGTGGGGAGGCTTTTATTTTACCGGAGAATATGCCTTTAACTTAGGAGTCGGCTTTGCGGCTGATCCACATAACTTCGGGAGAGCTTGGTTTCCGTGTTTTGATAATTTTATAGACAGGGCAATTTACTATACCAATGTGACGGTAGACTCGGTTAAGCGAGCTTATGCCAATGGCTATCTGACCGAGATTGTAGATAATGGAGATAAGACACAGACCTTTCGTTGGACCATGGATGACCCGATACCTACCTACTTAGCTTCAGTGGCCATTGCCAATTATGAAGAAGTTAAGATGAATATAGATGGTATTCCCGTGCTACTAACTTCGCTAGCGGCTGATACTGCTAATCTGCGCAAAAGCTTTGAAAATATACCGATATGTATCCGTCGATTTGAAGAAGTGTATGGCGAGCATTCCTTTGATAGAATTGGATTTAATACGGTACCGTTTAATGCTGGTGCCATGGAGCACGCCACTAACATAGCCTATCCTCGGTATGCCATATCCGCGGGAGATAAACGTTCGGAAACACTCTATGCACATGAGTTAGCTCATCATTGGTGGGGGAATACGATCACCTGTAAAACACAAGAAGACATGTGGCTCAATGAAGGATGGGCGTCTTATTCAGAGCGGATATTTCTGGAAGCCGTGTACGGCCGTGAGCGATATGATGAAGATATTGAAGATAATCACCGAGCTGTGTTACAGTTTGCTCATGTGCAAGACGGAGAAGTTCTTCCCGTGAGTGGTATCGGTCATGCCAATACCTATGGTAGGCACGTATATAATAAAGGTGCGGATATGGTGCATACGCTTAGAGGTATGATGGGTGATTCAGCGTTTTTTGCTGCATGTGCGAGTTTTCAGCAAGAATTCAAATTTAAAGATGTAACTACTGATGATATGCGTAGGCACTTTCAGCTTTTTACACCGCTTAGCTTGACAGGATTTTTTAATCAATGGGTAAAAGAAGCAGGATTTCCAAACTTTGATATTGTGTACACCAAGCCAGTAGGAGATAAGTATGAAGTTACCATAAAGCAGACTTCGAGATTCAATGAAATAAATTATATCAATGTAGTAGCTAAAGTAACCGCTTTTAGTGCAGACTGGGAAAGGTACGATGCGCAGGTGCTTATCATGAATAGACAGCAGAGCTTTTTGATCAATTGCCCGTTTGAGCCCGTGTATTGGTCGTTTGATTTTGATGATCTTATCAGTGATGCAGTCACTACAGACTGGGCGGTAATATCTGACAATACACCTATCACTATGTCGCAGGGGATGATGAAAAATGTAACGGCAGACGTATCCTCAGGAGATTCTATCCTACTCCGTGTTGAACATCATTGGGCGCCCGCAGACGGTTCATATGGCGCTCCTGATGGTGCGGTGATTAGCCGCCAAAGATATTGGACTGTAGACGGTATATGGGAGGACAGTATAGAACTCAGTAGTGAGATTACCTATAGTGGACTAACTACTAATTCTTCAGATTTCGGGTACTTGGATAACGAACTTATACGTATCACCGAAGATAGCCTTGTGCTGCTCTACAGACCGAATGGGGTCAGCCCATGGGAAGTATATGCAGACTGCACTAAGAACACAGGTTCGCTTTTTGACAAGCGAGGAATTATCCGTATCGATAAACTGAAAAAAGGACAATACACGTTAGCGATGTATGACGCTAGTTTAGCTAGTGGAGCAGAAGTATCTAAACCTACTTACAGTTTTAAGCTGTATCCTAACCCTGCGAGTAGTGAACTAATGGTCGAGTTTGCAGATAAGCACGACTGCTGTACCATAGAGATTACTAACCTGCAAGGTCAAGTGGTCCTCACAGAAAATCTCAAAGGAAAAACAAACACGAAAAAACTCGATATATCTATGCTTACTCCTGGTACATACTTTGTAGGTGTAATCACGGAGAATCTAGCCTACGATATGAAAAGAGTGGTGGTGGAGTAGCGGATAACTAATTTATTTAGGTGTAGATTACTGCTAAATAAAAGCAGTAAGGAATGGACTCCTCCTGAACTGGATTTTACCCAAAGAATATCATAGTTCTTATCTACCTAGTTCTTCCATTTGTTCTACGATCCATTGTTCTAGCGTTTCTATTCCTCGCTTGGTAGTTGCACTGGTTTCGAAAATAACGGGTAACTCTTCAAAGAACTGACCGATTTCTGTTTCAAAAGCACTCATATGCGCCTCAGTTTGTTTTGGTTTTTTCTTATCTGTTTTAGTGAATACTATACCAATAGGGACTCTATGCTCTCCGCACCATGCTATGAATTCTAAGTCGATACGTTGTGGAGGTATAGCCGCATCTATCAATACGAAGACGATAAATAGTCCTTCACTTCCTAATAAGTATTCGGTAATGAGTCCTTCAAATTCTTCTCGGAGTTTCTTAGAAACTTTGGCGTATCCATATCCGGGTAAATCCACTAAGTGAACGCGGTCTTCTATGGTAAAAAAATTAATCAGCTGCGTTTTTCCCGGTTTCGAACTGGTTTTAGCCATGTCTTTTTTAGAAGTAAGCGCGTTGATTAGGGAGCTTTTACCCACGTTACTTCGACCTATGAATGCAAACTCAGGAACGGTAGCTTCCTTTATTTGACCCACTCCACTATAACTTCTCAGAAATGTTGCCTTGCTAAATATCACGCTGCAAAGGTAGGAGATAAGTCTAAGTTTAGGTTTAAACTTGAGATGAGTGCAATTATTATGACCGTAGGCTAGCTTGTCTTGCTATAATTCCATTATTCACTAAACTCCTCTCAGTCATATTTGTTACCTTTGCAAAGCAATACACATGGGAACCAACGTAAAACCATACGAAGCCGACGGCTCTAAAAAAGATCAGGTACAGAAGATGTTCGATAACATCGCACATCGTTACGATTTTCTAAATCGTTTTTTAAGTTTAGGCATAGATAGAGGATGGAGAAAAAAAGCTATCAGCATGCTCGCAGAGTACAAGCCTAAAAGAATCTTAGACGTGGCTACAGGTACGGCAGATTTTGCTATTGCAACACTCTCACTAGAGCCGGAAGAGGTAATAGGTGTAGACATATCGGAAGGTATGCTAGAGATAGGCCGTCAGAAGATTAATGAAAAAGGCATCACTAACATGAGATTAGATTTTGGTGATAGTGAGGATTTAAAGTACGAAGACGAGTCTTTTGATGCTGTGATTGTAGCATTCGGAGTCCGTAATTTTGAAAACTTAGATAAAGGTTTATCAGAAATAAGAAGAGTGTTAAAACCCGGAGGAGTTGCCATGATACTTGAACTTACACAGCCTAAAGGTTTATTCGGTGTGCTTTTTAACATCTATAATCGCACGCTGCTTCCGCTATTTGGTAAGCTTTTCTCAGGAGATAATGCAGCCTATACATACCTGCCAGCATCTGTAAGAGCTTTCCCCGAGGGAGAAGACTTTAAAAAAATAATGCGTAATGTGCAGTACGAAAAAGTAGAAGATAGACGTTTAACATTTGGCGTATGCTCTATATACACAGGCTTAAAATAATATTTAGTTTCCTACTCATCGTATCGGGGCTACAAACTCTTGCGCAGGAGACAAACCCGCTTTACGATCGAAGACCTGTCCGATTTGGGTTTGGTATAATGGGGAACTCGGCTAAATTAAAATATACGGTTACCGACAATAATTTCAACTATGACTCACTTAAAGTGATAGAATCTGTCCGTTATCCTGGTTTTGGATTGGGAGGATTGGTTAATTTTAGGTTGGCTGAGAGTTGGGATTTACGTACGATGTTAAACATTCAGTTTGCTCGTAGAGATATGAACTATCAGTTTACCAATAATGTAAAAAAGGTAGCTGAAATCGAAGCTACTTATATGGAAATACCTTTGACCTTTGAGTACAAAAGTGTGCGGCATAAGAATGTAAGGGTATATGCTTTAGCTGGTTTTACATATCGTTTTGATTTTACAAGTGATGCAGAAACGGATAGAAGTGATACCAAGCCTATAGTTGCACTCTACCCCAACACACTTTCGTATGATGTGGGTGTCGGTTTAGATATTTACTACGAGTTTTTCAAATTTAGCCCGGAGATAAAACTGAGTAATGGTATCGGCAATCAACTAGTACCAGATGGCTTTGTGTACGCCAGTAGTCTGGGTCGTGTTTCTCCAAAACTTATTCAATTTAGCCTAATATTCCAATAGTGTTTTTCAATCTTCAGCACAGCGAAAAAGATACGCAAGCTAGGGCAGGACTTCTCACCACAGATCACGGTGACATACCTACGCCCATATTTATGCCAGTAGGTACTCAGGGTACGGTGAAAGCTGTAGATCAGTCATTGCTTAAGAATACCATAGATGCCAAGATAATTCTAGGCAATACCTACCACCTCTACCTCAGACCAGGACTAGATATCATTCAAGGTGCTGGCGGACTTCATAAGTTCATCAACTGGGATAGACCTATACTTACTGATAGCGGAGGTTTTCAAGTGTACAGTATTTCTGATCAACGCAAGATTACAGAAGAAGGAGTAATTTTCAGAAGTCATATAGATGGTCATAAGCTACTCTTTACCCCTGAGAATGTGATGGATACGCAGCGCAGAATCGGAGCGGACATTATTATGGCTTTTGATGAATGCACACCCTATCCTGCTACTAGAGAATACGCTACTAATTCTATGCACACTACCCATAGATGGTTAGATAGATGCATCACTAGATTTCAGGAGACAGATCCTATCTACGGCCATACACAGCAGTTATTCCCGATCATACAGGGGAGTGTATTTGAAGATCTAAGACTACAAAGTACAGAGTATTGCCTAAGTAAAGATACGGACGGCATCGCAATAGGAGGGCTGTCAGTAGGGGAACCTCATGAGGATATGTATCGTATCACCGAGCAGATTTGCAATATAGTGCCTAAGGATAAGCCCAGGTACCTGATGGGTGTGGGAACTCCGAGTAACATATTAGAGTGCATTCACAGAGGAGTAGATATGTTTGATTGTGTCATGCCTACACGCAATGCACGAAACGGAATGCTATTTACTAAAGAAGGTACACTCAATATGAGGAATAAGAAATGGGAAGATGATTACTCGGCCATAGATGATGATCTCACTCCGCAGTACAGCAAAGCGTACCTGAAGCATCTATTCAAAGCAAAAGAATATCTAGGTGCTCAAATAGCAAGTGAGCACAACTTAAAGTTTTATTTATGGCTCGTAGGTGAGGCACGTAAGCAGATACTTGCGGATACGTTTTTACCTTGGAAAAATAAAATGGTAGCTAAATTAGACCAGAGATTATGATAGCAGATATATACCAAAGAGCAAAATTACTTAGCAAAACGTGTTTAAAGATAGCACTAGTATTACCTGTAGAGGTCACCATGTGTAACTTAGTCCGCGGTCATCTTATAGATAGAGCTACGAATATGGCCATCAAGTCGAAAGGACTTACCGCTACACAAAACCCAGAGTATTTTCTGAAAAAATTAAGCGAAGCTAAAGAAGCGAGTGATGGTTGCCAATATTGGTTAGAACTGATCAAAGAAGAAAATTATCTTGATTCTACCATCATTAATCCGATTTTGGAAGAAAGTGAGGCGATTTCCTATTTATTTGCAATGGCTATACGCAAGATTAAACCAAACATGTAGTGTGGGGTTTTAGATTACTGCAATAGCATCCCATAGTGAAATTAACTAAAATAGACGTATACATCATTAAACGGTTTCTAGGAGCATTTGCCCTAGCACTTGGTCTATTTACAGTGATTATCATTGTGTTTGATTTATCTGAGAAGATAGATGACTTTATGGAAAACAGTGCTCCATTTTCGGAGGTGATATTCGATTACTATGTGAATTGGGTCCCTTTTCTACTAAACCTGTTTAGTCCTGTATTCGTCTTTATATCAGTTATCTTTTTTACGTCTAAGATGGCTCAAAACTCGGAAATCATAGCTATGCTAGCAGGTGGTGTCTCTTACCGTAGATTGCTTCGTCCCTATTTTATTACATCTATATTTTTAGCCTTGTTTTCGTTTTCATTGTCAGCATGGATTATCCCACACGCGGATAAAACGCGTGTCGACTTTGAAAATACGTACATCAGAGATCGCACACGCTATAGACTCACAGGAATTAAAACTCAGATAGCTCCAGGACAAATACTGAGCATGAGCAATTTTAATTTCAGTGATAGTGCAGGGTTCAAAATAAGTCTGGAACATGTAGAAAATGGTGAGCTAAAATCCAAGCTGTACGCAGACCGGTTAAACTGGAACGAGACCACACAGAAATGGACGCTGACCAAGTGGTGGACACGAGAGTTCGTAGATGGGAATGAAATCCTAACTAAAGGCTCCACAATGGACACTATGATAGCTTTTAATCCAGAAGATTTTTTTAGAAAAAATGATGACGTACAGATGTTTAACTTACGAGAGTTAAATGAGATGATAGGCTTAGAGGAGATGAGAGGTACAGGGAATACATTTTTTTATACTACAGAAAAATATAAACGTTTTGCAATGCCATTTGCTATCATCATACTAACCATTATCGGCGTATCGGTAGCATCTAAGAAGACCAGAGGAGGTATCGGTTTAAATCTAGGCATAGGACTGTTGATTAGTTTCACTTTTTTAGTGGTGTTTCAGTTTTTCTTAGCGTATGGCTCAAGTGGTTCTATGCATCCACTAATAGCGGTGACCATACCTAATCTTATTTTTGGCTCAATAGCCTTTGTATTGTATCGTTTTGCACAGAAATAACCATGAGTGATTTACCCATAGAAGAAGGAGGATTTTTAATTATAAATAAACCACTGCGTTGGACCAGTTTTGATGTAGTCAAAAAGCTTCGCAATATTTCAAGAATCAAGAAAATAGGGCACGCAGGTACATTGGATCCCTTAGCTACCGGGGTGCTTATCGTATGCTATGGCAAGTACACTAAAAAGATAGAAGGAATTCAGACACAAAAAAAAGGATACAGAGGTACGTTTGAAATAGGCAAGACTACACCGTCTTTTGATTTAGAGACAGAAGTAGATGCTACTTATCCTACCGACCATATCACCGCAGAATTCTTAGAAGAAAAAGTAGCTACATTTCGAGGAGATATCAAGCAAGTACCACCGCAACACTCTGCAGTGAAGGTAAATGGCAAAAGAGCATATGAACACGCACGGGCAGGAGAAGAAGTTCAGTTGAAGATCAGAGATGCCCATATTTATAAGTATGAAATCGAAGCGGCAAGTTTTCCAAGTGTTACGTTTGATATTGAATGCAGCAAAGGAACGTATATACGCTCGCTAGCTAGGGACTTGGGGCTTGCATTGGAGAGTGGTGCATATATGTCTTCATTGGAGCGTACATTTATAGGTGATTATAAAGTAGAAGATGCTGTGGATATAGAGGAGATAAAAGAATCAGAGGATTTTTTCAAATTTGCACAGCAATTTAACTCGTGAAAGTACTGTATGACATAGCGGATTTTGAAACGGATAAGCCGGTGATTCTTACTCAAGGTACGTTTGATGGGGTGCACTTTGGGCACCGCAAGATATTGAGCCATGTGGTTAATGAGGCAAAGAAAATAGGTGGGGAAAGCGTACTACTGACCTTCTATCCTCATCCTAGGTTGGTGCTTTATCCAGATGATAATGAGTTGAAATTACTAACTACCATAGAGGAGAAAGTAGAATTGGTGGAAGGTCTTGGAATAGATTACCTAGTGATTATACCATTTACTCAAGAGTTTAGTAGATTAAGAGCGAGTGAGTTTGTTCGGGATATACTCGTAGAACAGCTCATGGTATCTAAGCTTATCATAGGCTACGATCATAGATTTGGGAGGAATAGACAAGGAGGCATGGCAGAAATGATCAATTTTGCTGAGGTATATGATTTTCAGTTAGAGGAAATATCAGCACAGGATATATCCGAGAGTATTGTTAGCAGTACTAAAATAAGAACAGCACTTTTAGCAGGCGAAGTTCATTTGGCCATGGAGTATCTTGGCGCAGAATATACCATTACGGGTCAAGTAGAAGAAGGTATGCAGAGAGGAACTACTATGGGTTATCCTACTGCTAATGTGCGTGTTAACAGTAGTTATAAGCTCATTCCTAAAAACGGTGTGTATGCGGTGTGGGTATATATAGACGAAATAAAATACGCTGGGATGCTCAATGTAGGTTACAATCCTACTTTTGAAGACAAGAAATGGAGCATCGAGGTTCACATATTGGATTTTGCTAAGAATATTTATCATAAAGAGATATCCATAGCATTCGTTTCTAGGATAAGAGACGAACAGAAATTTGAGAATTTAGATGCTTTGATAAGCCAATTAAGAGAGGATGAAAATGAGATTAGAGCAGTATTGGAAGTTTAGTTTAGCGGTACTCTTATGTGCAGTGACGATGCAGTCGTTTGCGCAAATAGAGGACACGACTAGTGCTGCAGATATAAAAGAAATTAAGCATTGGGATTTTGACCTAGGACTGCTTCCTGCACAGCATATTTATGGGATGAGTTGGGATGATCGACATGTAGATAGTCCGGCGTACGACTATGAGCTCATGAAAAAAGGTTACATCTTAGATATTCAAGAAGAAGGGTGTAATTATGTACATCCGTTTCAAGGTCGTATTACTAGTAAATATGGGTGGAGAAGGAGCAGATGGCATAAGGGTATAGATATCAAATTAGACATCGGCGATCCGGTATATGCTGCTTTTGATGGAGTGGTAAGAATGCAGCGGTACAATGCTGGTGGATATGGGAACTATATACTGATAAGACACTACAATGGACTAGAGACCATCTATGGCCACTTGTCAGAAGCTATAGTAGTGCGTAATCAGACAGTACGAGCTGGTGAGGTAATTGGTTATGGGGGGAGCACTGGAAGAAGTACGGGACCTCACTTGCATTTTGAGACACGATTGATGGGTCAGGCTTTTGACCCTTCTCGGATCATAGACTTTGAAACATTTGAATTAAAATGCACACAAGCTAAAGTAAATCATACGTGGTTCCCTTATGTATACAAGGGGAATACTCGAGCTAACGTGGTCCCGGCGAATGCTAAAAGGTATCACAAAATTCGCAAAGGAGACACGCTCTCAGGGATAGCTAGAAGATACGGATCTTCAGTGAATACCATCTGTAGATTAAACAGAATCAGTCGAACAACCACTCTTCGAATTGGTCGGACGTTAAGGGTGAAGTAGTAGCTCAGCTCCTACCTAAATTCAAAACTTTCCAGCGTGTGTATAATGTCCTCATTTATAAAGTTATAAATAGGGAGCACACTATCCCGCACAGTTTTACTGTTAAAGTAAAATGAGCCTCTGAAGAAATGCTGTTTGCCATCGGTTAGGTAAAAATTAAATGGAGTAGCAGTCTTGCCTTCTAAGTCATAAATCATTCCTTTCAGATGCTTGGTAGTATCACTTATTTCACGTTGGATGATTTCCTCTGCACGTTGCAAGTGTGGTTTGAATACTATTCTGTATGCATCTTCCGCCAAACTGTCTAAGTCTCGTTGCCCATCGATGGGCACGTAGCTTAAGTGAAGGGTAGCATCAAAGTTTCCATAGTTGAGATTGTACCAGCACGGCTTGCCGTCTAAGCCTGTATACGGCGTTAATTTTGAATAGGTAGGGATATCAAAAGTGAAAGGGCAATCGTCCGTAGGGGCAGGCTCATATGCGCGCTCAGGATAGAGTATGCGTGGATATGCTTTCGGCTTTGGGGTGAAGTCGTTGCATCCTGCCGCTAGGATTAGGATAATAAGGATGATCGGTATATTAGGCTTCAGAGTCATCTATATCCAGTGTTTTATCTATGTACATTTTTACCCGTTTGATGCGGCGACTATCCGCACTCTCTACAGTGAACGCTATGTTGTTATAGATTATTTTCTCACCCTTACTTGGGATTTCCTCTTTTATCTCCATCAGCAGTCCACCAAGTGTCTCGGAGTCTCCTTTTACTTTTTCAAAGTAATCTAGTGGAAGATTTACGATCTTAGCAATATCGTGGAGAGCCGTTTTACCTTCAAATATGAAAGTGTTCTCATCCAGTTTCGAATAAGCTAATTCTGCCTCGTCAAATTCGTCTTTTATCTCTCCGAATACCTCTTCCAAAATATCTTCCATAGTCACTATGCCACTAGTCCCGCCGTATTCGTCCACCACTATAGCCATGTGTACCCGTTTATCTTGAAACTCTTGCAGCAAGTCATCTATTTTCTTATGCTCTGGCACAAAAAGGGTGGGGCGTATAAGGTCTCTCCAATTAAAGTTGGTCGTCTTATGTATGTGAGGCAGAAGGTCTTTGATATAAAGTATGCCCTTTACTTGATCAAAATTATCCTCGTAGATAGGTATTCTACTATAGCTGCCACTATTTATGGTCTTCAGTAGTTCCTGAGCATCTGTGCTTATATCCACACAACTTACTTCAGTTCTAGGCTTCATTATCTGTCTCACACTGGTGTTTCCAAAATTAATGAGTCCTTTTAAAATATGTTTCTCTTCTAGTTCTTTGTTTTTGTCGGCTAGGTCTATGGCTTGTGAAATCTCTTCCATAGATATACTGTGCATCCTATTTTTTAGATATTTATCAAACAAAGACGAACTGCCAGCGAGCAGAAGGACCATAGGTCTGAAGATGGTAAAGCACAGTTTTAGCGGTTTTGCCATCAAGCGAACTATTTTTAAATTGTTTTGAGAAGCATATATTTTAGGTATTATTTCTCCCAATAAAACGAGCAAAAAGGTAATGAGAACTACCTGAATGAAGAAGTTTGGATCTATGGTGCCGAGTGGGGTTTGCCAATCTTTCAAGTCAAAGAACCGCTCAAAGAGGTAACTGGAATAGATTACAATGAAGATATTGATGAGGTTGTTCATCAGCAATATAGTCGCAAGCAGTCGTCGTGTACCTGTCTTACGGTCAGGTTCATTAATAAGGTCTAATGCCGCAGCACTACTTGGAGAGTTTTCTTCATTTAGCTCGACTAAATGGCTAGGGCTTAGGCTAAAAAATGCATTTTCCGAACTAGAAAATAGTGCGGATAGCCCTAGGAACACTAAAACAATAATAACTCCAACGAGGCCTGCAAATACCTCTGATCCTACAGCTAAATCTGCCTGCTGTAGAAGGATGAAAACCTGTTGATAGGGTTCTGAGTCGCTTTTCAATGGTTGCTAAAAATAAGATTAAAACGGTAAATCGTCATCTCCTTCTTGAACGATACTCTCTATGGCAGCTTCATTATGCTCCTCTACTTTTTTCACTGGAGCAGCAGTCTCAGCTGAAGGAGTGTTATTGCTTGAGTTGCCACTAGCTTTGTCTAACATATTTAGGGTGTTTACGCGAATACGAGTGCTGTATCTTTTAATTCCATCTTTCTCATATTCATCGGTTTTTAATTTACCCTCTACGTAAATCAATGACCCTTTTTTTAAGTACTTTTCAGCTACTTTGGCAAGGCCGTCCCACATTTCCAAATTGTGCCATTCTGTAGTCTCTACTTTGTTGCCATTTCGATCATTGTATCGTTCATTGGTCGCTAAAGAAAAATTAGCCACAGCTCTGTCTTTATCAAGGTACTTCACTTCTGGGTCTTTACCCAAATGACCTACTAATATTACTTTATTTATCATCTTCTTTTGCTTGGTTCAAATACTTCTGAATTAACACACTGGTAGGATATTTTGTGCCTATGTCTGCTAATAGTGTTTCAAATATATTGCTTTTTAAAAAAAGTGGTTTTATATCCACGTATATATTATAGAAATGTGCACTTATTTTGCGATGGGAGAGCAGATGCGTGGTTTTAAACTTATCACCGAGAGTAAGAGGTATCTCATTGTCTATAAGCTGCTTACAGGCCTCAATTACTTCTTGTCTATTGAGTGCCTCTTCGATGAGAGGAAACTGATGTAAATTTTGCCAAATCCCAGCTTTACGTTGTTCGATGAAAGTAGTTTCTCGATAGTGAATTACCAGGTAGGTGTGGGTGATAGATTTTACCTTAGTTCTCCCTTCTTTGAAAGGTAGTTCTGCTACTTTATCCAGCTCGTATGCAGCACACTTAGACTGAAGCGGACACTCTTCACATTTTGGTTTTTTCGGAGTGCATTGTAGTGCCCCAAATTCCATTATTGCTTGATTGAATAATGCAGGTCTATGGGTGTCAAATATGGCTGTAACAGCCTCGTAAACAGCTTTATGTCCCACTGGTTTGTTGATTGGTTCACTGATGTTAAACAGTCGTGAGACTAAGCGATATACATTTCCGTCTATCACAGGATAAGGTAGGTCAAATGCAAAGCTAGCTATCGCTGCAGCAGTATAATCTCCTACACCTTTTAGTGCTTTTATAGCCGTGTAATCTTGTGGGAAAATGCCTGCATGATTCTCCACGACTTGCTTAGCTGCAGTATGCATATTTCGCGCTCTAGAGTAGTATCCCAGTCCTTGCCACATGGTTAATATCTGCTGCTCATCTGCGTTTGCAAAATCAGTAATCGTAGGAAAAGTAGATACAAATTCCTCGTAATAAGGAAGTCCTTGTTGTACTCTAGTTTGTTGCAGCATTACCTCTGAGAGCCATATTTTATAAGGGTCTTGGGTGTGCCTCCAGGGTAAATCTCTTTTGTATTTTGTGTACCACGCTAGGATACTTGTGCTTATTCTCAAAACTTTTGCAAAAAAAGGGAGTATGCACAAGTAATTAACATTTTTTAAATTACTTTTGCCTTCTAACTAAAAAATAAAAGACAAATGACTAAAGCAGAAGTAGTTAACGAGGTATCTGAAAGAACAGGTGTTGAAAAAGCAGTTGTGCAAGAGACTGTAGAGAGTTTTTTCAAAGTAGTAAAAGGTTCCGTTGTTAAAGGTGAGAACGTATATTTCAGAGGTTTCGGAAGTTTTATAGTGCAGCGAAGAGCTCAGAAAATTGCGCGAAACATTTCTAAAAATACTCAAATTACTATTCCTGCCCATAATATACCGAAGTTTAAACCAGCTAAAACTTTTGTAGAGAAAGTAAAGAAAGGGTAATTTAAACTTTAAGAATATTGAAGAATAATATCAATTTAGTTAATAGTTTTGTTTTAGTGTTGGGAGTGGTCCTCACCGTTGGATTGACTCAGATGGGTTGTAACTCAGGCACTAAAACCGTAGAAACCTTAGATCACGATCATTCAGAAGGTCACGACACACATTCAGAAAGAGAGACTCCTCCGATGCGCGTTGTTGATGCTACTTTGGCGGCGGATGCCGACTTAGATTCTGTAGTTTCCAATGCAATTGAAAATATAAAAAAAGGAAAAGAATCTGGCGATATGTCTCTTCTGATGAACCAGGGAGTAATGAAGCTTCGTGCAGTGATAGATAGAGACTCTAACAACATTGCAGCCATCTATCAATTGGGGATAATGTCTATAGAATCAGGACAAACTGAAAAAGCTGTAAAAAGATTTGAAAAATTGCTACTTTTGCAGCCCGAAAATCAGGAGTATAAAAAAATACTCGCTGACTTGAAGGACTAAACTACGAACAATAACATTTTTAAAATATTTATAAATTATGCCAAGCGGTAAGAAAAGAAAGAGACATAAGATTGCTACTCACAAGCGTAAGAAACGTCTGAGAAAAAACAGACACAAGAAAAAGAAATAATTTAATTCTTAAGAAATATGGCCTACGAAATGATAATAGACGTAGGGCAAGAGGGAGAGAGAATCGCTCTACTTAAGGATAAGAAACTGGTAGAACTTCATCAAGAAAAGTCCGAAAGCGGCAGTTTCTTGGTAGGTGAAATTTATTTAGGTAAGGTAAAAAAGATAATGCCTGGGCTGAATGCTGCTTTTGTAGACATTGGCCATGAGAAAGATGCTTTCTTACATTACCACGATTTAGGCCCATACATTAAGTCTTGGTTAAAAATAACCAATGAAACACTAGACGGTAAAAGAACCTCTGGTAACTTAAATGATTTTAAGATGGAGCCGGAAACGGTGAAGACAGGTAAGATAAGCCAGGTCCTCAAACGTAATCAACAGATTCTTGTTCAGGTAGCTAAAGAGCCTATTTCTTCTAAAGGTCCTAGGTTAACCACGGAGATTTCCATAGCTGGTAGATACTTCATTTTAGTGCCTTTTTATGATACAGTCAATGTATCAAAGAAAGTAAGTACACTAGAAGAGCGCAAACGGCTCAAAAATTTAGGTAATAGCCTCAAAACGCCAAAACTTGGACTCATATGTCGCACAGCGGCAGAGCAAAAGGGAGGTCAAGATCTTCATCAAGATATTATGGAGCTGCAGAGTAAGTGGGAAGATATATTCAAAAAACTTCCGAATGCGCAGCCTCGAGATAAAGTACTAGGAGAGGCACAAAAGAGTTTCGCCATCCTGAGAGACTTATTGAGCTATGACTTTGCTTCTATTACTATAAACCAGAAGCTACTCTATGAGGGGATGAAAGAACACCTTCAGTCCATAGATACTAAACTACCGAAGGTGCTGAAACACTATACAGGTAAACAAGATATTTTTACTGAGTTTGGTATAGATAAGCAGATTCAAAGTTCTTTTGGAAAGACAGTTTCCTGTCAAGGTGGAGCGTATCTTATTATTGAACATACCGAAGCGCTACATTCTATAGATGTAAATAGTGGAAGTAAGCAGGCTCGCTCGTCTAATCAAGAGGAAAATGCACTTGCTGCTAATCTAGATGCTGCACGTGAAATTGCAAGGCAGTTAAGATTGCGAGATATGGGAGGTATAGTAGTTATCGATTTTATTGATCTACGTACTCCTAACTTCAAAAAGCAACTCTGGAATACGCTGAGCGAAGCTATGGCTGATGATAAGGCTAAACATACTATCTTGCCTATGAGTAAGTTTGGCTTGATACAGATTACTAGACAACGTGTAAGACCGGAGATGTCTATCAAGACGGCTGAAAAATGCCCTACTTGTCTCGGTACAGGTTCCATTACATCTAGTGTGCTGATTAGTGATGACATAGAAAGTAACATAGAGCAGCTTATTGTTACAGCAAAGCATAAGGAACTTACTCTGCTAACTAACCCTTACTTGGCAGCGTATATAAAACAAGGTGTTCCATCCAAGCGTATGCAATGGTTTTTCAAGTATAAGATTTGGGTTAAAGTGAAAGTGGACATTAAGCAAGGTATGCTAGATTATACCTTCTTAGATGGACAGGGTGAAATCATAGACCTGGATAAACAATAGTGGCTATCAAGCTACTAGTGGTGGGAGCCACCAAGGAAAAGTTTTTTAAACAGAGTGAGGAGGAATACTTGAAAAGACTGCGTAAATACTGTAAACTACAGTATGTGGTAGTTAGCTCCTCAAAAAACTCTGCGAATCGAGAGGAGTGCTTAAGTCAGGAACAAGATTCTATTTTGAAAAATGTGGCAGAAGGTGATTATGTACTGCTATTAGATGAGCACGGTACACAGTATTCTAGTCGTTCATTCGCTCAAAAGTTAAATGACTTGTTAGTGAATCATGCCAATTTGGTTTTCGTAATAGGAGGAGCGTTTGGTTTTTCTCAAGCCGTATCTGACCGATCTGATGGTAAATGGAGCCTGTCTAGTCTTACTTTTCCGCACCACATGGTGCGCACAGTTTTCTTAGAACAGCTCTATAGAGGCTTCACTATATTGAAAGGAGAAAAGTATCATAACGACTAACTAAGAAATTCTTAGACCAATAAAAATTTGATTTTTCGCAAACTTTGATATGTTTGCAGCGTTTCACGTAGGAATAGATATAATGGGAAAAAAGAAAAAAGATAAACCAGAAGAAAAGAAAAAGATGGGCCGGCCGCCTACTAAACCGGTGGTAAAAAGACCAGCTTACTATGTTACAGTGAAAGTGAGCAATTCCATGAATTATCAGAAAACAAATGTCCTAATTAGTAAGGATACCATACCAGAGATAAAGCAACTTGTAGCTAGATCTCCTCAACAGGTTGAATTTTTAGGTTTTTGGAATGGAAAATCTTTTGATAAAGTTCCGGAGATTGAAGATTTTATTAAAAGTAGAAAATAGCTAGAGCTAGTTATTTTGCGCTTTCATACAAAAAGGAGTTCGTGTATTCGAACTCCTTTTTTAGTGTCAAGTCAGTCACATACAAGTTATTGTTAAAAAAATATCCTATACAGTTTTGGTTGCTCTGTCTGAGTACATTACTATTCTTTTTTAGTTTTACCATACTCATACCCGAGTTGCCAGACTATATCACATCTTTAGGGGGAGAAGATTATAAGGGTTGGACGATAGGTCTATTTACAATTGCAGCTGGACTATCTAGGCCGATTAGTGGAAAGTTGGCAGATATCATAGGACGTAAGCCTATAATGATCTTCGGAGGTGTAGTATGTGTAGCTATGTCACTACTCTATCCATTGTTCACATTTGTGTTTGGGTTCTTATTCCTACGTTTCTTTCACGGGCTGAGTACGGGTTTCATGCCAACGGGTTCTGTGGCTTATTTAGCAGATATTATACCTGCAGATAGACGAGGCGAGGCAATGGGACTTATAGGTATTATGAATAATATAGGCATGATGAGCGGCTACGCCATGAGTAGCATTATTATGAGAAACCTAGGGCTTAACAATATGTTTTATCTATCAGGTATTTTGGCATTTCTTTCTGTTGTTTTTATTCTGACAATGAAGGAGAGCTTGCCAAAAACCAAACCGTTAAAATTAGCACACTTTAAATTAGAAAAAGAGGACCTTTGGGATAGTAGAGCGAAGGAACCAGCGTTACTTATGCTGCTTACTGTTGCCATGTTTGGTGCTATAATTACCTTAATTCCAGATTATTCTGTGGGGTTAGGGATTGAAAATAAAGGGTTATTTATATCGATAATGACTGTTTCTACTATATTCACTAGATTGTTTACCAGTAAGTTATCAGACATCAAGGGTAGAATTTATAGCTGTAAAATAGGGACTAGTTTTTGGGTCATTGCAGCTGTTCTTCTAATGTTTCGTCAAGAAGAGTTATTCTACTTATCCGCTATTTTTTCGGGACTTGCTTCCGGAATCAATTCTCCTGCATTATTTGCTTGGGCGGTAGATGTTGCCAATGGTATACGAGCTGGAAGAGCTATGGCAACACTGTTTATTGCTCTTGAGGCGGGGATAACAATTGGGGCAGTGGTGTCTGCAGCTATTTACAACAATATTTTTGCCAATTTCACCTTCGTGTTTTTAGGAGTTGCCTTAATGAGTTTAATCGCGCTCTTGTACCTTTTTGTGGGTGTACAAAAACAAGATCCGAAATCAATTGCTAATTAGTTATTTGTATTTGCTCTAAATAAGGCGAAACCCCTTTATTTTACTTAGTTTTTAAACAAAAATATTGGAGTCAAACAAGTGTCAGACAATTCTTACATTAGGCGTGTTTATTGTTTAACCAAAATCATACATTTGCAGCTAAATTTATAGAGCATTTCATGGGTAAAAATGTAAAAATTAAACGCGGTTTAGACATAGCGTTAGAAGGGCAACCGGAAAATAATGTCTACAGCGTAGACTCCCCTGCAACCTTTGCTGTAAAGCCGAAGGATTTTAAAGGCCTCATACCAAAGCTTAATGTAAAGCAAGGTGATGAGGTAAAAGCGGGAGATTGTTTATTTACAGACAAGGGCAACAGCAGTATTTGTTTTACTTCACCCGTAAGTGGTGAAGTTGCCGAAATCGTTAGAGGAGATAGAAGAGCTATCATGGAGGTTAAAATACTTGCTGACTCAGAGGTGAGTTACAAGTCTTTTGACACGTCCGGTTATGCGACTAAGTCTAGACAAGAAGTAAAAGACTTGATGCTCGAAGCTGGTTTGTGGCCATTTATTGTTCAGCGTCCTTTTGGAGTTTTAGCAGATACAGACGTGGAGCCAAAGGCTATTCACGTTTCTGGTTTTGATTCAGCCCCTCTCGCAGCAGACTTAGATATTACACTTAAAGGTGAAGAAGCTAATCTCAAGGTAGGTTTTGAAATACTTAAGAAACTTACCGATGGAGCAGTTCACTTGAATCTTCACGCTAAAAAGAGTAAAGAGGTGTATGCTCAAGTAAGTGGTGTTGAGATTAATACGATCGATGGACCTCACCCAAGTGGTTTAGTTGGTGTTCAGATAAATAAAATAGATCCTATCAATAAAGGAGATGTTGTTTGGACGGTGAAGCCACAACACGTTGCATTCATAGGGAAATTCTTTGCTACTGGAACCTTAAACCTTGAGCAAACTATAGTAGTGGCAGGTTCAGAATTTAAAACTCCTGCATATTATAAAACACGTCTTGGAGCTGCAGTTAATACACTTGTTGATAGTAATCTGAAACAAGATAATGTTCGCATCATCAGTGGAAATGTACTTACCGGAGATAAAATTGCTACAGATGGTTATCTTGGATTTTCAGATAATCAATTGTCAATCATACCAGAAGGAGATCAGTACGAACTCTTAGGGTGGTTAATTCCATCTTACCCAAGACCTACATTGAGTCCATCATTACCGATATCAAAGTTTTTGAAAAAGACTTTTAAAGTAAACACGAACCCACATGGAGAGCCTCGAGCGTATGTAGTAACGGGGCAATATGAAAAAGTAATGCCTATGGATATTATGCCACAGCAACTAGTAAAAGCTGTGATGGCTAAAGACCTAGAGTTGATGGAAAATTTAGGTATTTATGAGGTAATAGAAGAAGATATGGCACTTTGTGAGTTTGTATGTACGTCTAAAATTAACGTACAGCAGGTGCTATCAGAAGGGTTAGAACTAATGGCAGAAGAAAGTTAAAATGAAGTTTTTAAGAGATCAAGTAGACAAATTAAAGCCAACCTTTTCTGAAGGAGGTAAACTCAGTTTCTTGCATTCGACGTTTGATGCATTTGAAACATTTTTATTCGTACCAAACCATACTACCAAGAATGGCTCGCATATCCGTGATGGTATTGACTTAAAGCGTACGATGTTTATCGTAGTGATAGCAATGGTGCCAGCATTACTTTTTGGTATGTGGAATGTAGGTCATCAGCAGAGCCTTGCACTCACAGGTACAGATGGTGATTTATTAGGGAATTTTTGGGTTGGTTTATTACAGACCTTACCGATTATTATAGTATCCTATGCAGTAGGTCTTGGTATTGAGATGGGTTTTGCTCAGTTCAGAGGTCATCCAGTAAACGAAGGCTTTTTGGTAACAGGTATGCTTATACCTCTTTGTATGCCTCCTGATGTTCCATTGTGGATGGTGGGTCTAGCTACAGCATTTGCGGTAGTCATAGGTAAAGAAGTATTTGGAGGTACAGGTATGAACTTATTGAATCCTGCACTTACAGCTCGTATGTTCTTATACATTGGATATCCAAGTAGTATGAGTGGAGACACTGTGTGGGCTGCTCTTCCAGAAGGAGCTAGTACAGTGGATGCATATTCTGGTGCTACGGCGCTTGGAAATCTTGCCTCTGCAAGTTCTGCAGGAGAAGGCTGGAGTAATTCACTATTGCAAGGTGGAAGTATAATGCCAGCTTTCTGGGGAAATATTCAAGGAAGTATTGGTGAAACATCTGTAGTAGCAATACTTATCGGTGCAGTTATACTTATTGCTGCGGGAGTAGGTAGTTGGAAGATAATGGCAAGTACTTTCTTAGGAGGACTATTCATGGGATGGATATTCAACATCTCTGGAGGTGGAGGAGCTTGGATGGATATTCCAGCATTCTACCACCTAATTATTGGGGGTTTTGCTTTTGGAGCTGTATTTATGGCTACAGATCCCGTATCTGCTGCACAGACAGAAACGGGTAAATGGGTATATGGATTTCTTATTGGTGTAATCACAGTATTGATTAGAGTATTTAATCCAGGATATCCAGAAGGTATTATGATGGCAATACTTCTTATGAATGTATTTGCTCCACTTATCGACTACTATGTAGTTCAGTCTAACATTAAAACAAGATTAAAACGTGTCCAAGCTTAATAAAAACGATAATAAGTACATTATATCGTACGCGATAATAATGACATTGGTATTTGGGTCAGTACTAGCCATAGTGGCACTTGTACTTAAACCAAAGCAAGACGCAGAGGTACTTTTAGAGAAGCAAAACTTTATACTAAAAGCAGCTCTAGGAGAATCTACACTCAGCACTATGACTGATGAGGATGTAACTGCCCTATACAACGAAACGGTGAAAACAATCGTTGTGAAATCTGATGGGGAAAAGGCAACCACTGAGGAAGCAAGTGTAAATATCTTCAAGGAGTATAAGAAACCAAAAGACGTAAGAGATTTACCTGTCTACAAAGTATTTGATAAAGAAGATCCTACTAAAATAAAGGCCTATGTCTTTCCAGTATACGGAAAAGGTCTTTGGGATTTTATCTGGGGCTATGTAGCTGTAGAAGCAGACTTGGAGACGGTTACTGGTCTGGTATTAGACCATAAGGGTGAGACGCCAGGTTTAGGTGCTCGTATCACAGAACAAGGTGTTCAGGATAGATTTGCGGGGAAGAAGATTTTCAACGAAGAGGGAGAATTAGATCCTCCACATTTCCAAAAAGGAGAAGGCAATTCGTATGAAAGTGCACATCAAGTGGACGGACTAAGTGGTGCTACCATCACAGCCAAAGGAGTTAATAATATGCTAGATAATTATTTAGCTATGTACAAATCATTTATTAAAGCAGAGAAGAAATGAGTACTGAAACATTAGAAAAATCAGAGCAAGAAGTTGCAGAGGTTGCAAAGCCAAAAGAAGCACTTTTTAGTAAGAAGAGAAAACAGCTTCTCACTAACCCGTTAGACGAGGATAATCCTATAACTATTCAGGTGTTAGGAATCTGTTCGGCACTAGCGGTTACGGTAGCTCTTAAACCTACCTTAGTAATGGCTATAGCTGTAACAGCGGTACTTGTATTGGCTAACGTAGTGATATCTGCACTAAGAAATACGATCCCGAATAGAATTAGAATTATTGTGCAGCTAGTGGTAGTTGCATCTCTTGTGGCTATTGTGGATCAAGTACTTAAAGCGTATAGCTACGATATATGGAAAGAACTTTCGGTATTCATAGGTCTGATTATTACAAATTGTATTGTAATGGGTCGTCTTGAAGCTTTTGCTTTAGGAAATAAACCTTGGGATTCATTTTTAGATGGATTGGGTAACTCATTTGGATACGCTTGGATAATTTTAGCCATAGCTTTCTTTAGAGAATTATTTGGTAGTGGTAAGCTATTTGGAATGCAAGTATTGCCAGACAGTTATATCGGCAATGGAGTAATGATGTCTCCAGCTGGAGCCTGTATACTTTTAGGTATTCTTATTTGGGTAGTAAGAAGTAAAAGTGGTTACGTAGAAGATTAATTTTTGCGAACTCAATTAAAGATTTAAAAAATGGAAAATTTAATAAACATATTTATCAAGTCGATTTTTATCGACAATATGATTTTTGCTTACTTCCTTGGTATGTGCTCATACCTAGCGGTATCCAAAAAATATAAGACTGCTGCAGGACTTGGAATGGCAGTAGTTTTTGTTCTCGGTATCACGGTGCCGTTAAACTGGTTAGCCTATAACTTTCTACTCAAAGAAGGAGCGTTAACTTGGATCAGTGCTGATTTTGCATCAGTAGATTTAGAAGTACTTAAGTTCATCGTGTTCATCGCAATTGTTGCGGCATTCGTACAGCTTACGGAGATGGTAATAGAAAAATTCTCACCATCGCTATATAATTCATTAGGTATATTCTTACCACTGATTGCAGTAAACTGTTCTATTCTAGGTGGTGCATTATTCTTACCTACTAGAGATTATCAGTTTGCAGAGGCAGTAACATTTGGGTTAGGTTCAGGTATAGGTTGGTTCCTAGCTGTAGTATCACTAGCTGCTATTCGTGAAAAAATGGCTTATGCTGACGTTCCAAAGCCGTTAAGAGGTCTTGGAATTACATTTATCATAGTAGGACTTATGGCCTTTGGGTTTATGAGTTTTGGTGGTTTTGAATTACCGTTTAAGACTACTGAGCAACAACAAGCTGAGCAAGAGAAAACATCTGTTAAAGTTGAAAACAAAACCGCAGGTGATGTAGTTAATTCATTAGTAAACTATTCAGAATAAGAAAATGATTATAGCATTAAATACAACAGTTATATTTTTAGCAGCAGCAGTTTTTACTTCGGTAATTATACTACTGGTAGCTATGCTTATGATTGCCGCTAAGAGATTGGTAAATTCTGGTGCAGTAAAGTTGACTATCAATGGTGAGAGAGAAGTAGAAGTGGAAGCAGGAGGAACACTATTAGGTGCTCTTCAAGAAGCTAATCTTTTTTTACCATCTGCCTGTGGTGGAGGTGGTACATGCGCTATGTGTAAGTGTCAAGTTCACGAAGGTGGTGGAGATATACTCCCTACAGAGACAGGTCATATAAAAAGACGTGAGCAGAAAGATAACTGGAGACTTGCTTGCCAAGTGAAGGTAAAAGAGAATATGGTAGTGGAAGTACCAGAAGAGGTATTTGGTATCAAGAAATGGGAATGCGAAGTGGTATCAAACTACAACGTAGCTTCATTTATTAAGGAATTCGTAGTAAGATTACCAGAAGGGGAAACACTTGATTTTGAAGCAGGTGGATATGTGCAGGTAGATGTACCACCGATTCTTGTAGATTTTAGTACAATTGACATTACTGCTCACCCAGAATTAGTAGCTGATGGAAGAGATCCGATGGATTTTAAATCAGAATGGGATAAGTACGGACTGTGGGACCTCAAAATGAAAAATGATGAGACCATCTTTAGAGCGTACTCTATGGCAAACCACCCTGCAGAAGGGAATATCGTAATGCTAAATATTCGTATAGCTACTCCACCTTGGGATAGAAAGAATAATAAGTGGATGGATGTAAATCCAGGGATTTGCTCTTCTTTCGTTTTTGGCTGTAAGCCTGGAGATAAGGTGACGATATCAGGACCTTACGGAGAGTTCTTTATTAAAGAAACGGATGCAGAGATGCTTTATATAGGCGGTGGTGCTGGTATGGCTCCAATGCGTTCTCACCTATTCCATTTATTTCACACCTTAAAAACAGGTAGAAAAGTAACGTATTGGTACGGTGGACGTTCTAAGAGAGAGCTATTTTACCTAGATCACTTCAATAAAATAGCAGAAGAGTTCCCTAACTTTAAATTCTTTGTAGTGCTTTCAGATGCGGCACCTGAAGATAATTGGGTCACTAAAACAGATGTTAATGATGATAAGGGAGATGGTTTCTCTGGTTTTGTGCACCAAGCGGTGATAGATGAATACTTAACCAACCACGAAGCACCAGAAGACATAGAGTTTTACTTCTGTGGCCCTCCACTAATGAACCAGGCGGTTCTTAAGATGTGTGATGATTGGGGAGTACCACCAGAAAATGTGGCATTTGATGATTTCGGAGGGTAATAATCTCAATTAAATTCTGAAAATGAATTATAAAAATAGACTAAAAGGCAGTGTAATCTGCCTTTTTTTCATGGGAGTAGTTTTAGTTTCGTGCCAGCATGAAGTTAAAGTAGAGCAACATAAACTAGCGGGCGATGCCTTGGGTACTACATTCCATATTACGTATTTAGGGGAGGAGCAGGATAGTTTTTTGTCCAAGGTTGATTCTATAGTGTTTGCTGTTAATCATAGTCTTTCTACCTATCAGCAGAACTCACTTTTATCATCATTCAATGCCAATAGTGAAAAGATGTGGGAAGACCCTAATGAAGCTAAATATTTGGAGAGTGATAGGAAGCACTTTGTGAAAATGATCCAGCTAAGTAAGGATATTGCGCTCAAAACTGCTAACGCCTTTGATCCTAGTGCAAAGCTTCTTTTCGATGAGTATATGCGTGCCAAAAAGGTCATGGAGTATATGCAGCAAGATGCTGTGGATTATGGGTTAAGTCATATGGGTATGCAAAAAGTACAGTTGGATGTAAATGGAATACCGTACAAGTTAGATTCATTGGTACAAATGAACTTTAATGCTATCGCTAAAGGATACTTAGTGGATTTAATAGCCGAGTATCTTGACTATTACGGAGTGACTAATTATATGGTAGAGGTAGGAGGAGAGATGAGGCTTAGTGGCAAAAATGGTGAAGGAAAGGCTTGGAAGATTGGGATCAATGTACCTGAAATAGGAGCGCGTCCCACAGACTTCTTTAAAGTGCTAGAAATTGAGAACTCTGCACTAGCGACAAGTGGCAATTATCAGAACTTTTATATAGTAGACGGTAAGACAGTAGGGCATACATTAGACCCACGTACAGGTAAACCTGTACTTTCTGATCTAAAGAGCGTTAGTATACTTCATAAGAATTGTGCAGTAGCCGATGCTTATGCTACTGCCTGTATGGTGCTAGGTTTAGCAGAGTCACGAGAGCTCATCAGTCGGGATTCTACAGTCTCAGCATATTTTATCTATGAAATGGGGGGCGAGCTAAAAGGGGAGTTTATTGAGTAAATTCATTTTATATTTTCTTCTTATTCTTCTACCTTGCGGGTCAATATCATGATGACCAAAAAAGCCAGAAAAGTAGCCGATAGACTGATGAGATATGTACAGATAGACACTCAGAGTGATCCGTACAGCGATACCTTCCCGAGTACAGCAAAGCAGAAAGATTTAAGTAGAATACTGGTAGAGGAGCTTTTATCCATTGGAGTGAAAGATGCCTATATGGATGAATGGGGCTACGTATTTGGCACAGTTCCAAGCAATACGAATAAAAAGATAGAGACCATCTGCTTCTGTTCACATGTTGATACAGCACCAGACTGCAGTGGGAAAGGAGTACGGCCTATACTACACGAGAATTATCAGGGACAAGATATAGTATTGCCAGATGATCCTACTCAGGTAATAACCACCAAGCAGCATACATACCTTGCAGAGCGTATTGGAGACGATATAATTACAGCAAGCGGCACTACGCTACTTGGTGCGGACGATAAAGCAGGCGTTGCGATTATCATGCAACTTGCTGAGGAATTGATGAATAATCTAGCCATAAAGCACGGAGATATTCGTATACTTTTTACCCCAGATGAGGAAGTTGGAAGAGGAGTAGATAAACTGGATATGAAAAAGTTAAATGCAGATGTAGGCTATACCTTAGACGGTGGTGTGCGAGGTTCGTTAGAGGGAGATACCTTCTCTGCGAATGCTATGACTGTGACCTTTCACGGAATCAGTGCACACCCAGGATATGCGAAAGGCAAAATGGTAAATGCGGTAAAAGTGATGGGGCATTTCTTGGATTCTTTACCACCTACAGGATTTTCACCAGAGACTACTAGTGGAGCAGAAGGTTTCGTACATCCATACAATCTGAAAGGACAACTAGAGACAGCGAGTGTAGATTTCTTAATACGAGATTTTGATACTGCTAATTTAGAAAAACACCAACAAGTCTTAAGAGACCTAGCTGAAACTACGCTTAAGGAATATCCTGGTGCTAGATATGAGACTACGGTAAAAGAACAATACCGCAATATGCGTGAGGTCTTAGATCAGTTTCCACATATAGAGGCTAATGCTGTAGAAGCTATGAAGAGAGCAGGAGTAGAACCAAAGCAAGCCCTCGTAAGGGGAGGTACAGACGGTTCTAGACTATCATTTATAGGTCTACCTTGTCCGAATATATTCACTGGAGAAATGGCTATCCATGGCAAGCATGAATACTGTAGCGTTCAAGATATGGAAGCGGCAATAGACACGTGCATAGAACTTGTGCAGGTGTATGAGGAGAAGGGGTAGATGATTTTATTTGTGATTGATTTAATCACAAATAGGATATAGGTGCTAAAAATAAAATAGCATCTCTATTTAGCGTTTATATTGGTAATAGAGTCTTGGGCACCGTGTTTTATTGTCATTCTTTGTTATTCACCCTCAGCAGAAATATTGCTACAAGTAGAGTGCTTCAAGGTCAGTGTGATTGGAGCTTGCTAAGCAGCCTCACTCTTGCACTCCTCAGTAGGCTTAGCACCGCACATAGTACAGGCAGCACCTTCTTCCTGCATCATAGGATTCTTGCCTGCACAGCCTCCACGTACTTCACCATCTTTAACCATAAATACACGGACTGCCATTCCTATGAAAGCAATAGACATCACAGCTAAAATCAAACCTAAGAGCACTAAAAATTGCATATCTTCTTATTCTAGGTACAAAGGTATTAAAGTATGATATAGAGCGTAGGAGGTAGGGTATAAAATTTTCTTATGACACTCGTTGAATTAAACACCTTCATCTATTTCTACCGACATACCTGCCATTTTTGCCGATGAAATATGCTATACAACTTTTTGGCATTATATTCGTAGTGTTATAAACCTCTACGTAAAAGTAGTTTTATGATAAACAGATTAAAGTCTATAAAAAAGTCCACCCTCGTTATACTGACACTTATAGTGCTTAATATAGTTGCGTTTACGCTGCTTTCGTCCAATATCAAACAAAACTACCGCACTACAGATACTATCTCTACTTCCGTAGAAAATAATAATTACTTCAAAGCAGGAGTAAACGTTTTGGATTGGAGCTACAGCCTACTGCGCTACTTCCGACGGTAATTGCATTCATAGATATTTCTTACCAATTTGGCTGCTTAGCGAATTTTTAACGCGGGTATTTTCTACATTTGGAGTATAACACAGTATGACTACCACATCAGATTCATTTATTACTTCTAAGGTATACAAAGAGCTTACGAAGTATAATATGCACCACATTATACTATGGTTGGTGTATTATCTCTTTTGGGTATATGTGCTGAGCCCGGGAATTACCAAAGCAGATTTTTACATTAACTCCTTCGTGATAGTAATGATTCACGCGCTAGTGAGTTACTTCAATATCTATTTTCTGTTTCCGTTGTTTCTACAGAAGCGCGCATACATCAAGTATTTTGTTGCTATAGTGTTGACTATATCTTTAGGATCTCTAGTAGAGGCGGCAGTATTTACAAAGCTGAATACGATAGCGAATGAATTCAAAAGTGGACTTCTTTCTCCTCGTTTCTTGCTGTCTACGGCTATGGCTATTACGTACACCACTGCGATAACCATGAGTCTTAAGCTCGTAAAGCACTGGTATGAAAAGGAGAGATTAGCTAAAGAACTTGAAAAAATAAATGCTGAGACAGAACTGAAATATCTCAAATCACAGATAAATCCTCACTTCCTATTTAACAGTTTGAATAGTGTATACGCACTAGCACTTCAAAAGTCGGACTTAGCACCCGAACTGATTTTAAAACTTAGCGATATACTCCGATATATTCTATATGAAGGGAGTGAAAAAAAAGTAAGCCTTACACAGGAGCTCAAGTACCTAAAAAGTTACTTAGAGCTAGAGAAGGTTAGACATGGCAATAGGATGGAGCTGGATATTGATATAGTGGGGAATACGGACAATAAGGAAATTGCTCCTATGCTGCTTATCCCGTTTGTTGAAAATAGTTTTAAGCACGGCCTAGGAAAGGACATGGATAAGGGCTATGTGAAGGTACAGGTAAATAGTGAAACCAATGAATTGAAATTTGCTATAGCAAACAGTAAGCCTAGAAAAGGCAACGAAATATCACAGCAAAATGGTTATCAAGGGGGAATTGGCTTGATTAATGTAAAGAAAAGACTGGATATGCTCTATCCAAAAAAACATAACCTGACCATGGGTAGCACAGAAGGAGAATTTAAAGTAGAATTAAATATAAACTTAATATAGAATAGTATGAATTGTATAGCAGTAGACGACGAACCATTGGCATTAGACATTATAGAAGCGTATGTTACCAAACATCCAGAACTTACTTTAGTAGCAAGATGCAACAATGCAGCAGAAGCTAGTGAAGTATTAAAAAAGCATAAGGTAGATCTCATGTTTTTAGATATTCAAATGCCAGAAATTACAGGATTGAGCTTTGTGAAGTCCTTAGAACATAAGCCACTCTTTATGTTTACTACAGCGTATCCTGACTATGCGTTAGAAGGTTTTGAGCTGGATGCGATTGATTACTTATTGAAGCCTATTGCTTATGATAGGTTTGAAAAAGGGGTAGAAAAGGCACTGGAATATTACAAAATAAAGCAAAATTCAGACGTGGCAGAGTCTGATTTAGAAAATGAACACTTCTTCGTAAAGGCAAATCAGAAGCTTATTAAGCTGTCCTATTCAGAGATCTATTATGTAGAAGCATTTGCCGATTATGTTAAAATATTTTTAGCCGATAAAAAGATTGTAACGCTACAAACGATGAAGAATATGGAACGTAAATTACCGCCGGAGATGTTCAGTAGAGTGCACCGTTCTTTTATTGTGAATAGAAAACATGTAGCTTCATTCAGCACCTCTGTATGCGAGGTAAATGAAGTTAAAATACCAATAGGGAAGAATTATAAAGAGGCTTTTGTCTCTTTGATGAAGTCCAATACTATTTTGTAAATGGATAAACGATTAGAAGCTTTTGGTAGGTTGCTCACCATTATGGATGAGCTTCGTGAGCAGTGTCCTTGGGATAAGAAGCAGACCAATGAAACCCTACGTCATCTTACCATAGAAGAGACGTATGAGCTAAGTGACGCGCTATTAGCAGGTGATAATGAAGAAATCAAAAAAGAACTGGGAGACCTGTTTTTACACTTAGTTTTCTATGCTAAGATAGGGGATGAGAAAAAGGCCTTTGATGTTACAGATGTCTTAAATAGTGTATGCGATAAGCTAATAAGTAGACACCCGCATATCTATGGGGATGTAAATGTCAAAGATGAAGAGGAGGTAAAGCAAAACTGGGAACAACTTAAATTAAAAGAGGGTGGAAATAAGGGCGTGCTCAGCGGTGTCCCTTCCAGTATGCCTAGTATGGTGAAGGCCCTGCGCATGCAGGATAAAGCTGCTCAAGTAGGATTTGATTGGCCGAGCAAGGATAATGTATGGGATAAAGTAGATGAAGAGCTCCAAGAGTTTAAGGATGCTGAAGGTATAGAGAAGGAAAATGAGTTTGGAGATTTAATATTCAGCTTGATAAACTATGCACGTTGGCTGAAGATTAATCCAGATGATGCATTGGAGAAGACCAATCGTAAATTTAAGTATCGTTTTGAGGCCATAGAGGCGGAAGCAAAGAAGCAAGGTAAGGATATGAATGAAATGACCTTGGGTGAAATGGATGCTATTTGGGATAAAGCGAAAAATCAATAATTGAATAAGCTCTTTTTTTTTGTAAACACTCATGCACTTTTTTCGACTTTCCAAAGTTATACTTATATCTTGGCCACAATTTTGAATATTAAGTAACATACATGCGAATTACTATACTCCTTACGCTCTTATGGTTTTTCACTTTTTCATTAACTGCACAAATAGTATATAATAACACTAACTTTGATGATAAAGTAGCAACTGTTATACTCCAAAAGGATTTAGCCATCTATGATCCGTTACCTATTATTGGTCTAAATGAGGGCGATCGTTTGAAACTATCCTTTGATATCCTAGAGCCAGTGAATGAGTTTTTTAACTATTCGATAGTACACTGTGATAGGAATTGGAAATTAAGTGATTTGCAACCTATGGAGTATATCTCTGGTAATACGATGGGTGAGATTACTGACTTTAAGTTTAGCACGAATACTTATCAAAAGTACACGCATTACAACCTGAACTTTCCTACTTCAGATATGCAGATTACCAAAAGTGGCAATTATGCTTTACTTGTTTACAGAAATTTTGATGAAACGGATTTAGTGCTTACACGCAGATTTATGGTAGTGGACAATCAGACGAGTATTGAAAGCGACATTAAGACTGCGACTCTTCCAGAATTTCGATTTACCCATCAAGAAGTAGATTTTATGGTAAACTATGAGGGCTTTGATATACCTAACCCGTTTTTAGATGTGAATGTTACTATTTTACAGAATAATAGCTGGAACAATGCCATTTATAATTTAAAGCCTCTTTTTGTGAATAATAATCAACTATCATTTAACTATGAGGATAAGAATGTATTCCCGGGGACCAATGAATTTAGATTCTTTGATATCAGATCACTGCGATTTTTTAGCAATAATGTGATAAGGAAATATACTGATAGTGTACAAAATGCAGTATTGAGACCAGAGGAGACAAGAGCGCATCTGAACTATGTTCGTTGGCTAGACTACAATGGTAAACGAGAGATAATAAATGATGATGGAGCTAATATTACGGAAGATGGAGACTATGCAATGATTCATTTTAACTTGAAGTCAAATGACTTGAGTGAAATGGGTGAAGTATATGTATATGGTGAGCTTACGGATTGGCAGCTTCAGGATAAATTTAAGTTAAAGTATTGGCCAGACTATGATATGTATTCCACATCAGTATTACTGAAGCAGAGCTACTACAGTTATCATTTTGTACTTAAAGACAAAGAAGGAAACATAGATTATAGTTTTACGGAGGGTAACCATCAGGAAACAGAAAATGATTACACCATATTGATCTATCATAAAAATGTGTTTTACGGTTACGACGAACTCATAGGAGCAAATGTGAGGAATAGCTATACCGTAAAAGATTAACGCTTATTCCCCCGCCTTAGTTCCATTTCTGAATGCAGCACACGTGTAATTGGTAGATTGCCGTTATGGAGTGTGGATGATATGAAATTTTGGGAAACGTATTGTTTTTATGGTGCTATTGGCTCATTTTTTTGAAGCACAGGATATTCTGTTGGAAAGAGTAAATAACTCTTTGATTTTTCATAGACTACTTTATTTTCGCTTAATCAGACGTGGATAAAGATTTAGTCTATAAAATAGCACTTACCCAGGTGCCCGGTATCGGAAGTGTATTGGCCAAGAGTCTAATAGGCTATTGTGGAGGAGTAGAACAGGTATTTCAAAAGTCAAAATCTTACCTAAAGAAATCACCAGGAGTCGGAGAGGTTCTTGCGGGGAATATCAGATCCTTTACAGATTTTTCAGTTGCAGAAAGAGAAGTTGAGTTCATTCGTAAAAACAAGGTTAAGCCTGTGTTCTTCTTAGATAAAGAATATCCGTTTCGCCTTAAAAACATTCCTGACTGTCCTATTCTCCTGTATACGAAAGGAAATGAAAACCTATCACCGGATAAAGCTATAGCAATAGTAGGCACACGTAAAATGACGGAATATGGTAAGCAGTTTGTGACTAAGCTCGTAGAGGATCTAGAGCCACACAATGTGACTGTAGTTAGTGGACTAGCCTATGGTGTAGATATATGGGCACACAAGCAGTGTGTAAAGCACGGAGTAGATACGTATGGTGTAGTAGCACATGGTCTCGATAAGATATATCCATCGATACACACTCAAGTAGCTAAGGATATGGTGAATAGTAATGGAGCAATACTCACAGAATATACCTCTGGCACTAATCCAGATAGAGAGCATTTTCCTATGCGCAATAGAATAGTAGCAGGCATGGTGGATGCCGTTGTGGTGGTAGAGTCTGCTGCTAGTGGGGGGTCACTTATCACAGCAGAACTAGCAAACCAGTACAATCGCGATGTATTAGCAGTTCCTGGGAATATTGGAGAAAAGTACTCTGCAGGGTGCAACTATCTTATAAAAAATCACAAAGCGGGAATCATAGAATCCGTAACCGATTTAGTGAAACTATTAAACTGGGATGTAAACATAGAAAAACAAACTCAACGACAACTGTTTATAGAGCTCACGGAAGACGAACAGGTGTTAGTAGACCTAATTCGTGAGAGTAAAGAACTGGGTGTAGATCAACTAATGGCCAATTCTGGGTTTACCTCCAGTAAACTAGCCATGAACCTATTGGAATTAGAAATGAAAAACTGTATTACATCGCTACCAGGTAAGCGATACCAAACCACATATTAAATGATTAAAAAATCAGACTTCTTTTTTGAATTAGCAGATGAGCAGATAGCTAAATACCCTTTAGCAGAGAGAGATCAGAGTAAGCTTCTAGTTCATAGAAAGGGTAAAACTATCCACAGTGCGTTTAGTGCTATAGGCGATTACTTAGATAAGAATACTCTTTTAGTAATGAATAATGCTAAGGTGATACCAGCACGCTTATATTTTAAGCGAGAGAGTGGTGCAGCTATAGAGGTATTGCTATTGGAACCTTCACTTCCAGCTAACTACGAAGAAGCGTTTAACACTAAGGCAAAATGCCGATGGAAGTGTATCATAGGAAACAGTAAGAAGTGGAAGGATGAGGAGTACATACATTTAGCAGATAATCCAACACTTTTAAGCGCGAAGCTAATAGATAGGCAGGAGCGAATTGTGGAGCTTAGCTGGGAGAGTGGACAATCATTTACAGACTTACTGGATACCATCGGCGAGTTACCCCTGCCACCTTATTTAAATAGAGCTACCGAGGAGTCTGATACAGATACGTATCAGACGGTATTTGCAAAAAATGCAGGTAGTGTTGCTGCGCCTACTGCTGGATTACATTTTACAGCAAACGTATTTAGTGGATTGAAGGAGAAGGGAGTAGAGTTAGAAGAGGTAACATTGCATGTGGGAGCAGGTACATTTTTGCCTGTGAAAGAGGATAATGTAGTTGATCACGATATGCACAGAGAGCATTTTGAGATTACGATAGCTACGCTAGACACACTTATAGCTAAGCCCACACGAGTTTGTGTAGGAACTACATCTATGCGTGTGCTAGAAAGTATGTACTGGCTCGGGATACAGTTGTCTAAGGGCAATACCTCACTGCTTGTGCATAAATTAGAACCGTACGAAACACAATCAGATCTCAGCTATGAAGAATCTCTTAGTGTGGTGCGAGACTATATGAATACAAACGCTATCCAAGTATTGCAAGCTGCTACAGAAATATTGATACTGCCGCATTATAAGCCTCGCAGCATTATTGGATTAATAACGAACTTCCATCTACCAGAGAGCACGCTTCTAATGCTGATAGCTAGTGTGGTGGGCGATAGCTGGAGACAGATCTATGAAGAAGCTAAACGGAAAGGATATAGATTTTTAAGTTATGGAGATAGTAGTTTGCTGTTTACAGAATAGGATTATTTTTGTTCTTATAAATGAGGCTGAATCTGCGTTAGATAAGTCGATTTAAATTTTGGGGGATTAGCTCAGCTGGCTAGAGCGCTTGCATGGCATGCAAGAGGTCATCGGTTCGACTCCGATATTCTCCACGTAGTCACTACTGAAAGGTAGTGACTTTTTAGCTATATAGGTGCACATCTATTGACTTGTTGGTAGCCATTGTTTCAGTAGAGCAATCTTTATATTCATAAGTAAAGTTGGCTATGGGGAATAAAAAGGGTTAAAGATTTCTCAGTTAAAAAAGGAAGTCTATGAGCAAGCAGAAGAACTGACCAATAGCAAGCATAAACCTACAGTTCGAGCTGAAAATGCGGAATGGGGTTGGGAACTGTAAGTAATCAGCATATGTATTCAGTTCAAGTTCCTGTGTAGTTTATGAATCATCGTCGTCATCATATTTTAATTAATATTGCATAGTAGATGCTTAATCAATTTTTAATAAAAAATAAATTTCTTACAGTCAAGATCAATAGACTTGGAGCTGAGCTATGTTCTGTAAAAAATACTGAAGGATACGAATTTATGTGGCAAGCAGGATCTGTTTGGGCACGCCACGCGCCTAACTTGTTTCCTATAGTGGGTAGTTTGTTGGATCACGAGTATTACTACGAGGGAAAGCGGTATAGTTTATCGCATCACGGGTTTGCACGTGATTTAGAGTTTGATATGCTGCACCAAAGTGAACACAGTATTTGTCTTGTACTTCGGCCGTCTAAGACTACATTGTCGTCTTATCCGTTTCAATTCACGCTACTCATTACATACGTACTTTCTGAGAATACACTGAAGCAAACATTTAGGGTAATCAATCAGGATAGCAAAGACATTCCGGTGTCTTTTGGTGGCCATCCTGCATTTAATGCTGCACCTATAAATGAGTATGAAATAATATTTAGTGAATCCGAAAACATACTTAGTGACCAGCTTAGTGGTCCGTATATTAACGATGAGTCTATTTCTGTTATAGAGGGGAATAAGATTCCTTTATCTAAAAATACCTTTGATAAGGATGCACTAATATTTCAGGGATTGAAGTCTAGAACAGTGTCTTTGAAACATCTAAATTCTGACCACACAGTGGAAGTAGATATTAGTGAGTTCCCGTATCTTGGTATATGGGCTAAACCGGGAGCAGACTATGTGTGTATAGAACCTTGGCAAGGATTAGCAGACTATGCATCTCATTCTAAAAATATAGCAGAAAAGAAAGGTGTAGTCTGGGTGAAGGCTAAAGACGAGGTGGCCAAAAGCTTTACAATGACTTTTACATCTTAAATGCTACGTGCTAGAGACTAGGTAGTCAACTATGGAGTAGTGTCCCAATGTATTGGGATGTCTACGACTTGATCTTGTCGTAATTGGTTACATTACTTGGGTCTAATTTGCCTAGGAGTTCTATTGCTCGGTTTTTTAATCCAGGTTCTGCTTCTTTGAAGATGTTAATGAGTTCTTGTCGTTTAGCCTGGAAAAATATCTTAAATATCACTGAGTTAGGAAGTTGCTCTTGAACTGTACGTATTTTTTCAAGCGCCTCAAAGATCTCCTTTCGAGCAGCACTATTGTCATCTTTAAACTTATCCATTCCCTGCATATGGTACTGATAGTTAGCAGACCTAAATGGTCTAAACCGGTCGTCCATTAATTGATCTATAATGTAGTACTTGTTTCTATTTCCACTTCCATCGCTAGGTCCCCACCCTGGTGAGTTTTGGGATAGATTTCTTATCTGAAGTGCTTTATTAAAATAGGGCTGTCCTCCTTCTGGATAAAAAGAATCGAAGTCCATACCGATGATAACATTGGCATAAAAGGCAAGTAACGTGGTTAGCTTCATCACATCAGCATTTTCTTGGTAGTCTAAATTCTGAAACTGTGCATACTGAAAATTCCACTCTTGATCAAAATGACTAAAGATTGGGGTGTTATACGTAGTTCCATATACTGGCCTACTGCTGGTGATATTTACTTCAGCTTTAAATTGGTCAATACCAAAAGACGTAATGTTAATTACAAAATTGCAATTGATTTTCTCCTGAGGCTGTATCTTATCACTGATCCACTTACGTTGGTTCATAAACTGAGATATGGCATTTTCTAAATCGGAGAATATCTCTTTATTAGATGCTTGTATATTGTCAGATCGTACTTCAATTGCGCAATTTAAATCTTGAGCAGTTACTGCACCAAAGGTGAATAGGAGTAATATCGTGAGTATGTTTTTCATAAATAAGTACTGAGTAAAGATACAATATCCTGGGCTACTTCAGCTTTTGGTTTAGTGTCAAAGTTATGGGTTTTACCGTTTTTCTCTAGTATGGTTATTTTATTGGTGTCCTTACCAAAACCAGCACCTTTATCGTTCATTGAGTTTAGAACGATGAAATCTAGATTTTTCTTCTCTAACTTTATAACCGCATTATCATATTCATTTTGCGTTTCTAAAGCGAAACCAACTAAAATTTGATTTGCTCGCTTAACTTCTCCTAGATGATAAAGGACATCCTTGGTTTTTATTAATTCTAGCGATAGCGTATCTCCTTTCTTTTTGATTTTTTGATCGGCTGTATGTGCAGGAGCATAGTCTGCTACAGCAGCACTGAGTATGGCCGCATCGCATTGAGAAAAAATAGAGCTGCATGCTTCGTACATGTCTGCTGAACTTTCTATGCACGTTAAGTGGACGTTTTTATGTATTCCGTCGGTGTTTACTGGTCCTAAAACCAAATGTACCTGTGCGCCTCTACTAGCTAATTCATTAGCTATTGCCTTCCCCATTTTACCGCTACTATAGTTTCCGATGAATCGAACAGGATCCAGTTTTTCATAAGTTGGTCCAGCATTCACAAGTATGGTCTTACCTAGAAGGGAGTTTCCAAGTTCAACGTAGTGCTCTAGGTGAGTTACAATATCCTCAGGCTCACACATTCTTCCTTGGCCTACCAATCCGCTAGCGAGCTCACCGGTGCCTGCCGGGAGTTCGATGTTGCCATAGCTTAAGAGTTTGCTGATGTTAGCTGAGGTGGTAGGATGTGTATACATATCTAAGTCCATCGCTGGAGCGAAGAATACAGGGCAGTCTGCAGATAGATACGTGGCGATCAATAAATTGTCGCAGTAGCCATGTGCTAGTTTTGCCAAAGTATTAGCAGTAGCAGGTGCTATAATAAAAGCATCAGCCCATTTACCAAGCTCTACGTGATTGGTCCATTCTCCAGTTTCTTTCACAAAAAAATGCGAATAAATCGCATTTTTTGATAAGGTTGCCAGAGTAAGTGGCGTAATAAATTCTAAAGCACTAGGCGTGCAAATTACACGTACATCTGCACCGCATTTAATAAGAAGTCGTACTAAGTTAGCGGCTTTGTAAGCTGCTATACCACCGGTAATGCCAAGTAGTATTTTTTTGTTATTTAGACTCTTCTTTTGCAGGGTTTCTGTGGTATACTTTTTCGTGTAGGAATTCTTCTATTGCTATAATAGTAGACTTAGGAAGACTTTCATAGTACTTAGATATTTCTATCTGTTCTCTGTTTTCGAAAATTTCTTCTAAATTGTCGTGATCAGAAGCAAACTCATCTAACTTAGCTACAAGTTCTTCCTTCATAGCTGCAGATATTTGATTCGCTCTCTTAGCTATCACTGCTACAGATTCATAAAGATTTCCTGTAGGGTCACTGATTTCTCTAGTGTCTCTCGTAATCGTTGAGTTTGGAATTTCTAGTTCGTTGTCTTTCATACTTATGCTTTTATTCGTTGTTAAGTTCGGCAATAGCTGCCTCTGTTTTGTTCTTTATTTTTAATACAGACTCGCTGTACTTATTATTGGTGTCAAACTCGCTGTTAAATTCGTTTACCTTTTCAAGTGTCTCGCTATAACGCTCCAGTTGTTTTTTAGTAATGCTATTTTCGGCGTATAGATAAGCTGCATCTACCATCAGAAAGGTAATCTCATCACGCTTTATCATATCGGGGTAGTCGTCTACTGCATTTTGACATGCCACCATAGCACTGTTGTAATATCCCAGACTGTGATATAACTTAGCATTCTCATAGACTTTTTTAAGAAGTCGAAGTCGCAGTTCATCCATTTTAGTGTTGCACTCTGCCACATATGAACTGTTAGGATATTGATTTATGAAAGACTGTAATGCATTTATAGCATTTTTTGTAGGCGTTTGATCCAACTCAGTCGGCATTGCTTTTTTGTACTTGCATACAGCAGCCATATAGAGAGCCTCTTCTTTTTTCGGGCTCAAAGCATACGTTGAAGCAAAGTTGTTGAAATGATATCCTGCAAGCAAATATTCTTGGGTTCCATAGTATGAATAGGAGTAGAGATAGTATATTTCTTCTCGTTCTTTTCTGCCGTAATATAAGCCCAGTAGCTCTTCTAATAAAGGCTGTGCTCTTAAATAGTCCTTTTCCCCATAGTACTTTTTGGCAGCATCAAGCTTTTCTTGAGGTGTCCCATCTTTAACTAACTTCTGGTATTTGCTACAAGAAGCTAAGGTAATAGCTAGTAATATGTATAGTATATTTCTCACTGAAAATGCCCGCAAATTTAGGTTATTTTATTGTATAAACGCAGAATTGATTAATATGTTACACCTTATACACTATAGGCTGTGTTGACAATAACTAGTTTAAAATGGATATACTCATACTGATTCTGTTCCATATACTAGTAATACTGTTATCTTTGTGCCACATTTAACATATTTTAATTAATGGATTTATTTGAAAAGATAGCAAGCAAAAAGAGCCCACTTGGGCAGTTTGCAGATGAAGCTCACCACTACTACACGTTTCCTAAGTTGGAAGGACAATTAGCTCCTCGTATGACTTTTAGGGGTAAGACTGTATTAAACTGGAGCTTAAATAATTACTTAGGTTTAGGCAATCACCCAGAAGTACGTAAAGCGGATGCAGATGCCGCAGCAGAATGGGGTTGTGCATATCCTATGGGTGCTCGTATGATGTCCGGTAATACAGATTATCATGAAGAACTCGAGCGTCAGCTGGCAGAGTTTGAGCAAAAAGAAGATGCTATATTACTCAATTTTGGATATCAAGGTATCCTTTCTGCTATTGATGCTTTAGTGGATAGAAGAGATGTTATTGTGTATGACGCAGAATCGCACGCTTGTATTATAGATGGCGTAAGACTTCATCAAGGTAAACGTTTTGTTTTTGGACATAATGATATTGAGAGTTTAGAAACGCAACTTGCTCGTGCTACTAAAATGGCTGAAGAGCAGGGAGGGGCGATACTAGTCATAACTGAAGGGGTTTTCGGAATGAGCGGAAATCAAGGTAAACTAAAAGAGGTTGTTGCACTTAAATCTAGATTTGATTTCAGACTAATGGTGGACGATGCTCACGGTTTTGGTACCCTAGGGCCAAATGGAGAAGGAGCAGGAGTGGAGCAAGGTATTCAGGATGAAATAGACGTGTATTTCTCTACGTTTGCTAAGTCTATGGCTAGTATAGGTGCTTTTATAGCAGGAGATAAGATGGTTATCAATTACCTGAGATACAGTATGCGTTCGCAGATATTTGCGAAGTCGCTTCCTATGCCATTCGTGATCGGAGCTCTTAAGAGACTAGACATGCTCAGATCTCAGCCTATTCACAAAGAGAATTTATGGAAAATAACCAATGCACTGCAAGGAGCATTGAAGGCTGAAGGATTTAATATTGGGACTACCACGTCTTGTGTGACTCCGGTTATATTAAAAGGAGATGTAGCTGAAGCTACCCACCTAACTCATGACCTAAGAGAAAATTACAACATATTCTGCTCTATAGTAGTTTATCCTGTAGTTCCTAAGGATGTGATAATGCTAAGACTTATCCCTACAGCGGCACACACCTTGGATGACGTGAAGGAAACTATTACCGCATTCCAAGACATCAAAGGTAAATTGTTGGCTGGAGAATATAAATCTGAGACGTTAGCAGCATTCAAGTGATAAGAAAGTTTATAGATAACTTAAAATCATATATAGAAATATCGAATTTCGAAAGAAGGGGAGTGTTTGCTCTCCTTTTTTCATGCATACTAGTAGCCGGATACTATTATTACAAAAATTCACAGACCTCTTCAGCAGTGCAGTTCACTGATGAAGAATTAGCTGCCTACGAAGCACATATAGATAGTGCATTTTTGGAGCGGAATAAGCAAGAGGTCTACCTGCCAAAAGACAGAGGTGTTAGGAGAGAAATTGCAAAAGTTGGGTATTTACCGTTTAACCCGAATTCAGATAATGAAAAGCAACTGTTGAAAGCTGGTGTTCCACCTTATGTGGTGAATAGTCTAATCAATTACAGAACAAAAGGTGGAGATTTTCAGCGGAAATCGGACTTTAAAAAGCTCTATGTTGTGGACGAGGAACTATATGAAGAGCTGAAACCTTACATACTTCTCCCTGAAGAGGTAATCTTAGATACTGATGCGGAGATTTCTGATGCCAATGGCAAGGAATTGGCAATTCGTCCGGTGGATATTAATGCGGCATCAGCAGATGATTTAATAGCCTTAAAGGGTATTGGGGAGGTGTTCGCAGGTAGAATTATTAAGTATAGAGATCTTCTTGGTGGGTTTCATGATAAACGACAGCTGATTGAGGTATATGGCTTGCCAGAAGAAACGTATACTGCAATAGAAGATGACATTGTCACAGTGACAAAACCTAAAGCGACGATATTTATTAACTCAGGTTCTTACGACGAGCTGGCTAAGCATCCGTACTTATCCTATAAAAAAGCAAAAAGTATAGTCGCGTATAGGCAGCAGCACGGCAAGTACACTTCCGGTAAAGACTTAAGTAAATTGCATTTATTGAGTGAATCCGACGTCGATAGAATATTACCCTATTTAGACCTAAACTAATTTCACCTATTAGGTATTGGCAGTTATAATTGCACCGTATTAAAAAAAGAAAAAATTAGAATGAATTTTAAAAGCTCAGAAACTCAAGATATGATAAGACAAGCTGCTCGTGACTTCGCTCACAAGCATGTACTTCCTTACGTAATGGAATGGGATGAAGCCCAACATTTTCCAAGAGAGTTATTCCATAAAATGGGTGAACAAGGATTTATGGGAGTGCTAGTACCTGTAGAATATGGTGGTTCAGGTCTTGGGTACTTTGAGTATTCTGCGGTAGTAGATGAAATGGCTCAGGTGTGCGGTTCTATTGGTCTGAGTACAGCGGCTCATAACTCGTTATGTACTGGACATATACTTTACTTTGCTAATGAAGAGCAAAAGAAAAAATACCTCCCAAAACTAGCTACTGGAGAGTTTCTAGGAGCTTGGGGACTTACTGAACCGAATACAGGAAGTGATGCTTTACGTATGAAGACTGTAGCAAAGAAAGTAGACGGTGGTTGGGTAATCAATGGAGCTAAAAACTGGATTACACACGGAATATCTGGAGACGTAGCAGTAGTGCTTGCGCGTACTGGAGAATTATTAGATAGCCGCGGGATTTCTGCTTTCATAGTAGAGCGAGGTACTCCTGGTTTTAAAGGGGGAAAAAAAGAAAATAAACTTGGAATGAGAGCTTCAGAAACAGCTGAAATGATTTTTGAAGACTGTTTTGTTTCAGAAGATGCATTATTGGGTGAAGAAGGAGAGGGCTTTATACAAGCCATGAAGATCCTAGACGGAGGTAGAATATCAATAGCAGCACTTTCGCTAGGTATAGCTAAAGGAGCTTACAAAGCTGCTGTGAAATACAGTAAAGAGAGAGAGCAGTTTGGTCAGACGATTTCGAATTTTCAAGGGATAAGCTTCAAGTTGGCTGATATGGCTACGGAAATTGAAGCTTCTCAATTGCTAATCGACCAGTCGTGTTACCTCAAAAATGAAGGTTTACCTATGACTAAAGAAAGTGCAATGGCGAAATATTATGCATCTGAGGTTGCTGTAAAAGCAAGTACTGAAGCAGTACAGATATTTGGCGGATACGGCTACACCAAAGACTTTCCAGTAGAAAAGTTTTACAGAGATTCCAAGTTGTGCACCATAGGTGAAGGGACTTCTGAAATACAAAAAATAGTAATTTCAAGACAGATATTAAAATAGGTTGGTGTATTCCAACTAAAACACTAATTTTGCAGACCATTTACAGAAAATGTTATTAATAAATTTAAAAGAAAACGATTCGATCGATAAGGCTCTTAAAAAGTATAAGAAGAAATTCGAAAAAACTGGAGTGATCAAGGAACTTAGGGATAGACAGCAATTTACGAAGCCTTCGGTTAAACGAAGAAAGCTAGTAATTAAAGCGCGCTACAAGCAGTCGCTGAATAATCCAAAGCAATAACCACTTAATATATGGGTATTTTATAGTACCTTAGGCCAAGTATTTTAGATGAGTACACGGTCAAAATATATAGCTCAGTTTACTGAGTACTTAAGTGTGGAGAGAAATTATTCTAGTCACACTGTCAAAGCATACGTACAAGACTTGGTCTCGTACGTATTTTTTGTTTACGGTGATAGCGAAGATGCTATTCCTCTTCCGTCTGCAAAGGATTTGAGGAAATGGGTGAGAGATTTAGCTTTAGGGGACAACTCCCCAAAGACTATTCATAGAAAGGTAAGTTCGATTAGGACGTATGCCAAATTTCTAGTCACCAGCGGAACAGTCTCTACTGCAATACCTTTAGATATCCAGTTGCCCAAAATCAAGAAGAGGCTGCCCTCTTTTGTTAAAATAAAAGAGATTGATGCGGTAATTACTGAGTTAGCCAATAAATGCTTAGATGATGATTATCTTTCCCATTTGAAATATGCGGTATTCCTTATCTTTTACCATACAGGTATTCGTAAGTCTGAGCTCATTTCGCTTACGACATCATCGTATAGTGAGTCTAAAGGTGAGCTTCGCGTCTTGGGTAAAGGGAATAAGGAAAGAATCATACCTGTAGGGGTGGAGTTGAAGCAGGTAATTAGTAGATTTCTAGAAATAAAATGTCGAAACGGTGTAGAAAGTGATTTTATATTTTGTATTTTCGGCGGAGAGAGATTAAAGGAGAAGTGGGTGTATAATGTTATTAATAATGCATTAGCTAGCACTTTTGCGGATAAGAAGAGTCCTCATGCTTTAAGGCACAGCTTTGCTACTCATTTGTTGCAAAATGGAGCAGATATCAATGCTATTAAAGAATTGTTAGGGCATAGTAGTCTAAGTGCTACTCAGATTTATGCGCACAATGATATAGACCAGCTAAAAAGAGTATACAAAGACACTCATCCTTTCTCAGATTAGTTTTTAATAGATAAACCACAAAACGAAAACAACACATGAACACGCAAATTCAATCGATTCATTTCAAAGCTGACCAGAAACTCAAAGATTATATAAACATCAAAATAGATAAGTTGGATACCTTTTACGATGGCATTATGGATGCGCAAGTATTTTTAAAGGTGGTGAATACCTCTGCGAAGGAAAATAAGACCGTAGAGATTAAAGTAAATGCAAAGCACAATAGTTTCATTCAAACAGAAACGGCCACAACGTTCGAAGCGGCTGCAGACATAGCGATAGAGGCGCTTAAGGTGCAAGTTAAAAGGTATAAAGGGAAGGTGGTAGCACACTAAATAGAGGTGTTATACTGCGTAGATTATTGTCCAACAGAAAAAAAATAAGATTTTTTTATTCAAAGCATTTGTACTTGTAAAAAAATACTTACCTTTGCCATCCTTAAAATAAGCAGGGTAACAACAAGTGTTTAGTTCTTTGATTAAACCCGCTGGTTTTAAGCATATTGCCGTCTTAGCTCAGTTGGTAGAGCAGCTGATTTGTAATCAGCCGGTCGTTGGTTCGAGTCCAATAGACGGCTCTTTTTTAATTTTAAAGCTTTGGGGAGATACCAGAGCGGTCAAATGGGGCAGACTGTAAATCTGCTGCTTCGGCTACGTAGGTTCGAATCCTACTCT
>ENA-OUOG01000078-OUOG01000078.1-marine-metagenome-genome-assembly--contig:-NODE-78-length-109371-cov-6.662067_pt1 | contig 109371 bp, 66 predicted proteins | sample MGYA00248635_ERZ508505 | MGnify/ENA primary metagenome ERZ508505 (study PRJEB26176, sample SAMN06267871) | marine metagenome | isolation source: Saanich Inlet, British Columbia, Canada | place: Pacific... | reverse complement strand
CGACGACGGCGTCGAAGTTTCCGTCGCCGGCTTCGTTCGCGGCGTTCGCGGCGTTCGCTTCGACGGCGGCGGCGGCGTCCGCGGCGGCGTCCGCGGCGGTGTTCGCGGCGGCGTCCGCGGCGAAGGCAGCGGCGCGTTGGCGCTGTGCGTCCGCGGCGGCGGAGACGGCGAGCGCGGCATTGAGCACGTTGACGGCGTGATTGGAGAGCATACGCGCGCGTTGCGCGACGGCGCGCGCTTGATTCGCACTCGCCACCGTTTCGAATACGTCTGCGGCGATTCCTGACCCGCCGGCAACGGCGAGGCTCTCGCGCGCGGCGGCGGCGGCGACGTCGGCGACGGCGGCGCGTTGGTGCGCCACGTGATCGAAGTCCTTGGCGGTGCGTTGGCACACCGAGGCGGCGTTGGCGGCGAGGTTCGCGGCGCGGGCGTTGTCGGCTGTCTTCTCTGCGGCGTCCTTTTCGTTTTTTCGGAGCTGGTCGATCGTCAATCCGAACCCTAACACGTTCCTCGCGTTTTCCACGAGGCCGTCGGCCTCGTTCGCGCGAACGCGCGTCTCGAGCGCGGCATCGGCCGCCTCGCGAAAGCGTCCGAAGGCCTCATGAAAGAGCGCCTCGGACCGAAAGAGCGCCTCCGCGTCGGGGGTGGGCTGCTGAGCGTCGCGCCGGAGCCTCGCGGCGGTGGCGCGACTCGAGGCAGCAAAACCGGGTCGCGGTGTTGGTGGGAAGACGTTCAAACGCCGACGACGCCCGGACGGCAAGGCGTCGGCGGCGGGCTGCTCGACCGGCACGGAGTCGGCGTCGGGCCGCGGTCGCTTAACCGCCGCCTCCGATACCGCCTCGGCGGTCGCGCTCGCGGTCCCGTCGGTCGCGTCGGTCGCCGACGCGTCCGTCGCGGACGCGCGTGCGTTCGCGTCGGTCGCGCTTTCGCGCAAAACCTCCCGCGCGAAACAAACGCCCCCGACCCGGCCGACGCACGTGCGGAGACATCGCGGCACGCGGAACGTCCGCCGCGCGACCACCAGCGCTCGCCGCATCTCGTTCCAAGTCGGCAACGAGACGGCCAGGCTGCGTGCACGTGCGGTATGTGTCGCGGGGGCGTCGAAGTGTCGCGAGACGCTTCCGCCTTTTTAGTGAAAACGAGTTTCCGCGGGGCCGCGTTCGGGGCGTCGTGTCGTCGGGCTCCGTCGTGGTCGCCCGTCGTGCATTTTCCGAAATTTAGACTGGGGAAAACACCGGCTCACAAACTTAGATCCTTCATCAGCTGGACATATTTTCCCGAAGCGCTCGTTTCGCGACTCGAGAACAGACCGTCGTTTTCGCGCGTTTCGCGACGCCTTTTTTTCGCGCGAACCAAAAGCCGTGCTACCTTCTCACGCTGCCACGTGATCGCGAGGGGCCTGCGGCCCCAGCTTGGACGACACGTGCCGATTCTCGCGTCTCGGAACGTCGGTCGGGACGCGCGGCGCCACTCCCCTCGACGCACCCCGCCGAAGGCTCCGAGTACCATGTTGGCAGTCTCCGATACCTTCGCCGCGCGCGCGCTCGGCGGCGCCGCGCTCCCCGCGCGCGCGGGCGCGTCCGCCTCCGCGCGCCGCGCGTCCCCCCCCGTCGCGAAGGCCTCGCCGGTTCGTCGCGTCCGCGCGCGCGACGCCACCACCTGCCGCGTGGTGCAGGACCCGATGCGCAGCTTCGACCTGATGTCGGAGCTGGACGGCGCCTGCGCGTCCTCGAGCTTCGACCTGGGCGGCTCCATCGACTCGGACGCGGTCGCGCGTCGCGCGGCCGTCGAGCGGGACACCGCGGCGAAGCTCCGCGACACCATCGCGAAGATGGGGGGCGAGCAGATCATGGATCCTCGCGCGTTCGTCTCGACGGATGAGCAAAAGTTGGTGACCGCCGGTCTGTTCGCGTCGTGCGCCGCGCTCGTGCTGCGCGGCGCGTACGGCGTGCAGTTCGGCGAGGAGGCGGGCTCGCCCCTGGCGTGGGCCGAGCTGCTCGCATCCGTGTCTCTCGCGTACTGGCTCTCGGACGTCGGCACGGGCATCTTCCACTGGTCCGTGGATAACTACGGAGATAAGAACACGCCCGTGATGGGCGGCATCATCGACGCGTTCCAGGGCCACCACAAGTACCCGTGGACGATCACCAAGAGGCAGTTCGCGAACAACATCCACACCACCTGCCCGGCGACCATGTGCGTCACCGTGCCTTTGCTGTTCGCGCCCGGCGTGAACGAGGACGTCGCCGCGTTTTTCGGAACCTTCTGCGCGCTCATCGTCGCGTCGCAGCAGTTCCACGCCTGGTCGCACATGAAGAAGAGCCAGCTTCCCGAGTTGGTGGTCAAGGCGCAGGACATGGGCATCGTGCTGAGCAGGAAAGCGCACGGCGCGCACCACAGGCCGCCGTTCCGGGGGAACTACTGCATCGTCTCCGGCTGGTGGAACGATCTTTTAGACGGGAGCGGGTTTTTCACCAACTTGGAGAAGGGCATCTTCGCCGCGACGGGCGTCGCGCCGCGGTGTTGGTCCGACGACGACGACTTCGCCGTGCAGGAGGAGGCGCCGGAGGGGTGGGGGGAGGGCATCCTGTGATGCGCCTCCGAAGGCGAGGAGGGAACGAAATCGATTCTTTGACCACCGGAGCATCCGCCGTGACGATCCGGGCGTCCATACAGTGTAACAACAACTTTTTACTACGTAGCTAATAACACAAACGCTTACGCTCTAAAAAGCGTACGACGACAAAAAGCGCGACCCGACGGCGACGCGACGTTCGACGGCGCGCGCGGAGCACGGCGTCGAGAGCGGGACGCGCTTTTCTTTTAGACTAACAAGTCTTTCGTCCGACCCGTCTCACTCCTCCGCCGCCCTGCGCAGCACTTCGGCGAGTGTTCCGTGCCCGTTCGCGCGCGCGACGTCGTACGGCGTGATGCCCCGCCGTGACGTCGCGGCGTGATCGGTGTGCAGCCGGTCGGCGGCGACGGTGGCGTCCGCGCCGCGCCGCAGCAGCGCGCGCGCCGCGTCCAGTCGGCCCCACTCCGCCGCGCAGTACAGAGGCGTCTTGCCGTTGTGGTAGGTCTGGTCCACGCGCGCGCCCGCGTCGATGAGCATATCCACGATCGCCACGTCTCCAGCCTTCGCGGCGGCCATCAGAGGCTTCCACCCGAGGCGGCTCGTCCCGGCGTCGGCGTCGGCGCCGGCGGCGAGGAGCGCCGCGACGCACGCGCGGCAAGAACGCCGAGTGGTCGTCTCGCGCGATTCGAAAGCCGTCTCGCCGGCTTCGTCCCTCTCCGCGTCTTCGCGGCCGCCTCCCGCGGCGGCGGTCAGGACGTGCACGCCTCGCTCGTCCACCGCGTCGGCATCCAGCCCGGCGTCGAGGAGCGCGGCCAGGACGGAGTGGTGGCCGCGCGCCGCGGCGGCCACCGCGGCGCCCGCGGCGTCCACCCGGGCCAAGTCACGCGTTTCGTTTTCGTTTTCCTTTTCGGACGCGGTCTCCTCGGAATCCTCGCGCGCGAACCGACGGAGGATGGACTGGACCAGGCGCGTCTGTCCGCTCGCGGCGGTGAGGTGCAGGGCGACGCGCGCGTCCGCGCGGGGGAAACGCATCAGCGCGGGGACCGCGTCCCACGTCTCGCTGCGCACCGCGCAGTGCAGATCGGACAACCACGCCGCGAACTTCGCGTCGTGGTGCTGCGCGTGCGAAAATCGGTAGTCGATGTCTGGGTTCCTCGAGAGCGCACCCGCGGCGACGCGTCTGGGAGCCGCGACGCGACACCCCGCTCCGCGAGACGAAGGACTCGCCGCCGGACATGCCGAGGCTCGAGGCACGATCCCGGAGGCGGACATGACAGCTGCCATGTCGCCTTCGTGCTCGTGCTCGAAGGAGTGATATTTCGAAGCTGACTCGATATTTATTTCCTTGAGATACCGTACGCGCGCGAAACGAGTCGGACCATCACTTTGGCGCCGCGCTATGGATGTGAGCGCGGCGTTCCGTGCCGCCGCGGCGGCGCACGCGCTCGAGCGGCGGTTCGGGTCTCCGGATGTGGTCGAGCGGCTGGTCGCGCCGCGCGCGCTCCCGCCCCCCTCGTCGCGCTCGCCGGTTCTCAAGAGCGCGCACGACGCGCTCGCGCTCGTCAGGGAGCTGCACGGGTTCGTGGCGAGGAACCGCGGGGCGTATTTGCAGGAGAGCGACGACGCGGACGCGACGCGCGACGACATAGAGACGGAGGTGCGTCTGAGCGTCCAGGCGTGCCAAGCGCACGTGGACATGCTCAAGTCGACCGTGCAGGCCCGCGCGGCGGGGAAGGAGGACACGCCGCAGACCGTGGCGCACCTGCACGGAGTTGTCCTCATCGTCACCGAGCGGCTCGCGAAGGTGGCCTCCGCGTTCGACCAGTGCAGGGAGGTGCGGTTCAAGAAGGTGCTGGCGGAGGCGGAGCGCAAGCGAAGGCGCGCACCGCCGCCGCGCGCGTTCGCGACACCTCGGGCAGGGGGCGGGGCGCCGCGTGTGGGTGCCGCACCCGACGACGACAAGGATGGCGACGACGGCGTCGGATTCTCGGGACGCGACCAGACGCAGACGCAGATGTCGGAGAGCGACTTGTTGGCGGATGAGTTGGCGGGCGTCGCCGAGCAGGTCCGACGCGCCGAGGCGTCCGTGCTGGAGATGTCCGCGCTCTCCTCGTTGTTCGCGTCGCACGTGCACACGCAGGCTGCGCAGATCGAGACGCTGTACTCGCAGGCGGTGGAGGCGACGCGAGCTCTGCAGACGGGCAACGTCGAGTTGCGGAAAACCGTCGAGCGTCGCTCGGACGCGCAACGCCTCGTCGCCACCTTGATGTTCGCCGCGACGTTCGCGTTGCTGTTCATAGACTGGATCTCGGGGTGATTGAACGACAAAAACGACGCACGGACGACACGATCTTTCGTGCGCGTAGGCGGTAGCGTCACGTTAGGCTTACGTACGAGACAGATTAGTCTAGATCAAACGTCTCTCGCCGTCACTCCGCGCGCGCGACCGTTTCTTCCATAGCCGCGGCGAAGGATGCCGGCTCGGGCGCCTCGAAGCGCATCGTCCCACTCGGAAACGGCATCTCCAGCACGTGCGCGTGCAGGAACGTGCGGAACGAGTCCCGGTCCTCCGAGTACGCGTTGTCACCCACGATCGGGTGCCCGCTGTGCGCCAAATGCACGCGGATCTGGTGGCGCCGACCCGTTAACGGCGTCACGCGCACTTTCGCGACGGGCGCGCCGAAAAACGCACCGCGGAGCGTCAAAACGCCGCGCGATAAAACCTCAAAGCGCGTCTCGCACGCCTTCCCGCGCGCTTTGTTGCTGGCTTTGCCCTCTAACATCGCCGCCGCCTTCTCGCCCTCCTCGACAGATTCCACGACTCTTTCCTTGAACCCCTTGGGGTCGAACGGGTCCCTTCCCAGCGGCGCCGTGACCGTCCACGCGTCGTCCGTCGGGTGGCCAAAAACGAGCGCCAGGTAGGTTTTTTTCGCGGCTCGTTCGCGGAACAGACGCGCCGCCGCCCCCGCGGCTTTTTTGTTCGCCGCGCTCAGAAGCACGCCCGACGTCGCGTTGTCCAGCTGGTGGCAGAACCGAACGGTGTCCCACTTCCCCGTCTCGACAAATTTTTGTTCCAGCCAATCCTCCACGGACAAATCGCCGGGGTACTTCGCCGTGAAGCGCGTCTTCCCGGGCCAACCCCTCGGCGTGTCCAGGCGGACGCACCACGGCTTGTTCACCGCGACGTAGTCATCGCACTCGTGCACTGACTGGAATCGCCGCTCCAGGCTCTGCGGCTGCCGAACGACGCACTCCGCGACGGTCTCCCCACCCATCCGGTCGTTGTCCACCAGGAAACGCATGTAGTTTATCCGCGGCTGCACTTCGTTAACCAAATCGTAACTCGTCTCCACCTGCGGGTGGTTTCGTAAAACCTCATCCACCTGCGCGTCCGTGAGGCCGGCGTTCAGGAACGTGCTCCGCACGTCGTCCCCCTCGATGCCCTCGCCCCGCACGACAAGGTTCTCGGCGTCCAGCCCGGGGTTCGCCACGCCGGGGTCGCCCTCCACCGTGGCGCGCGCGACGCCGTGGCGGTCGCGCTTGGAGGACATGGGGGAGGGGCAGGCGGCGCGCCTCCGCGCGCGCGGGACCGCCGAGGACGCCGCGCGGGCGCGGGGGGAACGCGAAGCGGCGGAGGCGAGGCGAACGAGGCGTATCAGTCCACCGACGGCGGCGGACATCGAAGACGACGCCGTCTCCCAACCTCGCGCGCGCGCGTGCGCCTTGTGTTGACGAGCCACCGCCGACGCACCGCTCGGCGTTTTTCTTTCGTGTCGTGGCGGAGCGCAGATAATAGCGGAAGGATTATATGGCGTCAGTACGAGCCGCGCGGGCCACCCGTCCCGGCGGGGGCGAGGCCCCGCGCGAGTGCTCTTCTCCCCACGGGCGCGCGGCGTGGCTCGAGCTCTGCCGGCGGGCCGGGCTCGAGCCCATGCGGTGCTTCGGCCCGAGCGCCTCGCAGGAAGCCAGGCATCGCCGCGACGAGCTGGAGGAGGCGTTCGGGGAAGGGTACGATGAGGCGGAGGAGGCTCGGATCTTCGCCCTCGAGGAGCTCGCGAGGCAGCAGAGCGAGCTGGAGGAGGCGTTCGGGGAGGGGTATGACCCCGAGGAGGAGGCGAGGCTCTTCGCGGAGGAGGATGCGGTGCCTCCCGAGGCGCCTCCGGAAGCTCCCTTGGATTTCGTCCGCGGGAACGAAGAAGGGTCGTTGACGAGACGTCGCGACGCGAGCGAGGATGAGCGCGAAACGCCGCCGGCGACTGTCGCGACGTCGCCGCGAACGACACCGAAAGCCCTCCCCGAGGTGAACGACGAGAGCGCGAGAGTGACAACGCTCGAGTCGTCTCGGTCGACGAGCGAGGAACCGCCGACGGAGGCGGAGGAGACGGAGCCGCCGTCGTTTGTCGCGGAGTCGTCGCCAAACGCGCCGGCGAAAAAAAAAGTCGCCGCGCCGTCGGTTCGGTCCGCGAAGACGTTTGAAAACGCGACGAACGAGAAAGCCGCTTCGTTCTCGTCGCTCCCGCCTCTGGACCTCGGCGACCCCGAGAAGTACCGGCGGCTCCGCGAGACGCTGGGCGTGGAGGCGGCGCTGCGCGTGCCGCTCGCCCAACTCCTCGCGCCGCTGGAGGCGACGACGGAGGCGGAGCGGGGGCGAGAAAAGGGGAACCCCGACCTGTTCGTCCCGCTGGAGATGCCGCGGGGACTCCTGCTGCCGTTCGCGCAGCACGAAGCGTACGGGCGGCTGAAGCTCCGCGAGATCCAGCAGGAGGACGGGAGCGTGGGGTACGCGACGCTCGCCGCGGACGGCGACGGCGCGCCGCGATAGCGTCGTTTATCGTAGTCTAGCGTTTGTATGACGAGTACCGTTGTTTCTATTACCGTAGGCATCTACGGCGGTTGCGGGCGTTTCGCCTCTTCTCGCGCTCACAGCGCCGCCTTCAGGGGAGACACGCCCCCGGAGACCGCGGTGGCCGTCGCGGACGTGGATCGCGTCTTTAGCGACGCGCCCCTGGTCGAGGAGACCATCGACGCGAGCATGTTGCACTCCTCTTCCTTGATGTCGAGCTCGGCGGCGAGCTTCGCGTTTTCGTCGCGCGCCGCCTCGAGCTCGGCTTCGAGCGCGGCGCGCCGCGCTTCTTCTTCCCCGGCTGAGCTTTTCTGCACCTTCGCCTCCGCCTCCCGCGTCGCGACGCGCCTGCGAAGCGCGCGGCACTGCTCGTCGACCCTGGTGGCCTCCTCCTCCGCCTTCTCCCGCGCCTTTTCCGAAGCCGCCGCCGCCTCCGCCGCCGCCGCGAGCTTCTTCGACAGCGCGTCGATTTTGCGATCGCGCTGCACCGTACGACGGAGCAACTCGCTCGTTTTCTCGCGCGAAGCCTCCGCGTCCGCTTCGAGCTGCGCGTTCTTCGCTCGAAGAGACTCCAGCTCAGGCGAAATCGCCGCGTTCTTTCTCGACTCCGAACGAACGCGCTGTTCCAGCGCGTCGCGCGCCTCGAGGCCCTCGTTCAGAAGCTCCTTCGCCGCCTCAAAGTTCCCGCGAAGCTCTTCGAGCGCGCTCCGCGTCGCCTCCAGCTCATCCTCGGAGAACGCCACGGACTCGCGCGCGACCCGCGCGGACTCGCGCGCCGCCTGCAGCTCGCCCTCGATCTCCTTGTACCCGCGCATGAGCATCGCCAGCCGTTTGTCCCCCCGCCGCGCCTCCATCTCCCACTGGTTCCACCGGCTGGAAAGCGAGAGCGACTCGCCCGAGGGCTTACGCGGCGTCGTCGAGAACGGCGACTTGGGCGTCTTCTTCTCGACGCCGGCGTTGGTGGTGCGCGGCGCGAACGCGCTCGAGCCGTGCGACGCGCCGGACGCGCCGAACGGGTTTTTGTGAACGCCGGCGTTGTTGGCGGGCGCGCGCTCGCTCAGCCGCGCCGAGAGCGCCGAACGCTCGCGCGCGAGCGAAGCGCACTTCGCCTTGAGTTCCTCCAACTCCTGTTCCTTGTCTCGCAACGCGCGTTCCGCGCGCCGCGCGCGTTGCGTCGCCGCGCGCGCCTCGTAACGAAGCTCGCCCAGTTTGCCCATGGTCTCCTTCGAGGTCAGAGGCGTCGGTTTCTTGGAGGTGGACGTCGCCGCGGCGCTCGCGGATCGACTCATCCGCGCCGAGCTTCCGAATTCGGGATGGGCGGGGCGGGAGCCTCCGGAGGCTCTCCCCGCGGGGCTCGCCAGCGCGGGGCTCGCCCTCGCCGCGACCGGCGAGCCGTACCCGGCCGCGGTGAGCGCGCGCCTCGCCGAGGCGCGAACGGTCTCGTCCACGTCGTCGCCGTACAGGTCCTGAATCAGCGCGAGTGGGTCGGGGGTCGTTGGTGAATCGGGGCCCGCGCGACGGCCGTTCGACTTGCGCGCGGTACCGCCGGGCGAGGCGGGGGACCAAGACACGCGCGCGACCGGCTCGCCGCCGCTCGTGAACCGCATCGCATTCCTGCGCGCGGACGCGTCCACGCGCGACCCGCCGGAACGAGCCCCTCCGGGGTCCCCGCCGGCTCCATCCCCGTGCTTCTTCTCGGCGCTCGACACGGGCAAGTCCCCGAGTCGGGCCATCACGCGCGCGATGGCGTCGGTGTTCGTGCCCTCGGGCAGGTTATACTTCTCCAGGAGCGACTCCGCGGAGACCGCCCCGGGCGTCCCCGCGACCGGCGTCGCGGAAGACATCTCGTCCCGCCTAGTGCGGCGACAATGCGGTCCCGGACGCGCGGCAACGTCACATTACCATTCGGTCCCCTCATGCGCTTGACGGTTTTCGCGCGCGTTTGCGGAAATTTCGAATCCGGCGTCCAGGTCCACCAGCTCCGAGTTTTCATCGGGTGCCTAGAGCTAGCTAGGCTGTAGGCTCTCTCGCCCTCCGTCGTCGCCGGCCTCGCACTTCGGCGGGCGCGCGGGTGAAGGGTGCGCGCGCGCGGAACCGGTCGCGAGCGTCGTCTCGGCGGTCGCGGCGCGGACCCCTCGGGGGTTGGGAGAGATGGAGCGGGCGGCGTCCCCCGGCTCGTCTTGGCAATCGGACGAACCGATGAATCTGGATTGTCATCGCGGGCCCTCGGCGATGACTTCGGCGCACGCCTCGGCGCGACCCGGCGCACGCGAGCCTCTGCACCGCCACGCGTCGCTCCACGCGTTCCTGCGCGGCCGCGAGGTCGTCCGCACGAAGAGCAACACCACGCTTCGCCCGGGTGTGCGCGATTTCGTGTCCGGCGCGCCCGAGCCGAGAGGCGCGCGCGTCTGCGACGAAGACGCGTTTTTCGAGCGCCGCGCCGCGCGGCGGCTTTTCGCCGGCGCCGCGCGCGCGGCGGAGGAGACGCGCGACCCGGGCCGGCGCTGGGGCTCCGTCTCGGTGTCCGAGGGGTTCGGCGCCGAGTCCGCGGACGACCGGCCGCTCGCGCCGTTCGTGGTTCGGTTCTGCCGCCGCGACGACGACGCCGACGCGAAGGGCGACGAAGCGCTCCTCGCCGTCGCCGGCGAGGACGGCGCGGTGACCGTCGTCGACGTCGGCGCGCCGCGCTCGGAGGCGGTCCGCGGCGTCGCCGGCGCCGGCGCACGGCGGCGCCACACGCCGTCGTTCGAAGTCAAGCGCAGGTTCCTCGCGCACGACAACGCGGTGTTCGACGTGCAGTGGAGCCGCGGGTCAACGCGACTCGTCACGGCGTCCGGCGACGGGACCGCTCGGCTCTTCGATGTGGAAACCGCCGCCGAGCTCGGCGCGTTCGCGTTCCACCGCGGGACGGTCAAGGCGGTGGCGGTGCGCCCGGGGAGCGGAGGCGACGTGTTCGCCTCCTGCGGAAGGGACGGCGCGCTCGCGCTCTGGGACGCGCGCGTCGCGTCCCGAGCGTCCGCGAGCGTGGCTCCGTACGGCGAGCGGCTGAGCCTCGCGGCGTCGTCGAAGCCCGTCGCCGTCGTCGAGCGCGCGCACGAAGACGATCACGGTTCCTCTCGCGGCGCGGCGAAGACGAAAACGAAAACGAAAACGAAAGCGCGCGTCGCGTCTGTGTCCTCCGCGGCGTTCGCGCACGACGGGCAGGTTCTGCTCTCTGCGGGCGCGGCGGACGGCCTGGTGAAGCTCTGGGACGCGCGCCGGCTGCACAGAAAAACGCCCGTGGCCGCCATGGCGGACGCCGACCCGGGAGCGAGCGCGGGGGGGTTGGGGCGAACGGAAGACCTCTGGGGAGACGCCACGACGCCGCGGCGGCCCCGCCGCGGGATCACGTCCCTGGCTTTGGCCCCAAACGGGTCCACGCGCGTCGCGGCGTCGTACTCGGACTCGCACATCGCCGTGTTCGACCACAACGCGCCTTCCGCGGGCCCGGCGTGCCATCTGCGCGCGCCGGGGCGAAGAAGCACGTTCAAAACGTCCTTCTACGTCAAGACGGCCTTCTCGCCGTGCGGCACGCACCTCGCCTCGGGCTCGTGCGACACCGCCGTGTACGTGTGGAACGCGGACCGCCCTTTGGCATCGCCGGCGGCGCTCGCGGGGCACGCGGGCGAGGTCTCGGCGGTGGACTGGTCGCCCGCGGAGTTCGGACGCATCGCTTCGTGCGCGGACGACGGCACGGCGAGGGTGTGGGCGGTGGATCGCGGCTTCGCTGCTTCGAAAGGGGGCCGGACCGACGACGAGGACGACGACCGGAGTTCGGACGAAGACGAAGTCCGAGTCGAAAAAACGCGTCGTCTCGCGGACGCGACGCCGGCGCGCGACGCGTCCTCCCCGGCGGGGACGTCGGCGCCCACGTCGCTGCGCACGCCAGCCTTGTTTTCGCGCGAGCGGAGCATCCAGGCGTACTTCTCACCGCGAGACAGCCAGTGGTGAGCCGAAAGTATCGATTGTCGCAAGCGAAAGTGCTTCGCTCTTGGACGGCGAGCGTGTGGTGATTGTCTACGAAAGTATTATCAATAGTATCACCGCGGAACAAAAAGCGCGTCGTACGATTCCGCGACGCGTGAGCTCTTGACGAGTCGCCGCGCGCCGCTCGTCTACGCGTCGTCCGTCTTCTTTTGGGACGTCTGAGGCAGGCTCGACTTTCCTTTTTTTGTCGCCTCCGCGGCTTTCACCTTCTCCGCTTCCCTCGCCTTCTCCTCGCGCGCGCGCCGCGCGGTGATCTCCGCAGCCTCGTCCACGATCTCCTGCGCCAGCGTGCTCACCGCCATGGCGTACTGCGTGGACGGGTTGTACCGCATCAGCGCCCGGAAGTTGGCGGTTGCGAGAAACGCGAGCGAAGATGAGCTCTCGGCGCCGTCGGGCATGAGCAACGTGGACTCGCTCGAGGGAACCGGCGCGTGTTCCCTGTGCGTCGTGCGCAAGCCGTTCCACGCGAAGAACTTCGCCGGCCTCCACGCCCGCCGCTCCGCCCAGAACCCGCCGATCGCGTCTGCCGCGGCGAGCTTCTTAAGACTCGCGTCGTTTTCAAACGTCGCCACGAATCCCGCGGCGCGCACGCTTTTGTCCCACTCGCAGTACTTGCTGATGAAGTTGCCCATGGACGCGAAGACGTCGGGGAGCGAGTTCCAGATGTCCGCGGCGCCGTCGCCGTCCTTGTCCACCGCATAGACGTGGTAGTTGGAGGGCATGAACTGACACTGTCCTAAACCGCCGTCCCACGAACCGACGAGCGCGACGCGCCGCTTAAAGACGCGAAACGCGTTTGAACCGTCGGGTTCTTTCGTGTTTTCGCCGGTTTCGGTCGTGTTCACGCCCAGCCCCTTGTCCACGATCCTAGTCGCCTCGATGAGCTCGTTTCGGAAGTACGCGGCGTCTGTGACGTCGCCCGAGACCCCGCGCGACCACGCGATGTTCGCCAGCGCCTCGACGCAGTCGGTGTTCCCGGAGAAGCCCCCGAAGGACGACTCGATGCCCCAGATGGCGACGATGATCTCGCCGGGGACGCCGTATTCGCGCTCAACCTCGCCTAATATGCCGGCGTGCTTTAAAAGCAAGGACGCGCCGCGCTCGACGCGGTCCCGGGAAACCATGTTAGAGATGTACTTGCGCACTTTGTGCTCGGAAGCCTTCCGAGCAGCCGCTTCGCTCTTCTCCCGCGCCAATCGCGCGCGCGCTTCATCCTCCGGCGTCGCCGGCGCCGGCGCCGGCGCCGGCGCCGGCTCGGGCTCGGGGTACGGCTCGAGCCCGTCGAAGCACGCGGCGATGGTCGCGTCGCGCACGCCGCGACGCGCGCACTCTAAACGCACGTCCGCGAGCCAGTTCCTGAAATCCAGCTCGCGCGACGACACGTCGCGCGACGACAGGAAGGGGTAGTCTACGCCCGCCTCCGGTTTTCTCTTCGGCTCGGTTTCGGTTTCGGTTTCTGAAGATGCGGGTCGCGTCTCCGCCGGCGCGCCTTCTCCCGTCGCCGTTCGGTCGGCGGCGCTCGCGGCGAAGTGGCGGCAGGCGGACACGCCCGCGCGGGAGGTTCCGGGGGAGGCCACGAGCGGGACGACGTGCGGCGCCGCGCACGCGGTGAGCGCGAGCGCCGTCTTCAGAACCGCGCGGCTGAGGGCGGTTTTCTTTTCGTCTCGTCTCGACGCCTTCGCGCTCGCCTCTTTCGGTGCCGCCTCGACGAAGCGTTCGCCTCGGTCGCGGTCGCCGTCCTCGCGAGAGACGGCGCGAGGGACGCGCGAAGCGCGCGTCGGTGTACGCGGCGCGCTTCGACGCGCGCGCGCGCGCCGAGCAGCGGCGGCGTGGCGGTGCGGCGGAGCGCGAAGCGCCATCGCGACCGAACTCGCGATCGCCGCGGGGGCGGTTCCAACGGTTGAACGTCCCCGGTACGCTCCGCGCGTCCCGGAAGCGCACCGCGCCGCGGTCTCCGCGCGTCCAGCCTCGCGCTGCCGCCGGACCCGTCTCCGTGACCGACCCGGCCGACCCCGGGTGCGAAGCGACACGCGCGCCAGGGTGTGGAGGGGGTGCGGAGCTCGTACATGTCATGTTTTCCTCGGCTTGTTGTTGTGTCGGACTCGACGCGAGGCTTCCGTCGCGCAGGCGAGTCAACTCGCTCGCACGCGCAGTGCGGCAGTTGGAAAGAAAGTTCAAAACGAAGTGCGTGCCGAGAGATGTATGGGTAATCAGTCTTCAACTATTTTTTAGCGCCAAAAGTGAGCTCGCGGAATGCGAGGAAAAACGTCGGGATCGCAGCGCGCACTCGACCGCCACCCTCTCGCTGGCCGCCCTCTCACTCTACGAACGCACGCGTCGTCGGTGTACGACTCGCGCTCTCGTGATAACTCGTCGGAGTTGTCAAGGCGTCGGTCGCGTGAACGGTCTTGACGGTATTCCGTGAAGCGCGGTTGAAATCAGACCTCGGGACCATGGACGGAAGCGCGGATGCGCTCGGCGTGGTGCCCGCGCACACGTACGCGCGGTTACGGTTCGATGAGGCCGCGGAGCAGGCGGTGCAGCACCTAGGCTACGTGCTGCAGATGCATCAGGGCTCTCCCTACCAGGGGCAGTTCGTTGCGCAGTCGGAACAACGCGCAGGTGCGTCTCCGCGCTCGTTTCCGGGACCCGATGGGCGCGAAAATCCGCGGGGTCTCCCGGGCGACGAGCATTCGCGAGTGGGGATGCGTCGCTTCGGGCGGACGAACCACCCTCCAGTGGGTCCGTTCGCTTCGATCGTCTCGCCTGAGTCACTGGTATCGCCTAGCGAGGCCTTCGCGAACGTCCCGAGCGGATCGCCCGCCCTCCGCGCGCGCCACGCGCGCGCGATCTCGCCCGGATCTCGAGCGCGCGCTGACCGTCCCCTCTCCCCGCTCATTCGCGATCGCCCGTTTCATCATTTCGCAGGGATGGGGTGCTCTCCCCCGCACATCGCGCTCCTCTCGGGGCTGCAGGGCACGGGGATGACTGGAAGGCAGATCACGGACGTGCTGAACCGCCTGGCCATGCAATTCGGACCGGTTCAGGGGAGGCTGCTGCCGCGGTGCAAGTGCGTCCCCGCCCTGCTCGACGAATTTCGCGCCTCGCGAGATCGAGAGGAAAACGTTCCGCGTTGTTGGTTTTTTCGCGCGTCTCCCAGAGATTTCTTTTTTTTCGCGCCGCGGATCCGACGCACAAGACCTCCGAGATCTCCTCTCTCGACGCTCTCTGACCTCGTTCACCTCTCCGTGCCTGTCTCGTGCCTCTCGCTGTCGTGAAACACACTTTTGCTTTGGCGTATTTTCGCAGAGTGACGCAGAACGGGTGCGTGCTCCTCGGCGTGGACTCGCCCGACTCGCTTCGCATGGCGCGGGCGCTCGCCACGATGCTCCCAGGCGCCGACGCGTACTACGCTCAGCAGCGTCCGGAGCAGCAGCACCTGACGCTCGGTCGGTTCGGGGGCTCCGACGCCGCCGGGTTCGCGGCGTGGCTCTCGGAGAGCCTGGCGGGGCAGAACAGCCTGCTGCCCACGTTCACGGGCTCGCACGTGCAGCTCAGCGACGAGGTGAGGCCGTTCCCGAACCACCCCGTTCCCCTCGCCGGCGTCGCCGGGGGCGCCGGCGCGTTCGGCGGGCTGGGCAACGGCGGGCTCGGGGGCGGGTTCGGGACCGTCGGCGGGGGGTTCGACGCGCCTATTGGCGGAGGCGGGCGGGGGCCCATCGGGGCCTCGCCCATCGGCGCCATCGGCGCGTCGCCCGTCGGCGGCGGCGCCGGAGGGATCGCGCCTATAGGCGCGGGGGGGGCGGTTGGCGCGCCCGCCGCGCCCGCCCCCGCCGCGGCGCCGGCGCTCGCCAGCGGGCCGAGTGCGGCGGCGCCGGCGCAGGCGGCGCAGGCGCCCACGTACGCCTCGGCGATGCGCGTGCAGGCTGCGGCTGCGGCGAAGGCGGGTTCGTACGCGGCGGCGGGCGCGTCCGGAAAACCCGCCGCCTCCGCGGCGAGCCCCTCGCCCGCGGCGGCGGCTGCGGCGCAGTCCCCCGAGGCGCTTCTCGCGATGCTCCAGTCCAGCACGGCGGGCGCCGAAGGCGTGGGCGTGATCGCCACCTCGGCTTCCGTGGCGAGTGGGTACGTGTTGCGGCCGCAGGAGCAGGCGGCGTGGTCGCAGCGGCTGGCGCCGCTGGTGACCAACCTGCAGGGCGTGCTGTCCGCGGTGGGCCCGTTGAAATTCTGCCAGATGATCGACGGCGTGGCGAACCCGAACGACTGGAGCCTAGCGTCGGAGGTGGCGCCGAACCTGAGCCGCGGCGCGCGCCTGGAGGTTGTGCAGGACAACGAGATCTCCGCCGCCATCGAGGCGAACGCCGTCGCCGCGGCGAACACCGGCGCGCAGGTGCGGCTGGTGGCCGCGGCCGTCGACCAGAACGTCGTCGGCGCGCCCGGGCACAACGACACCGGATCGCCCGTCATGCTGTGCCGCTCCGAGCACATCGTGGACGGAGCCACCGGTTTGACGCGCGTCGCCTCGTTCGCCCTGCACCTCGAGCCGGTCAGCCAGCTCCAAGCGGCGGAAAAGCCCTACCTCTCGCTCACCTTTGCGTGGCTCGGCGCGCGCGCCGCCCCCGTCGCCGCCGGCGACGCCGGCGGCGCGGCGGCGGCGGGACCCGGCGCCGGGCCCGCGCTCGGCGGGGGCGGGGGCGTGCGCCGCCCCGGGGACTGGACCTGCCCCGGGTGCGCCGCGCACAACTTCGCGTCCAGAAGCGTGTGCTTCAAGTGCAAGAACGCCAAGCCGGGCGGCGGCTTTGGCGGCGGCGCGGGCGGCGACGTCGGCGCAAAGGTTTCCGAGCCGGCCGGCGGACCGGCGGGCGGGAACTTCCGCCCCGGGGACTGGATCTGCAGCGGGTGCCGCGCGCACAACTTCGCGTCGCGGAGCGCGTGCTTCAAGTGCAAGCAGCGCAAGGCGGGCGGCGGTGAAGGTGGCTCCGCGCCGGCGGCGAGCGGCGGCGGGTCTGCGGCGCCGGAGAACTTCCGCTCGGGCGACTGGATGTGCCAGAACTGCCGCGCGCACAATTTCGCGTCGCGCGCCGCGTGCTTCAAGTGCAGCTCGAAGCCCTCCAACTGACGGACGGACGAGACGCGGCGGCGCGTGAAACGTGGTCGCGCGGAGGGTGAAGAGGAGGGTGTGGAGGGTGTGGAGGGTGCGGAGGGGAACGAAGAGAACGAAGGTCCCGACGGGAAAGACGAAGGATCTTGAAACGACGACGGCGCGGTTTCTTCGCGAAAAGTCTCGACGCGCGACGATAGCGCCGTCCTCTTTTTCTCCGCCCCTCTCCCTCTTTACTTGTAGAAGGCGAAGTCGTCCCCGGGCTTGCGCACGCTGCTCTTGTACCCCTTTTCGAAATCCTTGGGCATCACCACGTACCGGTTCTTGCGCACCGCCTGCAGCCCCGCCTCCTGGCAGATGGAGCGGATGTCCGCCGCGCTGATCTTGTCCGGGCGCGAGACGTAATCCTCCAGGTCCACCTCGTCCGACAGGTTCATCTTCGCCGTGCACACCTGGAACACCAGCCTTTTCTGCCTCCGGTCCGGCGCCGGGCACTCGATCTTGCGGTCGAGCCGCCCCGGCCGTAAAAGCGCCGGGTCCAGCGTGTCCTGCCGGTTGGTGGCCATGATCACCTTCACGTTCACCGTCTGGTCGAACCCGTCCATCTGGTTCAGGAGCTCCATCAAGATGCGTTGCACCTCGCGATCCGCGCCGGTGTGCGCGTCGAACCGCGCCGTCGCGATGGAGTCCACCTCGTCGATGAAGATGATCGCCGGCGCGTTCTCTTTCGCGAGTCGGAACACGTCGCGCACCATCCGCGGGCCTTCGCCTAAGTACTTCTGCACGAATTCGGAACCGACGACGCGGATAAACGCCGCCGTCGTGTGGTGCGCGACGGCTTTAGCGAGCATCGTCTTTCCCGTCCCCGGAGGGCCGTAGAGTAAAACGCCGCGCGGCGGGTCGATGCCGATCTGGCGGTAGAGGTCAAAGTGCGTGAGCGGGAGCTCGACCGCCTCGCGGATCTCCTGCTTCTGCACGTCCATGCCACCCACGTCGCTGTACTTGACGTCCGGGCGCTCGGCGTCGGAGAGCAGCGAGATGGACGAGTCCGCCTCGGGGGGCAGAATGTCCACCAACGCGTTGCTGTGCCGATGCAGCGCGACGCTGGAGGAGGGTTTCAACAGCTCGCGGTTCAACGTGCTGAGTATCCGAACGTAGTAGTTGGACCCGGTGGTGGAGCTCACGATGCCGGCGTTCTCGTCCACCATCTCCAGGAACTGCCCGATCACGAGAGGCACAGCCTGGATGCGTTTCACCTCCTCCTGCGCGCGCAACAGCTCGATCTTCAGGTTCTTCTGCTCATCCTTGACGTACTCCTCCTGGATCTCCACAAACTCGAGCTCGCGCTGCAGTTCCTTCAGGCGCGTGTACAGGTCCTCCTCAGTGGGCTCCTTCGCGTCCCTCAGCGGCTCCGCCCGGGGCTTCTCCACGTCCATCGCCTGGGCTCGGGGGGTGGGTCGGAGACGAGAGGCGAAGACACCGCGTGGGGTGGGGAAAGGTCAGATCTGGGCGGTTTCGCGAAAAAAGACGGGGCGGACGTGTTTTCTTTTTCAACGGCACGCGGGTCGGGCGCGGCGCGGGAGGGCCGCCTCGGGGCTCGACGCGCGCGGGGTACTCGTCCCGGCGATGCGGGCGCGATAGTCGATCGCCGGGCGGCTCGAGCGAGCCGCCGAGGAGACGCCGAGGCGACGCGCGCTTCCGAAAACCTCAGATCTGACCGAACGAGCGCTGTCGCGAGGTTGAGTCCCCCGGTGTGCCCAGTCGCTCTCGGGGTGAACGTCGACGCACGCGCGAGGCGCGAAACGGGGGAGGACGCACCAGCGGCTCGGCCTTCGCCGGCGCCGCCGCGGCGGCGGAGCTTCTTCGCGTGGCGACCATGCTCGGTCCCCTCCTCGCGCGACGATCACGCGCGCGCGACAGTCTGCTGACGAGTTCGAAATGAGGGCGAGTCGTCGCGAAAATCGTCCGTCCCAGACTGTTTGCCTGTGCGGATTTCTGGCCCAAAGCCAGAAGGGTCAGTGAAAATCGGTGGAGGGCGTCGAGGCGATGGGATGGCAGTTGGCAGATTTTGACACTCCACGTCAGTCTCGACTGCTCGACATGCGAGCGAATTGTTAGTCCCACGCGCGCCGATACCCGGCCCGTCTCGCCCGACCTCCACGCGCGCACTCCCGCCATGTCGGACAAGTACGCCCCCGCCGAGGGCGCCCCCAAGCACCAGCGCCGCATGAGCCTGGTGACCGAGACGCTGGCGCGCGGGGTGGTGGAGGGCACCGCGTTCCCGCCCGCGGCGAAGTGCCCCGATTTCCCCCTCGCCACGTTCTTCTACCTGGACGCCGCGCCCTCGGACGAGGACCTGCTGGCCACCATGCGCAAGATCGTGGCGTTCGACCGCCTCAAGTCCAGAGTGGTGGGCGCGAAGAAGAAGCACCAGTACCGGTGGGAGGAGATCCCGGACATCGAGAAGACGCTCATGTCGCACGTCACGCGGAAAGAGGTGTCCTCCGAAGCCGAGCTCCGCGCCGAGATGGATACCGCGCTTGTCGCGCCGCTGGACGTGGAAAAGCCGCTCTGGGACGTCATCGTGTTGACGCTCAAGCCGGGCGCCACCTGGACGCCCTCCAAGGGCGGGCCGGTCGCGCCCCCGCCCGTGGTCTGCGTCCGCGTCTCGCACGCGGTGGGCGACGGTTTGTCTCTGGTGAACGTGCTGACGCGCCTCACCGACGGCGACGCGAGCCTCCTGGACTTCAAGCGACGCCCCAGCGGCGGTGGCAAGACTTCCGCGATTCAGTACCTGACGAGCCCCAGCAAGCTGTGGGCGTTGTTAGTGTGGCTGTTCAACTGCGTCGTCGCGGTGCTCTCCGCGATCGGCACGCCCGTCGGCCGCCGCGACTCGCACACCGCGTTTTACGACGCGAAGGCGCCCGTCGCGTATTCCGGGAAGCGACGAATGGTCACCTGCGAGGGCTTCAAGCTCGCTGACTTGAAGGTGGCGAAGCAAAAGTTCGGGTGCACGGTGAACGACGTGGTGTGCGCGTGTTTAGCGGGCGCGCTGCACCAGTACGATTTGGAGAAGAACGACGCGCCCAAGACAGCGCCGCTGACGCGCGCCGCCATCGCGGTGCCTTTTCTGGACGGGCGGCCAAACGACGAGGCGCACTTGTGTAACCGCTGGACGTTCGTCTCCCTGCCGCTGGCGACTGGTTCTAAAACCATCGTCGAACGTCTTCGCGTGACGAAGCGGCGGTGCGATTTGATGAAGACCACGCCCGCGGCGCACGCCGTGTCGGCGCTCAACGTGGTGGCGGCGGCGACGCTCGGACCCAAGTTCCAGTCCCAGACGGTGTACGATTTCATGTCTAAACATAGCATGGTGTTCACCAACGTCCCGGGGCCCACGAAGCCCGTGACTCTGTTCCGGGGCAAAGCCGTTCGATCGATGACGTTCGCGGTGTCCAACCTGGTGAATCAAGTCTCGGTGATGAGCTACGCGGGCGAGATGGGCTTCTCGCTCGTGGTGGACCCGGACGCGACGCCGGACGCGCACCTCGTCGGCGAGTACTTTGCGCGCGAGCTCGAGACGCTCATCGCGTCGCCGGAGACGACGCTCTGACGCGGATGCGAAGAGACACCCGCGCGAGTCGTACGCCCAGACGGCGTTGTAACCAATATAGACTACCTACGATATAATACATACGCGCGTGTAATGCACGACTAGTCTTTGACGGGGGCGCCGAGCCCGGCGAGACCTCGCACGTGCGCCACCACGCACGCCGCAAAGTTTTCCCTGTTGAGGCTCGCTGTGCCGTCCGCGGGGTTCTCCACCAGGTGCCCGTACCCGCCCTCCAGCACGGAGACCACCTTTCCCCCGGCGGAAGACGCCACCGCGCACAGCCGGTTGGTCATCTCCTCGTAGTCCTCGGGGGTGAGGTTCGCGCCGCCGGCGCGCCGGCCGCGGCGGTCCACGCCCACGTTTCCCACGTCGTGGTTTGCCGCGTCAAAGCCGGCGGAGATGATCAGCAAGTCGGGCTTGAACGCGCGGAGCGCGGGGAGCACCCGCTCGCGCAGACGACGCATCCACTCTTCTCGGCCGCCGGCGGGCGCGTCTCCGACGCGAGGGGGGGCAGGCACCAGCGACTCGGAAAGGAGAGCCTCTTTCGCGACGTTTTCGCGTTCCTCTTTTTCCTTCTTCTCCTTCGCCTTCGCCGCCGTCAACGCGGCGCCCGAACCGTCGAGCTCGTCGTCGCGGTTGCGCTTCGGGACGCGTTTCCTGCTCCCCACGGCGTCGGAGACGTTTTCCTGCGCGCGCCACATGGGCGGGACCACGACGTTCACCACGTTCTGGTGCAAGTCGCTCGTCACGCCGGTGCCGGGGTAAAACTCGACGCCGGAACCCTTGCCGTCGTCGGCGAGGTGGATGGAGGCAAAAAAAACGTCGCGGTCGTCGCGCGCCGCGCCGCCCGCGCGCGCCAGGGACCGGCGGTGGCGTTCATGCCACGCCCTCGCGATCTCCTCCGTGCCGTTCCCGTGGTGCACGTCGAAGTCCACCACCGCCACGCGTCGCGCGAGCCGGCCGCCGTTGCCTTCCAGAGCGTGCAGCGCGCCTGCGATGAGGGAGAGAGGTGAGCGTTATTCTTCGAGCGGAGGAGAACGCGCGCGACGAGAAAAAGACGAGTCGTCTCGAGAGACTTCGGGTGTTGTCCGGTCCGTATCTGTCCGAGGGCGACGTATCCTCAGCGCCTCCAGTCATCAGAAACCGCGTGCGATGTGCGGGAGGCGAGTCGCGACGGCGAGCGCGCCGGCGTGGTGCGCGCGGCGCCCTCTCGTTTCGTCGCGCCTCCCGGAAAAACGTCCGAGCAGAAAAAAAAAATCCTCGCAACTTTCCCGTCCGCGTCGCGCGTACCTATCATGGCGTTGTTCAGGATGGAGAACCCCGAGCTCGGGGCTCCCGCGGTGGCCCCGTCCGTGCCCGCGTGGTGCCCTGGGGGTCGCACACACACGAACGCAGTGCGCGCCTGGTTGGTCAGCACGCGCTCGACGGCGTGCACGACCCCCCCCGCCGCGCGCAGCGCCGCCGCCATCGTCCCCGGCGAGAAGAACGTGTCGCTGAGCTCCTTCTTCTTTTGTTTCTTCCCCTTCAAGCCCTGGTAGTAGGGCGTGAACGCCACGGGCGTCCCCGCGACGCGCTCGCCCAGCTCGGTGATCACGCCGATGTACTCCTCACTGTGGCACCGCCTCAAGTGCTCGAACTGCGCGGGCTCGAACGTCGAGCTGGAAACCGTCTCGTGTTCGGGAAGCGCGCCCGTCGCGGCGGCGCGCGCGCACGTCTCCAGAACCGCCGCGATGCGCTCCGGCGACTCCTGGTGCGGTTTCATGGAGACGTGCGCGTCGCAGTCCGCGTGGTGCAGCACTAACACGCGCAGTTTCGGCTCGAGCCTTAAAAGAGCCGCGCGCGTCGCCGAACGCACCTTCAAACGCGAGCCCTTGGAAACCCTCGAAGCCGCGCACGCAAGCACGCCGACGCCGGACGCGTTCGTCGCGAGCGCCTCCGCCCCCGCCGCCAGAAGCGCCTCGCAGCATTCGACCCGCCCCGCGGCGGCGGCAACCATCAAAGGCGTGTCCCCCGTGTCCGACGCGCGCGCGTTGACGCCGCGCCCGCCTTCCCAGGCGGCCATCTTTTTAAGCGCGTCGGTGTTCCCCTGCTGCGCCGCCCAGTGGAGCGGCGTCCAGCCTCCGGAAAGCGCGAGCGGGGACGCGCCGCGTTCCAGGAGAAGCGCGGCAGTCGCCTCCGCCGCGGACGCGTCTTCGAGCGCGGCGGCCACGGCGAGCGCGGTGTTGCCGTGCTCGTTGCGCACGTCCACGGGGCCGCGGCGGCCCTCGCCGCCCGCGCTCGAGCGGTCGCTCTCGCGCCCGACGGGGGGCGGCGCGACGCCAGCGGCGCGCGCGCGCGCCATCTCCCCGAGCCGCGCCGCCGCGTCCCTGTCCCCGGGGACATCCCCGGGGACCGGGGCGTCCCCGGGCATCCCCGGGGACGTCTTCGCGCCCCACGGCTCCCGGGACTCGCTCCCGGGGCCGAGGATGTCCCTGACCGGCCTCGGCGGCCACTCCGGCGTGCTGGTCGTCTCGCCGAGCGCGGGCTTCTTCGCGGCGGCGTCCCCGGCGGGGACGCGCGCGTCCAGCCACTCGCGCACCGCCGCGACGTTTCCCGCGGCCACCGCGGCGTGCAGCGGCAGCACGGTGAGCGCCGTGGCCGGGGTCACGGGGGGCACGTGTTCCTCTTGGCTCTCCTCCTGCGACAGGTACGAGCTCTTGGCGCTGGCGGGTTTGTCATCCGTCGGCGTCGCCGGGTTCGACGGGATGTGGATGTGCAGGCCGAGATGAGGCAGGCTCCCCACGCGCGCGGGGGGTCGAGGCGGGGGCATGGCGCTCGCGTCGCGCGAAAACGGCGCGGGGCTCGGCAAAGACGCTTCGTTGTGCTCTGCGAGGTCGGTGTTGAGAGTGTCAACAGCATCGGCGGGCGCGTTCATCGAGGTCGGCGCGTCGTCTGCGTCCATCGTGGACGCATTCGGAGCCTCCTCGGACGGTCGACCCAAATCGTCCAGCGCGCACAGCTCGGACATGCGCTTCGTCGCGCCGCGCTTCGTGCGCAGTTTCGTGGGCACGCGCGGCGCGTGGGTCGCGTCGTCGTCCATCATCGGCCTACGCGCGTCTCGACGACCGCGCGACCACCTCTACGACCCGCGACGAGCGACGAGCGATGCGTAACAACCGGTCCGAGAAAAATCTCGAACTCCGCAGTTCGAACGAACCGCTGGCCCGTCGAGTTTCTTGAGTCTGCGCCGAAACAGCGCCGGCGACTGTTTTCTGGGCTCCGCCGCCGACTCGTGGTCGCACTCGTCGCGTCGCGCGACGGCACGCGCTTCGCGACTTCGGTCCGCGGCCCGGCGTCGTCGTAGTAGACGTCTCCGACGACGCGGAGCCGCGCTCGGTGCGCTCGCAGGAAGGGCACTGCGCTGCCCTCGGTGTGCGCTCTCGGGATTTGTCGCCGGCGTCGGTAACGATGGACGCCTTCGCGCAGCGCAAGGCGTCGACCCTCGCCGAGCTCGCGCTCGACGCCGGCGACCTCTCCCGCGCGGGTCACGTGGACGCGCGCGCTCGCGCCGTGGTGGCGCTCGTGAACACGCACCCCGCGTTCTACACGACCAGCTCCTGCGCCGGCCGCGTCTCTCTGTTCGCGGACCCCACCTCGGAGACGCGCGCGGCGGGGATGAAGGGCGGCGAGTGGGTGTACGTGAATCACGATCCCGCCGACGCCGCCGCGATCGTCTCCGCCGTGCGCCGCAAGCTGGGCGAAGAGAAAGACGCGGCGTCGTCCTCCGTCCCCGATCCCGAGTGTTCGCTGGTGCTGCGCTTCGAGCCGTTCATCTTGTCCGTCGAAGCCGACGGCGTCGAGGCGGGCGGACGCTTCGCAAAGCTGGCGCGCGACGCCGGCTTTCGCGAGAGCGGCGTCGTCGTCGGCGAGCGGCGCGTGGTGTGTTCCGTGCGGTGCTCGATCCGCATGGAGGCGCCGCTGGTCTCTAAGGGCCAGAGGCTGGTCTCGGACGAGGCCATCAAAACGCTGGTCGCCATCGCGAACGAGAAGTGGGCCGCGAACGCCGCGCGCGCCGAGCGGCTCCGCGAGCGCATCGCCGAGGCGTTCGCCGCCGAGGGGGCGGGACGAGACGCGGGTGACGAAAAAAAAATAAACGCGGGGACCGAGACGAACGGCGCGGCGTCGTCTTCGAGTCGCCGTGGCGGGGGTGCGAAATCGAGCTCCCCGAGCAAAGACTCGGACAAAGACTCGGACTCGGACGCGCGGGTGTTCGCCGTGGAGACGGCGCACGCGAAGCGGTGCAAGGACGCGCTGAAGTCCGCGGGGTGGCTCGATAAGACGCGCCGCGCCGGCGGCGACGCGCGCCAAGACGGGCCGCGTCGCGTTTTATTACCCGTCACGCGCCGCGGCGCCGAGGCGCTGGAGGAGCTGGTCGCCGCCGCGTCGAGGCGGTTCCCCATGCGCGCGAACGACAGCGCCGCGTCCCTGGACGTCTCCGAGGACGCCGAGTCCACCGACAGCGAGGTGAACGCGGAGGGCGCCGAGGCGGATGCCGCCTCGCCGGTGAGCCGGCTTCCCGGAGAGACGCGTCGAACCGGCGCGTTGGACGGACCCGTCTCAGAACCCGTAACGCTCGAAGCCAACCCCGCGGTCGTTGCGATTCTGCAGGGCGTCGCGTCGGTGTTCGCGACGGACTCCGAGCCCGGCTCGAGTCCGCCGCTCGCGTCCCGGCCCGAGAAGCGGAGCCCCGCCGCGCTCGTCCGCGCGGCGGCGCTGATTGTCGCGCCCGAGGCGGAGTCGCGCGCGCGACCGAACGAGATCCCGACCAAGTGGGAGAAACTCGGCGACTTGGCGCTTCTCCCCTCTGAGTCCTTCCGCTCGGAAACGCTGTGGCCGCGCGAGACGCGCGCGCGCCTGTACCGCGAGACCGCCGCCGCGCTCGGCGTGACGCGACTCGCCAGGCAGGCCGAGGTGTCCCAAGGGCCCAAGCGCGAGTCGCGCGCGGAGCTCCTCTGGGACCCCGAGCGCGTCGGCGGGTGGACGGAGACCAAGGAGCTGGGTGTTTGGTACGGGCTGGACGTCACGAAGGTGATGTTCAGCTCCGGGAACGGCACCGAAAAACGAAGGATGGGCGCCATGGCGGCGGCGGGTGAGACTGTGGTTGATTTGTTCGCCGGGATAGGGTACTACACGCTGCAGATGCTGCGCCACGCGGGCGTCGCCAAGGTGATTGCGTGCGAGTGGAACCCGCACAGCGTCGAGGCTCTGCGACGGAACCTCGAGAGGAACGGGTTCGGTTTCGATCGGTGCGAGGTGCGTGAGGGCGACAACCGCCGGGTCGCGCCGGCGGGCGTCGCCGACCGCGTCCTGCTGGGCTTGCTGCCCGACAGCGAGCGCGCGTGGCCAACCGCGGTGGCGGCGCTGCGGGATAGCGGAGGCGTCCTGCACGTGCACGGAAACGTCGCCGCCGGCGAGGAGAGCGTCTGGGCGCGGAGGCTGGAGGAGGAAATCGCGACGCGAGCCGCCGAGCTCGGCCGCGAGTGGTCCGTGCGCGTCGAGCACGTCGAGCGCGTCAAGTGGTACGCGCCGAGAGTCAGACATCTCGTCGCGGACGTGCGGTGCGTCCCAGCGCGGCTCACCAGCGCGTGGGCGCACGCCGTCGGCGCGTCCACGTCCACCTCGACGTCCCCCTCGACGACCCCCCGCGAATCCGGATCCTCCGTCGCGACGTCGTCCTACGTCGCGCCGCACCCCGGTTTCGTGCGCACGCGCGTGCAGTCGCTGGAGAGCCCGGATCCGAGCCTCGCGGGCGCGACGCCCACGCGCCTGTCTCGAAACGCCAGGCGCGGCGCGTTCGCCGGGAAGGTGCGCCGCATGCATCGGCCGACGCGCGCCGGGTTTGCCGATGGGCCGGCTTCGGCGCGCGAGCCTTGCGTTTTGACCGGGCTGGATCTCGGCCCGGCGCCGTGGACGTGGTCGCCGGAGCACCTCGCGTCCAAGCCGGGAGTGGCGAGCGCGGAGGTGAGCGTGCACGTCTCGGCGTCGCCGCACCTGGACTTCGTGCGCAAGAACTTTGCGTTTGAAAACCTCGCCTTCGGGGAGTTTCTGAACCGGCTGCGCGACGAGGGGACGGGGACGGGGACGGGACCCGCCGACGCGAAAACAAACGAAAACGAAAACGAAAACGCGTCCAGGTCGTGGTACTACCTGCGGAGCATCGGTTCGAACCCGAGGAAGGAGCCCGCGCACGCGCTGGCGCAGTTCCCCGAGCTCGCGGAGGAGCTCCGCGTCCCCGGGGACGTGCTGTGGGGCGCGTCCGTCCCGGCGGCGCGCCTGGCCGAGGACGCGCGCTACTTCAGCGCCGTGCTCCGGTGCTCGAGCGGGGGCACGCGCCTCTGGACGCACTACGACGCCATGGACAACGCCCTCATCCAACTGCACGGCGAGAAACGCGTGTTGCTTTTCCCGCCGCGGGTCAGCGCCGGTCTGTACCTGGAGGGATCGTCTTCCCCCGTCGTCGGGCCGGAGGTGGACGGCGACGCGTCTCTCCGTTTGGGGACGGAAAACGGGGACAAACGCGGAGACTCCGACGAAAATAAAACCAACCGTCGGCCGACCACGTTCCCGGCGTACCGCGCCGCGCGCCGCGCCGCCATGGAGGTTGTTCTGCAGCCGGGCGACGTGTTGTTCATCCCCGCGCTCTGGGCACACCACACGGAGGCGCTGCACGGCCCGTCCGTCGCGGTGAACGTGTTTTGGCGCGAGCTCCAAAAGACGGCGTATCCGCAGAAGGACCTGTACGGCAACGCCGACCCGCTCGCCGCCGGCGAGGCGCTGCGGCTGGTCGACGCGGCGGCGAAAACACTCGCGAACTCGCCGCGGGACCACAAGGTGTTCTACGGGGGGCTCGCCGCGTCGCGTCTGCTGCGCGACTTGCGCGTCGAGCGCGACGTCGCGTCGACGTTTGCGGCGTTCGGCGCCGAGAGCGACGCGGAGAACACTTGCGCGGAGATTTCCGGAAACGAGTTGCTCTTTCCGTCGAAAGTCGCGGAAGACGTTCGGACGGGACGTCACGACTTAAGGGACGGCGCGGAGACGTCTTTGACGGCGCTCGGGGTTTGGTTCGCGCCGCCCGCGCGATGGGCGGACGCGGTGAAGGGCGCGGCGCTCGGGATCGGCGCGTTCGTCGCGTGGCGGCGGCTGTACGGCTCCTCCGGGGGGTCGTGACGCGGGACGCAAAAGCGCGAGTCGTGAAAGTGTGTCTAGTCACTACGTGATAATAGTCTACTACGAGCATCGCCCGCGCGTCTACGCGGCGGCGGCGGTGCCTTTGACGATGTCGAGGATGACGCGCAGCAGCCTGGGCATGGTCTCCGGGATGCCGCTCTTGATTTCGAAATCCGTCAGAACGTTCGTTGCGCGGTAGTAGTCCTCCACCGGGCCGGCGTTCGCCTTGTACACCTCCAGCCGCGCCCTCACCACCTCCTCCGTGTCGTCCTTCCTCTGCTCCATCTTGCCCTCGCAGCCGGCGGGGGGGTTCAGGGGGGGCATCACGATCGGCGGGTCGCCCGGATAGTTGATGTCGGCGACGTTGAAGTTCTTTCCGCACTCGGAGCAGATGCGACGCGCGCAGCACTTCTCGATGAGGATCTCCTCGCGCAGGCCCAGGTTCATGACCTGCGTCACGGTCGCGAACGTCGACAGCGCCTCCGCCTGCGGGACCGTGCGCGGGAAGCCGTCCAGCAGAAAGCCGCGTTCGCCCTTCTCCGCGCCCCGCTCGACGCGCGCCTTGAGGATGTCAAGGATCATCGCGTCGGGCAACAGCTGGCCTTTGCTGGTGATGGCCTCCATCTCCGCCCCGAGCGCAGAGCCTCGCTTGATCTCGTCGCGGACCAGATCACCGGCGGAGATGTGTGGGATCTGCATCAGCTTGGAGATGCGCGTCGCGTACGTGCCCTTGCCCACGCCGGGCGCGCCGAGGAACACCCAGTTCACGCGCTTGCCCGCCGCGAGAAGCTCGTCGCACGCCGACACCAGCTCCTCCGCCAGGGCGTCGGTGGCGTTCCCTCGGCGCTGCGTCAGGGGAGCGAGCTGGCGCGCGGCGATCGAGGGGCAGGCGCCGGAGGCGCGCGCGGGCGCCCCGAGCGCGGCGAAAGCGCAGGCGGTGCGGCGAAGCATCGCGATACCGAGACTGGCGCCGTCGATCGCGATCGCCGAAACGTCGGCACCGCGGGGGTTCGCCACGCACGCAGAAAAACCGCCGCGAGCCGCGCGCCATTCTTGCATGTCGAACGTTGGCGGTAAAACGCGTCCCGAACGACGGTTTTCTCGGAGTCATCCTCGTGCGTTGACCCTCGCAGTCACACACCCCCCGCAACCCCGTTTCGCCCCGTGCCGACCACCCGCCTCGCGCGTCGACAGCGCGATGGCATCCCCCGACACGAACGACATCGAGCTGTTGCGTGACGAGGCGGGGGGCTTGCTGTACGAGATGGGCATCGCCACGATCACCTTTTTCCGAGGGGACATCGTCGCGGCGTCCCAGGCGCTCCGCGCGCAGTTCGACAAGGTGGCGCGTTTGAACCCGTGGCTGGCGGGGCGGCTGGTGCGAGACAAGGCCTCGAAAGGCAAGCTCGTGCTACGACACCCGGTCGCGCCTACCGAAGCGCACATCGACGCCGTCTTCGCGTCGGACCACGCCGAGGACGCGTCGGGAGAAGTCAGCCTCGGGGTGCCGTACTCTAAACTGTGCAAGGCTTTGTTCGCGAAGAAGCGCGTCGTACCAATAGGGACGGCGCTGGTGAACCGACCGGACGCGCCCGTGGCGATGCTCCGGCTCGCGCGCTCGACGACCGGCTCCTTCTCCCTGACGTTCTCGCTCTCGCACAGCGTCGGGGACGGGCGCACGTACTACGAAATCCTCAAGATGCTCAGCCCGGGCGCGCAGGCGTTTGCGCTGGACGCGACTCGGCGCGATTTTTTTTCGGAAAACATGCGCGACGCGTGCGGCCGCGACGCGTTGCGCTGGATCGACTCCACGGACGCGGGGTGCATGTTCATGTGCAGCCTTTTACCGACTCTGATCGGTTTAGGGAAGAAGGCGAAGTGCGTGGCGTTCAAGCTGGACGCGAAACGGCTGGCGGAGGCGAAGCGAGTCGGCGCCGAACAATGCGGCTTGCCCTTCGTCAGCGCCAACGACGTGGTGACGAGCGCGTTCTTCAACGCCTGTAAGTCGCGCATCGGGCTCATGGGCCTGGACTGCCGCGGGCGCATCGACGGGGTCGCGAACTCAAGTGCCGGGAATTACGTCACCGCGCTCGTGCTGGACGACGAGGTGTTCGGCGCGCCGGGGAACATCCGCAAGATGCTCGGGACGCGTCCTTACAAAACCACCGAAAAGCCGTTCCCGTCGTGCGCCAAGTGGTTGTGCGGCAAAGACAGCGCGAGCGCGGGGATGGTGACCAACTGGAGCTCGTTCGCGGGAAACCTCGTGGTGATTCCCGAATGTCAGCTCACGATGCACCTGCCGGTGAAGGACCCGGACGCCGTGGCGTTCGACTGCATGATTCCGTTCGCGTCCAGGCCGGGGGAGACGAGCGTGCTGTGCTGGACCACGTCCACGGACGAAGCCGGCCTGCGCGCGGCGCTGCCGGTCGGGGAGGTGGTGTCGGACGCGCTGTTCCCCGGGAGCGCGAGCACGAAAAAGTCGCCGAAAGTCGCGCCGATGTGAGCGCGACGCGCGGGGCGATTCGTGAGAATGTATTCATGTTCATACGGAGATAGCCACGCCGAGCGGCGGTGAGGTCCTCGCCGGCTCGCGCGTCGCGGGACGGCGGAGGACGTCTACGAAGAGCGTCTTTTCGTCGGAGCGGTTCCGTTTTCCGGAAATCGCGCGGAGCTCTTCGCGCGTCATTACGCGACGTACGGCGTCCATGTACTTAATAGAGTAATGTTAATTATACGATGGTCCTAAAAGCTTCCGCACCTACTGGAGCTCGTTTCACGCTACCGGTGCTTCTTGATCCCCTCCAGCGGCAGACAAAGCGCGTTTTTCGCGTTGCTCTTCGCGTTCTGGTACGACAGGAACGCGTTCCAAAACAACCCGCCGCCGTTGAGAAACAGCACGCGGTGCTTCGGCGGGCAGTACATGAAGTTGACCATGTTCGCCGCGGGCCAAAACACGCTCCCGGCGACGAACACCGTGGACCAGGTGTCCATGAACTTCCGGACGCCGCCTTCGAATCCCTTGCCCTCCAAACCGCCCATCCACACGTTGAACAGAAACGCGTACGAAGGGAATAAAAACACGTGCCCGAGCGCGACTTTCTTAGCGGCGGCGCGCGGACACCTCGCCGGGCCGACCAAGTGTTCGATCACGCCCAAAGTTTTGCTGTCGTTGTTTGCGTCACACGTTTACAGTGCGTTTGGTGTAGGACGAGAAAGTCCGTCAGCGGTCGGCGATCGGCGATTCGGAATGAAAAAGCGGGCGTCCGAAGGCGTCGCGGCGACGGCGGCGTACGCGCGGAGACGTTTCGTTGGAAGAAAACAGGAAATGGCACGATGGCCGTTCGCACTTACTTGAAGAACGGTCCGTGCAGCGTAAGCCCCACGCCGAAGAACCTGGCGGTGCGCACGAGGTCGTAGTTGGCCAGCCCCATGCGTTCCTGCACCGCGGACACCACCCCCGAGGTCCTGCCCGAGGTCGAGGCCTCCTCCGCGGGGTCCACGCCGCGCACCGCGAACGGCGGCGTATCCGCCTGAAACGTCCGGCTCCTCTGCTCTATGGTCTGGCAGATCAAGTCGCCGCCGGACATGATCGTGCCGGACGTCAGGCCCGCCTTCAGCATCGGGTGCAGACGGGGGAGCCACCCCATGGAGACGACAACACGGGCGTCCCCGAGACGTGCCCGGTGCTTGCTTCCCGCGCGCCCAACTCTTGGTCGCGCACGAGACTGATGAGGCGCGCTTTTCCGGCGGAGATTTCGGCCCAGATTCTCGATTCGCGGTCGGGCGCGCTCGCCGGAACGCGATTTTCGGGCGATCGAGTCGAGAACAACGACTTGAGCTGTGACGTCATCGCGAAAAACAGAACGCAGTGCACCGACGTCGGCACCGATGTCGTCCGCCATCTCCTTCACCAGCTCCGTGCGTGGCGCGCCCGTGGCGGCGCGCCGCGCGTCCGCGGCGCGACGCGTCGCTGCGCGCGCCCCCCTCGTGACGCGCGCGAACGCCGACATCATGTCTGAGGTGGGCACCGTCCAGCTCTCCGCCGGCCAGCTCGAGGCGCAGCGATACGTCGCGTCCAACCGCTTCCGCTTGCAGAAGGACAAGGGTCCGACGTTCGAGAAGCGCTGGGCCGAGCGCAAGTCCCGCCTCGCGAACCTCGACGGGTTCCGGTTCTTCACGCTCATGCGCCGCGTCGAGAACTCGCCGGGGGGCCCTCCCATGGCGCCGAGCGCTGAGGAGGAGTACGATTACGTCTCCCTGACCATCTGGGAGGACAAATCCGGGTTCGACGCGTGGCGCACCGGTGAGGCGTTCAAGGAGGCGCACGGCGGCGGCACCATCTTCGGCTTCGCGGAGATGCTCATCTCCTCGCTGCTCGTCCTGAAGGGCGGCCCCAAGCCCGCGTTCTACGACGGTCTGCTGCCCGTCGTGAAGCCGCCCCCCGAAGACACGCCCTGGAAAGCCGTCGGCGGCTGGAGGGACGTGCCCGCCGACGGCGTCAACCCGCTCGACACCGACGTGTTCGTCGCCATGAACCGCTTCAAGGTGCTGGAGGGCAAGGAGGAGGCGTTCGAGAAGCGCTGGGCGGAGCGCGAGAGCAAGCTGGAAGAGATGGACGGGTTCCTGACCTTCCTGCTGCTCAGGCGGGACGCGCTCAAGGCGGAGGACGGGTTCAACTACTCCACACTCACGGTGTGGCGCAACCGCGCGGCGTTCGACGCGTGGCGCGCCTCCTCCGCGAACAAAAACGCGCACGCCAAGGCGGACGAGAGCGCGCCCATGTTCGACGGGCCGCCGTCGCCGGTGATGTACGAGGGTGTGCTGGCGCTCCTCTCGGAGAAGGGCGCGTGAAGCGAAACGAGCGAGACGCTCTTTTATATAGGCGAACGACGGAACGGAGGTTTTTTTTTTAACACGAAGAAGCTACGATTTTTTTCGCTCCACGCGCGCCCCCCTCTTTCGTCCGAACCGAGACGTCCTCTCCGCTCGTCGCACACCCCCGCGCGCTGGGAACCGCCGCGCGCGCGCGATGGTGTACTCCGTGTCCATTCAGTCGGGGGCGCAAGCCCCCGCCGACCCCGGGGCGCGCCGAGACGCCCCGACGCTCGTCTTCCAGGGCTTCCCCCTCGAGGGCGAGGCTTCCCTCGAGGACGTCTCGCGAGCCTTGAAGGTGGCGCGCCGCGCCGTGGCGTACACGGACTCCGACACGGACTCCGACACGGACTCCACCACCGAGCCGGAGGCCCCGCCCTCGCCCGTGGAGGACGCGCTCGAGGGCTTCGTGAAGGTGGAGGAGCTCGAGCCCCAGGCCGAGTGGCGAGAAGACACGGCGAGGAAAGACGAGGACCCCGAAGAGAAGGAAACAACCTTTGTCGAGCGCGCGCCGCCGCCGCCGCCGCCGCCGCGCGCGGACGCGGGTACGGTCGACCTCGTCGAGGAGGTTCTGCAGGTCGATGCGGAGTTGACTGGCGAGGGACAGAAAGGTGAACCCCCGCGGGAGCCCCCCGCGGAGGTCCCCGTCCCGCGGAAGCCCGCTCGGCGCACGAAGACGCACGGCGCCGCGCCGCCCGCCGCGGGACTCGGCGGCAAGCCGCGCGTGGTTCTCCAGCCGCCCTCCACGCGGTTGCGCCGGCGCCGCGCCTCGGTTTCGGTCAACGAGCTCGCCTCGGACCCGGCGAGGGCGAGGGAGGTGAAGCCGAAGCTTCTCTCGCGCCTCCCCGCGGAGCCGGAGCCGACCGAAAAGGAGAGCGAAACCCCTAACCCCGCGGAGGATCCGCCGGCGACGCCCGCGCGCGGCGCGAAGCGGAAAGGAAAAGCGCCGCGGCGGAGACGCAAAACCGAGCCTTCTCGCGCCGCGCCGGATCCCCCGCCGCGCGACGCGCCCGTATCTCGATACGCCGTCTCCGAGCCCGAGACCGACGCCCCCCCCGCGCCCTCCGGCGGGTCACCCGGCGGGCCGCTCGCGTTCGCCTTCGCGCGAGGCTCCATGCCCCCGCCCCCGCCCCCGCCCCCGGCGCCGGCGGACCCGGCGGCGCGGGCGCGCGACGCGCTGCGCCACGCCAAAGTGCTCCTGGACGAGGCGTGCATATCGCCCGCCGAGTACGAAGCCGTGAAGAGAGAGTGCCTGGACCGGATCCTGTGGGGATGATAGGGTTAGGAAACAGCGCGAAAACACGTCTCTCTTGTCGTGTCGGGTAGGACGGCGGTGAGGCGCGCGGCCGGAGGAGAGAAGCGCGCGATCGAGCGCGGCGCGCGCGCCGCGGCGGAGGGCGGCGCGGCGCGCGGCGAGCCCACACAGACGGCTACGGGTGAGACGGTGCGGGTCGTCCTTCTGCGTTGCGGGGGAGAAGAAAGAAAAACACATTTTGTGCTCTCGAGTCGTATGGCGACGCAGTCTCACAAAAAAATGAGGATCGACTGATTCTGCTGGCGCCGTGCGAGCCAACTCACACCTCGAAGCGGACCCCGCGCGCCGACCACTTCGCACGCGCGCGGTGAGCGGCGTCGCACACAACAGAGTAGCGCGGCGGTGCGTGTTCACATCTCCCTCGTTTCGCGACGCGTCGCGTCGGTCGCGGGTGCGGGCGCAGGCGCGGGGTACGCCATCGGCGCCCCCCCCATCCGCGACCCTGGCCCTGACCTGCACGGCGCTGTAGTGGGGAAAATATCTCCACCGCGCGGACGGCGCGCGCGTCCGGAGGCGCGGCGATGGCGGGTCCGAGCGCGCGCGCGGCTCTCGCGCCGCGTCGCGGCGTCGTCCGCCGCGCCACGCCACCCGCGCGCCGCGTCCGGCAGAGCGGATTTGCCCGATCGCCCGACGCGTTCCACGGCCATCGCCGCGTTGTTCGCTCAAACCCCCGAATCGCGGTCGATCGATCACGCGTCCATTGAAAGCCCACCCACGCCCGCTGACAAAAACTCGTTTTTCTCTTCCTCGTCATCTCCGCGTCTCAGGCGTAAGACGGAAGCGCGCTCGTCGCCATGTCGAAGGCTCTCGCGAAGATGTTCGAGCCCGTTTTCGCGGGCATGGCGAAGCGGTACCAGGCTGTCGTCGGCGCGGAGTTGTCCAAGTACGGCCTGCGGTACGACGACCTGCTGGACGAGACGATGAATCTGGACGTCGCCGAGGCGCTGCGCCGGCTGCCGCAGGAGGAGCGCGACTTGCGCATGCAGCGCCTGAAGCGCGCCATGGACCTGTCCATGAAGCACGTGTACCTGGAGAAGGACCAGCAGAAGAAGCAGACGCCCTGGAAGTGGTACGTCAAGCCCGTGCTCGAGGAGGTGGAGGCGGAGCGCGACGAGCGCGCCGCGCTCGGGACGGGGCAGCCCTACAACCGCCAGATTCCGTGAACGTCCGCGTCGACTTCAAAGCGCGCTTCGCCTCGCCGCCTTAATGCGCGGTTTCCCAAACGCGCCGGTTGTCGTACATAACAGAGCGAAACGTTCTCTTCCGTCATACGTACCGAAAGAAGCAAAAGCGTGCATCAATCATCTCGAAAACAAAACACCTCCTACGTCTCCCTCGCGAGCTCGATGGTCCGGTTGGATTTCTGCTCGTAGTACCGCGCCTCGGATTGGTTTTTCCGCGCGTTTCGCGCCTCGTACGCGGCGCGCGCCGCGGCGACGCGGCGAACAATCTCGGAAGACGTCAAGCCGTCCGCGCCGCTCGCGCCGTGCGAAGACAAACGCGGAACCTCGCGAAACAAACCGAGCGTTTTGGCGAGTCCGTTCGGATCGCGGGATCCCGCGTGGGACATCGAGCGCGTCTCGTCGTCCGTCTCGCGCGTCGGACCCGCCGGCGCGTCGTCGAGCAAACGCGACGCGGCGTTTGCTTGAAATTCGTCATCCGTCGTTCGGTTTTCGTCTTCGCGCTCCGCCACCACCGTTTGGACGTCGAACGTGGCGATGAGGTCCCGAGTCACCTCCCCGGGCGCGCCCACGATCACGTCGTCCACGTGGCGGCACGCCATCACGCCGAGCGCGCGCTCCTGCAGCGCGAGCACGGGGTACGCCGCGCCGCGGCCGCGCCGCGCGGCTTGGTCGTCGTGGACGCCCACCAGTAAAAAGTCACCCATTTTTTTAGCTTCGCGAAGCAAACGCACGTGTCCGGCGTTGAACAGGTCGAACGCGCCGTGCGCGTACACCACCCTCTGCCCCGGCTGGGGCGCGCGTCCGCCGCCGCTGAACTGCGCGATGCGACGCGTCGTGGCGAGGAAGCGGTTTTGAGGCGAGTGCCGAGAGGACGTCGTCGCGTCGTCGTCGGCGGCGACGTCGTCGTCGTCGGAGGTGTCGTCGCGTTTGGTTTTTTTTTTTTCGCGTCGCTCGTCGGACGCGGCGGCGCGCAGGACGCGGTTGACGATGTCCGTCGTGGAGACCCCCTCGGTTCGCTTGATCATCCTGAACCTGCCCGCGCGCTTCGGGGCGTCGTACGCGTCCGTGCCGTCCGGGAGCAGGCACGGGTCGTCGCCGTGAACGATGAAGTCGATGCCGTGCTTCGAGTAGAGCGTCTCGCAAAACTCCGGCGTCAGGTCGTACGGCACGTTCTCGATGATCTCATCCACCCACTTCACGGAGGCGATCACCGCGCGTCGCTCCGCCTCCCGCAACACCGGGGGGCCCTTGCATCGAAGAACCTCCGCGTCCGGAATCAAACCCACCACCAGCGTGTCGCCGCACGCCTTCGCCTGCCTCAACGCGTTGGCGTGTCCGAAGTGCGCGAGGTCGAAGCACCCGTCCATGTACACGCGGACCGGCTTCCGCTTCGTGCGTCTGGACCGAAGCGCGCGAGCGGAGGCCTCCAGCAGAGCGGCGACGCGACCGGGTGCGGCGACCACGGCGCCTGCGGCGACCGCCGTCATCGCCGCGAGCGTCGCGGCGAGACGCAGCTCACCCCCTCGCGACCTCGACATCGCGCGCCGTCCTGTGGCGCGCGCCCGCATCGGACGTCTCGACGTTTTCGATGACGAACGCGGAAGAACGAGAGCGCGGTTTCGAAGATTCGAACAACCGAGGCGAGCGCGGTGTTACGGACTATAGTCTACTTTCATTTCGCACGCTCACAGCACACCACTACGCCACCCTCCTCTTCCTCACCCTCCGAGCTCCCCCCGGCGTGCGGTACAGCACCCGGCTCACCTCCTCCAGGGGCACGTCGTGGATGCTCGGCACGCTCCCCGGCGGGTCGGCGTCGCCGCCGCGCGCTTTTTCGTCATTCGGCGCCCTCGCGGGAATCGAACCCCCGACCTCCGCAATGAGGTCCTCGTCGTCCTCCGCGCGCACCGAGAGCAGGTTCACGCCCTCGTACGCCCACGCCACGTACAGACCCAGCGCGAAGAGCCACACCGGGACCGCCAGAGCCCAGTACTTGTCGGGGTAGTAGTGCACGCCCAGGCTCTCGAGCGTCTCGTCGGGGATGAACGCCCACGCCAGATACGCGACGAATGACACGCCTGCGAACGGTTTCGCGCGTCGCGCGTGTTAAAGGGAAGGACGATACTGTTACGATACTGTTACGAGGTGAGGAGCGCGCGCGCGGGCGATCGACGCGTTCTCGTGTCGCGCGCTTCCGCGTCGGTGGCGGCGCTCGTGGCGCCTTCGCGGCGGAAAGCGGCGTCGCGAATGCGCCGACGCGAAAACCGCGGAGTAACAACAAGAATCTGGGGACGAAAGCCTCGATCGCGGGTCGTCGCGCTCGACGCACCTGTGAGGACGAAACCCACGAACCCGTACGCCTCCGCGGGAGACGCACCCTGCGGAAGCGTCTCAGCGCGTTTCCCGATCGGCTCGGCGGGCGCCGCACCGAGGGACTCGCGCCGCCGCCCCATCCCGGCGCGGCTCGAAGTGATGAACCTGTGCGCGAAACTTCTCTGCCGTCGATCCGCCTTGTCGAAGCGAATCCCTGCGCGAGATTTTGTGGCCGGGTGGAACAAAAAGCGTCGCTTCGACGGGTGTGGGCGAAGAAGCTCACGCACGGCGACATGCACGCGAGCGCGGCGGCGCGGGTGGTATCGCCTCGTGCGACTCCGTGCGCAGGCGCGCGTCCGGGCGCGAGGCGGCGGGATGGTTGCGGCTCCGCGGTGGGACCCTGGCGCGCCGTCCCTCGGTCATCTTCAAAATATCTCGGCTCGGCCGAAAGGGGCTCGCTTCCCGCGCGTTGGGCGACAGGCGGCGAGGCGCCTCCCGTCTCCCGCGCGCGCGAGGACGAGCGCGAGGAGAACGACCTGGTCGACATCGTACCAGGCGCGGAGGCCCCGAGCTCGGGCGCGTACTCGGGCGCCGAGGATGGCGTTTCCTCCGGCGCGGACGCGGCGCGCGCGCTTCGAGATCTCCCCGTCCCGAAACTGTCCAACGACGATTCCTATTTCCTCGAGAAGCTCGGCGTGACGTTCCGCTGGGGCCTCCGCGCGGACAGCGACCTTGACGAGCTCAACTCGCTTTTTGCCTCCGTGGGGTTCCCGCGCCGGGACGAGGGTAGGCTGAGACGCGCGCTCGTGCACTCGCACGACATCGTGTGGGTCGTGGTGGCGAACAAAAAAAACAAATCCTCCGGCGTCTTCGTCGGGCAGTGCGTGGGCTTTGCGCGGTGCACGTCCGACGGCGCCTTCAACGCCACCATCTGGGACGTCGTGGTGTGTCCCAAGTGGCAGGGCTGCGGGCTCGGCAGGGGCATGGTCGAGCGGCTCACGCAGAGGCTCATCGAAAAGGACATCCAGAACGTTTCGCTCTACGCCGAGCCGGCGGTGGTTGGCTTGTACCAGAAGTGCGGCTTCGAGGAGGACCCGGGCGGAACCTCCGGCATGGCGTTCCGCCGCGCGCGCCGGCGCCGGGGCAGCGCGAGCGACGGCGCGGGCGAGAGCAACGCGCCGAGGTAGTGGAGAGGTGCGTGTTCGATGAGTTGAGGTGGCACACGAACGTTCGACGCATCGCGGAAAACATCGTCGTCTTCAGATCGTCGTCTATTCAGTCATCTCTATTCGCGCGCGTCGGGGACGACGAGTCCATCCGTCGACGCGTCGCCATCCGTCTCTCGGCCAAGTCTCTCGGCTCGCGAAGACGAAAAAAAAAGTCTAGACTATCATACTCCTTCGTCCGTCTCGCCCCGCGCCGCGTCCATCACTCCTCCTCTGGCTTCAACCACACCTCGTTGTGCCTGCCTATCGGCCTGAACGGTGAGTCGTACCCCGCGTAGAAGTACGCGCTCGCGGCCACCTCGACGCCGTCCTGCTCGAGCCTACTCGCCAACGCCGCCGCCTCGTCGCGCAGCGCCTTGGCGTCGGCGTACCCGCCGAAAGCGCCGACGAAGACGCGCGTTTCTTTCACGTCGGCGGACTCGAACACGTCGGGGTCCGTGGGTTTCGGCAGATTTCGCTGCGTTTTACTTTCAGTGTGTTCGAAGGGAACGTCCTGTGCCTCCTCCTCCTGAAACGGCACGAAGAACGAGACCGTGAAGTTGGAGTCGCAGAACGGGCCGTCGCCCGGCGCGACGGCGACGCGCACGGGCGCGGTCATCGGGATCTTCTCCTCCGCCTCGTTCGCGCCGCTGATGTACCGGAACAGACGCATGAACCCGGTGGACACGGCGTCGTCGTAGCTCACGCCCGTGACGGTCGTGGAGGTCCACCTCAGGCCGGCGGGGTAGACGCGCGTCTCGTACCCGTCGCCCCGGCGCTCCACCGCGAAGGGCGGGCAGTCGAGGCCGTGGCAGAACCACGGAGACGCCGACGAGGCGGTCTCGGACGAGCCGAGGGCCGCGGAGGCGCCGTCCGCGGGCGCCAGCGCGAGGGAGGGCGCGAGGACCGCGAGCCACGCCACGAGGACCGCGGACGCCACGCCCGCGCGCATTTCGTGCTCGGTCGACGAGGTGGCGTCTGCGTCGAGCGAAGTGAGGGATGATGGCGCGTCGAGGAGAACAGCGGTGGTCGGGTTGACCGATAAAGTGCCACATCAGCAAGATGACGTCGGCGGCGGTGAAGATACTTTTCGCGAGAACGATGTTTTCGAACGCGGCGGCCCGCGCCACAAAGCACAGCGCCGACGCAGACATGTCCGTCGTCCTCGGCGCCGCCGCGGCGCACACGCCCCGCGCCGCACCCCCCACGCGCGCGCGCGCGCCCGCGCGCGCGCCCGCGTCCGTCTCCTTCCGCCGCGCGGAGCCGCGTGGCGCGACGACGCGTTTTTCCGCCTCCATGTCGAAAAGGCGTGTCACGCGCCTCGCCGCGGGCGCGGGCGACGCGGACGAGGTCGAAGACTCGGACTCGAAGGCGCGCAAACCCGGCGAGGACGACGCGGAACAGGTCTTGGGGGACTCGTTCGTGCAGGACGAGATCACCACGCAGCTGAAGTACCAGACCAAGCTGTACCAGGCGCAGCAGTTCCTTGAGCAGAAGAAGGAGGAGTTCGTGGCGAAGGGCGAGGAGGGGAAAAACGCCATGGAGGAGGAGGCGCAGCTCGCGCGCGACCGCGCGAGCCTCGAGCTCGGCATGCGCGCCTCGGAGATTGACGACCAGCTGGCGGAGATGCTGGACGAGACCGCGGCCGCGCGCGCGCGGAACGAAAAGGTTCAGGCGGAGCTCGCCGAGCTCGAGGAGCAGCTCACCGGCAAATCCAGCGGTCGCTTCCGAAAGACGCCCAAGAATCCAATCAGCGCTTTGAAACAGCAAGCCATCGACAAGGAAGCGGCGGACGTCGACGCGCGCATGCGCGACACGCTGGAGGCGACGCAGCGCAAGAGCGCGTACACGCTGATTCTACTCCTTCTGGTTGTGACGGATATCTCGCTGTTCGCGGAGATGGCGTGGGACAAGGCGTTCGCGGTGACGGCGGTGATCGGCCTCGTCGGGTACCAGGCGAAGAACGAAAACGAAAACAACCGATGAAGAGACGCAAAGCTCGACGACGTCGCGCGACAAGCTTGACGCGTCGTGTAATACACGAATAGTATCGCATCGACGCATCTCTGTCGCCTCTGTATCACATGCGCTTCATGACATCCTTCACGTCCTGCTCGGTGATCTCGTACGCCCAGTGCAGCATGGTCTGCCGGATCACGGGCGACACGGTCTGGTCGTCGAAGCGCTTGTTGGCGTAGACGCACTTTTTGCACAACGCCGTCTTCCAGCGGCCTTTAGCGCCGGCGACTCCCGTCCACCGCGAGATCTGCCGCGCGTCGTCCGCCGACCTTCTCCCTAAAAAGAACCGGCAGTACCACTGGAACCACCCGCGCGGGTCCTGGTCGATGATCCAGCCGTGCTCCTCCCAAAATGCCTGGTCCTGTCCAGCCTTCACCCGATACTTGTTGCGCGAAGCGTCGTACCGACGCGCGCGATACAAATCGGGCTTCAAACCCGCGAACCAATCCTTCGGGAACTCCGCGTGCGTCACGTTCACGTCCCTGCTTTTAATGCCCGCCTTGCCCCCCCTCGGGTTGAAGTACACGCCTCCCCAGCTCCCGGCCTGGATCACCTGCTTGGGCGTGAGGTTCGGCGTGAACTCGGGGTGGTCCACGAACACGAGCTTGCCGGTTTTCGCGTCGCGCGGCGCGCCGTCGTCCACGTCGAGCGAAGGCGCGAATGGAAACTTGTTTGTTTCGGGCGGCGCGTAGCCGCTCCGCGACGCCTTCGCGAGTTGAGATTTTCGTGCCGCGCGCGCGTCTTCCGCGGATGTGTCCACGGCGAACGCTTCCTCGAACTCGCGCATCGTGGGCTCCTTGTAGCTCACCTCGGCGCGAGCGCGAGAGCTCCGCCGCGAAGGCGCGGCGGCGGAGGCGTTTTCGACGCGTTTTCGTCTCGCCGGAGCGGCGGACGTTTTGGATGTGGGCTTAAGCGCGCTCGCCGCCTTGTCCACGCCGAGCGCCTTCATGCGCGCGGCGTTCGCGGCCATATTCGCCTCGCGCTTACGCTCGTAGGGGCTCAGCGCGTCGCCCCCGGGGGCCTTGGATGCCTTTCGGCGAGGGGGAGGTCCGGGAGAGCGGGTCAGCGGCGAGCCGGGGACCGGCGGAAAAGACGACACGAGGACACGTCATCGGTCGGAAAACTCGGCACCGTCGAGAGCGGTGCTCCCGGGAGGCGGACTGAACGCGCCGGGCGGGAGGCGCGACGCGGGGAGGCGTGATGCGTGGTCGGCGACGCGCACCTTGGCGGGCATCCGCACGACACGAAAACGTCTGCTCGGGCGCTTCACGTAGTGGCCCGTCCGAGAGAGGCATCATGCGGAAAGCGGATAAAAAAGAAAAACGTTCTCACTTTTCGTTTTCAAAACGCGCCAAAAAGCTCGCGACGTCGAACGAAAGAAAACGCTGCGCGATTCGCGCTTCGTCGCGCCGACTCCTCATCTATAGATACCCCTCGTGATATCCGCTCGACGCACCGCTCTCGACACACACTACACCACTATACCACCATCATCTAACATACTACATCTGTTTCTTGCGTTTCCGCCTCTTCACCCCGAAGCGTTTTAGGACGCTCGCGACAATCGTCTCGGCTCCCTCGCCGACGACGCCGAGCGCGTTTTGTTTCCGCCGCCGCCGCAAGTCTCCCAAGTCTCCCGCGCGTCTCGGCCGCCGGCTCGCCATGGCCGCGTAGTACGCCGCCAGCGCGAGCACCACGAGCCACACGAAAACGCGCCTGTGCTTGTTTTCGCTCGGCCTGTGGCCCGCCATGACGTGGAACATCTCCTCGACGCCGCCGCACGTCAGGAACCCGCAGTGCTGTTTCGAAAAGTACGAGCGCAGACGTTTCGCCGCGGCGTCGGCGTCGGAGGTCTCGCCGTCATCCTCCGCCTCGCCTCGTTCCTCGCGGCTGGGAAAGCACAGCGCGACGACTCTGTCGCAGCGCGCGCGCGCTTCTTCCAGCGATGCCTCGTCGCACTCGTGCGCGTAAAACCCGATGGCGTCCAGCGCGTGCTCGAAGCGCGCCTTGGGGTCCGTCGCGCGCCAGCCGCGGAACGAGTCGCAGCGCAAAACGTCGCAGTACTCCGCGAGGCACACGTCCGCGCCCGGCGGGATCTTGTCCGCGTGCCTGTTGTCCATGTGCTTGTCCACGTAGTACTCGGACTTGAACGTCTTGTCGCTGTACAGCGACTTGTACTGCGTGCGGCGCACCACCTCCTTGTGCCTCTCGTGCTCCAGGTACATGTCCTTCGCCCGCGCGAACGGGCACGCGGGGGGGAGCTCGAACCGGTTCTTGTCCACGACGGGGTGGAAGAACTCGTCGAGCACCGCGCGCGCGTGCCGCGATCGCTCGCGCGAGCAAGCGGGCGAACCCTTCGCGGAAGCCTGCGCGCTGGAGTCGGCGACGTGGAGTAACAGACACGCCACCGCGAGGGCGACGACGGCGGACGAGCGCGCCGCGTGACACACCATCGCCCGCGGTACCGACCCCACGTAGGCACACCGCGCGTGCGCCTCGAGGTGTGCGTTCCGCTGGACTCGCGAATTTTTTTTTTCTCGGCGCGATTTTTTTGACTTCGAGCGGCATTCGAGCGGGCCCTCCCTCGTCACTCCGATCTGCGCGCGACCGGCCCGAGATCATGTCGGAAATCACGGAGGAGAAGGCGCCCGCCGCCAAGCAGGATGACCCCGCGTCTGAGAAGGAGGTGATCAACACTTTCCAGACGCTGCGGCAGGAGGCGTCCCAGCTGTTCAGCAAGATCAACGAGCTCGAAAACGAAAAGGCGGAACACGCGCTGGTCATCGACGCCATCAAGGATTTGGACCCGAAACGCAAGTGCTTCCGGCTGATCGGCGGGGTGCTGGTCGAGCGCACGGTGGAGGAAGTGCTCCCCGCGGTGCAGAAAAACAGGGACGGGCTCAGCGCCGTCATCGAGAAGCTCACGCAGCAGAGGGACGACAAGGTGGATCGCGTGGAGTACTTACAGAAGAAGTACAAGATCCGCGTCCGCGGCGAAGAGTATCCCGAGGACGAGGAGAACGACGGAGAGGCGGGGAAGCAGGGCGTCCTGGCGTGAGCGGAGCGAGGTCTCGCGACGCGTGGGGAGTGCGTGTCGATGAAGGAAAACGGCCGGTAGCATCACTGCCGCGTTGGAACAGACTTCGCGTTCGCCCTTCGCCCACCCCTGTTTGCTTTCAAAGTTCGCGCCGGCTGAACGCGAGCCGGTGTGCCGACCACAACGGCGGGTGTAAAAATTCCGATCGCACCTCGGGAACCTATCCACTCGAGGCCGCACGGAGGGCCCACGCATCGACTGAACCTGATGCGCGCGTGTCTCACGAGCACACACGCGACCCGCGTTGCCTCGACCCTCCCCCACGCGCTCCGCCGTTTGACCCGCGGCGCGTCCCGTCCCCGCGTCCCGTCCCGACCCGCCGCGATGCCCATCGTCGCGGCAGCCTCGACATCCACGGAGCTCGTCTCCGTGGGCGAGCTGCTGTCGACGTGCGTGGACGCCGCGCTGAAGGGCTGCGACGAGATCCGCGCCGTGCAGGAGCGCCGCGCGGGCACGGGCGCGCTGTCGTCCACGCGCAAGGACGCGGACGACCCGCGCTCGGCGCTCACCGAGGCGGACACCAACGCGCAGATGGCCATCGTGGACGCGCTGCGCGCGACGTGGCCCGGTTTGCGCATCGTCGGCGAGGAAGACGAGCACGAGCACGACGGGGGCGCGGCGGGAAAAACGCGAGACGCGCTTCGTGCGGATCTGATACGCGCCGACACCCCGGACGCGTCCGAGTGGAATGAGCCGATGGACGCGCTGACGGTGTTCGTGGACCCCGTCGACGGCACGCGCGAGTTTGTCGAGGGGAGGCTGGGCGCCGTGCAGTGTCTGATCGGCGTCGCGTGCCGCGGCCGGGCCGTCGCCGGCGCCATCGGACTGCCGTTCCCGGACGGAAGCCTCGAGCATGAAACCTCCGTCGTGTGGGGGGTCGCGAGGCCGGGGCGCGCCGCGGGCGAGAGCGGCGTCGCCGGCGCGCCGCGCGCGACGCCCCCCCCGCTGGGCGAGAAAAACGGCGCGACGTGCGTCACCGGCGATTCGACAAACGCGAGCCTCGCGGCTGCGCGGGTCGTGGCTGACTGCGCCACGAACGCCGTCATCGGCGGCGCCGGAAACAAGATCCTCGCCGTCGCGGAGGGCCGCGCGGAAATCGCGCTCATGCACTTCGGCACGTCGCTCTGGGACACGTGCGCGCCGGAAGCCGTGCTGCGCGCGCGCGGCGGGAAGGTGACCGACCTGTTCGGCGCGCCCCTCACGCACGACCCCGAGCGCCCCGGCGGGGGCCTGATCAACGACCTCGGCGTTCTGGCGACGGCGTCCGGGCCAAGCCTGAAGGAGAAGGACGCGCGAGGACGCGACCACGGCGCGATCGCCGCGGAGATGCGCGCGGATCCGACGCTGGTGGCGCTCCTGGCCCCTTATTCCGGGCCGAGCGGCGCCGACGACGCCGCGTTCGCCGCGCAAGCCAGCGACGTGGCGCGTTGTCTTGACGGCTCGCCTCTGCGCGTCGGCGAAGTAGGCCGCGCGATCGCCTCGACGCTGTGCGGCGGGGACGAGCCCGGGACGCTGCTGCGGTACTCCGCGCCCGAGAGCACCGCGATCCGCGGGCTCATGTCGGACGCGGTGCGCCTCGAGCTCGCCTGGGGCGATCCCGGCGCCGCCGGCATGCCCTCCACGGCGTTCTACAAGCGCGTCAAGCTGGGTGACTTGGAGTACGCGCGCACGAAGGCGGTGACGCAACCCATGAAGATCGCGCGCGACGTCAAGTCCGCGGGCGTGGAGGCGGCTTTCCTGGCGTGCTCCGAGGTGACCTCGGCGCTCGCCGCGGCGAACGTGCGCGTCCCGCGGTGCTTCCGCGCAGAGCTCAGACCCAACGCGGAGGACCCGATCGAGTCCGCGTTCGCGCTTGTGCTGGAGGACTTCGCGCCGAACAACGGCTGGCACCAGGAGCGACTGCTGGACCCGGCGCAGGCTCGGGCCACGCTCTCCACGCTCGCCAGGATGCACGCCACCTTCACCGCCGCCGCCTCCGCCGCGCGAAACGACCGGGGCGCGCTTCTGGCGTCGCTGGAACGCGCGGTGTGGCCCGCGGGCGCGTACTGGCAGCCCGACATGCAGCCCGCGTCGCAGATGACCACGGTCGCGGCCATTTGGCGCGACACGCACCTGCCCGCGTTCCGAGAGGCGTTCCAGGCGTGCCTCCCCGCGGAAGTCGACGTCGAGACGCTGGGGGAGAGGTTGCAAGCCGTCGCCGCGGACGCCGGCGCGTCGTCGCACCCCTTCGGCCTCGACCAGCCCTCCGGCGCCGAGACGGGCGGCGCGTTCGCGAAGTGGCGCACGCTCATTCACGGCGACGCGAAGGCTGCGAACGTGTTCCTCAGGACCTCACCGGATATGCCCGAGGGCGTGGAGGTGGGCTTGATCGACTTCCAGTGGATGGGCTTCGGTCTGGGAGTGGTGGACGCCGCGCACGTCATCGCCGCGTCCGTGGACCCGGAGACGCTCGGGTTCGCTGACGGCGACGCGGAGGGGTCTTTTCGCCTTTCACGGGAGGGCTCCGGAGGGTTCGACGAAGGCGCCGCCCCCGCGCTCTTCGCGCACTACTACGACGAGTTCATTCACGCGAGCGTGGCGAACGGCGCGGCGGGGTCGGAGGAAGAGGCGCGCCGAACGTGGCCGTTCGAGGAAGCCTCGGCGCAGTACGACGCGGCGATTTTGGATTTCTCGCGCGTGGTGTTCGGGTACCAGTGGGTGCGCGTGGGGGCCTCGCCGGCGTCGCTCGCGGCGGCGGCGGACTCGTACAACAAAAACTCGTACAACAAGAGCCTGCCCAACGCTATGTGGCTCGTGCGCGAGTGCGACGCGGCGCTGCGAAGACGGCGAGCCGCGTGAACGTCGCAGAGGTAAACGACCGGGAGAAACGTTCCCAACCTCTCTTCGCGAACGGGCCGAACGCGCGAGACTATCGTTGTCTACGTGAGGTATCACTAGCTAGTCTAGACTACTATTACGCTCGTCTTCTACTGCCCGCCCCTCTGCTTCGCCTTGCTGAGCAGCTCGGAGAACGCGAGGCGTTTCGGTCCTGTTTTGGCCCTCGGCCGCGCCGCCGCCGCCTCCGCGGCGGCCAACGCCTTGGCGCGCGAATCGTCGCCCGCCAGGCGCACCACCGCCGTCACCGCGCTCGCGTCCTCGTCGACTGCGGCGCGGAGAGGCGCGTCGTCCACGGAGGCGCGCTCGTCGCGCCACCCCACGGCAGCGAGCGTCGCCGGCGTCGCCGCGGACGAAAACGCCACGAGCGCACCCAGCTCGTCCCTCGAGAACTTGCCGCCGCCGATTCCCGCGCTTTCGTCGCCGCGCAGGAATTCGCCGCCGTCGCCGGCGCCGTCGCCGACGCCCGCCGCCTCCGCCTCCGCGCGCTTCAGAAGCTGCCTCTGGAACACCTTCTCCTCGACGGTCCCCGCGGCGAGGAGCCTGTAGATGGTCACGGGCCTCGTCTGCCCGTCGCGCCAGACGCGCGCCATCGCCTGGCGGTCGTGCGCTGGGTTCCAGCTCGTGTCGAAGAGCACCAGGCGCGACGCGCCCACCAAGTTCAAACCCGCGCCCCCCGCCACGCACGAGAGCAGCATCGCCGTCCCGCCGCGCCCGGCGTTGAACGCCTTGACCAGCGCCGAGCGCGCGTCCGGAGGCGTGCGCCCGTCCAGCCTGTCCGTACGCACGCCCAGGTCCGCGCACACCGCGCCCGCGAGGTCCAGCGCGGCGGAGAACCCGGAGACGATCACCACGCGCTCGCCCTCGCCCGCGTCGCGCAGAGCCTTGACGATGGCGCGGAGCGCGCCGAGTTTCCCCGACCCCTCCGCGCCCCCCCCGAAGTCCTTCGGGATCAGGGACGCGAGGCGGCGCCGCAGGTCCGCGGTCATATCGGGGTCCGAGGCGGCGACCGAACCACCGAGCGCGACGTCGGTCTCATCGAGGACCCGCTCTTCGTCCTCGGACACCTCCCCCGATCGCGCGCGTTTACGGGCGCGCGTCTCGTCCTCGTCGTCCTCGTCGACGTCGTCCTCATCCTCGTCGTCGCCGTCGCCGTCGCCGTCGTCGCGCCGACGCCCCGCCTTCGCCCTCAGCGCGGCGAGTCGCCCGACGCCCATCGCCTGGTCCACCGAGTTGGCGAGTTGCCTCAGGATCCCGATGGCGCACAGCGCCGCCGCGGTGGACCCGCCGCCGCCCCCGCGCGTCCACTCGCGCACGACAAGCGCGCCCTCCTCGTACAGCGCGCGCTGCGCCTCGGCGGGTTTGCAGAAGACGACCATCTCCGTCTTCGCCGGCAGGTGCGCGGCGTTGATGGACGCCTCGCGGCGGAGCACGCGTTTTTTCGTGAGCTCGGCGAGCTCCCGCGCCGCGCGCTTCGCCTCCTCAACGTCGCGCGCGGACGCGCCGGGCTCGCCGCCCCGGCGCACGGGCTGCGTGAACCTCCGGTGGAAGTCGTGCGGCGGGCCGAGCAAGCCGGGGCACGCAAACTCCATCACCGCCGCGTACTCGTCCAAGTTGTTCTGCACGGGCGTCCCCGTGAGCAAAACGCGCATGGGCGCCTTGACCGCGCGCAGCGCCGAGAGCGTCTGAGACTCCCTCTGCGCGTTCCGGAGCCTGTGCGCCTCGTCGCACACCATCACCTCCGGTCGCGCCGCCGCCGCCACCGGCGCGAGCCGTCTAAGGGTTTCGTACGACGTCACCAGGATAGGCCACTTGTCGAATGCGCTCTTGGTGTTCGCGGGCGCGCCTTTCGCCCAGCGCCGGTACGCCTCGTCCGCGCCGCCGCCCTCTGCGAGCGCAGCCTGCGCGCGCACGCCTCCCAGCCACTTGCTCACCTCCGCGGCCCAGTTGCCGACCAGCGAGGCGGGGCACACGAGCAGCGCTCTCTTGGCGGTGGGCGCGCCGTGCGGCCCTTGCCTGAGCATCGTCCAGATGAGCGCCAGCGACTGCAACGACTTGCCCAGCCCCATGTCGTCCGCGAGCAAACACCCGGCGTGGTCGATCGCGACTTGGGACGACGGGGGCGTGCCGGTCTCCGGCGACACGGGCGAAAAGCCGTGGATGGCGCGGTACATCCAGCGCACGCCTTGCTTCTGGTGCGGGCGGAGTTTCCTCGCGAGGAACGGATCAACCACCACCGCGACCCCGCGCGCGCCTTTTCCCAAGCTCAGCGCCTCCGCGGCCGTGCACAACACGAGCGCACCGGGCGCATTGGGGTCGTGCAGGGGCTTGAGCTCAGACAGCGGCGCCTGCGGGAGCGGCACGTCCTCGGGCGTCGCGGGCACGACCTCTCCCCCAGACGGAGATTTCACGTGGCCCACGGGCGTCGCCAAGATCGCAGTCGGCGACACCAGGTTCGAAGCGTCAACCGCCGAAGCAGCGCCCCCCCGGGGCGGCGTCATCATCGTGTTCGCCTCTGAGGACGCCGCAGCCGCGGGCGGGGGACTCGACATCGCGCCTCGCCCGCCTGCGCTCCGCGTTGTGGCTTTCCCGCGTCCGAGTATTTCAACATTTTCAACTCTGTTTGACAGCTCTCAAATTTACAACACCTAGTCGCTATCAGAGTCCAGCGCCATCCTCATGACTGCGGCTTTCCTCGCGCCTTTGCTCATGGGCTTGGAGAGGTTGACGAGTCCCCGACTCTTCCAGAAGGCGTCGGACTTGTCCGGGGACGGAGCGATCACCCACCTGTTCTTAGCGGCCAGGGGCTTCTTCGCGATCGACTTCTTCGGGGCGGTTGTCTTTCTGGAGAAAGCGGAGGTAAGCGTTGAGCGAGCGTTAGCCCGCTTCCACGTCTCGTACTCCTCGATCTTCGCCTTGTTATCGATAAGCCACTTCTCCGCGTTCTTCATCATCTGGCTCTTCCTGAACATGGGCCTGTTCGCGATGGATCGTTCGCAGTCAAGCGTCGCCCCGAACTGACGCCACTCGATCTCGATGAGCGCATTCTTCTTGCGCTGGAGCTCCTCAGCCTCCTCGGCTTCCGCGGCTTTCCGCTTCCTCGCCTCGGCAGCCTCGTCAGCCTTCTTCTTGGCCTCGGCGGCCGCTTCCTCCTTCGCAACTTGTCTAGAAGAGCGCATGGTGTCAGTTCAGTGTGAGGATCCGCTCGCAGATTCAAAACTTTTGAGATGTTCTCGTCTGGAAGTTGACACTCCTTTTTTTAAAATTTTTTTCGTTCATCAAACGCGCGTTTCCCCCTACACGGCCTCCAAGTCCCCCCCAGCGTGGAGAAACGCCTTCGTCATCGCCCAGCTCTTCGCCGCCGCGTCCGCGTCGTACGCGAACCCCGCGTCCCAGTCCTCGGGCGTCGTCTTCTCGGGCCGCGTGAACCCGTGCTTGACGTTTTCAAACTCCACGAGTCGAACCGGCAACCCGAGGTCTTTCAGCCCGGAAAGACACGCGGCGACGTTCTCGGGCGAGCTGAACGGATCGGCCGCGCCGTGCAGGAGCAAGCAAGAAGTCGACCCCTTCTCCGAGCCCGAACCCTGTGAAACCTCAGGGTCGGCTATCTGAGGTCGGTCGAGGCTTCCGTGGAACGAGACCACCCCCCGAAGCCGCGGCGCGGACCGAAACCGCGCCAGGTCCAAAACCGCCATCCCGCCCAAGCAGAACCCGATGCCGAATATCGAGCCGGTCGAGGAAACCTCGGGTTGCTCTATCAACGCCTCGTACGCTTTAAGTATCCTCCTCGCGTGTCTCGTCCGGTCCACGCGGAGGGCGCCGAAGAGCGCGTCGCGCTCGGCTTTGTCGAACACGCACTTCCCGGCGCCAAACGCATCCAGCGCGAACGCCGCGAAGCCCATCCGGGCGAGCGCGTCGCAGCAGGTGTGCACGAACACCTCCTGCGGGCCGATCGCCGTGTGCGCGACGAGCACGCCGGGTAAACCTTCGTCACCGCCTTCGAGCAAAGACGGATCCCACGCGAAATACGCCTCGAGGTCCGTCTCGCCGTCCTCGGCTTTGTAACGGAATCGACGACTCGAAATCGGGGCGTCGCCTTCGACGCCCCACGGAAGCGCCTCCAGGGGCACGCCCGCGTCGAAGAGGGGCGGCATGTCGCGGTGAGACGCCAAAATCCGCACGCCACGGCCTACGCGCCACCGCGGCGGAACTCGCGCGCGCGGAGGTCGCGACGACACCGGACACCGCGCGCAGGCCATTGTGGATCTCTGATGAGCCGGCACCCGGCAGTCGCGAAACTTCGAGCCGTTGAAAGTCGTAACGTCTTCCGATAAAGCGATAATTTGTTCTCGGAGTATCCGGAACACGTCCGCGCGCTCTCATGCCACAAGTCCAGCGCACTTATCGTCGGCAGCCCACGGGACATCGTGTCGTTATCCTCTTAGACATACTCCTGAGCCTGCGACGACTTTACGCTTTTGAGCGCTAGTATGCATGGGTCCATCGGTCGCCTGATCGATCGCCTTGTCGACGATCGCGACGAGGTGGACCCGGACGAGGAGACGCCCTTCCGCCGGTTCGACGCGATACGACCGACGACGCCGCCTGTCGTAGCGGAAGCGCGATCACCAGTGTGGACACGACTCGAGGGCGGCTCGTTCCAGACGCCCCGCAAGTCCGTGTTCACGCGGCTCGAAGGAGGCGCCGCAATTCGAGAGCCCGAGATGGCTGAGATGGCTGGTCCGGGACCGAAAACTCCGTCTAGCAGGTCGGCGAAAAAACAAACCATAAAGGAACGTCTTCGGCGCGCGAGACGCAAGGAAGAGAAGAGAGCCGGGCTCCCCGTCGGCAGCCTGACGCCGAGAGGACCGTCTAGCAAGAAGCTCCCTCTCCCTCTCGGCAGCGTGACGCCGCGCGCGGATGTGGCTCGTGAGGGACGGAAAACTCCGTCGAGCAGGTCGGCGAAAAAACAGCGTCAGCGCGCGAGACGCCAGGAAGAGAAGAGAGCCGGGCTCCCCGTCGGCAGCTTGACTCGGCCCGCGGAATTGTACCACTGCGTCTGCTGCGACGCCCCGGTCGCGCGCTACGAGCGTGGCTTTCACGAAGCGGGCGCGCGCCATCGACGCGCCGCGAGCGCGATTCCCGAAAGCTTCGACGAAGACGAGCTCGCGAAGGCGGCGGCGGTGGAGATACTCGAGTCTCACGTCGTCATTTCCGACCTCGGAGCGACGTGCGTACTCCCCAACGGCACAGTCGACGCGACTGTGACGCTCTCGGTGTCCTCGCCCGGCTGCGTGCTGACCAACGTGGAGCACGTGATGTCCGCCGGGCACGAAAGAGCGGCGCGGCTGGGACGTCCGGGGTACTCGCTCGCGATTGACCCAATCTCGCCGACGCAGGTTTCGCTCAAGTTCACGGCCGGCAGCACCCTCGGGGTGATCACCGCGCGCGTGCGTCTCGATTTCGCCGTGTTCGGAGAGACCTCCACCGCGTTCACGATGTGGCGGCAGTGGAGGGTGCACGTTAACGACCCGGACTTCGACAGGGTCATGGCAGCCGGGTTAGCGCCGACGGAGCCGTACAGGCGCCCGGCGATGGGCGTGCGCGTCGACCGAACGGTGTTGAACAAGAAAGTCGAGGCTGGTCCGCGACCGAAGCACAAGCAAGGGCTCAAGCTGGAAGGCTTGGGTACTTACCAAATCAAGCCCACCATCAAGGCGGGGGTGATGGCCCCTCAGGGGAGCGAGGCTGAGAAGGCGATGCGCAAACGTCTCGCCCCCGAAGGCGGCGTCACGCCTGCGAACCACAACGCGCTGTTCCACGAACTGCTCATGGCGGAAGAGGCGGCTCAAACGTTCGAACTCCAGAAGTACGCCATCGTTGGCGACAAGGCGGTGATGCGTCACACGCCGAGTAGAGAAATGCTTCGCCTCGACGTTCCGGGCCTCGCCGAGAAACGACCCTCTGTGCGCCTCGGCGATAAGATTTTCGCGTACGACAAGGGGGGGTGCTACGAAGGCTTCGTGCACCAAGTGGAAGAAAAGGCTGTTCTTCTGAAGTTTTTGAAGAAGCGCATGATGGGCTGGAACTCGCCCGTACGATTCGATCGCATCGAGTTCAAGCTCGGCCGCACCGGCATCAGGGTCACGCACCAGGGCTTGGACGACGGTACCGGCGCGTCAGACGTGCTGCCGCACGTAAAGTCCCTGATCTTCCCCTCGAGGGACAACAAGCCGCCGGAACGCGAATCATCGCGCGCGCGACGATCTATCAGGTTGTTCAACGACAACCTCAATCAAGAGCAACGCGACGCGGTCGCGATGGCGATGCGCAAAGGTGAACACGTCGCGCCGTATGTCATATTCGGTCCGCCCGGCACGGGCAAGACGTCCACCATCGTGGAGATTATCAAACAAGTGGTTTCGCGGGGGAACGTCCGCGTTCTGGTGACGGCGCCGTCCAACGCGGCGGCGGATCACGTCTCGTCTTTGTTGCTGAGAGGCGGCGGCAGCATCGACCCGTCGAAATTCCTACGCATCAACGCGCACGGCCGCGACGTGAACTCCATTCCCGAAGAGGTCATGCTCTGTTCGTTATGGAACCAATCGACGCACGGGTTTGCCGCCGCGGGGGTGGATGAGTTCGCGCGCGCGTCCGTCGTGGCGATGACGTGCGCGATGGCGGCGAAGTACGCGTGCGCCCCCGACGAGTACTTGGATAGCTTCGACTTGGTCGTCGCGGACGAAGCGGGACACGCGACGGAGCCTGAGACGATCGCGGCGTTCGCGAAGCACTTGAAACCCACCGGGACGCTGGTCATTGCGGGCGATCACAAGCAGCTCGGGCCGATTATTCAATCGCCGTTTGCGCAAGAGATTTTGGGCGTGTCGATGCTGGAAAGGCTGTGCCGATCTGGGCCGCACGCGCCGGACGCGAAAACCGGGGCGTACGACCAAGACTTCGTCACGATGTTGGTCCGGAACTACCGGTCGCACCCGGCCATCATCGAACTCCCGTCGCAGCAGTTTTACCACGGCAAGCTCATCCCGAGCGCGGAAGCGACGTCCGTGCGGACGTTGCTAAAATGGGAAGGGTTGCCGGCGGCGGCGGTTGAAAACGATTTTCCGATTCTGTGGGATGGCATCGTCAGCGAGGACATGCGCGAGGCGAACTCGCCATCCTGGTTCAACCCCATGGAGGCGCAGAGAGTGGTGCGGCACATCCAGAGCTTACAGCGCCTTCCTGCCAGTGCCGGGTTCAAGCTGGAAGACGTCGGCGTCGTCGCGCCCTACGCAAGGCAACGCGCGAAGATCAGAAAAGCGCTTGAATTGAACGGGATCACGGGCGTCAGGGTGGGCACGACGGAGGAGTACCAGGGCGACGAGAAGCGTATCATCATCATCTCGTTAACGCGGAGCTGCGAAGAGCACCTCACGCACGACGCGCGGCACCACATAGGGTTCGTGTCGAGTCCCCAGCGGTTCAACGTCGCCGTGACGAGGGCGAAGTGCCTCTTGATCGTGGTCGGTAACCCGCTGTTGATGGCTAAGGATGAGCACTGGGGCAGCTTGCTGAAGATGTGCGTCGAGAGAGGCGGGTACGAGGGGACTCCCCTGCCTGAGGACTTGTTCGAGCGCGAAGCCGAAGACAGCGCGGCGGCCGAGGAGGGTGCGGTCTAATAAAGACAAACCTTGAATACAACGCGAAACGGTCTCGCTATTCCAGCCACGCGACCCTGGCGCCTTCGTCCACCTCCGGCCTCAGCAACTCATCCACGCTCTGCACGAGCCTGAGCTCGCGACACCCTATCCCCGATTTCCCGCTCGCTTCCGCTTCCGCCTGTGCCGCGGCCGTGCGGCGCAGCACGCCCTGCAGCGAGGCGACGGCTTTCTCGGCGGCGTTTCCGAGCCGGTCCGGAATCTTCGCGCTCCACGCCAGCAGCAGCGCCGCGCACAAATCGCCGGTTCCCGTGAAGTAGCTCGGGATGCGAGGCACGACGATCCTGAACCGCTTCGAGCATCCCCCGAGTTGCGGCGTGGACGTGCTTCCCAGCAGCGTGATGTGCGACTGGTGCGATCGGAGGTGGGGATTCCCCAGACCCTTCTTCGCGTCGTCCGCCGGGTCCCCCCCGTCCGCGGGCTCGTCGGCGTCCTCCTCCAAATCCAGCGACGTCAACACGACGCTCGCCGGGCCGGCTTCGTGCAGCGCCTGACACGCCCCGAGCGCGTCGCTCTCCGTGGCGATGGTCACGCCGGTCAGGAGCTCGGCCTCGAACTGGTTCGGGGTGAGCATCGTGGCGAGCGGGACGATGTCGTCGCGGTAGATGCCCACCAGCTCGGCGGGGACGTACAGCTTGCCGTTGTCGCCGAGAACCGGGTCGCACACGTACACGAGCGCCGGGTTGAGCGCGCGCAACTTACGCACCAGCCTCGCGACCGTGCGCAGCATCGACGCGCTGCCTATGTACCCCGTGAGCACGTGCGTGTACCCCTCGAGCAGGCCGTTGCTCTCGAGGCCCTCGACGATGCTCTGCAGCTGCTCGCCGGTCATCACCTCGCCCTTCCACGAGCCGTACCCGGTGTGGTTGGAGAACTGCACGCTGAGGATGGGGTCGACGTCGAACCCGTGGAGCTGCAGCGGGAACACCGCGCACTTGTTCCCGACGTACCCGGAAACGACGTGCGACTGGATCGTCAGGCATCGTCCGGTGGATGACGCGGTGTTCATCGCGGCTGCCGGGGCGACCGACGCGGAGGCCGACCGCCGAACGCGCCGCGCGGTCGGGACGATTCGCGCGCCTCCGAGTTGCCGGGGACGGGCGACCGAAAACGCGGAGGGCGCGCGGACGGGAACTCCGCGATGGGAGGCCGACGGCGTGATGCCGACTCGGACCGACGCGGGAACGGTCGCCGTCGCGGAGATATGGTTGGCGCGTCGCCCGCGGGGGTGCCTAGGGGTGTGGAGCGAAAGTTGACATTTCCACTTTTCCCGAAACCCCCGACGCTACGAAACTGGATATCGAAACCCTCCGGAAGACAGAACCGCACTCGCGACGCCTGCCGACACGATGCTCGCCGCGCGTTCGACGGTGTGCCCGGCCGCTGCGGCTTCTGTTCGCGGTCTGAAACGCGGAAGCGCGGCTTCGCGGCGCCCCGCGCTCCGCGTCTCACGGCCAGCGCGCGCCTCTCTCCCCGGTCGTGCCGAATCGAAAACGAATGACGTGGCGAAACTCTTCGCGCTGCTCCCCGCGTGCTTGAGCGCGGCCACCGCGTTCGCCGCGCGCGCCGTCGAGGCCGTTGACGACTACCCGACGATGTACGTGCCGGAGGGGTACGTGCCGAGCCCCCTGGACGACGGCGACGGGGTCGCGCAGCTCGTGGTCCTCGCCTTCTGCGCCGTCTGCGGGTTCGTGGGCATGAAGCTCAGCCTCGACAGCGAGCAGGTCAAGTCCGAGGAGGCGCTCGCCGAGAAGGTGGCGAAGCAGGTCGCCGCCATGCGCGCGGCGCCCTCCGGCCCCGTCCCGGGAACACCCGTCGCGTCGCTGGCCGAGGACGCCGCCGCGGCGACGACCAAGTTCGACAACGAGGGCCTGCTCAGGCTGGACGCCGCGGTGTCCCCGGAGACCGCGGCGGCGCTCCTCGCCGAGGTGAACGCGACGCTGGCGCGCGAGCTCGAGCGCGCGAGCGGCGGGAACGGGCTTCCCTCGGACGCGTTCGGGAACGTGTACTGCAAGGGCAACCGGTACGACCTGAAGCTGCCGTGGGGGGGTGTCGCGGAGAAGGCGTTGCGTGAAGCCGCGGTGAACATGCGTCCGTTTCTCGAACGCGCCGCGGGGGGGCGGAAGGCGCGCCTGTGCGAGTTTGCGGCGCTCGTGTCCGACCCGGGGTCGGCGCGGCAGCCCGTGCACCCGGACACGAACTACCGCCGCGACCGGTGCGTGGTGACGTCCTTCGTGGCGCTACAGGACGTGGAAACCGACATGGGGCCGACGGTGTTCATCCCGGGGAGCCACACGGCGAGCGCGCACCTGGCGTTCCGCGAGGCGGGCGAGACGGGGGGGGCGGCGCTCGCCGCGCCGCACGGCGTGGCGACGCTCGGCTCCGGGGACGCGACGGTGTTCGACTCCAGGCTGCTGCATTGCGGGGGCGGGAACGCGTCGGACAAGAGGCGCGTGTTGTTCTACTTCTCGTTCGAAGTAGAGGGCTCGGATAACCCCAACTCGGCGGTGTCCACCATCAGGGAGGAGCTAAGGGGGAAGGTCACGCTCGGGGACCTGCTCGCGGCGTAGCGAACGCGTCGCAAATCGTCGGACGTCGTCGTTCTAGTAGCTATTGGAAAAATAATAGCTCATAGCTATGTGACCGGTGCCTGTTGCGGTGGGACTGAAGCCGCCTGCGGCGTGCTGTCTCCCGCCCACCCTCCCCAGGAAAGGTTCACGGTGTCTATGCCGTCGTCCTGCACGCGCGCCCAGTCCGCCCAGCTCGGCGTCGCCGCGAACGTCTGCTCGGCGTCGGCGACGCGCGCGCGCAGCGCCAGCAGCTCCGCCGGAATCGCCGCCTCCGGGACGCTCCCGGTCGCGAGCGCAGGGCCCGCGGTTTGGATCTCGCGCAGTCTCGCCTCGAGCTGCGCCTTCTCCTGCGCCGCGCTCGCGGACACGGAGGTCGACGCGTCCAGGGCGCCCCGGGCCTGCTCCATCGACGCCGTCGCCGCCGCCACGCGCTTGCGGAGCGCCTCGACTTCCTCCTGCGCGCTGCGCGCGACAAACGCGGCTTCCTCCATGTTCGCCTCGCACCGGCGCTGGAACATCACCAGGTCTTGCAGCTGCTGCGTCAGGCTCGCGCTCGTCGCCTTTGCCTGAGAAACAGCATGCTCCTGCTCCCACAGCTGCCTATCCGCCGCCTCCGCGTCCGCGCGCGCCGCGCGCACGCGGTCCGCATCCGCGCCGACGCCCAACTCGGAGCTCGCGGGACCGCGGAACGCGTACTCCGCCTCGGAGGACCCAGAGACGCGAGGCTCGGGAGCCGCGGGCATCGTTGGCATCGTCGGCATCGTCGGCATCGTCGGCATGGCCGAGGGGTCCGAAACAATCGGTGGCGGCGCAGGCTGCGGCGCAGGCTGCGGCGCAGGCTGCGGCGCAGGAGGTGCCATGACCGGAGCGGCGGGCGCCGAGCCGAAACCCATCGCGTCGGCGCCGGGCGCGGCGTCGCCGCCCGCGCCGCCGAACGCGAACGCCTCCCCCATTCCGCTCGGGCTGGGGTCGGGTCCCCCGGAGAACAGGTCCTCATCCAGGGCTCCGAACGCATCCCGAACTGCGGGCGCGGGAGCGGGAACGGGCGCAACGGGTTGCATTTGCGTCTGCGCTTGTTGCTGCACCGCGGGCGGAAACGGTCCGGGCGGCAGACTCTGCGGCGGCTTGCGCCCGTCTCGCGCGCGCTCGGTGAGGTAGATGGCGACGGTGAACTCCTGCTGCGTGAGCGCGCCGTCGCCGTCCGCGTCGGCGAGCGCCCAGATGTCCTTCAGCACCTCCTGCGGCGCGTTCAGCGCCATCATCATGGGAACCACCTCGCTGCCGGAGAGTTTCCCGTCGCCATCCGCGTCGTGGCGCCGGAACACCTGCGCGTATCGCTCGACATCCGCGCGTGACATGGGAGGCCACGGCTCGTCACCCGCCGCGGCAGGCGCATTCTGCGCGCCGAAATCTCCGAACGAGTCCCCGAACGAGCTCCCGAAGTTCCCGAACCCGTTCGCCTGCGGCTGAGGTTGCGTCGCCCGCGGCTGCGGCGGTTGTTGTTGATGGTGTTGGTTCTGACCACTCGGTTGCATTCCCGAAATCTGGCCCGCGCCCGTTCCCGGCATCGTCTGCGGCTGCTGCGGTGCGGCCGGAGCGCCCGAGAGGCCCTGCATGTTCGGTGCTGGATACGACGCGTAACCGTTCGCGATGGCGTTGGCCTGCATTTCGTTCATCTCGCCGCCTTGTTGCGCGACGTATATGAGCTGCACCGCGACGTCGAATTGGGATTTTTCGAGGAAGCCGCGAGGCGGATTGTCCACGAGCTGCCAGAGCGCGGCGAGAGACGCCTGCGGGAGGCCGGCGCGCGAGAAAAAGGCTACAGCCTCGCCGCCGCTAACCTTTCCGTCCCCATCGGTGTCCGCGTGTTCGAACCACCCCACCGGTACCGTGCTCATGTTGACGCCCCGCGGCCCCCGAGGTGCGCGCGGGACTGTTTTGTTAACGTTGGGCACGCGCCACCGGTCGACGAACGAAATCGCGATCTGCCTCGTACAACTCCTCTCCTCGTTTCTGAGAACGACGAGTTTCTTCTCAAGTTCAAAAGGCGCGTCGCGACCGCCTCGCTCGCGCACTCCTTCCCTCGTCTTAACAGCGATATCCGCATGAGCGACAACATCACCGATGCACGCACGACGGCGATGGACACCGAAATCGTCCCGCCCGTGGTGTTTGACGTCAACACAACGCTGACGAGTACGTGGTACCGCACCCTGTTCGCCTCTTCCCAGACAAACACTCGCACTAGTCCGCTGACACCGCCTCCTTACCTCTGCTTTGGAAACACACCATCGCCTTCCAGCGTGCGATGCGTGGTACTGCATCAACACCGCCAGAAGCTGGGAAGACATCTCTTCGGGTGCGGTCATGTCCGCTGCGGTCGGCGGGACGTGCCTCGTGCTTTTCTCTCTTCTCAGGCACAGCTTCCGACCTTACAAGGCGCGACTTCTTTCTGAGGAAGTTACCTTTAAGCCGCCCGAGGTTCCCGGGTTCGGCAGAGGCGTATCGTTCGTCTGGAACTGGGCTATCCACGTCGTTCGCGTCTCCGAGCGCGCGCTTTACGACAGCGCCGGCCTGGATGCGCTGTATTACGACCGAGCCAATCGACTCAGCTTGCTCGTAGCTTTCTTCGTCGCTATTTTGAACGTCGGCGTGGTGTTGCCCGTGAATTTTTTGCTCGGCACGGTCATTGACTCCGCGGAGGCGCTGCAAGTCGGCGGCATGTCACTTCTGGATCGCCTGTCGATGACCAACGTTCCCGCGGCGTCGCCACTGCTTTGGATTCACACCGTCGTCGTCCTGCTCACGGTGCTGTTCGTCAGCTTCCTCTTGTGGGTCCATTTCGAGAACTTTCGCGCCGACCGACAGGCTTTCCTCGGGCACCTGGTCGTCGACTCCGACCGCCTCTTTCGAACGTCGAGCTCCGAGTCCTCCTCTCTCGCGGACGAAGAGGACCCGGAGACGAGCGTGAACGATGCGGAGCACGAAAAGCGACTCGCGAACCGAACGCTGAGCGGTGCATCGTCCTACTCGGTCACCCCGACGCTCCGTCGCGCGGCGTCTCTGCTTCGAAGACGCTTTTCGGTGCACGTCCGCGAGCACGAGACCGGCATCTCAGCCGCGGCGAGCGGCGTCGTCTCGCCGGACGTCTCGGAGGTTCACTCCCCCCTCTCCGTGTTCCATCGACAACACGTGTCCATCGCGGACGTGACGGGACCGAACGCCACATCGCTCGCGGTGAAAGCTCAGCAATACGCCGTGCTCGTGACCAACGTGGATCCGACGTCCCCTTCGATCCGAAACCCCGAAGGCTTGTTACCGGCCAATCGAGCCGCCGAGCTCGAAGTTTCCCGCGCGTTCGCCTCGTTGTTCCCCGATTTCGTCGCCGCGGTTCCGGCGCAGTGGCACGCGAGAGTGGACAAACGGCTCTGTGAGCTCGACAGGAAGCAGCTCGCGCTCATGCGCGTCCACGAGCGCATCCAGACGTGCGCGGCGAACGATAAGGCGGCGAAACTCCTGGAACGGCGCGACGCGTTGGAGAGGGAGACCAAGCGGCTCGCCGCGGAAATCGCGCGCGAAAAAGAAGAGGCGCAGACCGACCCTCGAAGCGCGTTTTCCTTTTTCGTGCTCTTCAAGTCGCAAACCTCCGCCGCGATCGCGGCGCAGACCCTGATCCAGGAGCCCGGCGGCGACTTGGCTTGGACCGTACGCGCCGCACCCGCGCCGGACGACGTGGCGTACTCGAGCCTTTGGAAGACGCCGAGCGAAAGGTGGGCGCGCTCGTTCGTCGCTAAACTCGCCGTCGCCGGCATCGTCGTCTTTCCCATCGGCGTCTTCACCAGCAGCATGTTATCGCTCAGCGCGTCGCTCTGCGGGAAGAACCGCACGGGATACTACTGGAGCTGGTACTGCGAGAACCAGAGTGACGACGGACCGACGTTCTTCTTCCGATTACTGACGGCCTGGATGCCGAGCTTGTTGCTGGCGACGTGGAACGCCGTGGTGGTGCCGTACGGCTTTGCCTACCTCGCGCTCTTCGAGTGCGCGGAACCGACGCTCAGCGGCATCGACCGAAAGGTGTTCAAGTGTTTCTACTTCTACGCGTGCCTCAACGTGCTTCTTGGCGGAATGCTCGCTGGGACGCTCTTTTCGCAGCTGGAAAACATCATCAAGTCGCCGTCGTCGGTGTTCGTGCTTTTGGGGCACGCCGTGCCTCAGTCCTCCAATTTTTTTCTAGCGTACGTCTCGACGAACGCGCTCATGCTCGAGCCGTTGAGGCTTCTGATACCGCACACCGGGGTTTTGAAGTACTTGGTCTCCGGGCGCGGAGAGCGCACGCGGTGCTGCGGACGCATCGCGCGCGATCGCAAGGCTTCTTGGGCGCCGAGGAGCCTGAGACTCGGCGCACACTACGGCGCGCAGCAACTCATTTTGCTCGTCTGTTTGGTCTTTTCCACCGCGTCGCCGCTGATAACAGCCGTCTCGCTCGTGTTTTTCGCCATCAACTTCGTCGTGTGGAGGCATCACCTTCTGTACGTCTTTGTCCGTTCCTACGAAAGCGGCGCGATGATGTTTCCGGTGCTGTTCTCGCGAATCATCAACTCGCTCTTCATGTACCAAATATTCATGGCCGCGTACCTTTTGATAAAGCAAGCGTACACGCAGGCGTTCCTGCTCTGGATCCTGGTGCCGCCGTTTTTGTTTCAGTTTCAGTCGCTATGCTTGGCGAGATTCGTGACGAAATCGACGTACTTGCCTCTCTCCATCGCCGCCGAGATGCCCGCGGCGGCGATTCCGGCGGACGCGTTCGTCGCGCCGCAGATGCGCGAGGGGTTCAAAGGCTGGGGCGCGCAGGTTGGCAAGGTTTGGCAGGGGTACGGAGGCTTCGTGGCGAAGTTCGCGTGATGAGATTGGATAATAGATAGATATCCGTGTTGGTTTTCTACGCCGCCGCCTTCTTTCTCCCGAGCCACATGTACATCAGAATCAGCACAACCGTCACCACGAACATACCCCCATAGACCAGGATCGCGTCCATTCGCTGCCTCCTGTCGATGACGCGCAACAGCGAAGAGGACACGCCCATGGTGTTCAGGAAATCGAGCATCCTGTGCTGCGCCCCCTTCAATCGCTCTCGTTGGTCGCCGAGCGCCCCGAGCACGTTCCCCGCGTGCGACATGAGCTCGTCCACCATCCCCCCCGACCTTTGCAGCGAGATCCTCGCGCCCGCTTCCGCGTCGTACTGCCCCACCAGGAGCCTGAACTCGTCGTCCGAGGTCACGCGCTGCATGAGCTCGTCTCGGTCACGCTGCTCGGCCTGCCTTCTGTTTTCCCGCGACTTGAACCGCTCCAACGCGACGCGGTACTGGTCGCAGTCTTCGACGATTTGTTCCACTTTTCGTTTCCAGATGTCCCGTTTGCTCGTGTTCTCCTGGACGACCAAAACGCGCCACTGGCTCTCCACCTGCTGCGTGATCTTCGTGAGCTCACGGAGTTTCGCGTGCATGTCTCGGGAGAGCGGACTGCTCGACTGAAGAGTGCCCCTCGCCTCAGCGCCCTCCAGTTGTTCTAGGCCGCTGCGAATTTCCATGGAGAGCCGCCTGGCGACGCCGTACAAATCTTGTAGCGACGCCATGTTCACCCCTTCGGCGTCTCCGAGTCTCCGTCCGACACGCGCGGCGACTCAGTCGATGCGGACACCAAGACGCTCCTGCACAAAGGTCCGAGATGTCGGGTGGCGCCAAAGCGCGCGTCCCCGTGTGAAGACTCACACCCGGAAAAAGCGCCAGGTGCCGTTTTTCGGTTTTCTCGGCAACGGTCTTGTCAGTCTTGTCACACGGGCAGACAAGGGCCGAAAGAGAGTTTCGTGTTGAACGCATTTCACTCGTGGAAGCGCGCGAGTCGAGTCTCTCGCTCGAGCACGCGCTTCTCGCGCGGACGTCTCCGTACCCGCGCCGCCCTCCTATCTCGCGGCCGAAGCGACCGTGGACCCCCGTCGACCACGCGCTCCCGCGATGACCCTTCACGCCGAGTGATCTAGAGCGTTCGATCTTCCGTCACCTCTCGGTCCTCCCAAGAGTATCTTCGTGACATGGCGATGCGGTCGCGCTCCCTGGCGTCGCAGGATGCCCTTTCCTCGTCCCCCGAGCGCGTGCGCTTGACCTCGGCGAAGGAGGGGGTCCGCGAGGACCCGGCCGTGGGGACTCGCGTGCGACTGAAAGTTGAGGGCATGACGTGCTCCGCTTGTTCCGGCGCCGTCGAGGCGGCGTTGCTCGGCGTCCCGGGCGTGACTCGCGCGGCGGTGTCCGCCGCGACAGGCGACGGCGCTGTCGAGCTCCTGCCCGGCGCGGTCGTTCGCATCGAGACATTACTACAGGCGGTTGATGACGCCGGGTTCGACGCGTCGCACGTGCGCGACGCGGAACTGTCGCGTTCCGTGGTGAAGCTGTACGTAGACGGGATGACGTGCTCGGCGTGCACGGGCGCGGTGGAGAACGTGCTCCGGGGCGTGTCGGGCGTGGAAGAAGTCTCGGTGGTGCTTCTCCCGGAAGGCTCAGCGGAGGTGGCGTTCGATCCCGAAGTCACGGGCCCGCGCGAATTGATAGAAGCGATCGAAGACGCCGGATTCGACGCGCTGGTGTCCTCGTCTGAACGCGTCGGCGCGGGCGCCATGCCGAAGGCTACAGACGCCGAGGCGAGTCGGTTCCGTTCGCTGTTCTGGACGAGCCTCGCGTACACCGCGCCCGTGTTCGCCATAAACATGATTTTTCCGGGAATCCCGGGATTCGAGTGGCTGTACCGAGACGCCGTGAACCATGTGTCCCTGGCGAGCTTCATGAAGTGGGCGCTCGCCACGCCCGTGCAGTTCCACGTCGGGAGGCGGTTCCACGTCGGCGCGTACAAGAGTTTGATGAACGGCGCGGCGAACATGGACGTCCTGGTTTCGATGGCCACAAACGTCGCGTACTTCACGAGCATCTACCTCATCGCGCACTGCGTCGTGACCGGGCACAGCTACGGGAAGGACTTCTTCGAAACCAGCACCATGCTCGTGACGTTCATCTTGTTGGGGAAGTACTTAGAGTCAATCGCGAAGGGCCAGACGAGCGAAGCGATCGGGAAGCTTCTCGATTTGACGCCGAACACCGCCGTGCTCTTGGAACGGAAACCCAAAACGAAAGACGCTCCGGAAGATTCCGCCGTGGATTATTCGGATTACGCCGAGCGCTCGATCTCGTCTACGTTGATACACAGAGGCGACTTGCTCAAAGTGTATCCGGGGTCGCGAATCGCCGCCGACGGCGTGCTCGTCGAGGGCGACAACGTGTTCGTGGACGAAAGCATGATCACCGGCGAATCCCTTCCGGTTGCAAAAACGCAAGGCGCGGACGTCGTGGGCGGGACTCTCAACTCGGGGAGCGCGTTCGTGATGCGTGCGACTCGCGTCGGCGCTGATGCGTCTTTGTCCCAGATCGTGAAATTGGTGGAGAACGCGCAGCTGGCAAAAGCGCCGATTCAGGCGTTCGCGGACAAGATATCCAGCGTCTTCGTGCCTTTCGTCGTGGCGGCGGCGGCGGCGACGTGGTTCGCGTGGTACGCCGCCGGGGAAGCCGGGTACTTTCCGGACTCGTTCCTCCCGGAGGGAGAGACGAAGATGGTCTTCGCGTTGATGTTTGGAGTCTCCGTGCTTGTCACCGCGTGTCCTTGCGCGCTCGGCCTCGCCACGCCCACCGCGGTGATGGTCGGCACGGGCGTGGGCGCGACGAACGGGATTCTCATCAAGGGCGCGGACGGCTTGGAAAGGGCGGGGCACGTCTCGGTTATCGCGTTCGATAAAACAGGAACGCTCACGGTGGGGAACCCGGCGGTGGTCGATGTCGAGATCTTCAGAAGCGTCGTCGCGGAAGCGCAGTTTCTGCGCGTCGTCGCCGCGGCGGAGTCGCAGAGCGAACACCCCATCGCCCGGGCGGTGATCAAGTACGCGAACGCGCGGCTGAGCGCTCTCCAGGGCTTCAGCGACGGCGCGACGCCGAGTTTGCCGCGGGTCTCGGACGTCGAAATTGTTCCGGGCGAAGGGCTTCGGTGTCGCGTGGAAGGCGTGGAGGTGGTGGTGGGAAACCGGAAAATACTCGATGACGCGGAAATAGAGGTGCCCAAGGACGTGGCTGCGCACGTCGGACGCGTGCAGAGAGACGCGCACACGTGCGTGCTGGTGGCGATGAACAGGGATGTCGTGGGCGCGCTCGCCATCACCGACCCCATCCGACCCGAGGCGGCGGGTGTCGTCGCCGCGCTGAGCCGCATGGGCGTGGAATCACACTTGGTGACGGGAGACAACTGGCAAACCGCGCGTGCGATCGCTGCCGAGTGCGGTATCGTGTCGGTGCACGCGGAGGTGTCTCCCGCGGGGAAAGCGGCGAAGATCGAAGAGCTCAAGGCGCCGCCGGTGAAGAAGACGCTCACGGGAGCCGTCAAGACGGTGGCGCGGCGTGTCGTTCCAGTGGTGGCCATGGTGGGCGATGGTATCAACGACGCCCCCGCGCTCGCGGCTGCGGACGTGGGTATCGCTATCGGAGCGGGAACGGATATCGCCATCGAGGCGGCGGACTTCGTGTTGATGCGTAGTGACCTGGAGGATGTCGTCGCCGCCGTCGACCTTTCTCGCGCGACGTTCCGACAAATTCGACTGAACTACGTCTGGGCGATGTTGTACAACCTCCTCGCGATTCCGCTCGCGGCGGGAGTTCTGTACCCTCGCACGCGCATACAGGCACCGCCGTGGGTAGCGGGAGCGGCGATGGCTTTCAGCTCGGTGTCTGTGGTGTGTTCTTCTCTTTCGCTGCGATATTATGAGCGCCCGACGCCGGTTATGCGGGAGATACGAGCTGTCTCGGACGACGTCGAGTTGACGCCGATGCTTAGCAAGTGAGCAAGGCTGTAAAGCTGTAAAAAGACCAATTTTAATACCAGTAGCACTTACAACTCGCTCGCGATGATTCGATATCTACTCCTGTTTCTTCTTCGGTGGCGGAGGACCGCGAGCTCTCTGTCGCTTGGGTTTCTGCGCCTTCTGACGAAGGTCCAACAAGCCGGGTGGTGGCGTGATTTCCAGGACACCCTTCGTCAAGTCCACCGTGGGAACGATATCCTTCACGAACGGCACAAACACGTGCTCTTCCGGCTGAAACTTCGGGGGTTCCTCTCCCTCCGGCGTCGGCAGAGGGGGGACGTTCACCTTGAGCAGGTCATGCGTTCCCGCGCCTCGAAACACGTCGACCACCTTCCCGACGTGTGCCCCCGTTTCCTGCATCACCACCTCCAACCCCTCGAGTTCGGACGAATAGAACTCGTCGTCGCCGGAGCCCACCTGTTCTTCGCGCAGTTCCGGTCGATCCGAGGCGAGCACGTATAACCTACGACCAATGAGCGCTTCAGACGCGTTGCGGTCGTTGACGCCTTTGATTTTGATGACGCATTCGTTCCGGCCTTTGCTCGTAACCTCTCTTCCGGCAATGATCCTCACCTTTGACACAGTTCCCGGAGGTTTGTCGTAGTCGCCCTCCGCGGTTCTCCCCTGCGCCTGGTCCTCGATGTACTGCGTGCACGGCGAGAAGAAGCGCTCCTCAACGAAATCAGTAAAGGGCATCACCCGCACCTCGCCCTTCAAACCGTGCGCGCTGATGACAGCTCCGGACTGGATGAGCTCTTCTGTCGGTGGGCTTTCGGCATCATCTGCGGCGGCGGCGGCGGGTCGAAACTTGCGTGCGCTCGCACCCCCACCAGAAGCGATGGTGCGGATGGGCTTCCCGTAGCTGGGGGTTTTGACGCGCCGTCCGCTGATCCATCGCGCGGCGGAGGACACTCCCGAAAGGGCGGTGGCGGTGGCGGATGCCATCACGCGCGCTCGGTTCTGGCAGGAATGCGTCGACGTGCCTGTCAGATGCAGATGAGTTCTTGGAAAACGAAAACGCCCCGCGAATTGTTTCGTCCGAAGGATACATTCGTGCCGCACTGCGACACGCGCGTAAGAGACGGCTCGGTCGCGGAGCCGCGTCCTCGCTCGTGTGAGCGACATGCCACGCGGATCGGAGCAACCCAGGGTGGTGGTTGTCGGCGGGCAGTTCGCGGGGAGACGCGCGTCGCGCATGCTGCGAAAGGGAAATCTACACGTCACTCTCGTAGATTCCAAGGGGTTTTGGGAGTACACCCCCGGGGCATTGCGATGCCTCGTCGAGCCTAAGGCCGCTCGGAAGATGGTCCAGGCACAACCTCGAGGCACTGTGCGAGCGACCGCTGTCGGGCTCGAGTCAGCGGGTAGCGACACGACAGTGACGGGCGTCAAGTTGAACGACGGTTCGAGCTTGCCCGCAGATCACGTGGTCATTGCGACGGGATCCTCGTATCCGAACCCCATCAAAGCGACACATGACGTCGCGTCAAGCCCTGAGGAACGTCGAGTGCAGATTGAAGCTGCTCATGCCACGCTGGTTTCCGCAAAGAACGTTGTTATCGTCGGAGGTGGCACAGTCGGCGTCGAGTTGGCCGCCGAGATAGCGGGAAAGTGGGGTCGCCACAAAGAAGTCACGCTCATCACCCCGCACGACCGTCTTCTTGAGCGTATGCCGCCGCGTGCTGGGAAACTCGCTCTTCGCTGGCTCGAGAAAAAAGGTGTTTGGGTGATTCTGAACGATCGAGTAGAGGATTGGGGTGGGGCTCCCAAGGACGTCGCGACGCTTCGTCCCGGCGGCGGCGACTGGAAGCTGCGCACGGAACAAGGCAGAGAGCTGCGCGCGTCACTGGTCTACCCCTGCATTGGGGGTCGTTCGCTTCCGGGGCCGTTGAAAACGCGCGGCGTCGGGAAGAACGGTGAAGTACGCGTAGACATGGCGAATGGCTTGCGCGTCGAGGGATTCGATAACGTGTACGCTGCCGGAGACTGTTGCGGGACGAACGAAGAAAAAAACGCTTTTACGGCTGATCTCAACGCCACGGCTGTCGCGCGCGGAATACTCGCGTCGTACAGGAGGAAGCCCGTGGCCTTGAGCTATCCGAGATCCGTATGTGGAAGAAACACCACCCCGAAAATCGCAGTCGTCAGTCTGCATAAACGGAACGCCGTGATGCAGTTCAACGGGCTGGTCCTCGGTGGTCCGCTCCCCGCTTTCGTGAAGGGTCTGATCGAATTTTTCCAGGTGCACAGTGCGCTCGGAACCCCCGGCGTGACGTTCGTCTGGGATGCTCTCGAGTCCACGAACGTCTTCCTCGGTAGATTCCTGTTTTAAACAATCGACAAATCGCCGCAAGTCGTTCCCATCGCACCCATTAGCTAGTTATTTGGGTGTCTTTGACAAGCCCTCGGCGACAAACGCGAAAGTCGAAGTGTTGGCGTTTCCGAGAAGAAGACAGTTCCCCTCTCTTCAAACGCCTTACGATCGATCTTTCGATATTCTCCCGCCGCCGTCGCGCCGCACAACACGGCGCGCACGCTCGGACCACGTAGTCCGAAAGCGTCACCATGGTGTTTGCTATTCCGAAAGAGCAGAGGGATGACCTCGTCACCCGCATGGACGATACCCTCGCCGCCCTCGGGTTCCACTGCTACGGCCAAACCTTCGGCGGCACCAGAGCCAAGGCTGAAGAGATCGAGGAGCGCGCCTTCAGCGTCGCCGAGGTGGCGAGCACGACGACCAAGGAGTCTTGGTCCGAGGGCACCGGTGGTGACCGCCCGATCCTCGAACTCACGAGGTTGTACATCAAGAAAGCGGCTGAGCTCATCAAGGCTGAGGCGGAGCGCCTCGGCGAGGCCGCGGCGGACGCCAGCGCCGGCGAGCAGGCTGCAGGTGGAGACACCGACAACTTCGACCTCATGAGCAAGGATCGCGAGTTTTACACTCAGACGCGCGCGGAGCAAGTGCTTGCGCCGCTGATGGCGAAGGGCGCGTCTTACTCGAAGGTCAGACTCAGTTCCAAGAGTTTCGGTATCGACGCTGCCAACGTTGTGACGAAGGCTTTCGCGAACATCTCGTCCACTCTCAAGGAGGTGGACCTCAGCGATATCATCGCGGGTCGCCCGGAGGACGAGGCCCTGAAAGCCATGCAAATCATCACCGAAGCCACGCTCGGCGCGAACATCACGTCCGTGGACGTGAGCGATAACGCTTTCGGCGAGAAGGGCGTTCGCGCGTGCGCGGCAATGTTGCAGCAGCAGAAGGGTATCGAGAGCATCAGCTTCATCAACAACGGTATCTCTGAGCAAGCCGCTGCTGCTATTCTCGAGCTTCTGGCTTCGCCGCAGTCCCTGAAGAAATTCCACCTCGACAAAAACATGACTGGCGACGACGGTGTCGTGCACATCGCCGCGCTGCTCGCTAAGGCACCCAACATGGAGGATTTCAAGATGGCGGGTTCCAGGTACACTTCTGATGGCGCCGTGATGCTCGCGAAGGGTCTGGCTGCGGGAACCTCGCTCAACAAAATTGATCTCACCGATAACAACGTCAACGAAGAGGGTGGCATCGCGCTCGCTGGCATGCTCTACAAGCAGCCAAACATGCGCCACGTGAAATTCGAAGCCACCAGTTTGGGGCCTGCTGCCGCTGGTGCTGTGGCATCGGCGCTGGCTGCCGGATGCGCGCAGCTGGAATATCTCAACATGTCCTCCTGCGATATCACCCCCGAGGGTGTTCCTGCCGTCGCTAAGGCCATCTCTGCCATGAAGAACCTCAAGGTGCTGCACATCGCGGAGAACGAGCTCGGTGACTTTGGCGTGGCGCAGATTTGCGTGGCGCTCAAGATGTCTGGCTGCCCGCTTCAGGAACTCGACGTGAGCAACAACGAAATCGTGAGCGCTGGAGCTGTTGCCGCCGCGCGGCTCGCGGCGTCCAAGCCGGGTTTCACATCCCTCAACCTGAATGAAAACTACATCTCCGACGAGGGTGTCGAGGAGCTGAAGAGCGTGTTGGACGCTGCGGGAATCGCCAACGTGCTCGGATCGTTGGAGGAGAACGACGCTGATATGGCTGACGAGCCGGATGATGACCAGGCTGCCGGGCTGGAGGCGATGCTCGACCATATGAAGCTTTAAGTCAAGTTGAACAGTATTTTTTGGGTGGGAGAACGGATGAAGAGTGACGTTTATACTTGAGAGTACTTTTGTAAGTGACGCGTGCCCACAGAATCCGAAACGAAACCCGAACCCCGAAAGCGCGAACATGCGCATTCTCCAAAAATCAAAAACCAGAAAAAAACCCGAAACAATGATGAAAACGAAAACCTCTCAAAACGAGTCGAGCAGCCCCTCACTTGGTCCTAGGGTCGCTGCAAGCACGATGTTTTCACCTCAGAGATAAAGGTCGCCGCTGTCGGGTGAGTGGGAACTCGACGTTACTTACCTGGGTGCAGGTTCGGGCCGACATTGCACCCAGGGCAAAGCACATATCAAACCATCCGTGGGCGCCGAATCAATTTCGGTAGGTCCGAACAAAGGAGATGTGGCAAGCGTGCAGACGACTTCGGTTCGGCACACCCGTCGTCGAAGCGGCGAGCATATTTCTTAGACCATCCTCGTGCAACGCGCGTATCAATATATGCATGCACGCTTCTGCCCGTAGCTGCGCGTCGCAACGAGACGGTGAGATGGTTCGAGATTTAACTCCCTCCATCGATGACATGCTAGAGCGGGCGGACCGCGAGTGGCGTATCCCAGACGACCCCAACCACATGAAAGGCATTCTGCAGATGCTTCGTTACTGTCACACTATCACGCGGAGTCTTCCGAAAGCGCTGACACTTCGTTTTGTTCTGGCTAAGGATGAAGCAAGTGGGAAACGCTGGGTTATTCCTGATGCACACGCGGTGTATCCTGGGCGTGGCATGAATGTGGTGCCGAGCCACGCGTCGATAAAACAGGCTTCAAACTGGTTGAAAGGAAGCTTTAAGACCAGAAACGTGCACGTCCCGGATACCTTTACATCTTTAGTGGAGGCTCAGCTGTTGCGGCACACCCAGCACATGGTCCTTGACGCTTGTACGAGTGCGACTTCGGCAAAGTGGCTTCCACCGCAACTCTTCGAGAGAAGCGGGAATGGACGCAAGGATGAAAATCACGCTGAACGTTCCTTTCTGGCGGCTGTAGACGATGCTATGACTGCCGCGATGACGAAGCATGAAAGGTGCGCGTCTGAGGTTGATACAAACGTCGAAAACACGACGCCATGGGTGATATTTCTTAACGAAAACGAAGCAGATGATGATGATCTCTTGTACCTCGGCGACAAGGATGAATTCCGTCGTCATCGAGTGTTACACAGCCTGAACGCGAATGAATTCAAAGACGCGCTGAGCACGAAATTTGCAGAGAGTCATGCGCGTTCAACAGAACATTTTTCTGACGTGAAAGCGACTTTACTTGACTGCGTTTCTAAAATTCAAAGCGACGTGTCGCAATGTGATGCTATTTTGCTGGAAGGCGTCGATAACGTCACGTCGTACAAGCTCCAACACGCACAACTCCGCCTGCACATCTACAGGAGCTCATCGCGAGCGGCAGATCCCGCCTTTACGATGCGTGAAACGCCAAAAAGAACGAGGCGAAAGAGGGAAGATGATCTTTTAACCAGCTGAGTTTAGTTACACCTAATAATCAATGTCAAAGGCCTCAGTACCTTGCGGTCGTTCGTTGATAGGGAACGAATGTTATCTCTTCCCTCTTTGTCTTGCACGCATGCATGGTTCATCGAGCTTCAGAGGGTTCGAAGCTCCTCTCTGATTGGCTTTCTTAAGAAAGGAAGACTCTCCTTTCGGCCCCTTTCGGTTATGTCTATGATTTACTCCTGTGCATGCTTGAAGTTGTACGTGACTGCTATCGCATGTTTAGGAATGCAGTACTGTATGCATTCATCGTTGTTAACTCTCTCTCTCGCGCATTCGTTAGACTATTTCGGATGTGCATTTGAAGCTACATGCCGGATTTCATGGTGAACCTCTCAGTAGATTTCTATTGAATTACACTTAATTCAATGCGTTCGACGCGCACTGACCGATTTCATGTAGTTGCCGCGAGAAATCTCACTCTTGTTGCGTTTTCATTGAATTTTTGTCCATGACGAATCCATGAGCTCTGTCGGATACGGGCTGGCTTCAACTTCGCGCTGTGGTGTATTGTTCCTCTATAATCATTGCTGGTCGGTCTTACAGCTGAGTATCGCGCAGTTTTCAGGTGAACTACTCAACTCTATTTACGTTCACAGAGCAGATGACGATGGATGTAGATGTAGTGCTTGTTTCGATACTTTGTGCCTCCGAATGTAGGTCCACCGCATCGCTCCGTGTTCGTTGGGTCAATATGCGCTCTTTTCAAAGGTCAAGTTGTCTTTGGTAGGGTGAAATCGGTTAGAGCGGTTTGGAAGTATCGGTTCGATTGATTGATTTATTCAGCTTCAATAAATTTTTGGAGCTGTGCTTTCGTATTTGTTCTCGCACTGGTGGTGCGTCTTCAGCGCGTCCACCCACTTGTTCTCCCCCGGGAGCGTCAGGAGGCGCGGTCGTTACTACGGCTATTTCATTAGTCTCCCTCCTTGCAGTAGTCGATGTGTTCGCCGTTGAAGCCTACCCCGTTCATGACTTGTTCGAAAACCGATGCGTCACATTCATTCTGCATCTGGGAGAGGGAGAAGGACAGAAGCCCTTTGCGAGGACGAGCCGCCTGTGCGTAAAAAAGAAATTTTTTAACAAGTTCCAAATCCCTCGCTCCGGGCTGCAATGTTACAGTAGTATGATTCAATCCCCCTTCGTTCAAGTCGTCGTCATCATCGTCGTAATCATGTATTCATGTGCTTCCCTCTTCCCTAAGATAACGCGTTCAATACAGAAAAGCCGCAGCGGCGAAGATGCCCAGCAGTCCGAACTCACTCACCACAGCGGAGGGCGAAGAAAGCGCGCCCAGCGGCACGATGTCAACGCGTAACCAACCTTGCACCAAACCTCCGATCGCAGCGCCTGAAGCCAGACCGAGGACAGCAAGCGAGATCGAGCGCGTGAGCGTGAGGTTCTTGTTACGGAGCAACCAGACCGCGCCTAACATCGCGATCGACAGCTGCAGTCCCGGGGGGTCGTCAACCCCTGGGGGCTGCGTGCAACCCTGAGCCAGGATCAGCGCAGACAGCACAGCAAGCGCGATCCCACCCTGGGTAAGGATTTCACCCTCCGGAGCCTCAACGGCAGGCCGCGGGGGCAGCTTGTTGGTCATATCCCGCGCCCAAGGGGGAAGCTTCTGCTTCACAGCGGCACCAGGACTCAACACGTCCGCGTACTTCACCTTGTTGTCAGAAACCTCGCCCTGGCTTCTCTTCATGAGGCTCCTCATGAGCACGACGTCGTACGCCGCTTCAACCTGCGAGGGACACGGAAAGGGTGTCGAGTCGCACTTTCGGTAAGTACAGGTGCGATCGACAGACTAGCCCCCGAAGGGTACACGTTCAAGCGGCGAAGGGACCGCGAGAAGCGTCTCAGGTACACGATTTTGTTTTTCGCGATATCGGGGCGTGACTCACCTTTTTCAGCTTCTCCTCCTCCTCTTGGTACCGCGAGATCATCTGGTTCTTGGCACGGACCATGTCTTCAGACGACGCGCCCTCGTTCAACCCGAGGAACTTGAGCGCGCCCTGGTAGTCCATCGTGTAGCTCTCGGGCGCACTGTCAGAAGCCCTTACCACAAATGTCGAGCGCGTCTTCCGGTTGTTGGTTCGGAATGTGCTGAGCGCCCGCACCGATCGCGAAGCGGGGGTCCTGAGCTGGGTGCTGCAGCGCGCGGACGCGCACGACGCGCGCCCTCCACATGTCATGGACATCATCTTTACGTCCTCTGTGAAGCCGGCGTGTCTTGCCTACTCCTCGGCGCTCGCCCGAGTGAGGCGCCTCTCTCGGATACGCTTCTAGATATTTCTTCGAAGGTTCGAAGGACCCGGGTCATAACTCGTCAATCTTTGGTCGATTCGCGCGTCAGCCCGAATCATGCGATTTTCCGATGCGCGAAAAGGACGACCTGATTTCGAGCCGCCGACGAGATCCCTGAACTCGCACATTTCTCGGCGCTGCCGACTCGTGGGTGAGGGAAAGGTACCTGTCAACATGAGTGATGTGAAGAGGGCGAAGTACTCGCTGTCCGTGCAGGGCCAGCCGGACTGGTGTCACTTCTGCAAGTGTTACGTGCAGTCCCATTCCAACTCGAAGCGCAACCACGAGCAGAGCAACGCGCATAAGAAAAACGTTGAGCTCAAGATGCGTGAGATTCGCAAGCAGAAGCAGAACGAAGGCAAGGAGGAGGAGGCGAAAGAGCGGATGATGGCGAGCATCGAATCAGCCGCCGCGCAGGCGTACAAAGCTGATCTGGCTGCTGGCGCACGGCCTGAGGATGCGGGCAAAGTTCCGACGCTCAGCGCAGGAGCTCGACAGCGAATGGAAGAGGAGGGCGCGAAGAAAGAGCTGGAGCACGCCGTGGAGACGGAGCTGAAAGCTCGGGCGGAGGCGGAGTATCGAGAGAAAGGCGCGTGGAAATTCGACGACCGCTCGAACTACTATTGGCATGCGAAGTCGTCGTGCTACTTCGACCCAAAGTCGGGGATGTTCTTCAACACGAAGGCGAACGTGTGGTCCAGTCAGGCTCCCCAAAACGCCCCGGCACCGCCGGCCGCTTCCGGGGAGATGGCGGCGCCCGCGTCCACCGCGAGTGAGCGCGGTGCGGAAGGCGGACACTACCCTCTCGGACCATCTGATGTGAAGAAAGTGAGCGTCACTACGACTGCCACTGGGGAAGGCGGTGCCTCCGGGGCTGGTTCGGGTGGGACGAGTGGTGCTTCGGGTTGGGCGCACGCGCCGAAAGCGAGCGCGACGGCGGGCGCCGCAAACTCGAAAAGTTTGACGAGCTTGTTCAACCTCGGGTACGGTACGAATCACCCGAAATACGAGGCAGCGAAGGCTAAGACGCTCACGTCCGCATCTCGCGCTCTGGACGGGGCTGGTGGGCGAAGCTTTGAAGCGACAAACGCCAAGAAACTTGGAGTTGTCACAGGAACAGACGACAGCGGTAAGCGTAAACGCGCGGACGGCGGAGCTAGCGGGAAGAAGCCCAAAGTCAGCAAAGAGGAAGCGGCAGCCCTCGCAAGGAGGGAGGCGGCGCGGGCGCGTGTCGAGGCACGAACCAAGAAAGCCTTTGGCTTGCAGTAGTTCTCTAGCTAGCTAGCTAGCTGGTAGCTTAGAATAGATCATACGTAGATGACAACGTCAAAAGCACGCAGACTCTCAGGTCCTCCCAACCCTCAGGCCAACGCTCAGGCGGCGGGAAACTGCTTTTTCAACTTTTCGCGCACTCCAGGCACGACACTCGCGTCCACGAGCATACACAGGCGCATCGGTTTGATGTCCTGGATGTCGCCCTTATCCTCTGTGTCCTTCACCTTCCACATGAACGACCACTCGCAGGCTTGATGAAAGAATTCATCCTCCGGACGGACGTACATCATCATCGGCTCGCCGTCGCGCTTACGTTTCTGACCCGCTTCCTCCTCGGGGTCATCATCTCGATACAGCCGGCAGAACATCAGGTACTTCGAGAACTTGAACGACTCCCTGAGCTCTTCGGTGGGCTCATCTTCGGTAGCCCAACCGATCTCATCGAAGAGCCCCTCAACCAGCGGAGAAGCCGTCTCGGGTGGAATGTTGATGACGCGCTCGTTTATGAGGAAACCAACCCCCTTCGAGGTGAACGCCTCGTTCAGCTTGTCCTGGAGATCCTTGGGACATCTGTTCTTCAGATACGCAGCGATTTCTTTAATATACGCCGCATCCTTTTTATCCTGAATGTTCATCACCGACATCACCGCGACGGGATCCATCTCGTCGCCGGCGCCCTGAGCCTTGATGACGGTCCCCACGGTCTTCTGCGCTATGATTGCGTCGCACAGCGGTGAGCTGCTGAACTCTGCGCCGTCCAAGTAGTTACCAAGCAATGCTTTCAGCCCGTGGAAATCGATTTCTGTTGGGTCCTGAAACTCGAAGTCGACCATGATCTCTTCATCTGACTCGTCTCCCGATGACCCGTCGAGATCCTCTTCCTCCTCTGACTCGTCGTCGGTGGATTCTTCGTCGGACTCCTCGGACTCCTCCTCCGGCTCCTCTTCCTTCGCTGGCTCCTCACCCTTCTTCTTTCCTGGAGGCGCCATAATCCTCGTTTCTTGTCGTTAACGAAGACGCGCGGACGTTCAGCTGCAGCGGTTTGGGGCAGCTGTTGTGGGGTCGGACATGGTGTCGGCGGCGCGAAAGAATCGGCGGTGGAGCGCGTTTCAGGGAAATTTTCGTGTGACTCGAGCAGTCGAGGCAACGGATTACGCGAAAATTCGCATCTGATCACCGTTCGCCTCTCCTCGCTACTGCTACCCGTGGTACTACATGCTCTACTTGGGTCAATCTATTTAGCCGGATCAATTCCCGCTTCGTCCGTGCTGAAATTCTTCCTCGCTTCCTTGAGCTGCATGTTCATATCGAGTAGCTCGTTCACGCGCTGCACCTTCTTTTCGTCGTTGCGAATGAGGTACAGCAGGTCTTCCGTCTGCAGCTTACCTCGGCGCGCGCTCACCTCCATGCATCGATGCGCGAAGTTGGTCACGTAGTCCAGAGTCATATCTTCCACCAAGTCCACCGTTTCCTTGTCAGGCTCCTGGACATCCCCGAATCCGTACATCATGTGTTTCACTGGGAGAACGGGAAAGAGACTCGCGGTTAGCGTCGAATCATCAGGACGGACCGAAAGTATTTGAGGGGCGAAAAGAGATTCGACTCGGGGGCACTCGGGGGCCTGTAAGCTGGGCAAAAGAAAGTCACTCACGGTCCCGTGTAAGCAGGCCTCGCTTCCGCTTCTTCTGATCAACCTCGGCCTCCGAGTTCTTGCCATCCTCCCCAGCCGCTTCGCCGGCTCCTTCAGCGGGGCCCTTGCCTTTCTTGTCGCCAGCAGCCCCACCACGGCCACGGCCTCGTCCTCGCCCTCTGCCCCTTCCTCCTCTTCCCCCGGCCTTGGTCGGTTTCTTCGCCGAAGAAGGCCCAGCAGCGCCACCACCAGCGCTCACCACCGGGCTGTCTGGTGCGGACATGACCACTCCTCACGACTTGTTGCCAGGCGCTTAGGGTTGTGATTGTGAAATTCAACGCGCGTGTTTTTCGTTCGAGCGAGATCGTGCTGCGTCGACATTCATTCCTCTGGTCGCACCTGAGGCTCATCTTTTTGAGCTACACGTGCATCTCCTCTGGAAGGAATATTCGCCATGGTGACCAAGATGTATCTCACCGCGTACAACGTGGCGCAGTCCCTGGTGTGGTCCGCCGCGCTGGTCCTGAGCGTTCGTTCCATCGTGGAAAACGGGGGGAGCTTAACCTCGGTGTACGACGACGCAGGCTGGTTCGTGCGCCTCGGTCAGTGCAGCGCCGTGATGGAGGTACTGCACTCTCTTCTCGGACTTGTCCGGTCGCCAGTGCTCACAGCGTTAATGCAATGGGCGGGAAGGACGCACGCTATCATGGCCGTCATACACCCCATCGAGTCGTTGCACGGCACCACGGCGGCGGCGTTGATGTTTTTGGCGTGGTCTATGTCGGAGGTCATACGCTATCCGTCGTACGCTCTCGGGGCGAACATTCCCGGCTGGCTCAACTGGTTGAGATACTCCGCGTTCATCCCTCTCTATCCCATAGGAGGTTCCGCGGAGATTTGGTTGATGTATCACAGCCTGCCCACGATCGATGCCAGGGTGCCATACACCATCTCGATGCCGAACGCGTTTAACGCGGCGTTTTACTATCCCTGGTTTCTCCGGGGATTGCTCTACGTGTATCCTCTTCTCTTATTGAAGCTGTACCTCTACGTGTTCGTGCAGCGCAAGAAGAAACTCGGCGCAGACAAGGGGAAGAAGAATGCATGAGTTGTAATCATAGACACACTAGGTAGTTCTACTCTTCTCTTCGCGCGCGCACGTCGGAGAAGGAAACTCTCGTCGGTCCGTGCGCCGCCTTTACCGACAAGGTTTCCCCCGACCTCACCGCGACGGATTCCACAAACTGCACCGCTTCGTTCCAGCACCGGCTGCTCTCCTTCGCGCCGCATCGCTCAGCCATCGCAGGATAGGTGCATATGTCCGCGATCGCATCATCTTCGCCGCGATTCAATGTCAAAGTGAACCAAAACACGACGGCGTTCGCGATGCCTTCGCGCGTCGCCGTCGCGTTCAGAACGGTCTCGCGACAGTACTCCGCAGTTGACGACGGGTCGTCGAGGTCCGCGTCGAAATCGAAACCGAACACGGGAAACGGTTCGGTGAGCGCGACGTGCGCGACTCGGTCAAGACGAACGGAGGTGTAGTTCTTGACTTGCGGCGGACGCATCGTGTCGTATCCCGCCCATCGTGCACCCTCGACGTCGCCGGCAGCAGCTGCCGGTCGAACGAGGGGCTCAGGCTGAAACGGTATGTGTACGACCTGCGCCCACACCTTCGCCGCGGCGGGAATCACGCGCGCGCCGGGCACGGCGAGATTTCGCCTCGCGTGCGCTACCGTGGGAATGACGCCCTCCCCCAGAAGACCATCATCGAGCACCTCGGAGAGCACGATCTCCGCTTTCGCGTTGTCTTTGAAGTTCAGAGCCTCGGGCTCCAGGTCCAACGACGATCCGTGCACCACCCGCACCGTGTCCGCGAAACCGTTCGAAGCCAACACTTCCCTCGCGCATTCCGCCATGTCCGCCACGCGCTCGACGGTGACAACCTCCGCCGCACCCGCGCGCGCCGCCATCATCGCCAGAAGACCGGTACCGCCTCCGATATCAATCACCCGGCGACCGATGGTCGCGTCCCGAATAGCTCTGTCATACACGCTGTTTCGCCTCTCATCGTTGACCATGGGGAAATGCCAACGCTCCACGGACATGCTCACCGTCTTCGCGTCCGCGGACGAGGGCGAGATGTCAACCGGCGAGAACTCGAAGTGGCCGGACGACGGGTCGTGCGAGACGCGAAGTTTTACGACGCTGCCACTCGACACGGAGAGTGGCGATGGAAGGAAAGAGAGCATCTGTCGTCTACTCTTCCTTTCGATCCCACCCGAAAGCGTCTCGTCGAGCATCTCGCAGTCCGTCCACAACGCGATAGCCGTGAGCTCGCCGTCAACCGTCGCGCGTAGCTCCAACTCGACGGCGTCGAGAAGGCACTCTTTGTCGCGCACTTCGGACGAAGTGAGCGACACTCGCGTCAGTTCAGTCTCGTCAGTCACCGCCGTGTGCTTCACGTCCCGTAAACGAACCAAGTCCACCGGAGACCCGCCTCTGAACCGGTTGAAGGCACCGAGGTCGAAGCCGGACACCACGCCGACGCGAGCGCGCACGACTTCTGTCTGCGCGGGAACGCTGACGCCGACAGCGCGAATGCTGACGCGCGAAGGCAATATCGCGGCGTCCGACGTCAGCAAGTGCTCGCACGCGTCCTTGACGTCCTCCAAGGCTCTGCCGATGGTCGATATGTCTTCCACGCCAGGAACAAGCAGCACACGCGCGGCGCTTCCGAACGCTCCTTCCGCGGCTTTGGGGTTGGGGCGAAACACGCTCGCGCTGGAAGGAATCACGCGCACGGAAGCTTCGAGTTCGTTGTCTCCGATGACGGATCGGAGTGCCGAGGCGATCGGACGCCTCGGCTCGAGCACGTGCACGACGGAAGGGGGAAGCGCGCTGTCGCGAATCGCAGAGGCGGCAAAGATTGGCACCGATGGTAGCTCCCCCGCACAGCTCACCACGTACACTGCACCAGGATGCGCATCGCACACCGAGCGCACCGCGTCGCGCCACACTTTCTCGCGATCGGTGTCATACAAGGGCGCGAAGTGCCAAGGCTGCGGTCTGACGAACGCATCGTACAACATGTACTGCAGCAGCACGCTCCGCAGACCTCGCTTGGGCTTGACTGCTTCGTTCTCATCGTCCGAGGAGGATGACTCGTCACTCGACGCCATGGTGCGCCGTCCACTCTCCGAGGACTCTGTGGACTCCTTCGAACGTAGGCACCCGAATTCGGTTAGGGCGTTTTTCTCTCCCGCCCATAAAAAGTTCGAATTCGCCCAAGAACTCTCGCGACGTGCGCCTCACAACACAGAGCTGCCAGGCGGAGGGGTGGCCATCACTAGCGCTCAAGACGTATTGCACTGGTGACGTAGACGAGACAGCGATGATGAGACGTCTCTTAGGGGCCATGGACCCGTGACTCACATTCGACAGGGGCTCGCCGTGAAGACAGCCTCAGTCCGAGGGAAAATGGCGGGGATGTCAGCATCGAAAAGGTTGGCCGTCGCGCTGTTCCTCGTGCTGGTGACCTATGTGCAGCCCTCGCAACCGCAGCCCTCGCAAGTACAACGTACGTGAATCACACACGCATCCAACAACTTTCATGCCGCCTTCCACTGTCGAACCCCGTGTCGGACGCTGACGCCTATCCCCATCTTCATTCCGCGAACGACAGGCGCGGTTTTGGACAGCGTATACCCAGACGTCGGCACTGCGCACGCCTTCACCAACGTTGAGCTCAATGGCAACGGTTTATCGCTGGACCTGCCCACGCTCGGATGTCGTTTCGGCGAGTCTGTCGTCACTCCTTCGAACAGGTCGACGCTCTCAGTGGCGTGCGCGACTCCGTCGACCGGTCCGGGGTTTGTCGTGGTCGGTTTCGCACACACCACCGGGAAAGCATACGCCCCGGGGCGCGACGACATCAGCAGAGAAAGGGGGTACAACGTCTTTGAATTCGTCGAACCGTGGACAGTGAGCTCGGTTTTCCCGGAGGAGACGCGCTCGAGCGGTGGACAGAAGCTGTTCCTCAGCGGGCGAAATGTTCGACCGGACATGCAGTGTAACTTTGGCGGCCCGTCGGCGTCCAAAGGCGTGGCGCTCGAGTTTGTCTCCTCCGCCCTCGCCGTGTGCGAGGGGGAACCGACAGCGCAGAGATCCACGGGCGTGCTGATGCTACAGCACGGCTCACACGCAGCGCCGGATGGACAACAGGTGACGATACGGTATCGCGCGACGCCGGACGTGACGTACACGGGTCGTGAAGCGCCGACGCTAGGTGAAGACGTTTCGTTCCTCGCGAAAGCCACGGACGAGAGCGTCGAACGCGTGCTCTCGTGGGAAGCGCGCGTCGGGTGTCAGTTCGGTGGTGTGTGGGTATCTGCCACCGGGCAGGCCACGCCGTCGGAGATTCGATGCGTCGTCCCTGCGTCATCCCTCGGCCGGACACAGGTCACAGTCAGCGATCTGCACTCGCTGACGCCGCTTCCGTCGGTGAACGGCACTCGCGCGGCGGCGGATATCTCGAATTCGGGGCGGTTTTCTCTGTTCGTTCGAAAACCCGTCGTGGTGGACACGGTCGTCCCGGCGGCGGGATCGCAAATCGAGCGAGACGTAAACAAAGGCACGGTCGACGTGTTCGGGGACCATCTCGCGTCTGATTTGGCGCCGCTCGCGAGCTTCTGCACGCGGCTAAACGATAACCCGCAAAGACGCTTCGTCGACCGCGCCGCCGCGCGCGAAGAGGTTCGCGCAAAGTGTCTCGTGGCGCTCGCGAGCGGCGGGAAACCAGGCTCGGAACGCGCGTTCAGGTTCGGATTCAACGCAGTGTCCGTCGCTGGTGCTCTGACACGCAGCCACGACACGACGGCGCAGTACTTGTTACAAGTCCCTCCTCGTCTTTTCTCGACGACCGCCGCGGCTGTCCGCGAGGGCGACGTCGTCGTCCTGATCGGCGAGAACTTCGAAGACGAGGCGAGAGGCGTGTGGTGCTCGACAGGCCCAGTCTCCGAGCGAGCGCGAGTCGAGTCTTCCGCGGTGGTGCGTTGCGTGGTGAGCATCGGGGAAGACGCGCGCGGCTCGTTCGGTGCGGCGTCGACTGGACAAGTAAAACTCGGCGTGAGTTCGGGAGCGGCGACGGCGCCGAGCGCGTCGAACCTGGCGTCCATGACTTGGGTGTCGAATCCTCCGGAGGTGGACTCCGTCACTCCGAACGTCGGGTTCTCGGACGGAGGCACACGCGTCATCGTCGCCCCGCGCGCGGGTGGCATGGGCGCCGCGCGGTTCCACGCGTTAGCGACGAGCTGTCGATTCGGCTCCGTCGCGCCGGTGTCCGCGTCTTCCGTCGGGGCGGACACGATGGAGTGCACGGCGCCGGCGCTCGCGCCGGGCAGGGTTGCCATCGGCGCGCCGTACTTCGCCCGCGTCGCCGAAACCGAGGTGACGTTTACCGTCGTCGACGCCGCGTCGGTGGTGGTGGCCACGACCTCAACCACGACGACGCCCCTCGGCGGCGTGGCGCACGTCTCCGCCGTTCGCGCTGCGGAACAGCCCGTGATGGCGTTCGGATGCATGTTCTCCACCTCTCGAGACGATCCCGTCCCGGCGACGGACGCGACGGGGCGGATGTTGACGTGCGCGTTTCCCGCGTCCGGGCCGGGGTTCACGGTTCTCGACGTCACCGTGTCTTCTTCGCGCTCGCCGCGCGTGCGCGACGTCGCCGAGATCCTCCTCGCGCGACCTTCGCCGCCGGCGGTCATGATACGGTCCGGCCACTCGGGCGAGGTATACGTCGGCGACGTGGTGCACCTGACCGCCGGCGGCGCGGGCTTCGCCGAGGAGACGTGGTGCGTGACGGTCGTCGGCGACGACGAGCTCAAGTCTCCGGCGCATCGGACATCAGCCGCGGCTGTGACGTGTGAGATACCGAGCGCGCGCGACGACGAAGATCGCGCGTTGGTCGATGCGACGATGGACGCGTGCGCGGCGCACGCGTGTGGTTTATCAACCGGTAAAGCCGCGCCGACTCGCGACGCCGGGCATCTCGTGCTCGGCGCGGAGAAAGCTCTGACGGATGCGACTCCGACGCTCGGTTCGACGGCGGGAGGCACGGCGCTGAAACTTCGTCACGCCGGTGCTTCGATCGACGCCGCGCGTCAGTTCTCCGTGTGCCACGTCGGTACCGTCGGGCCGATCTCTGCCTCCACGTTGAGGGTCGGGGAGACGATGGAGATCGAGTGCGTGACGCCGGGACACGCGCCGGGCGCGGCGACGGTTTCGCTCGCGAAAGGGAAAGGCCTGATTGGCGACATCTCCTTCGCCTTCGTGGAGGATGACGCCGATGAAGCTGAGGTCGAACAGCACGATTTCCACCCGGAGCCCACGCTATCCATCGCCGGCTCGTGCGACGACGCCGTCCCCGTGGGCGATGTCATCGTCGTGGGTGACGCGTGGAGCCCGTCGGACGGCGGCGCGGAGATTTCGCTTTCGACGGGCTCGACGACGCCGCGGCCGCCGGAGGCGTGCGCCGCGCATTGGACGGCGTGCCGCATCGGCACCACGTGGCCCGTACTCGGTCACCTCACCGAACTGGGCATCGAATGTGTCGCCCCGGCGCACAGGCCGGGCATCGTGGGCGTCAGCGCCCCGAAGATGCGCATCGGGACATCGGCTCCGTTCGCGTATCGACTTCCGTCGATGGTCGCGGCGGGCGCGGCGGATGCGACGTCGCCCGAAAGCTTCGCGTTGGCGGCTCCGAAGACCTCGCCTTCGATTCTTCCCCTCGGCGCGTCGCTGGACGTTCGCACGTCCGTCCCGCTCGGCGATCCGCCCGCGTGCGTGTTCGCCTCCCAAGCATGGGCGGCGCCGCTGCGCTTGTGGACCGCCGCCGGCCACGGCGTGTCGAGCGTCGTCGTGAAGTGCGAAGTTCCCGTCGCCGCGAAAACGGACGGCGCGCTCGTGGTCGAGCGCGGGCGCGTGGATTCGATTCGCTCCGCCGCGACGACGTTCGGCGCGTTCCGCGACATCCCGGACTGCGTCGTCGAAGACCTGTCCCCTGATTCGGGCGGCGCGCGCGGCGGTGTCGTGTCGAACGTCCACGCGAGTTGCCTCTGGCGCGACGGCGTCGCCGCCGCGGACGCGCGCGCCGGGTGTCTCTTCGGCGCGATCGGCCCGGTGGCGGCGTCGGCGGGCTTCGACGGCGACTCGCGCGTTCTGCGGTGCGTCGTCCCCGCGCACGCTCCAGCGACCGTACCGTTCGCGGTGACCCTCAACTGGAGAGACGCGAGCTTCGAGCCTTTCGACCCCGCGGACGGCGCGCGCGTCGCGCGCGCGTTCCGCTTCGATCCGGAGGAGGACCCCGCGGCGTCGGCGGAGACCGCCGCGGACGAGACGCGTCCGTCGAGCGCGCCGCCGCCGTCGCTCGCCAACGTCGTGCCCTGGCTCGCGTGGGGAGGGAACGTGCTGCACGTCGCGGGACGTGATTTGCCCGCGGACGCGAGCGCGGCGTGCGTGGTCGGCGCGAGTCTCGCTCCGGCGTCTGCGGTGTCTTCGGCGCTCATCCTGTGCGACCCGTTTCCGGCGGCGCCCTCGCCGGCGGCTTCGAGGCTGGCGGGAGGCGTGACGGAGATTTCGCTGGGGGTCACGAGCACCGCCGCGCCGCGCCGCGCCGCGGACTCGACGGCGCTGAGCGTGTTCGTCCTGGAGCGCGCGGCGGTGGTCGGCGTGGACGTGGGTAACGGGTGGGAGCAAGGCGGGGGAAGCGTGAGCGTGGAGCTCAGCGGCTGGGCGCCCGCAGGCTGGATGGACTGCCGCTTCGGCACCGTGACCGTGCACGGTCGCGCCGGCGGCTCGGGCTGGCGCGCGCGCGCCTCCTCCGGACGCGCGGGCGAGTGGTGGTCGGAAACGACGGCGGCGGCGGATGTCGAGTGCGTCACGCCCGCGAAGCAGACGGGGCGCGTTCCGGTCGGCGTCTCGCTCGCGCACTCGTCCTCGGTCTCGTTCGACGCGGCGGTGGAATACTTGTACCTTTAGCTGTACTGCTGTAGTAGCACGTAGACAAAACCTATCCGACAGTCCATTTTAGGGATTTAATTTTTAAAGGTTACAACTCAGCTAGCTGGTTCTCGAACGTCGCACGCGCGGTAAACACTGAGACTCCTCGCGTGTGATCACCACCCGTACCCGTCGTCGTACATCTCCGAGTACGCGTACTCGTCGTAATTGAAGGCCTCCTCTTCGAAGTCGTCGTAGTACGAGCTCCCCGCGCCGCGTTTCCGGTCGTACGGGTCGAAGTGGCCAAACCCGGTGGCGCGAGACTGCGTCGCGTACGACGCCTGACGCGCCGCGCGTTCGGCTTTGCTCCGCGCGTTTTCCCACCGCATGCGTTCGGTCGCGTCCGTCAAAACGCGGTTGGCCTCGCCCACGTGCTTGAAGAGCTTGGACGAAATCGCCGCGCGCGCCTTGGCGACGCCCGCGCTCGCGCCGAGTTTGTTCGCCTTGTCCGGGTGGTGCGCCAGCGCGAGTTGCCTGTACGCCTTCTTCATCTCCGCCGCGGACGCGTTCGGGGAAACGCCCAGGAGCTTGATCCAGTCCACGGGGTGGCTCTGCTTCGCCTTCTGCGTCGCGGCGGCGAGCCCGGCGCGCGACTGCGACGCCTCGGTCGCCTCCAGGGGGAGTTCCAGCATCGCGCCGTACGCGGCGACGGCGTCGTCGTACATGCCGAGCTCGACGTAGATGGTCGCCAGGCGGCTGCGCGCCTTGACGTACCTGGGCGCGACGCCGACGGCCGTGCCCGCGGACGAGAGCGCGTCCGCGAATTGCCCCAGCGCCTGCTCGCACGCGCACATGTTCGAGAGGAACAAACCCTCCAGCGCGGGCGTGCCGCTGGACATGCGGAGCGCCTCCGCGTACGTGGACAACGCCTCTTTGTGTTTGCCCGACTTGAACGCCTCCCTGCCCCGGTCCTTGCACTCGCCGATCTTCGCAGCCTTCTCCAGGAGTAACAGGAGACCCTCGGGGTCGGGGACGCTCTTCAGCTCCTCGGCGAGCTCGTCGTCGAGCTCGGAGGTGGGGTCGTCCGCGTCTTTCGCGGTTTCGCCCCCGTCCTCGCCCGCCGCGCGCCGCGCCGCAAAGTCGGGAATCGCGTCCAGCACGTCCTTGATCTCCGCCGCCGACTCCAAGCACGCCGAGAGGTTCCCCGCGTCGAAGTAGAGCCGAATCTCGACGCACGCGCGCCGCGCGTTCGTGGCCTTCTTGCTCTTGAGCATCGCCAGCGCCTCGTCGCGCCTGTCCAGGAACCGCAGCGCCTCCGCCTTGAGCGTCGCCAGGTCGGGCACGGCGGGCGCCAGCGCGACGGCGGCGTCCACCGATTTCAAAGCCTCCGCCGCCGCGCCGGCGACGTCGAAGTCATCCGCGAACGCGCCACCCTCGGAAGACGCGTTTTCCTTCTGCTGCAATTTGATCTCCGCCATCTTCAGCGCGTCGCCCGCGTCCCGCACGGCGGACTCCACGGCGTTTATGTCCTCCAGGACGCCCCGCGCCTCGCTCTTCGACTGCAACTCGCCGCCCGCGCGCTCGGCGACATCCGTCGCCTCCTGCCGCGCCTCGGCAAAGTCGCCGAGCTGCAGCAGGCACCGCGCCAGCCTCACCTGCGCCTTGGTGTGCGCGCTGTCCAGCCTGAGCGCGGCGCAGCAGTCCTCCGCGGCGGCGAGCGGCGCGCCGCGCATCAGGTGCGCGGCGGCGCGGTTGGTGTGCAAACCAACCTTCACGGCGGCGAGCGCATCCGTCTCCGTCGCGTCCTTCGCCGCCTCGAGCGCGGCGTCGTACCACGTGAGCGCGCCGCGGTAGTCCCCGCGGCGGTACGCGTCGTTCCCCACCAGCCGGTCGCGCTCGACGGAAGCCACCAGGATCTTCTGGTGCTGCTCGTTCGCGGAGAGCAAGTCCTCGGGCGTCGCGCCGGGCGCGCTCAGGATGGCGTCTACGTGCGCCTTCGCGGCGACCAGGTTGCCGAGCTTCACGCAGCAGTTCCCCGCGCGGCTCAGCGCGCGCACGTTCGTGGGGTTGATCTCCAGGACGCGCTCGCACTCCTCGAGAGCCTGGCGCATGCGTCCCAGGGCCATGAGCGCGGCCGCGCGGTTCGTGCGCAAAGTCAGATGCGAGGGCTCCACCAGCGCGATGTCGCAGCTCTCGAGCGCGTCGATGGCGCTCTTGTACGCCGACTCCGCCTCGGCGCACTCGCCGTTCCGGTACGCCTCGTTGCCTCTCTTGCGCAACTCATCCGCCTCCACCACGGCGCGCGCCTGCCTCGCGGCTTTGTGCTTCGCGGCGTCCTCCTCCTCGCGCCGCGCGCTCTCCTCGGCGATGCGCCGCTCCACCTCACCCACCTCCTCCCACGCGGCGTGCGCCTCCGCCTGCACGCTCTCGCGCGCCGCCTCCGCGGCGGCGAGCGCTTCCCTCGCCGCGCGCACGGCTTCCTCCGACGCCACGAGCTTCAGTTCCAGCTCGACGTGCTTCAGCTCGGCACGCCGGAGGCCCATCTCGAACTCGGCGTCCACCCGGCGACGCGCCTCGGCCTCTTCTTCTTCCATCACGGCGCTCGCGTCGCGGCTGTCGTCCAAATCGAAACTCTCGCGGTCCGCATCCTCCCCGCCACCCTCCCGCGCCTCGCCCTCTTCGTCGAGGCCCAGGCGCGCCATCTCGGCGGTCAGGTCGAGATCATCTTCCCCCTCCGCGCGCTCTCCGTCCTCGTCGAGGTCGAAACTGTCCTCGACGTCGTCGCCGTCCCCGCCGTCCGCCTCGTCGGACATCGCGGGCGTCTGCGGGCCGACGGTTTCGGTCTCGGCGCCGACGACGGTTTTCGACGCACGCATCTCGCTCGCCACGGGGGACGCTTCGGCCGCGAACGGCTTCCGGACCGACCCGACATCCTCGCTCGGCACCTCGCGCGCATCAACCTCACTCGCCGCCATGGTTCCGCACCGAACTTCCTCGCGGTACCCCTCCACGCCGCGCGTTGTGGCGCGACCTCGCTCGACTGCCGGGACAACAACGGGTGGAACGTTCCCTCGCGCGGCTCCGTTTTCAAAATCGCTTGGCCGCGTTGACCAGTGACGAAAGCCTCGGGGGTGCCGTTTTTCGTTCGTCAGGTCAGAGGAGGGCGCGCGGCGGCGACGTCCGCGACCATGCCCCGTGAGATCATCACGGTGCAGGTGGGCCAGTGCGGCAACCAGATCGGGTGTCGTTTCTGGGAGCTCGCGCTTAAGGAGCACGCGGCGTACAACACCAAGGCTCGCTACGACGAGGCGCTCTCGAGCTTTTTCCAGAATGTGGATTCGAGGGGCGACGCGCCCGTGAGCCTGCCCGTGGGGGACGGGCGCGGCGCGATTCGCGCGCTCAAGGCGCGCGCCGTGGTGGTGGACATGGAGGAGGGCGTCACGAACGAGCTCCTCTCCGGCCACATGCGCGACGTCTTCGACACCAAGCAGTTCATCACCGGCCAGAGCGGCTCGGGGAACAACTGGGCGTGCGGCTCGCACCACTACGGCCCCATGTACCGCGACACGTTGCTGGAGGCGGTGCGGAAGCAAGCCGAGGACGCCGATTCCCTGCAGGGTTTCATGCTGCTGCACTCGCTCGGGGGAGGCACCGGGTCCGGTCTTGGGTCGTACATGCTCGGCGCGCTCGCGGACGAGTTCCCCGACGTCTACCGGTTCTCGGTGTCGGTGTTCCCGAGCGAGGACGACGACGTGGTGACGAGCCCGTACAACGCCATGCTTTCGTGCGCGGCGCTCGCCGAGCACGCCGACTGCGTGATGCCCGTGGAGAACCAGGCTTTGATGGACATCGTGACGAGCATTTACGAGAAGAGCGACGTGAACACGCGGCGCGGCAGCGCTCTGACTGGCGTGGACGGCGGCGTCGAGGTGAGCGGGCACGGCGGACGCCCGTGGGACGCCATGAACGGAATAGCCGCCAACTTGCTGCTCAACCTCACCGCCGGCGCGCGCTTCGACGGCGCGCTCAACGTGGACATCAACGAGGTCACCACGAACTTAGTGCCGTTCCCGAAGATGCACTTCCTGCTGAGCAGCATGTCCCCGGCCACGGTGAGCGCGGACAAGGGCAAAGCCGCGCCCGCGCCGCGGACGATGGACCAGATCTTCACCGAGGTGTTCGGGCGCGACAGGCAACTCGCCAGCGTCGACCCGCGCCGATCCACCTACCTCGCGTGCGCTTTGATGATGCGCGGCGCGGTGACCGTGTCGGACGCGAGCCGGAACGTGGATCGGCTGCGCAAGGGTCTGCGCATGGCGCACTGGGTCTCGGACGGGTTCAAGGTGGGTCTGTGCGACCGCGCGCCCACGGGGACGCCGTACAGCGCGCTGTGCCTGGCGAACAACTGCGCGATGCGGAAACCGCTCGACGCCATGACTTCGCGGTTCCAAAAGCTGCGGCGGCGGAATCTGTACGTGCACCACTACGGCGAGTTCATGGAGATTGACGACATGGACGCCGCGGCGAGCACGATCGCTGAGTTGGCGGAGGAGTACGCGCGCGTGGACGCGGCGCCGCCGCCGGAGACGGTGCCGTCCATACGACCGATCGGGGTTTTGTAGGGTGGATTCGTCGCGCGAGCGAAGCGCGCGCGAATCGCGCTAGCGAGCGCGCTCGAAGAGGGAATAGAGATTTTTAAAACGCCGCCGAGCTACCTGCGGCGCCGCCGCCTCATCCTTGCGCGTACCGGCGGGTCCATTCGTTCGCGGTTTTGTCGTGCGCCGGGCGGTCGTTCAGGAACTGCTGCGCGATGCTCCCGACGAGGGGGTCGTGGGGGTTCGCGTCCGTGAGCAGCGAGCAGATGGAGAGCAGCACCTTGGAGATGGTGAGCGCGGGCGACCACTGCTCCTTCAGGATGTCCAGGCAGATCTGGCCGCTGCTGTTCACGTTGCAGTGGTAGATCCGCGTGCGGAAGGTCACCTTCGGGGGTTTGAACGGGTAATCCGACGGAAAGTGGATGTCCAGGAAGAACACGCCGCCGGCGTACGGCGACCCCGCGGGCCCCATGATGGAGGACACCCACTCGTACAGGTTATCGCCCTTGGGCCCGGCCGAGCAGTTGGTCGGAGGCTCCAACGAGATCTCAGCCAGCTCCTTCTGGATGCGCTTCGCCGCCGAGCTCATCGAACCACCCTTCGACATGGTCGCGTCGGGGCAACGGCTGCTCTTCGAGCGCGGGTCGCGTGCGCGCGGGCGGGCGCGGGGAACGGGGGCGTGCGTCGCGGGGCGCACGTCGCTGTGACGCTGACGGCGGGCGTGCCGCCTCGGGAACACCTTGAAAATTTGAAAAACTTGCGGTCGATGTGATCGAGTCACGAAACACGAATCCGCAACTGTCAGACGCGGTGAAAGGCGTCGAGCGGAACCGAGCGCGACGCCGTCGGCGCTCTCGCGCGTCCTTCGCGCCTCGCCCCGTCGTTCGTCGCGCGCGCCGCTTCACGAAGAGCGATCACACCTACGTATCTACGCGAGACTACATCCAAAAATCTACCCAGAAGAAGAAGAAGGTCATCCGCCGGCAAAAAGTCGACGACGCGAGGGACCCTCTCGTCGCCGTGAGCCTTCTCACGCCGCGCGTCGCGCGCTCGTCGCGCGCCGGAAGTTTCCCGTGAGCTGCCCGCACGCGGCGTCCGCCTCGAGCCCGCGCGTCCGCCGCACGGTGTGCGTGATCCCGCGCTCGGCGGCGAGCGCGTCCGAGAACCGACGCACAGCCGCGTTGCTCGGCCTGAGGTGTTCGGCGCCCGCGACGGGGTTCCAGGGCAGCAGGTTCACGTGGCATCCCCGGCCGACGCGCGACCGAAGCAGTTTCGCCAGCGCCTTGGCCTGCGCGGGCGCGTCGTTCTCGCCCGCCAGCAGCGTGTACTCGAACGTCAAGCGCCTCCCCGTGTTTTTCTTGTACAGCCGGCAGTCCTCCAGCAGCGCCTCGATCGGGTACGACGAGGCGGACGGCACGAGCTTCTCCCGCAACGCCTGGTCCGGCGCGTGCAACGACACGGCGAGCGTCGCCTGCAACGCGTGCGCGGCGAGCCTGGACAACGCGTTGGGGATGCCCACCGTGCTGATCGTGAAACGCCTCCCGCCGATCCCGAGGTCCTCGTTGAGCGTCCTGTGCGCGAGGAGCACCTGCTTGAGGTTCATCAGGGGCTCGCCCATGCCCATCATCACCACGTTCGTGCACCGGCGCCCGAAGACATCCTCCAGCGCGAGCACCTGGTTCACAATCTCCGCCGCCGAGAGGTTCCGCTTGAAGCCCTGCTTCCCGGTGGCGCAGAACGAACACCGCATCGCGCACCCGACCTGCGACGACACGCACACCGTGAACCGCGCGCGTCTCTTAGAAGACGCGCTCGACGCGGGCGTTTGATGGTTCATCAGAGCCTTATCATTCTTCTCGCGTTTCGACCGGCCTCTTCCGAATTTCTCGCGCTCCCGCGCGCCGAGTTCGGACCCGAGACGCACCCACCCGTCGTCGCCTTCGATGTCCTCCAGACGGGATTCGTCGTCGTCGTCGTCGCTCGCCGTCGTCGTCTCGTCGGACTCGAGCTCGTCGCCGTCCTCGTAAAGCAGCACGCCTTCCGCTTCGTTCGCCGCATCGCGCGCCTCGGGCGATTCCTGAGGGATGCCGACCGCCTCGATCACGCTCCCGCAGTGGAGCTCGATGAGCACCTTCCTCGTGCCGTCGGGGGACGACACAACCTTCGAGGGCGCCCTGCGCCCCACCTCAAAGCCCGCGGACTCGAGCTGCTCCCGGAACGACTCGGGGAGCTGCTTGATGTCGTCCACGGAGGACTTGCGCATGCCGTAAATCGCGTCGTGGATCTGCTTGCCTCGGTACGCGGGCTGGCCCATGTCCCGCGCCAAGCGCGTCAGCGCCTCTTCGCCCATTCCGAGGAGTGTCGGCGGCGCCGGTTGGAGCGAAGACGCGGACCGCGCGAACCACAGCGCCGCGGAGGCGGCTCTGACGAACCCATCCGTCCCGCCGAGCCCCCGCGCGACCACCGCTGCGCGCGCCGCCCTTAGCGCCATACGCTCCGCGCCACCCGCGCTGCGCGGGGCGGAGTGCCTCGCCCGCGACAGTCGTGGTGCTTCGATGTTACCTTGGTAGATGTGTTTCGAGTCGGACGTCGGAGAGGCCTTCAAAAATTTCGTCGACGTCGCGAGGCCTCGGCGCACGTCGAAACGCGTTCGCGGCAGCCGCTTCGCCTTCTCATTACATTACATTACACACGCGGCGGTACCACGGTAAGCTCGCGGACGCGCGCCTCTGCCGTCCCGCGGCGATTTCCTCACGCGACCACGATCTCGTTGTCCAGGCTCTTGCGCCGCAGCTCCTCCGCGCGGCGTTTGATGGTCTTGGTCATCTCGCCGTCCGCGCCGTAGTCGTGCTCGAGGATCCACTGCATCTGGTCCGCCGTCATCACCACCACCTTCATGGGCGTCGTCGCGCGCACGTCCGCGCCTCTTCGCCCACCCACCCACTTGTTCTTCACGCGGAGCAGCGTGGTGAGGCCCACGATCTTGCCCACCACGGCGTCGCGCTTCGTGGGCGAGCGCGAGGGAGACACGCTCTCCGTCTCCCGCGCGTCCTTCTTGGGCGCGATCGCGTCCGACGGCGGAAGCACGTCGTAGTCCCCGTCCGGCTTCAGCTTCACGCCCATCTCGCCCACGAACTCGCCGGCGTGCCGCTCGGCAACCTTCACCTCCGAACCGTCGTCCTTCTTCACCACCACCTCGCACGAGCCCTCTCTGATGAGGAAAATCTCCTTCGCCCGCGCGCCCTGCTTGATGAGCAAGTCCCCGGTTTTGAGCTCGCGCGTCTCGAGCGCTCCGGCGTCCATGTGCGTCTCCGCGAAGCGCTCCATGCGCGACCGGTTGATGGGCTTCGCGCCGTCTTTGTCGCTCGCGGAGCCCGCGCCCGTGATCCACCTGTGCTCCAGCGCCTCGGCCGCGGTGAGACGCGTCACCTTGTCCGCGCAGAGCAACTGGCCGATGAGCTCGCGGGCAGCCTCGGATACGGACTCGGCAGGCGGGTGCATCTGTCCCTTCGCGATGCGGCGGAACATCGCCTGCTCGTCCGCCTCGTAGAACGGCAACTGCCCGTTCAGAAGGCAGTACAGGATGCAGCCCACCGCCCACATGTCCACCGCGGGCGTGTACTGCTGCCCCAGGATGATCTCGGGAGCGACGTACGCGGGAGAACCGCACTGCGCGCTGAGTTTGCCGCGCGACGTCTTCATCTTCTTGGCCAGCCCAAAATCCGCGATGCGCAGCGAGTCCAGTTTCCCCTTCTCGGCCAGGATCAGGTTCTCCAGCTTCAGGTCCCTGTGCGTGATGTTCTGCTCGTGCACCTTCACCAGCCCGGTCAGGAGCTGTTTCATGATCATCGCCGCGTCCTTCTCGCTGTACGACCCGAGGTTCATCACCGCATCCAGGAGCTCGCCGCCGCGCAGAAACTCCATCAGCACGTACACGTGCTTGGGCGTCTGGTAAAAGTCGTAGATGCGCACAACCTGGGGGCTCGCGAGCGACATCGTCAGCCGAATCTCCTCCGCGATCTCGGGGAGGGTCATGCCGCCGTCTTCCAGGTCCGCCTCGTTCGTGGGCTCGACGACGTTCATCACCTTCACCGCGTAAGACTTTTTCGAGCGCAGGTGCGTGCACTGCTTCACCACCGCGAACCCGCCCGTGCCCAGCACCTTGCCGAACCGAAAGTCCTGCGTGATGGGCGTGGTGATCCCGCCCGTCTCGGGGTCGCGAACCGGTGCCGAGGCCGTGAACGACTTGGTCGGCATGGTCTCGAACGTCCCGGGCTCAGGCTCGTGGTCCGCGGCGTTCAGGCTCGACCTCGATCGCGACTTCTTGACAACCTGGATTCGATCATCATCGTCCAACTCGTGCTTCGGGTTGGACTGCGGCGGCTCGTCCGCGCACGAGGAGAAAACGACGCCCATCTCGACGGCGTCGAACCGACGCCGACGCTGACGCGGGCGGTCGCGCGCGCGCTTCGGCTCCGAGGAGAGTGACGCCGGGATCGTTCGGCACTCCCGATATCCCCGAATAACCGAAAGTTCGGGGTCCACGAAGCAGGAAGGCAGCGAGCTGACAATCTAAAAAAAATGGCGAAACGTTCAGACTAATTGCTCACTGCCCCTGTCGATGGCGCGCGGCCCGTTCCGAGAGGCGAACGTTTCGAGCGGCGGCGCCATCTCTGCACTCCGCCGGACGCATCGACGCGGACGCACGCGACCGAATCAGCCCCGATGGTACGCGCGGATGCCCACACACGCCGATTCAGTCTCGGCCGCGTGGCCCTCACTCGCGCCCGCGCTGACATTCTCCTCCCTCGCTCACCGCGCAGGCTGACGACAAGAGCGCATCGGCCGCCGCCGACAAACCCGCGAAACGCAACCCGCGCAAGCCGAAGCGCGACCGCCCGAAACCCACCAAGCCCAAGGACAAGGCGACTGCGGTGGACGGCGGGGTGAAGAAGAAGCGCAAGAAGAAGGACAAGAAGAAGGACAAGTCCTCCAAGAGCGAGAAGAAGGACAAGCGGGGCGACGCGCGCGGGACAATCGCGTCGGAGAAAGCGGCGGGCGGCGGTGCCGCTCCCCCCACCTCCAAGTGGAAGCACGGCGACTGGAGCTGCCAGAAGTGCGGCGCGCACAACTTCCGAGGCAAGGACTCGTGTTTCCGGTGCAAGTACGCGCGCGCCAACTCCGTCAAGGCGGCGAGCGCGGAGAGCGCGCTGGCGTACCTCACCGCGCGCCGCGCCGGCGCGACGGAGATGGACAGCGTCCAGCACTTGTGGCTCGGCAAGAGCGCGTACAACCGCGACGTCAACGACGCGACGTTCGACTTGTACGTGGACACGTATGTGGGGACGCTGGAGGACAAGCACAAGCTCCAGATTTTGAAGCGCGCGCGTCTGGCGGCCGCGCGAGCCGCGAGGCTGGTCGAGGCGCTCAAGGACACGCCGGAGGAGAGTCGCGAAGGCGACGGGAAGGCGCCTTCGAGCGGGAAGAAGCGGAAGAAGAAACGCGCGAAGAAGCCCGAGGACGGCGGAGCGCGCGCGGCGACGCCGGCGGAGAAGGCGAAAGGGGAGGAGAGCAAGCCCTCCGAGTCTTCCGAGGGCGAGGCGAAGGCGAAAGGGGAGGAGAAGAAGAAGGAGGGGAAGACGAAAAAGACGCCGTCCGCGGTCGCGACGAAGGAGGCGAAGGCGAAGAGCGCGCCGAAAAAGGAAATCGCCGCGAAACGCAAAGCGGAGGCGCCGGCGGAGCCGCCCGCGCGGGTGACTCGAAGCCGGGCCGCCAAGAAGTGATGGTGCACATAATCATACATCTCTCTATGCATATCACTAATCTCTCTACGTGATGTGTTCGTACGATAACGCGTGACTATACGCTGATACATCGACCGTTCGATAGACCTAAAGCTGGCCCGGCGTGCGTTCCACGCGATCGGCGCCGTCGCGGAGTCCCGAGACGCCAAACGTCAACAAACGTTTGGGATGGACCGTCTCCGAAACCGTCTCTGACTCGGCTCCGTTGGAGACGTCGCCGAGCGGGCTCCTTGCCTTCGCGGCGCTGCCATCGAGCAGGCCCTCGGCGCGCCGTCTCGCGTCGCGACACGTGCTGATGAGTTCCTCGAGCGATTTCGAACGCTCATCGGGCTTCTCCGCCGCCGGCGTGGAAAGGGACAAGGACAGGGACGCGCTCGCGCTCGTCGAGCTCACCTCGGAGTCGTCCGACGCCGACTCGGACGCGCTCGACGCCGACGTCGCGGGGCTCGACCCCGACCCGAGCGCGGCGGCGGCGGCGACCGACGCGTGTTCCGGCGACTTGGCGCGTTTTTCCTCGCTCGCGGGAGGCAACAGAGTGGCAGGGCCGACGTCTTGCCACGCGGGGCGCGTCGCTTTCTTCCGCTTCTCGCGGACGGGCGCCGACTTTTTCTTCAGCGCGCGAAGCACCGCGTCCGCCTCTCGGACCACCGAGGGCGTTCGCGCGAGGGCGTCTCGGGCCGGGGGCGGGGCGACGCCGTCCGCGGTCGTCTCGAGGCGCGTCGGCTCCTTCGTCGAACGTCGCGCCGAGTCGCCGACGTCCGCGGCGCCGAAAGACAACCCCGACGCGCCCGCGCGCCGAGCCGCCGCCGCCGAGTTGAAGAGGATGGTCAGCAGAGACCTCGCTTCGCCCAGCGACCGGACGCGGGACCACCGCCGCGCCCCTCCCCGCTGCTCTTCGCGCGCCTCCGATCGGTACAGGCGTTCCTGAAGCGTTGCGATCTGCTCCGTGACCGCGCGCATCTCCGCCGCCGCGTCAACCTCCGCGCGGCTCTCCGGGGAAGGCGCGTCCTTTTCGGAAGAAGGCCCGGGGGACGCGAGGCGCGGAAGGCGGCGCCCGAGCGCGGCGCGTCGCGCGAGGGACTCCTCGAGCGCCGCTCTGAGCTCGGCGCGTTCGACCGAGGCGACGAGCTCAGCCTCGAGCCACTGCTTCCGCGCGTTCAGGCCGAGACCCGTGCCCGGCCCGGCGGCGTCGTTTTTATAAACCGCCTCCACGCTCGCCACCGCCGCGGCGACGGGCGCGGGCGCGGCGACGGAGATCTCCGGGCGCGACGCGACGGGCGCCGCCGCCGTCTCGGCGTCGACATCTCTGGCCCCCGGCGCGTGTTTCCGCCTGTTCGCCTTGGCAGCCGCCTGCAACGCCCTGAGCTGCTCTCGCGCGTTCGACGCCTCTTCGGTCTTCCGGCGAAGCACAGCCGCCTGGCGGTCCACGGCGCTCTGCGCCTTGCGCGCGGCGAGCGCGTGGCGCCGTCCCTCCTTCTTCGCCTGCTGCAGCGCGCGCTCCGACTCGCGCTGCTTGGCGATGCCCTCCTTGGTGGCGCGCTCCATGCGGCGCACGAGCTCGACGCGCGCCGCGCGCAGACGCTGGATGTCCGCCTGCAGCGCCTTCGCGGCCATGTCGCTCTTCTCGCGCAGACGCGCCGCGTCCTTGTGTTTCGCGGCGAGTTTCGAAACCTCCTTCAGGCGCTGCTCGAGCTCCAAAAGACGACCGCGCGTCTTCACCTCCGCGGCTTTGCGAGCGTCGGCGCCGTTCTTCGCCGCCGCGGAGAGCGCCGCAAGCAGTCTGTCGCGCTCGGCGGCGATCTCGAGCTTCTCCGTCTCGAGGCTCTTCAGCAGGCGGCCGTACTTCTCGCGGACCACCTCCACGTCGACGTCCTGCTGCGCGGAGGCGGCGCCCGCCGCCGCCGCCGCGCCGCCGCCGCCGCGCGCGATGGCGGCGTCCACCTCCGCCTGCATCTCCGCGGCTTGCGACGACATCGCGCGCATGCGCGCTTCCTTGGCCTGCAAGGTGCGTTCGACGTCGTCGAGCTCCGCCTGCAGGTCGTCCCCCTCGGCGTCCTCTTCCAGCTCCTCCTCGTCGTCGATGGCCTCGAGCTCCTCCGGCTCGTCGTCGAACGCGGGCTCGTCGTCCAGGTCGTACGACGCGGCGGGGTCCTCGGCGTACGGGTCGGCGCGTCCCTCCCGCGCGGCTCTGAGCTGGTTCTTCAGCCGGCTCTGCTCGTTGCGCAGAGACTGAATCGTGCTCAAGTAGCCGCGGATCACGTTCGAGCCGCCGTGGTCCTCCTCAGCGGAAACGCCCGCGTCCTGGAGCTTCAAGGCCAACACGTCGCGCTCGACGCCGGCGGCGAGTTCCGCCGCCGCCGACGCCGCGGCGTTTTCCTCGGCGGATTTCAAGTCGGCGCGCAGGCGCGACGCCTCCGCCTCGGCGAGCATCGCGCGAGCCTCCATGGCGTCGAGTTTCGCGGAGACGTCGGTGTCTCCGCTCCCGAGTCCGCCGAAACTCTCGAACGCGCCTCCACCGCCGGATCCGAGCGCGCCCGCGCCTTTGAGTTTCAGGTGCGCAATCTCCGACCGCGCCGCCGCGAGCGCCCTTCGCAGTTTGGCAACCCGCAGCGCGGCGTTGGGCGAGTTCTCGTCGAACGTCACGGTGGGCGTGTTCACGATGTTCCTCGCCCTGTTCGCGTACTTGAGCGTGTTCAGGGTCTCGTCCAGGTTCGCGTCCGCGGGGGAAATGCACGCCACCATCACCGTGCGCGAGTTCCCGCCGAGCGAGTCCTGCAGCAGGCGCGTGAGTTTGGAGTCGCGATAGGGCACGTGCGCGCCCTTCGCGCGTCGCCGCTTGTCATCCCCGAGCGCGCTGATGACGTTCCCGAGGGCGAGCAAGCCTTTGTTGATCTGGATGCCCTCCTGCAGACGCGCGCCCTCCGCCTTCGTGCGCTTCGCGCGCTCGGAGCCGGCGAGGTCCACGAGGTGCATCTTCGCGCGGGTCACGTCGCCGGGCGCGTCCGCTCCGGCGGACACCGTCTCGACGTGGATGGTGAATATGGCGTGCGAGCGCGACGACCGGTCGTTCATGCCGGTCGCCGCGGTAGCGCGCGCGTTCGACCCGTCGCGGAGCGCCTTGGCCATCTCCTCGATCGTGCGCACCTCCTTCTCGCGCGCGCCGACGAGCGCGACGCCGCCGCCGTCGGGCGCGTCGCGGAGGGTCACCGCGCTCTTCGGGCGCAACAGGTCGCGGATCTCCTCCTTGTGGATCTCGATGAACCCCACCTTGATCGCGACGGAGGTGTCGCCGGGAAGCGCCGCGACGCGCTCGAACAGCGTGCGCATGACGCGGGGAATCACGCCCAGAGGTTCGCGCTCGGTTTCCGACGCGAAATCGCGCGACGCGTCGCGCGCCGTGCCCATCGTGAAGGTCTTGCCCGAACCCGTCTGGCCGTACGCGAGCACCGTGGCGTTGTAGCCGCCGAGGAGCCCCCTGACCAGGGGCTCGACGCACTGCGCGTACAGCGCCTTCTCGGAAGCCCCCGACCCGTGGTACACGTGGTCGTACGTGAACTTGTGCTCCGAGACGAGCGACACGGACGGCTCGGTGGCGTGCACGCTGACGCACTCGCGGCATCCGTCGACGAGCTCCGCGCCCACCAGGGGCCGCACCATCAGCGCGACGGTCACGGGGAGCTCCTTCTCTTCGTGCGCGTCCATTTCCGGCGAGATCGCGCCTCGGTTCGCGACGGGATCCACGTTCTCCTTCGCGGCGACGCGTCCGCCCGCCTCCGTCTCCATCTCCATCGCCTCGACGCCTGCGGTTTTTCGTTTCGGGACCGATCGCGCGCGGGGACGGAGAGGCGGTCAGGGGCGGGACCCGACGCCGAGGCGCGCGCGAAGAGACAGAGGGGTCGCGGGGAAGGAAACCGAGACGCGGAGGGCGCGTACCGCACGGATACCGCCGCGCCGCGCTGTGTCGGTGGCGAGTCCGAGACGAACGAAAGCTACGACACGCGAATGGTTCCGGCGGCAAGAAAAAGTGAAGCAACGGTCATGACGTCCAGAAAAACGGCTGCCACAACTTGCCAACGCTGCACTCTCGTCGTCACGCCGCGACGTCGTTCCTGACCAACATGACGCGGTAGCACCGCCCCCCCGAGTCCACCGTCTGGCACTCGCGCTCCGTGGGGACGCCCAACGGGTTCTCGTCCAGCCAGCCCTCGCGGTCGCCGGCCTGCGCCCAGGCTGAGACCCACGAGTCCTCCGCCTCCCCCGCCTCGGCGTCGGGATCCGCCTCCGCCGCCTCCGCCGCCTCCGCCGGCGCGTCGTCGCCCGCCGAACGACGCTTCGCGTCGCCCGCGAACGCGCGCCCCGGGAACCCGTTCGCCTCCGCCCGCTCGCGGTTCACGCGCGCGCGCTCGTCCTCCTCGAACGCCGCCGCGGCGGCTTCCCTGGCGCGCGCCCGGTTGGTCTCCGCGACTTCGGGCGCCGTCTCGGGCCCGTGCAGCGCGTCGTCGAGGCGGAAGAGGTGCGCGCCGAAGGTTTCGAATTTCGCGCGCATGTCCTCGGACACCTCGCGCACGTCGCTCTGCAGGAACACCCTCGCGCCCGGCTCGAGCCCCTGCGCGACCGCGCGCACGAGCGCCGCCTGCACGACGCGTCGCTTGTGGTGCCTCTTCTTGAAGTGCGGGTCGGGGAACTGGATGGTGACCATGTCGACGCGCGACGCGTCGCCGAGCGCGGCGTAACTCTTGAGCCACGCGCCGATGCTCACCGTCGCGTTGCACTCGGCGAAGTGCACGTTGTCCACGATGCCCGCCACCTCGCCCCAGGCGTTGCCTCGGTCCACCAGCGGCGCGCGGATGTCGACGCCCAGCACGTTCAGCTCCGGGTGGCGCTTCGCGAACATCAGGTCGAAACGACCGCCGCCGCACCCGATGTCCACCACCAGCGGCTTGGCGACGTCCGCGAAGACGTCGCGCCACTCGGGCGCGGGCGCCTGCGTCTGGAGCGACGCCTTCAGGGGGTTGACGTGCTGCCGCACGCGGACGCCCTGCACCTTCTGCGCCGCCTCCGCCAGCGAAAGCTCCGCGAACACGGAATCCTCCATCATGAGCTTCGCGCCGTGGTACCGCTTGCCGGCCGCGACCGGGTGCGCGTCCTCGGGCTTGGCGGCGGCGGCGGGCGCATCTTCCTCGGTCGAGGCACCGGCGGTGGCGTCGCTCATGCACCGCGTCGCGGGGCGGGCGCGCGAACGGCGGTGCGTCGCGCGGAGACCGAGTCGCGGGCAGATGGCGCAGCCGCGAAGCGCCGAGGCCATTCGGAAGAGAGCCGTACGGCACGCTCCACGCCGTGCGCGTGCGCGGCGAAAATGGATAGGCACCAGCGTCGTTTGGCGCACGTCAACTCCAGCTTCTCTCAAGTTTTATCTGCGGTCTATCCGCGACACGTCACCAGCTCAGTGCGCGCCGCTGAACCATGTCGTTCGCCCTCGCCGCCAACGCCATCGCGCCCGGTCCCGTCGTCAGGACGACCGCGAGCGTCGCGAAGCGGAGCACCGCGCGCGGGCCCGCGCCGTGCCGCGCTTCCGACGATGTACGCACCCGCGCGTCCGATTCCTGCCACCTCGCCCCGATCGCGTTTCCGTGACTCACCTCCGACGCGTCTTCACCTCTCCCGAACCCGTAGGACATGTCCGAGACGAGCATGGCGGACATGATGGCGAAGCTGGCCGCCGCGGAGGCGGAGGCTGAGAAGCTCCGGTCGGAGCTCAAGGAGTCCGCGGCCGCGCCCGCGGAGGATCTGTCGCGGCAGACCCCCGCGAAGGGGAAGTCCCGCATCGACGGCGTCGGCGGCCGCGAGACGCTTTTCGGCACCTCCACGAAGCCCGGGGACGCGTGGCTCAGGGACGGTATGGAGTTCCTGGTGCGCGACCAGCCCTCGGAGAGCGGCGAGCTGCAGGGCATGACCGAGGAGGAGCAGAACACCGTGAACAGGCGTCTCGCGATCGGGCTTTTCGGAACGGCGGTGTTCGCGGGTCTGTCGCAGATCAGCGACGAGTCCTCCGCGCCGTCCAAGCCCCTGTTTTTCTACCTCGTGCCCTTGGTGAAGATCCGCGAGCTCCTGAAACAAGCCACGGACCTCGCGGAGAACGGGTACTGGGACGACCTCTCCGTCGTGGTGAACCAGATCGCGCGTCAAAACGACGCGCGCGGGAACTTATTCGCCGCCGCCGCGTACTTATCGGGGAAGGACGAAGAGAGGGCGAAGCAGATGGCGTTCGACTTCCTGGAGCTCCTCGAGAAGGTGGACTACAACAAGTACTTCGAGGCCATGCAGGGCGTGCCCGTGTCCGGCGCGAAGGCGGCGGAGTACAGCCGGTTCAGCAAGAAGGCGACCATCGCGGCGGCGGCGAAGCTCGACGAGTTCCTCAGGCTGATGGACCGAGAGCAACTCGACGCGGCGACGTCGCAGGTGGTGGCGTTCCAACCGCCCGCGGAGCCGGTCGCGGAGACGACCACGGTGGAGGAGGCGTCTTCGGAACCGGTCGTCGCCGAGGCGGGCGAAGCAGGCGGCGCGCCGAGCTTCTCGGACGGGTACGGGCAGTGAGGGACTCGTTTCATTTTTTATGCACAAAAGAAGGAAGAAGCGGATGCGCGCGCGCGGGGATGTCGTCGCGACGCTCGAGCCTAACCGCTTCGTCCCCGCCGAACGTGCTTTTCGCGCGCGGGTGCGCTCGCGCGCGTTTAGAAGTCGTCCTCCTCCGTGTCGGAATCCTCGTCGTCCTCCTGGATGATTTTCCAGCCCTCGGCGATGAGCACTTTGCGCACGGTGACGATGGCGGCGCCTTCCTCCGTGACGCCGAGTTCGCGCAAGGTCTTGTCGTCGTCAAGCTCGCGGCCTTTGTACATGCTTCGACGACGCCGAAGCGCAGAGAGACAGCGCGGTGGGCGCGCGTTTACGGGAGACGCGTGAACGGGCGAGGAGGACGAGGGAGAGCGGTTCGAGTCAGCGTCTTTCGGGATGGACACTCGACGAGAACGGTCGGCGCCGTTACTTCGCGCGGCGGAGGAAGTCGAGCGGTCGCGGTATTTTTCGCCTCGACGCTTCGAAGCGAGCGCGCCTCGGCGGGACCCGGGGACGCGCGCGGCGACGCCTGCGCGCGCGGAGAGACAAGCGGGGGGACGCACGCGAGTTCCCACGGCTCGACGAAACCCTCGAGGCGGCACAAGGTCTTTTCCGGCTGAAACCCGATAGCCTCCGCGACGGTGGCGCGCAGTTGCTTGCCTGTCACCTTTTCAGGGTCCACGTCGAGCTCGAAGCTGTCCAGCGACAACGTGCGCGTCGCCATGGACGTCTTCCAGTACACGCTCCACTTGTCTTTCTGCAGCCGGGGCTTGATGAGCACCTTCATCGTCGACCGAAGCGGCGTGGGGCGGGGTAGCGAAGCGCGTCTGTCGTTGTGCGACGCGCGAAGCGTTCGCGAGCGTTTTCTCGACGCCGCGAAACCGCCTCGGGAGTTCCGACAGCGGATACGACTCTCGTCGGCGGTGGCGAGACCGACCCGACCACGCACCGCCAGTGTCGACGGCGCCGATGGCTCCGCGTTCGGCGCCCGTGGGGGCGCTCCGGCGCGTGATGGCGTTCCTGCGCGCGCCTCCGGCGCGGTGTCGTCGCGCCCCGCGCGCGCTCGCGTCCTCCGGCCAGGCGCGGAGGACAAAGCGCGAGTCCCGACGCAGATCCGCCGTCATCGGCGAGGATAAACATCCCCGGGAGGCCGCGCGGGGTTTCTGCCGCCGGTGCGCGGAGACGCACAGGTTGGAGCGCGACGCCGCGGCGGAGACGGAGGCGCGCGCTCTGATGGACCGCATTCGCGCCGCCGGCCGTCTCGACTTCGACCGAGACGTCCCTGACCCGCGCTTCGGCGTCGAGAAGATGTACGAGCCGGGCGGAGGCAAGATGCTCGGCGTCCTGCTCGCCGAGCGCGCCGCCGCGACGCGCGCGGAGACGTCTTTCGCGACCCGCGAGACCGACGCGCCTCGGGCAGCGACTCGCGGGACGACCGAACCCGAAAAAGCCGAGATCGTGGTCCTCAAGGCGTTCTCCGGGCAGCTCTACGGCGAGTGGCGCGTCCCGGGCTGGGCGCCGCCGCTGTGCGCGCTGACGCACGACGCGCCGCGCTACGTCGGCGAGCACGCGAAGATCGCCGCCGCCACCGCCGCCGCGCGCGCGCGGCGCGAGGCGGTCGCGGCGCTGGAGACCCGCCTCAGCGCTGAGCGGGAAACGTGGGACGGGCAGATCCGCGAAGCCGCGGAGCGGGTAAAGGAAGCCAGGAACGCGCGGCGCGAGCGGCGGCGCGCCGCCGCCGAGTCGAAGACGAAAACGAACGACTACGACGACGACGACGACGACGACGAGACCGACGAGACCGATCGCGACACGCTGGAAGCTGAGCTCGCGGAGGAGAGCCGCGCCGGCAAGCGCGCGCTCGCGCGTCTCCGCGCGGCGCGCGCGTCCGCGACGGGGCCCACCGAGTCGGCTCTCGCCGCGGCTCGAGAAGACGCGCGCAGGCTCCGCGACGAACACCGCGCGATGAGCGCGGCGCTCCTCTCCGAGATCTTTGACTCGTACCGCCTGCCCAACTTCCGGGAGGCCTTCGGGTTCGGCCACCTCCTCGTCCGCGGCGAGGCGGACGACCGCCCGAAGGGTTTTCCGAGTCGCGAAGCGCCCGGCGCGACGCTCGCGGAGTGTTTCGTGGCGGACGAAGCGGCGGCGGAGGCGAGCGCGGCGGGCGGCGGCGAGGTTTCGTCGGGGCGCGCGAGCCTCAGCCTCCCTTGCGGGTGCGGGGACTGCTGCGCGCCCAAGCTGCTGGCGGAGTGCGCGCTCCGCGGTCTCAGGCCTGTGTCCATCGCGGAGGTGTGGATGGGCGTGCCCACGCCCGGGGAGGGCGATCGCGAGGAGGGCGAGTTCTACGGCGCGTGCCGCGGCAGGTGTCGTCCGATTCTCGGCCACATGCTCTGCGGCGCCGACGCGCTCGCGAAGCGGACGAACGTTCCCCAGACGCGGGGGCCCATAGTGTTGTAGTCTCATCGCGGTTTCCCGTTCGCCCGCGTGCGCACAAACCCTCGAGAGCGGGTACAGGCACCGAAACCGACCCCCCCGGACGCTTCGCGTCCCGCAGCGGCGCGCGCGCGTCTCGCGGTTTACGGCCTGTTCTCGCCGTTTTCCGTGAATTTGCTGAGTCCTGAACTCGCAGACTCGCGAGACGAAAAGTTTCAACACCCATTGGCGGCACCCGCCACTTCTTCGAGGCGCGGCGATGGCGATGTCGCCGGCGGCGAAGTCCGGCGTCGGCGGCGCGCGGAGCAAGACCGTGGAGGAGCTCAGCGAGGAGCTCGGGTGGTCGTGGTACCAGTGGCGTCTGTTCCTCTTCGTCGGCCTGTGCGTCGCCGCGGACTCCATCGAGGTGAACCTGCTGTCGTTCATCTCCGTCGAGGCGACCAAGGACTGGCACCTGGAGGAGTTCTGGGAGGACACCGTCGCGGCGGCGGTGTTCGGGGGCGAGGTGGTGGGGTGCGCGCTGTTCGGCTTGTTCGCGGACAAGTACGGGCGGCTCCCCGCGTTCGCCATGGGCGTCGCGTTCGTCTCCGCGTTCGGCATCGCGTCGTCCTTCGCGGCGAACGTCGAGCAGCTCGTGGTGATGCGTTTCGGGGTGGGCCTCGGGATCGGCGGGTTCACCGTGCCCTTCGACCTGCTCGCGGAGACCGCGCCGCCGCGCGTCCGGGGCCTGGCGCTGTGCGCGGTGTGGCTCTTCTGGACCCTGGGCAGCGTCCTGCTCAACCTCATGGCCGCGCACTGCCTGCAGGATGAGGACGGGCCGGGCGGGCGCGACCCGCTCGGCTGGCGGTGGCTCACCTTCCTCGCCGCGGTGCCTCCCCTGGTCAGCCTGCTGGGCATCCCGTTCGTGGACGAGAGCCCCTCGTGGCTCGCCGCGCGCGGCAGGCAGGACGAAGCGAGGGCGATCATCACGCGCGCGGCGCGGACGAACGGCGTGTGGCTCGACCCCGACTTTTCCGTCGAGCCCGAGCCGGAGCGCGACGTCTCCGTGGCGCAGCTCTTCGACGACCGCAACGCGTTCCGCACCGCTTGCCTCTGGACGCTCAACTTCGCGTCGCACTTCGCGTACTACGGTGTGGTGCTGTTCCTGCCGCGCCTGCTCGGCGCCAGCGCGAGCGACCCGTACAACTTCGACGCGCTCTTGCTGTCGTGCGTCGGGGAGGTGATCGGCTCACTCGCCGCGTGCGTCTTCGTGCGAACCGTCGCGCGAAAAACGCTCCTCGCCGCCGGGTCGACGGCGCTCGCGTGCGCCGTTCCCTTTGTGCTCGTCGGAGGCGCGCCGACGTGGGCGATGCTCGCCGCCGCGCTGGTGGCGCGAGGCGCGGCGAACGTCGCCGCGAGCCTGACTTGGATCGTCACGCCGGAAGGGTACAACGTGGAAGTGCGCGCCACGGGACACTCGTGGGGGAACCTGCTTGCGCGAGCCGGCGCGCTCGCCACCACCTACTGGGGCGGCGCCGCCGTCCCCGAACCACTCAAGGTGGGCAGTTACGTCGCCGTCGCGGCGACGATGGCCGCCGTCGCGGCGGCGATGCCGGAGGGGGTCATGAAGGGGTCGAGGCCGGAGCGGGAAGAGGAGGCGCGGGAGAAAGCGCGCGACGGGGGGGAGTACGGCGCGATGGAGAGCTCGTGACGTGGGGGATCCCCCGCGACGCCGACGACGACGCGCAAAAAGTCGTCGCGACGTCTCTCCGGCGTCTAAACGACTACGAAACGCGTAGTCATTACAGTTGTACGTCCGACGCGTTCAGAGCGAAAGCGCTCATCGAAACCGCCTTCGGGACAGTCTGTCTACCTCTTCCCCTGTTCGCGCCTGCACTTCTCGAGGAACACGCGGACGGACTCCTTCCCGTCCTCCACGGTGATGTAGTCCGGGCCGTACGAATACGAGGTCTGGCGCGCCACCGCGGGCGCCAAGAAGAGCTGGTTCGGCGTGTCCTTGAAGACGTGGTAGTCGATGACCCGCCGCGCGCCGAGCTGAGGCACCATCGCGGCGACGGCTCTTCGGTGCACGAAGTACGCGTCCGAGGACTGCATCGCGCACCCGCTGCTCCGCATCATGCACAGCTTGTCCGCGAGGGCGTCGCACGCGCACTCCGCGGGGCACGCCACGCCGGGTTCGCCAAGCCGCGCGTCGCGCCCTTTCTCAAAGTCGTACGGCCGGTACGACAGACGCAGCGTGTTCCAGTCCTGGCGCTCGAGCGCCTCCCCGAGCCGGACCCAGTCGTCGTTGGACCAGTTCACGTCGCCGTCACCCTCCGTGTCCTGCTCCAAAATGGCGAGCACGTCCACGTCCGGGTCCGCGTCGAACGCGTCCTGCATCGCAGCCTTGTGCATCAGGCTCGCCTTCTCCCAGTGGCGCACGTCGTCGCCGTACCCGCCGCACGCGTCGATCGCGTACCCGTCAACCAACGTGACCTTCTCGGCGAGCTCGCTCGGCATCACCAGCGAGTCGCACATGTCCGTGCACAGCACGTAGATCCGGTCCGCGTACTTCAGGATGCCATTCATGGTGACCGAGATGCGCGACTCGGAAAGAGACCCGACGCGCGTGGGGGCCGTGAACGCCTCCGCGCAGTACCGCGTCGCGGCGGACGAGAAGCTCCCGAGCGCCGCCGACGACGGCGAATCAGACGACGACGTCGAGAGAGACGTCGACGCCTCCTCCGCCGGAGACTCCCGCGCCTCCTCGGTCGGCGAGACGGTCTCCTCTGAGGCGTCCTCCTCGACGGTCTCCTCGGGGACGGTCTCATCGAAGGTCTCCTCGGGGACGGCCTCCTCGGGGACGGCCTCCTCGGGGACGGCCTCCTCGGGGACGGCCTCCTCGGGGACGGTCTCCTCGGGGACGGCCTCCTCGACGGTCTCCTCGACAACCTCCTCGACGAACGCGTCTCCGGCGTCCTCGTTCGCGTCCAACGTCTCCCCCTCGGCGGTCACCGCCGCTTCCTCCGCCTCCGCCTCGGGCTCGCCGAGCCGCGGTCGCTCGACTTCGGGTGCGAGGCCCGATGTCTGCGCCTCGCGCGTCTCCTCAACCTCGTGCACGCGGTTCCTGCCCGCGCCCAGCGGCGCGCTCGCGAGCGCGACGCCACCGCCGACGCCGGAGGCGAGCGCAGCGATGGCGCCCACCGCGAGCACGGCCGCGAGCGCCGCGGCTCGGCTCGCGCGAGACCACGACGACCGCGAGGAGGTGGTTTCGGTTTCACGACATCCATCGAGGCTCTCGGGATCGGTGGTACCGACGCGGCCCGCCTCCGCGAGCGTCAGCGGGGTGAGCTCGCCGGTCGTTCCGGCTCGCCTCATCGACCCGGGGAGCATGTCCGCCGGACCTGCCTCTCAGCACCTCGCGCGGTCGGTTCTGCGAGACACGCGCGAGCATGAGGAACTTTTTTGGAGGTTACAAGGCGGTTCTACAATCTGGTTCAGATTCACAGACTGTGTGCTCATACGAGTTGTCATGTCCATTTGCATGAGACTGTTTGCCCTTGCCTCTTCGTCAACGATTTTTGTTCGAACCGAGAACGCTCAGCTGCGCAAAATTTACTCTCGGCCGCGCCGACGTCGGGAGAGGCGATGGCCGTCGGACCCCCCGCCGGGGGTTCTGCGTCCCCGCCGACGCCCGGCGACCGCGACTCTCAGGTCTCCGCGGTCCTGGAGATGCTGGAGGCGTCCAAGGACTACTGGCGCGTGCGCCGCGCGGTGAAGGAGGCGGTGGTGAAGCCCGCGATGCGTCTTTCGGACGCGACGGATTTCGAACGCGACGTGCGACGCCTGATGGAGGACTCCGGGCTGGCGAACCGGCTTCGGAACTTCGCTTTCAACGCGCGGAGCAGGATCCCAGACCACCTCGCGGCTCGCGCCGAACGCGCGCACCGAACGACGCCCTCGACCGCGCCGGCGCGAGTCGGCTCGTCTGAAACGCACGCGCGCGACGACGCGAGTCGCTCGGACGTGTCCGACGAGGAGGATGCGCGCGAAGCCGCGGGGACGTCGTCGTCCGTCATCGCCGCGCGGCGCGCGTGGCGCGACGAGGTGCGCGCGCGACTCTTGGATCTCTCCGCCTCGACCGGCGTGCCTCTGTCGGAGCCCGGTCGGGACCCGGCGCGTGACGCGACAGAGGTTCACGCGGGAGGACGAGGTCACAGAAAAAACAGACCGACCGACGGCGGCGATTCGCTCTCCGCCTCCGCGCTCGACGCGCCGGAGTCGGCTTTGGAACGCGCGGCGTTCACCGCGTCGTTGCCGCGTGTCGCGGGGCACGCGTACGACCACTTCGACCTCCTGCGGATCGTCGGCTCCGTGCGTGCCGACGAAGACACGAACGAAAAAGACGGAGAGAAACCTTCTCCGCGAGGAGACGCGAAACGGAGCGCGCGGGCGAACGTCCCGTGGTTCCTCGCGCGCGGCTTCCCGACGGGCGCCCCCCCGCGCCGCGCGGAGCTTCGAGCGTTCCTGCGCGAGCTCGCGCCCGACCAAAGACAGGCGGGCATGGACGAGGCGTGGCACGCGGCGTTCGCGGCGCGCAGAACCGCCGAGGCGGAGGCGCTTCTCGCCCGGCGCGGCCTGAACGACGAAACGAGCGACGCGTGTCGCGCGTTTCTCCGAAGCGGCGCGCCCGCCGCGCTCCGCGGCAGGCTCTGGCGTTTAGCTCTCGGCGCTGGCGGCGCACTCGGCGCGGGATCCGCGCCCGACGCCGACTCCCAGTTCGATTTCGCGAGGGATGACTTCGACCGCGTGTGCCGCGAGGCGCGGGAAACTTTTCTGCTGACGGACGCGTTGTGCGCCGCGGACGTCCGCGCGTTCTGCGACCACCCGCACTTTTTCCCGTTCGAAGAGACCCTGCGCGCCGTCGCGGTGGCGTTCGCGCGCGACGGGGACGTGCCCGCGTCGTGCGCGCGCGCCGGCGAGCGCCCGCCGCACCCGCGCGTGTACGGAGCGACGCCGGCTCGCGAAACCGTCCCGCGGGGAACGAAAACGAAAGGAGACGCGCGACAAAAAAAAACATCTTTATACCCGCCGAGCGGCGTCGTGCCGTTCAAGGGCCTGGCGCGTCTGATCGCGCCGCTGTGCTACCTGTATCCGCACCCCGCGGACACGCACTGTGTCTTCAAGTGCCTCTACGCGCGGCTGTTCAAAAAGCTGCACGCGCTGGACGACGACGCGTTTCCAAAGCCGGCGTTCCCGGGGCTCCTCGCCGTGTTCGAGTCGGCGCTCTTCGACGCCGAGCCCGACTTGTGTCGCCACCTGGCCGAGATCGGGTGCCCAGCGGCGCGCCTGGCGACGCCGTGGCTTTTCGGCGCGTTCGCGGGGTACCTCTCCGTGGAACAGACGCTGCTGCTGTGGGACCGATTAATCGGGTTCGGATCGCTCGTCCCCCTCGCGCTCGCCGCCGCGGCGGTCGCCGCGCTCCGCAAGCCCGCGCTTCTCGCGGCGACGTGCGAGGAGGAGGCGTTTGAGTGCCTGGAGGACCTCGGCGCGGTCAAGGT